>Ga0228710_1000271_pt1 | contig 57203 bp, 29 predicted proteins | sample MedpolnodulmetaG_FD_177995 | JGI IMG/M metagenome (GOLD analysis project Ga0228710, IMG submission 177995) | Root nodule microbial communities from Medicago polymorpha collected in Santa Monica, California, United States - pink nodules | ecosystem: Host-associated > Plants > Roots > Nodule... | reverse complement strand
TATATTCCCTTCACATGATTCAAATGTCTATCTGTTAGTTTGGTTTCATAAATCAGGTGCACGCTTCCAAAAGCTAATTAATTTGGGTTTTCTACACACATTTTCTCCTTGATATGATATTTTTTTCTTTTTTTTGACACAACCTTGATATGATACTTAATGTGCAAGAATGCTTTTGTAAATTCTACAAAATCCGAATAATTCTCTTAATACTTAACTTAATACCTTTAATAATACATTAACATGATCTTAGTCAACACACCTTGCCTTTGACAAGCTATGCAATAGATTAAGCCCTTGAATAAGATCACTTGGAATTTGGTGTTATCTTGAAAAATTGTAGGCAAATATTAGGCCCCGTTTATTTTGTGAAAACTTTTTTATTTGACACTTGACCTCTTTTATTGGACTTGAAATTTGGTCTTTAATTGTGTCAATAGACTCTTGAAGTGAACCCTTGTATCCATTTTTTTTCTTTTCGAAAACAATGAAAATATAAAAATTATTAGATAGCATCATCCTTAGCTAGCATTTCATTTTTCTCCATTACAACATTTCACTTCAAAAATTTAACATCTTATTAACAAACTAAAATGAACACAAATTTTGAAAATGTTTACACAAGTAAAAGGATCCTTATATTGTTTTGTTTCAACAATATTGCAGTGATGTTGCTTTTGGAAATGAACTAGTCTTCTTTCAATAAAAAAATAATAATTTTACTTATACATTAGATACCATCATATTTACAAATACAGTCTTATCTTTGTACTTAGATATAAGAATCATTTAACTATTTTATTATATGAGCTATGAAAATTAAGTAATATAACATTTATCAACAATGTATATTGTTTTTTTAAAACTTTCGTTCAATTAAATTTTCTGTAGACTCCCTTTATCGAAGATAATCTTATTCGAGAAGCTAACTGTGAGTACCATCTCAACCAAAAATTTGACTTTTGGTTATGGGAATTAGATGGTTCATTTAAGTTTCAGTTAAGCAATAAATTAAAATAAAAGTATTATATTAATTAGAAATATTTTTGTCTTTGTAATGGAACAAAACTAGTGGCCCATAACATAAAAATTGCGTTTGTCTTCTTGGTAGAGAAAATCACAACAAATGGACAATTTGGGTTTATGAACAAATTAGCTTTTTTGCATGTGCAAGGATGTTTGTGTGAAGTTACATAAAGCATGCATGATACTGTGTCAATTTGTTACACTGCCAAGGATGTACCTTACCTGCAAAATTTGTTACAAAACAAAACTATGGTCTAAAGTAGCATAACACCACTCTGAGGCTCACAGTACCATGTTAAACAACCATTTTTTAAAACAAAAAACTTGTTAAGTTTCAAGCATAGTCTCAAACCCATGATGAATATTATAGTTCATCATTTTCATTTAATGTTATAGTTTTTTCATGCATAGTCTCAAACTTGTAAGTTAAGTTTCATGCATCAACCTCACCAATTTCATTCTATATTATAGCTTTTTCTTGCTTAGTCTCATACCATGATGAATGAACAACCATTGAAAGATTCCATCATGGATATGAGGGAAGATTTCATGATTTCACCAGCTGGTCACAGTAAACAAACCTTTAGAACTGCCCATTTTCTTAAACCTATTGCAAATTCCATCCATGAAATTAACCTCAATGAGTTTAACCTTAACTCATCATCACCATCTTCTTCTGTGCCTGAAGCAAAGGAGTGGCCTTTGAAAATCAATTTCAATGGGTGGCACTACCCACAAGAGAAATGGGTTAAGTGGGTTGATGAACTTAAGCCCAAATATGAATCAATGTGGAAAAAAGCTGGCATCTTTGAACCTATAATGAGTACTAAGAGCCACATATTAAAAAATCAAGACTTGGTTTGTGGGGTTGTTGAGAAATGGTGCTGTGAAACAAACACCTTTATGTTTCTATTTGGTGAAGCAACAGTCACTTTGGAGGATGTCATTGTTTTGGGGGGCTACTCTCTCTTTGGTTATCCTGTTTTTACTCTACTTGAAGATCAGGAGATGAGAGAGGTCGAACAAAAGCTCGTCAGCATTGAAAGCCAAGAGAGGATTTCAAAAGGTATGGTGCCTTCCACATCAGTGTGGATGGATATTTTCATCGATAAAGGTAGTGAAATTGAACATGAAGCATTTCTTGCTACTTGGTTGTCAATTTTTGTTTTTCCTGATAGATACTTTACAGTGAAAAGTTCTTTGTTTCCTATTGCTATTCATCTGGCTAGAGGCAATACTATTGCTTTGGCACCTGCTGTTTTGGCTAGCTTATATAACGATTTGAGTTTGTTTAAGAAACAAATTGTTGATTTCAAAAAATGTCCTCATAAATTTCCCTTGGTGTTGGATGTTAATCTGCAATCACCCTTTTACTTGGTTCAAGTTTGGGTTTGGGAAAGGTTCAAAAAATTTCAGCCACAACCCAAGTTGATCAATAATGGAGACCATGTATTGTTGAGGTGGCATAATGTTAACGCCTTGAAAATGGACAATGTGAGGTTGGCGTTAGATTCAGCTACCGATGATTTTATTTGGCGTCCTTATGTTGAATATGCTGATAAGTGTGGAGCATTTTATCCAAATGATGAAATGTTGGTACCATTTAAGAAAGATTTGATAGTAGAACAAATGCTCTCATTTGTTATATTCTTGAGAGTTTCTGAGCTAGTTGGATTTGAGTCTATAGAGCAATATCTACCACATAGAGTTTCTATGCAATTCGGATTTGATCAAGATGTTCCTGGTCATGTGTCTAGACTCAATGAGACTAAAGCCATTGCTTGGAAAAATTACTCCAGACCCTTATCTGATACAAATTTATATTTTCCATCTAAATTTTTTGAGGCTGGTATTACCACGCGTTATGCAAAGTGGTGGACCAAATCGGTATTACGTCCTCAAGGTTTCAATAAGAATTTTGAGCCGCGGAAAAGAAGTGCAAGTTCATCAAAATGTGAACCTCGTGCTAAGATTCCACTTGAATTTCCTTCTCACAAACTGGTTCGCTGCACTGTTAGTATTGGAAAATCAAGTGATGATGGTTCAAGTACTAGCCAGGGTGATAAAATTGTTGATGATGATGTTCCTTCTGGTTCTATTCCTAAACTTTTGAAAACTATGTCCTTTGAAAAATCTGTTGAAGATAATTTGTTAGCTGAGAAAAATGTTGATGGGGGTCGTCCTTTACCTGCAAAAGATAACACTCCGACTCCTTTGATATCTGTTGACGATTGTAAGCATGTCTTGGAAGATGTTGATTTTAAAGATGGAAATGAGAGCGAAGAAGCAAGACTGTCAAATGACACAATCTGCCAATCTGAGAATCAAACTGAAAGCTTTAGCTATTTATCTGAAGTAGAGGAACTGGAAAAGAGAATTAACCGACTCGAGAAAGTGGTTACAGAGTTGAAGATGGCAAGGTTAGGCCATAGTTGAAAACATTATTAGCTCATCAAACTGAAACCTTATTGCATGTTTACTTATGTTACTTATTTCTTATATTAGCTAAGCTACATGACAGAATGTTAAAAAAACAAGACCAAATAAAACATGGCCTTCTAGGGCATTTATGTTGGCAATTTGTTCTGTTTTTACTTGATTATTACACAGAAACATAGTTATCAATGTTTACCTACTTGTGTTGTCAAACAAAATGTTTTCCGATTTGTATAAACTGATTAAGTTTTCTGAGATATCGAAGTTAAGTTATTTTAGATTAATGTTGGATATCTATATTATATTGTTCCTGTTGGGGAAGCTAAATCATTACCATTTTCATTTGCAATAGTAGTAAAGTATTACTAGCATTGAAAGTGATTTTGAATTCATATCAATTATGTAAAATCTGTGAAATTATCATATTAGAACCTATGGGCTGTTTTATTGGTTGGTTCAAACTTCTGAACTTCTCAATATGCATATTTTTTTTTCATTTTCCTTGTTGATACAAAATAACTTCTGCTTTGGCAGAATATGCACGTAGGTATTATTATATATGCTGGTTAAACAAAATGATTGATTTGGCTTCTAAGTATTATATGTGCTAGCTGTACATATTATTATATATTTTTTGGTATTGTATAATAAGTATTTAAGTTTTAACTCAAAATGATTTAGGGAACATGGATATTCAGATTTAACTGTCCTATAAAGAATAATGCTAGTTACAGCGATTTTATTTTAGCGAAATTAGCCCGAAATCATTCCCATTGGCCATATGCCCATGTTTTCCGCCCAATTCCTACTTAAAACAGCCGCATGTATTCTACACATAACTCTATCTTAATCTTCATGAAATTTCTCGAGTGGTTTTCTCGGGATATATAGCAGCGCCATTCTATAAATGGTTAAACAAATGGTATTGCTATGATGATATAGTCCATAGATTTTTAATAACTTTCAAGAAATTATAAATGAATCTACACTGATTTTTAATAACTTATTTAACCCTTTCGGGTAACCATGATTTTCCATGACGCAGTTGAAATTTAAACTTGATTGGGTAGGTGGTGGTTAATGTGAGGTGAGAAATTAGAAGAGCTAGGTGGAGAAGTAGTGGCAATGATCTTGTGTTGGGTTTGTTTAAACATAGAACGAGACAATTGGTGAGTGATATTTTTTCCAAGACTAGCGATTGGTTGTTGGGGCTTAGGAATTGTTTTCAATACTTATGGCTTTTCTTAAAAAAAAAAAAAAAATTGTCAATTTTAACCCTCTCCAAAATCACACCATTCTTCCCTCAAGTTTTTTTAGAATTGAATTTCTTTTTTTACAAGTTTTTTGGGTTTTTATATCATCCATACCGAAATCTAAAGTGAGGTGTTGGGAGAAATTGAAGAAAGGGAAGGAATTGAGAAAACACCCTTTCACAAAATTCAAACAATCGGATATTTAGACATAATCAATTGATCGAAATGAATTGGGATTCATCCAGAAAAGAAACCAAGTAGATGAAGAAAAAAATAAGTAAGATATGAAGAGAACCCTTCTTATATTTCATCTTCTCTCTAAATAGATTGCTAACAATTCGAAAAAGTTGTCAATAATTTTTAAATCTGCAAACCTTGATGAGTTGATGGGGTGAATGGGTATGATTTTGAAAAGGCTACATATAGTTGTTGGGGTGTAGGGTAAAATTTTCGACTTTATGACACAATAATTTTGGACATGTTGGGTTCTAGACGTTTTGGATTGGCTGAACTATTGTTGTGATCAAGGAGACAATGAGTGAGGGATATTTTTTTTGTGTGTGCGCTAGTTTGAAAGAGACTCAAATCAGTTGGATTGTGCAACAATGTTTTTAATACATTAAAACTTGATTTTTCTAGTGGTTGTTAAACGCTGTCCATGCAAAACATTTTCTCAGAACATTATGATACCCTACCTTATGTTAATATTTTAGCTTTAATTTTCCTTTATGACATGCCAAAAATTTTGTAAACAAATGAAAATAGCCGTGATATCAATTGCGTCACACAAACTACACAAAAATTTAACTTCGAAAAACTTTATTACGAACAATTTTTTGGATTACATTTTACTAACATTATTAAAATTAAACGTTTTTCTCCTCGTGAGTTTAGCTAGCGACATTGTATAATATACGCAGGTATCGGGGTTCGAATCATGAACACCTCGTTTATTTACTTTAAAAAGGTGAATTTGTCACTATACTACTTGACCAAAAAAAAAAATTAATGTGTATTTATTTCTTTCACCCAGATTTAAACTCAAAACCTTCAACTCTTTTATTCATTAGTCTTTATTTTTTTGTTTAATTTTGAGTGAACCATCAAATTCGTCCTTGAATTTTCACAGGTCGGACAAATTCATCCCTCAATTATGCGAAATATCAACTTAGTCCTTGAATTTGTCAGACATCCATCAAAAAGGTCCCTCCGTCCAAGTACTCCGTTAGCCATGCTGATCTGTCGCCCTACATGCTGTGTTGTCTTATACACGTGGCAAGAAGTAAGCCACGTGTTCAAGGACTAATTTGATTGAATTGGAAAAAGTCTAGTTTTCACTTTTCAGTTTATTTTTTTCTGCGTTTCCCATTTTGCCCCTGCATTACCCATACCTCCTTCTTCACATTTCACTCAGAAACATCAAAAACGTCATTGACCCTTCTTCTTCCCGCTAAAACTTTCTCCATTCTCACCCCTCCAAAATCATCATCATCTCCCGCAGTTTTTAAAAAATGTTTTGGATTTGTAATATGTAGGCTTATTTGAATTATGCCCATAGTTGGGTTGTTTTTGCCTATGTAATTTCTCTGACTTATGACATATGCCTTTTGCCTATGTAATATTTCAGTTTTAATTTTTGTGTTCTGGTTTTTTTAGTTTATTTTGCACACATATCCTTCAAGGATCAATTTGATATCTGATTAAACAATTCAGGGACTTATTTGATGGTTTTTAATATAACGTATGGATCTTTTTGATAGATAGAGCAATAATTCAAGGACTAATTTGATGGAAATATTATTATAGAAAGGTTACATTCCTCAATCATCTTTCATTGAACTTGGAGCTTGAAGATGAAGCTCGGCTTTCATAACTGTTTTTTCCCATATTCCCACCCCATCATTTCAGATTCAATTTCAATAGTTTTGCTTCAAAAAAATTTGCTACGTCTGACATGGCGTCTGACATGTGAGAGATTAACAGCCACGTCAGCCCCGTTAACGCTCTGTTTGAACAAAAGGACTAACTTAATTGACATTTAACAAATTCAGGGATTAAATTGATATTTCACATAATTGAGGGATGAATTTGACCGACCCGTAAAAATTCAATGACAAATTTGATGGTTCACTCTTTAATTTTTTAGTCATTACTTAAGAAAGAGAGACCATGGTATTTGTCTGGTCATCAAATTATTAATTTTCCTAAAATTATATTCAAATGTAAATCTCTTGAGGGAGGGAGTGTTTTTCTACCCATTCCGGTTCTATCCAGTTCAAGGGATTTATTATGTAGTTGTGTGCATATGATAATTTAATTTTTATAATAATCGAAATTATTAATCAATCTCCATAATTTGCCATGTGAGGTTTTGAAATAAAATTAAATAAAGAGAAATAAATATTTAAGAAATGTATTTATTTTTGTAAAATATATAAGAAAATTGAACTAATAAACCTGATTTAGTGATTTATGGGCATTTACATTTTTGTTTCTACCTTGTCATTGAAGATTTATATAAGAAAATAGGAGAAATTCTAATATGGTCACGTTACCAAATAAAAAGTGTTTGGTCACACACATAAAAAAAATATTTTTTAATAATAAAGAAGAAATTGATAAAAAAAATAATTGAATATTTTAAGGACTATCTTTTCATGTGTGTGTGTGACAAAATACTTTTGATTTGGTCTTGTGACCATGGAAGAATTCCTCGTAGGAAAGAGAAGGGTAACCTGGGTTTTCATACATTCCCCATTTTTTGATGAATGGAAGAACCAACCATGATGAAAAAAAAGGTTTCACCTGATAATGAAAAAGCTTCAACAATGATGAAAGATACCATGGTGGATGTGAGGGAAGATCACATGTTTTCACTTTCTCGTGATAGTAAACCCATTTTCAGAACTGCCCATTTTCTTAAACCCATTTCAAACTCCATTGATGAACGAACAACCACCTTTTAAGTTTAACACATTTTCATCATCATCATCATCATCTTCTGTTTTTGAACCGAATGAGTACCCTTTGAAACTCCATTTCAGTGGGTGGCGCTTCAACCCATTTGAGAAATGGGAATGTTGGGTTGATGAACTTAAACCCAAGTATGAATCTGTATGGAAGAAAGCTGGAATCTTTGATGCTATTATGAGTACCAAGTGCAACATACTCAAAGATCAAAACTTGTTATATGGGGTTGTTGAGAAATGGTGTTGTAAGACATATACCTTTGTTTTTCCCTTTGGTGAAGCAACCATCACTTTGGAGGATGCTATGGTTTTGGGGGGTTACCCTGTCATTGGTCATCCTGTTTTCATTTCACTTGAAGACGAAGAAATGAGAGAGGTGGAAAAGAAGATGATCCTTGCAAAACAACAACTTTCTAAGAGTAAACAAGGTATGGCTAGAACATCAATATGGATGGATTTTTTCATCAATAAAGGTAGTGAAATTGAACATGAAGCATTCCTTGCTACTTGGTTGTCAATTTTCGTTTTTCCTCATAATAATTTGGTGAAAATTTATTTGTTTCCTATTGCTATTCATCTTGCTAGAGGAAATCCCATTGCTTTGGCACCCGCTGTCTTAGCTAGTTTATATAAAGATTTAAGTTTGCTTAAGAAAACAATAGTTGGTTTAAAAAATTATCGTGTTGGTGGTGATAGATTTCCTTTAGAAGTTACATTTCAATCACCCTTTTACTTGGTTCAAATTTGGGTGTGGGAGAGGTTCAAACATTTACAACCCATTTCAATAAACCATGGAGACCCTTTATTGTTTAGGTGGCATAAGGTTAAGCCCTTGAGAATCAGTGATGTTAGGTTAGAGTTAGACTCAGCTATGGATGATTTTCTTTGGCGTCCATATGTTAGATATGTTGGTAAGTGTGGAATGTTTTATCCAAATAATGAAATTTTGGTACCATTTAAGAAAGATTTGGTGGATCAGCAAATGCTGTCATTTGCTATATGCTTGAGAGTTTCTGAGCTAGTTGGTATCGACTCTATAGAGCAATACCTACCACATAGAGTTGCTATGCAATTTGGAATGGATCAAGATGTTCCAAGTTACGTGCGTAGGTTCAATGAGACTAAAGCTATTGCTTGGAAAAACTACTGCAGACGCATATCTGATAAGAATTTGTATTTTCCGTCAAGATTTTTTGAGGCCAATGCTAGCATGCATTATGCAAAGTGGTGGGAGCAATCAGTATTGGATCGCGGCAATTTTGTTAAGAAGATTGTGCAGCAGAAGAGAAGTGCAAGTTCAAGAAAAAATACACCTCATGTAGGAAAAGCTAACATAAGTGGTAATGATGTTGGTGTTACACCTGGATTTCCTACCAATTGTGTTGAAACTCTTATTTTTGGAAATTTTTGTGATGTTGGTTCCAAAACTAAAACTAGGAAGGTTGATAATCTAGATGTTGATGTTCCTAATGAAAATTCTGTTCATGATTGTTTGATAGCTGATGAAAATATTGATGTTGATGCTCCTTCGGCTTCAAGTTTACCTCCAAAACATAACACTCAGGTTCCTTTCATATCTGTTAAGGATCATGGGCCTGTCTTGAAAGAGTGCAGTTTCTCAGCCTCTTCAACAGATTATGAAAAGATATTACCACTGAAAAGGCCACTTTCAAAAGATAGCATTGAACTTTCAATAGGGGGTTTAAAGAAAGGTTTTAAAGATGCAAATGGGAGCAAAGAAGCAAGGATTTCTAGTGATAGAGTCTGTCTATTTGATAATCAAGGTGAAATTCATAGTAACAGAAACAAAGTACCGGTTGAAGAAAGAGGAGAAAGGGATCATGAAGTTGTGGTTTTGTCAAAAGAACAGTACTTGGTGATTCAAGAAGAACTAGCGCGTCTGGCAAGACAACAGGAGGAGATCTTACAGTTAATGGTATTAAGGGAGAAGAAGGATGAAGAGTTGAGGAACCAGGAGGATATCTTACGGTTAATGGCAAGACAACAGAAGGAGGTCTTACGGTTAATGGCAAGACAACAAGAAGAGCTACTCACTACTGTTTTAAGGAATCAACATCCTCCACCATCACCACCACCACCACAGTCATCTTCTTAAAACTCTATTTTGTTTTTAAACTCTTTTTATTAAACTCATGACAGTGAAGGATGCTTGTTTAATACCCTCTATTTTGTTGATAACAAATGACGGAGAAAGTAACACGAGTTTTTATTAGATATGAGTTATGTATTACCTGCTATTGTATTATTTATCTTTAGTAATACTGGCACTACTGTCACACACACCATATAGAGAGAGAAGGTCTGGTGAGAACACTTGCTTAATCATGAAGTTAATCTAATGTTACCAACTTTGGAATGAAAGCCAATTTGGTGTCTATCAACACTTGAGCCTTCAAGCTGAAGTGAAGCATAACTATTTCCAGATTTCATTACAACTAATTTAATGTAGCTTTCATTTCTCAACTCTTAAAATGGTTGGACAAAATCAGAATACAACTCCAAGATATAATCACTATGTATATGGTAGCTTTCATTGGTATTTGATAGTTACGTAATTAGTAGTAGTATGTGAATAAATGTGAAGGGGCTTCTGAATTTGAGGCTATTATGTAGATCATGGCAATAATGATGATACTGATTTTGAGATATGAAGAGTTTAATATAGAGTAAGCATGTACACTTGATGCTGAGAAAAATATTGATGCTGCTGCTCCTTCAAATTTCCTCCAAAACAGAACACTTTGACACCTTTGATATCTTATGAGGATTGTAAGCATGTACTTGTTCTCAGTGGCAATGTTATTTTTGGTAAATCATGTGATGATGGTTCTAGGAATGAAAAACTAGGAAGGGTGATAATATTGATGTTTTAGTTCCATATGATTTTATTCCTAAAGTTTTGAAAATTATTCCAACTGGAAATTCTGTTGAAGATGGTATGAAAAAATATTGATAGTGATACTCCTCCAAGTTTACCTCCAAACCATAGCATTCTAACTCCTTTGGTAATTGTTGATAAGCATGTATTGTTTGTTTAGTTGAATGGTTCTTACTAAATTGACTCGTCTAGAATATAAATATGAACCCATTGATCATTTATAATTCCTAGTAATTGTAAACTCATTCAATATGAGAGATGGATTTTTGAAAGGACAAAACACATGTGTATTTTTTAAGTGCTTTTTATACGGTTCTTAATTAAAAATGCACATTTTTTTGTTATAACAAAGTTTAAATAAATTATGAATTTGAGGAAATCATGGATATTTTAGTTAAAAACCATACAAAAAACACCTAAAAATGCACCTAAGTTTTTTCCTTTTTGATATCAAATTCTTGTATTATTTTTTGGATCTTGTTAATGAGTGCTCCCAAGGCACTCTTTAAGCATGCTAAATTAAGTAATTATTCTTTTAAAATGTCAAAGTTTTCAATTTCCAATGCACTGATTACACAAATTTTTATAAAAAGTTACTATGTAAAGTCCTTAACCAGTGTCCCGGGGCACTAATTAACATTTCCCTTATTTTTTATATCCAAATAACACCTTTGTTCAATTAAACAACCATAATATTTCTCATCTATATGTTTGTTTCATATCTCTTTGAAATTCTACTCAATTGTATGGGCTAAAACGGTTTCTGGTAACTAATAAGAAGAAGTGTCAATTACATAGTTTTGGTTGTAACCAAGTAAGTAATAACATAGTCAAGGTAACACCTTTAACTTCACTCACGTCATGATAAGAAGATACTTTGTTTGTACCATAATACTTTTGTCATGATCAAGGTTTTAAATAAGATCCCGCTCGGTCGCACATAGAAATTCACAATTTTGTCTGTTACAAATGTTGCGTTACGAATTGCGGTTGTCACGGTGTGAATTAATCACAACATTGCACAATTCTAAAATAATGATAGTAACGTAAATAACTTAAACTAGATATAGATTTGGACTTCTAAACTAGATAAGGAGATAACATTATATAATTTATGATCAAATATATGTATTAAAAATATGATTTTCATCTATCTCAATTAAAAAAATAATATTCGGATTATGTATTTATTGTCATGAACGGCATTTTTTGACGTCGTAACGGTGTTTCGTCACGACTATAACAGCGTTTCACCGTGATTTTTGTTCACTCTGTATAAACGGTGAAAAACGGTAATGTCCACTACCAATAGTTTTTTGTCGTGGCGTTTTTCTCGGACCATTTTTTAAAACTCTGGTCATGATAAGAAATTTCCTCGTAATTTGAATTATGATGCTTTATCAACAAATTCATCATTTAAAAAACTCAAAACAAGTCTTGCTCTATGCAATAACCAACCATTCAAAAGCTTTTTTAATAAAATGTTGCCCACTTCTCCATTATCAAATTAGTCAACAAAATTCAATGTATTTGATTTAAAATTTATACCAAATACATTCACTTATGTTCACCCATTTTTGCTTACATTTTAGAACAGATGAAATAATTTTTAAAAGAGCTTAACACAATTTTTTTCTCAAATAAAGTTTAATACACTTTTTTTTTTTTTGAGTAAAAAGTTTAATACACATTGACAAGTCTTGAAATAATGTAAATGAATTCATACAACAAAGAACAGTTTGGCTCCTCCTTGTTTGTTAAGTTTCAGACTTCAACTTCATCTATCACATTCTCATTAAAAAGTAAAAAAACTATAGCTTTGAGTATAAGAACCAACCAACCATGATGAAGAACAAACAAGCATTGGAAGAAGATACTTTGATAGTGGTGAAGGAAGAGTACATGCTTTCACCACTTCAAGATCAAGATATGAAAGAGGTGGAACAGAAGCTCCTCAACATTGAAGAAAAGGCGAGGTTTACAAACAGTATAGCCGCTACCACATCAAAGTGGATGGATGTTTTCATTGGTAATGGTAATGAACTTGAACATGAAGCATTTCTTGCTACTTGGTTGTCAATTTTTGTTTTTCCTCATAAAAACATGTTGGTCAAAAGTTGTTTGTTTCCTATTGCTATTCATCTGGCTAGAGGTAATACTATTGCTTTGGCACCTACTGTTTTGGCTAGCATATATAATGATTTGAGTTTGTTTAAGAAACAAATTGTTGATTTCAAAAAATGTCCTGTTGATGTTAATCTGCAATCACCCTTTTACTTGGTTCAAGTTTGGGTGTGGGAGAGGTTCAAAAGTTTGCAACCACGAACCAAGTTGATCAATAATGAAGACCATGTATTATTGAAGTGGCATTTGGTTAATGCTTTGAAAATTGACAATGTGAGGTTGGCATTGGATTCAGCTCCTGATGATTTTAATTGGCGTCCATATGGTAGATATGCTGATAAGTGTGGAATGTTTTATCCAAAAGATAAAGGTTTGGTACTATTTAAGAAAGATTTGGTGGATAAACAAATGCTTTCATTTTTTACATGCTTGAGAGTTTCTGAGCTAGTTGGATTTGAGTCTATAGAGCAATATCTACCACATAGAGTTGCTATGCAGTTTGGAATGGATCAAGATGTTCCTGGTTATGTGTCTAGATTCAATGAGACTAACACCATTGCTTGGGAAAATTATTGCAGACCTTTTTCTGATACAAGTTTATATTATTTTCCATCTGTTACGCAAAGTGGTGGAAGAATTGGATCCTCAGGGTTTCGTCAAGAATGTTGTGCCGCAGAAGAGAAGTAGAAATTCATTAAGTACACCTCGTGCTGAGATTCCACTTGAGTTTCCTCCTAAAAACTTGTTGGCTGTAGCACTGTTATTTTTGAAAAATCTAGCAATGGTGTTTCAAAAAATAGCAAGGGTGATAATATTGTTGATGATGGTGTTACTTCTGATTTTGTTCCTAAACTTTTGAAAACTATGCCCTCTAAGAATTCTGTTCAGCATGGTTTGAAGACCGGGAGAAATATTGATGCTGATGGTCCCTCAACTTTACCTCCGAAAAATAACTCTCTGACTCCTTCGATATCTGCTGAGGAATGTAAGCATGTGTTGGAAGATGTTGAGTTTAAAGATGGAAATGAGAGCGAGGAAGCAAGGCTATCAAGTGACAGAATCTACCAATCTGAAACTACAACAGAAAGCTATAGCTATTTATCTGAAGCAAGTGTAGCGAAACTTGAACAGAGAATTAGCCGACTCGAGAAATTGCATAAAAATTTGAAGAAAGCAAGGTTAGGCCTCAGTTTCAAACATTATTAGCTCATAAAACTAAAACCTTATTGCTTGTTTACATATGTTACTTATTTCTTATTTCATATACTAGCTAAGCTACATGACAAGAATGTTAAAAAACAAGACCAAATGAAACATGGCCTTTTAGGACATTAATGTTGGTACACTGTTCAGCTTTTACTTAATTATTACATAGAGACATAGTTATCACTGTGTACCTATTTGTAGAAAATGATTGAGTATGCTTTGAGATATCAAAGTTATTTTATATTAAAGTTGGATTCTGAATTTATATCAAATCAAATCATGTGCTGAATTATACTGTTCCAGTTGGGGAAGCTAAAACATAACCATTTTCATTTGCTTAGTAAAATCTATTGATGGCATTGAAGGTGATTTTAAATTCATATCAATTACTGTTAAATCAGTGAAATTGTCATTAGCACATCAGAACCTATGGAGTGTTGTATACTTTAATTGGTTGGTTCAAACCTCGAATAGGTGGCAATTGTGATTTTCTTTGCAACTAGATGTTCATGTGCAATAGTTATCATCTTACCAAATTATATAAGTCAATGTTTTGAAGTTTTGCTGTGCTCTTTGTGTTTTGACAGAATGGAGAGAAGGTAGTGTGATGGCTTGTCTTTAGCATCAAAACATGTAAGGTGAAGTTTTCTGATTGAATTAGTCCAATATGATATAATTACCCAATTTTCATATTCTTTTAATTTTGTTTTTAGTTCTTGATTGCACTTCAACGGAAGGATTGAAAGCACAAATCAAGTATTACATCAAACAAATTCTCTTTCAATAATATGTTAATGAAGAAGGTTGTGATTCACATCCTAACTAAGTGATGTGTTTGTTGCATAGCAGGTTCTATCAATAATTTGACAGAAATGGATTTGAATGGAACAGAGGGAGTTTCTTGTAGAGGTTTCGATTTTGAGTCTTTTGCATCACCCTAACCTTGTCAACATAGTATAATTTAATTAAACATGTTGAATAAGAAGACCAAATGTAACATGAACATTTAGGATATTAATGATAGTACTTTGTTCTACTGTTCTATTGGATTATTAACGTATAAACATAGTTATCAATTGGTACCAACTTGTGGAAATATAGCTAGCTATATAGTCCCTATATTTCTTTGATATTGCTATGATACTGTCCAACACTGTAAGTTAAGAGTAGTTAACTCAAAATGATTTGGAAAAGATAGTTTTCATTTACATATTTGGTATCCTATAATGGTGCAGTGCATGAACTATAAATAATGGCTATTGGTCACTATTTGATCTTCATTTTGCTGTAATAACTTTGGTGCCTTAGTTGTTTGCTTAGTTGACTGGAGTGGCACTCACTAATTTGACTCTCCATAATCTTTCTAGTTCACTTTCTGATTCAGTTCAACTTTCAGTGGTATTTAGTCATCTCTGATTACTGTGATTCACTTTCATTTAATTTACCAATCATATGCTTGTTTCATTTTCTCTTTGAAATTCTACTATATTCTGTGCTTCAAACAGTTTCAGCTCACCAATTGGAAGCTTAAAAGTGTGAATTCCCAGTTTTAGTATAATATGATATGATATAATAACATAGTCTAGGTAGGTAGCACATTTACCTTCACTCATGTCATAAATAAGGAGATTATAATTTATTTATTTTCTTTTCCTTTTTTCATTTTATGAAAAGGCAAAGAAATTTATCAGTAACAAAAAAGCACAAGCAGTGCTAATTTATAACTTAAACAGTACCAAATAAGTATGGTTGGTCAATAATTTTCACAATATTACAAAGAAAAAAAGAGAGAATGAAAGGACATAATAAGTTCAGGTGAGCTGAAACTGTTAAAGTGATTTGTGCTAACTAAATCACTTACTTTGAAGTATCTCGTCTTGATAGCAAAGAAGTACATGCATAATTTACTTTCCACGCTGAGTAAGCCCCTCTTTTAGTCCTCCTGACCTTTTTATGTAAAATAGTTCTCCACAATTTCTCGTATATTCTAGAAACGATTTTGATTTTGGCATTCATAATTTATTTTCTCCTTATGCAGGATTTTTTTTTTTGGGTGGGGCTACAATACTTTTTTCTAATAAATGGGTGGGGTAAAATACATTAATATGGCTTTACATCTTCCCCCGAGTTCAATTTAGTAAATTTCATTGGACCCTATGTTTGTCATTAAGACCTACAGTACGATATTGTTAGGTCGGGAACATTCACTCAAGTTTAAACTTCAATGTTTATCTTTAAGACCTACAATATGATATTATTAAGCTGAACACATTCAATCAGGTTTGAACCTCAAATCTCACAACATAGTATGAGTTTCAGATAGGATTTGTCATTTCGTCTAGATGAAAAAATACATTAATACCGTTGTAGATTTTATTTCAACTCTTGAATGAAATTTGAAAAACAAAAGACCGAATAGTTAATGGGGGGATTATAATGTAATTTACTCAATTATAATTACTAGTTTCTTTTTTAAGGATTATATTTATGATTTAATTTGTTTGCACCGGCAATATAGCATAAAACTTATTTACACATGTATCTAATTAAATAACACCATGTTGTGGTTTGATTAGATGCACATGTAAAAAAGTTTTACACCATCATTAAAATTAATCTTTTATATTTATTTTCTTTGGTCACTATTCAAAACAATTTATTTTTTAAATTAATAATTGATATATTTGGTATATATTATAAACCAGATACATCAATTATTCAATGAATCTAAAAAATAATATTTGCTTATAAAGTTAATGAAATAGTTGGAAAGCACATAATAAATGTAAATATGCTCATGCTCAACCATATAACACATATTATTTATTTTTTCTTTGGATTCATAAAAGAGCCCTCGTCTATATTAGGTGAAAAAATATGAGAGATAAGATAGTATACTTAGCTCATAAAAAGAAAGAAAGATAAAGTGTAATAAAATCCTACATTAATTGTCATGACAGATAATTTATAGGTAATGAGAGCCATAGTTTAACAAAAATGACTCACTTTGGTTATTTCTTGTTTAGCAAATTTGACCAAGTCTTCATTTCCGTTTTTCCAAACTCAAAGAACCCTGAAGAAAAACAAAGCAAAATAAACCATGTTGAGATGAAAAGATTCTCTGAATCTTGAATATCAACGTGGTTTTGATTAAGAACATCTAAAACAAATTATTTTAAAAGGTTTATAGAATAATTTGTGCAAGGTTCTCCTGGCAATGGATTATTAGACAAACATTTGCATGCTGCAAAACATTATGGATTTGGAAAGGTTAAAGTTTTGTCATTGTTGGGTTTGATTAGATTAAATTTTAAGGTGGAAAATGAGTTGTTTTCCATGTTGTACGTCTGAAGAGAGGATCAAGAAGAGGTCATTGAAGAAAAGCATTAAGCAATACCATGATGCAAAAATTTTAACCTCATTTGCAAATATATCTTTTAAAACTGGTAAATTAATCTCTAAATATCTCTTTTATTATTATTTAATGTATTATGCATTGAGCTTAATGTTGTTTGAATTACCAATTAATTGTCAGTTTTATCCAAATCATCTAAAATGGATTTATATAATGTTAGCACAATCACAATAGGTTTCATCAACTCTTGTTTTGTTAAGTTGGTTCATACGTTCTATAAAGTTCATACCTTTAGAATGTACTTCAATAGATGGATTTATATAATGCAAAGAGAATGATGCAAAATGTTAAAGTTCATACCTTTAGAATGTACTTCAATAGATGGATATTCCCTAAGTGCTTACTATTTTCTCAAAGATGAAAGCACCAACTTGAATACATTTTATATTGTAGATAGTGGCAAGAGAAGGTTCATAGCAGAGGAGTTAGCAAAGTTTGGGAAAGGAAATGTTACCTCTAAGATTTTCACTTATCGGGAGCTATGCCTCGCAACTGAAAATTTTCAACCTACCAATATGATCGGAGAAGGAGGTTTTGGAAGGGTATACAAAGGAACAATTAAAAACACAAATCAAGTAATACTTCAACTAAATTCTCTTTACAATGTTGGGTTAAAAAAGACTAGCATCCTAATCAAGCGCTTTGTTACATTGCAGATTGTTGCTGTGAAGGCACTTGACAGAAATGGATTCCAAGGGAACAGAGAATTTGTTGTAGAGGTTTTGATTTTGAGTCTTTTGCACCATCCTAACCTTGTTAACTTGGTAGGGTATTGTGCTGAAGGTGATCAGAGGGTTTTGGTTTATGAATATATGGCCAATGGTTCCTTAGAAGATCACTTGCTTGGTAAGTTATTATACTTCTTAATTAACACAATGCCCTTGTCCTGCAATGCATAACAGAATGACATCCAATTTAAAAATCAAATTTGAATAAATGCGCCTACACTTCACATTGAAGACATGTCTAGTGTCCAACATGTGTCAACGTGTGATACCATACAAATGTGATTACATTCAAATTCCCAAATCAATAATTGCACCGACCTGTCAGTTTATGTGTTGTGCCTGACACATGTATCAATGCTTCATAGGATTTAACTATGAGTAAGCAACAGGGCCGGACTTTGGGGTGTGCAAACCGCTCAATGGAACTGAGCCTCCCCAAGGCATGGGCCTCAAAAAAAAAATTATAGCCCAATAGTACTACTAAGTGTTAAATGGGTGTGTTTTTGGGAGGGTGGTTCGAGGTTCCTCATGTATACAGTAGTGATTTTCACCTTTGGGTGTACCGCTTATATACAGTACCTTGTATTTATCTTTTAAAAATTTTAAATAGAACATTGTTCTTTAAAAAAAATACATTTTTATTTTATTACGGGCCTCTTTTCATCTACAGAACCGAGCCTCTGAATTCGTAGGAACGGCCCTGAGCAACAATACGATCATGTGATAACAATGGATCATCGTCATGGTGCTTTACATTTTTTTTTTCTTTCTAAATTCAGCTGTACAATAACCCAATTATATGTGTAATTTATAGCTGTTTCCTGTTAGAACAAACCACAGTTCTTGGATCCCGACCATCCAGACTGAAAAACTGAAGGACACCAATGAACTTAAACTATGCATGAATTTCACCTCATATGAACATGTTTGATTTCAGAAAACTTTTGTGTTTTCATGTTTTCACTTTTAATTCTAAAATCAAATTGCCACATTTCTTTGTTTCTTGTTACCAATGATTTGTACTGAAAACAGTAAATATATTTGTAAAAAACAAAAACATTTTCTGATAAAGAAATTTTAAGCATCTTGGCATAGTGGCATGCAGTCACAATAGAAATTCTACATTTTTTAAAAATCAGGACCCTATCGTTATTTACTAATGAGAATTATCTAACTAACAAAAAAACCATTATCAGATTTAGCTCCTGGTAAAAAGCCTTTGGACTGGAAAACAAGAATGAAAATTGCAGAAGGAGCAGCAAAAGGGCTTGAATATTTACACGAAGAAGCAAACCCTCCGGTGATATATCGCGATTTCAAAGCATCAAACATACTATTAGATGAAAACTACAATCCAAAGCTTTCTGATTTTGGACTTGCAAAGCTTGGCCCGACTGGTGAGAAAGAACATGTATCCACCAGAGTGATGGGAACTTATGGCTATTGTGCTCCTGAGTATGCATCAACAGGGCAGCTTACTACAAAATCAGATGTGTATAGTTTTGGAGTTGTGTTTTTGGAGATTATCACAGGAAGAAGAGTCATTGACAATTCTAGGCCGTCAGAAGAGCAAAATTTAGTCCTTTGGGTAAGTCTTCAAACTTTTCTTATGTACCAAAAATCATAAGAGACAGAAAGAAATTCACATTATTCATTACGATGGATGTCTCTTCTTTCAGGCACAACCTCTTCTAAGAGACAGAAAGAAATTCACACAAATGGCAGATCCATTGCTAGAAGATAAGTACCCTATAAAGGGTCTATATCAAGCTCTAGCAGTTGCAGCTATGTGTCTGCAAGAGGAAGCTGATACTAGGCCTTTAATCAGTGATGTAGTTACAGCTCTTGAGTTTTTAGCAAACAAGAAAGAAGAGGATAGAGAACAATATACAAAAGAGACTTTTGCTTCTCAGGGTGGAAACGATGAAGCTAATGTTGTACATGATGATGATGACGACGATGACGATGATGAAGAGGATGAAGATGGTGATGATGATGATGAGGATGCTGATAGTGATAATGATAATGATGATAAAGGTCATAGAAGATAGTGAATGAATTTTGTTCTGGACTGAGCTTAGGCCCAATACAGATTGAAAGTGGTGTAAAAAAAAATTGCAAACTCATAGTTTGAGCACCTAAATGGTTCACAAGGAAATAGAAACTATACCTCATTCATAGCAAATTCAAGTTTTCAACACCTACTTGTCAATCCTAATATAATGCCATTCAATTTTATGAGTTAGCTTATGGCTTGTGTTAGGATATCAAGCATGGCAACAGCTAGCTTATATATGAGAATAAGAACTTGATGGCTGGGTTAAGATGCTTGTATTCATTCTTGCATCAAGTTCTGTAATCAAAAGATTATACCTGAACTCAACACTTTTTTCAATATGTTAATAGAGTCTTCATTAAGGAGCTTCTAGAGTATAGCTGATATATCAAAAGGTTTCAAATTTCCATACAATTTTATTTCATTACAAGGAAATTGGGGAAGGTGAGAAGTCTTATTAATTAAAGTGGCACATACAATTGTTTTTGTAAATAATTAAAAAAAAGAATTGATTTTAACTACTGATTCAAATAACAGTTTACACCAACATAGTGTGACACAGTTGGTAGATAATTGGACCCTAAGCAAGTGGCCATGGGTTTAATCGTTGGCCGGTGCATATGAAATAACACTTCTGGAAATGATAACTATTTTATTGCAATAAAATGGAAGATTCAGTAGTAGTGACCAATTGCCATTATAGCTTGATGAGTAGACTTTAAAACTCATCAAGCTCACATCAACTTAGAATTTGTCATCTCTACCGATCTATTATTTCCCTAGAGATGCAACTTCTCATTCTTGATCACAACCATCATCCTAAACAAATCCCAACATCTTCTTGTGCTAATAATAATTTACAGTCCAAAAAACATAGTTCTTTTTTGACTGTACAAATCTAAAAAACTTGAGTTATCCTTTATGGGGATCAAGTAGACGTCAATATTTGACCACCACAATTTTGAGCTACAATGCAAATATGAATTTGCAAGCATTACCATGATGGCACAGAATTATAGAATTCTTGAAGTCACCGACAATGATCATAGACACAAAGTTTTAAGAACTGATTACTAGAACAATATTTGTCCCACCAACCTTAAGAACACTACTATAGGTTACACTTTCTAAGACCACGGTTCAGATTCTACAAACTTTACACTCTACGGTTGCACTTTTTTCACAGATAGTGATTATGCTCTTCATACCACAAAATCAATATATACCATTATCGATTTCAATATTCCAATGATCTGCATAATAGCCTCAACTTCAGCCACCTCACATATACTCACCTAGTTCTAATTACTCCCAGTGAAAGCTATTACATAGAACAGATTGTTCAAGAAAAAAAAGCACAATACGGGAACAACATATATAGAGTTAGTTTAGGAACCAATTTCTCGAGGTTTCATCCATTTCCCTTGAATAGACTATATATTAAGGTTGTATTCTGATTTTTTTTCCCCCACAGTCTTCCCCTAAATAGATTATACTTCATGATTTTTTTCTTTCCTGCACTTCATTATTTATTCTTTATCACATTGACCAAGAGTTATCACCATACTTGCTCTATCTATATGTATATATATAAATGTGTGTGTAAAAGCATAGCAACATATATGTCAGTCTGTCATGCCAATACCACTAAAGATAAATAACACAAGCATAGGAGATAATAAAAACATTATATCATAAGTCATCTAAATTTGTTATACTTACTCTTTCAATTGTTATCAACATAAAAGAGGGTATGAAAAGACTCACTATCACGAGTTTCATAAAGAGAGTTTAGAAACCAAATACAGTTTTAAGAGTATGATGATGATAATTGTTGATCCCTTAGAACACTAGTGAGGACTGAGGAGCTGCTTGACACTTCTTCCCTCTTCTCCCTCGAATTTATTAACTGTAAGATCTCTTCCTGTTGTCTTGCCAGCTGCTCCTGTTCTCTTGCCAGACGTGTGAGTTCCTCTTGATTCTTCAAGTATTTTTCTTTTAAAAAAACTAATACATCATCATCGCTTTCTTTTCTTTCTTTTTCTTCAAGAGTTTGTTTAGCTCCTGCAGCCATACCAGAGTGAAACTGAACATTGTGCGGTGCAACAGTTGCATTGTTGGAAGAAGAGACTCTGTTTCTGAGAGCATAGCGACAGCTTTCACCAACATCATTTCCACTTTCCTTGGCTTTTCCTCCACAAGGTTGATGTTTCCATGGACTTGTACTTATCTTCTGCTGCACAGTTTTCTTAACAAAATTGTTGCAATTCGGTACAAATTTCTTCCACCACTCTGCATAACGTGTGGTAACATCTGCCTCAAACAATCTTGATGGAAAACACACATTTTCATCAGATATCGGCCTGATGTAGTTTTCCCAAGCAATGGATTTAGTTTCATTGAACCTAGGCACGTCACTTGGAATATCTTGATCCATTCCAAATTGTAAAGCGACTATATGTGGGAGATATTGAACTACAGAGTCAAATCCAACAAGCTCAGAAACTCTTGTACATCTAACAAATGACAACATTTTGTCATCCAAATCAGTATTATATACCCAAATTCCATCATTTGGATAAAACAGTTCACACTTCTCAGCAAATCTAACATATGGACGCCAAAGAAAATGATTCTTTGCTGAGTTTAATTCCAACCTAACATTGTCAACATTTAAGTCCTCACTCTCAGCCTTATGCCACCTAAACAAACAAGGGTCGTCATGGTTGATCAACATGGGCTGTGGTTGCAAATTTTTAAACCTCTCCCAAACCCAAACTTGAACCAAGTAAAAGGGTGATTGAAGAATAGCCTCCATGGGAAGTCTATCACCACCAACAGGAAGTTTTGACAAATTAAGTAATATGTTCTTAAACAAACTCAAATCCTTATATAAGCTAGCTAAAACAGCTGGTGCTAATGCAATAGGATTTCCTCTAGCAAGATGAATAGCAACAGGAAACAAAGAACTATTAACGACACGACTTTTATAAGGATGAACAAAAATTGACAACCAAGTAGCAAGGAATGCTACATGTTCAAGTTCATTACCTTTATCAATGAAAACACCCATCCATACTGTTGTTCTAGCATTAGCTGACTTAGTCTTATACAGTTGCTGTCTTTCAAGGATCAATTCCTTTTCCACCTCTTTCATTTCTTGGTCTTCGAGTGTAATGAAAACAGGATCACCAAGAATAGGGTACCCCCCCCAAAACCATAACATCCTCCAAAGTGATAGTTGCCTCACCAAATGGAAACACAAAGGAGTTTGTCTCACAGCACCACTTCTCAACAACCCCAAATAGCAAGTTATGATTTTTCTTTATGCAACACTTGGTACTCATAATAGCTTCAAAAATGCCAACTTTCTTCCACAGAGATTCATACCTGGGTTTAAGTTGATCAACCTAATAAACCCATTTTTCTATTAAGGGACGCCATCCATTGAAGTTGATTTTCAAAGGCCACTCCTCTGGATCAAAAAGAGAAGATGGGTTAAACCCAGAAGGTGGTTATTCAATGGTGTTTGAAATGGGTTTGAGAAAATGGGCCATTCTGAGAATTGGTTCACTGTCACCAGCAGGTGAAAGCATTTGATCTTCCTTCACCTCCATCAAAGCATCTTCATTCATGGGTTTGTTTGACACTATTGCTCAAAAAAGTTTAAATTTTGAGTAAGAAACTTTAATGGGGTAATGTAACGGTTGAAAATGAAAAAGTGATTAGGTTTGAAACAAAATAAAAATGGTAGCTTTGAAGATTAGGTAAATTTCACAACGGTAGGGAGAGAAAATCACTGTAAAAAAACCATTCTTACTCATAAGGGGGAGAAAAGAATGGGAAAATCTGTACGTAGAATACCCAAATTACCCTTATAGTCCTTGTAACTATTCTGAAACCAAACAAACCAGAAGTCATTTGAATTATGTTAGATTTTTTTTAACGGATTTCAAAATAGCGTGACTTTGAACGGATTTTTTTTTTAACATTGAATACCCAAATTACCCTTACGGTCTTTGTTTTTATTTTTTTATTTTAACGGTTTTGAAATGGTAGCTTTGTTGTTTCTTGCTATTCTCAATTATATTAATGTTTCTATATCATTTTTAGTTATTTTCTTGTAAAAAAATTATAGTGACTTTAGATGAGTACATTCATGACATCCACTTTTAACTTTTAAGTACTTAAGTGGATTTTATGCGTATACATTATTCATTAATAACTTTTTTTTTTATAGTTGTACTAAATAAGCACATCACACAAATATCTTAAATGAGACTCATTAATTAATTATCAATAACTATATATCTTAAATAAGACTCGTTAATTATTTATCAATAATTCGTTAGGAAGTTGGACTTTTGGCTTTTTCCAAAGTTGTGGTTTTACCTAGGATATTAATGTCAAGCTTTAGGCTATTTCCATGCTCTCAATCTAGCTTAGACTTATAACTACATAGTTATAATTTGTGAATCTGATACTTTCTCTTCATAAAATGCATCACAAAGGGAGTTATGCATAGCCACCGATATTCTACGATGGTTGGTTACACTTGATCCCCAGTTACTAGGGACAAGAACATGTTCTTGTTCACACTATAGGGGTGTCTTTCATTAGACCATATTTTCTTTTCTGTTTTCTTTTTTCCCATTTATAAAAAAAATAAAAGAATCATCTTTTAAACTCTATTCTGTTATGTCGTTTTTATAATGATTTAAATTAGTTAAGAAATGTTACTAACGAGATTGGTAAAGCAAAAGAGGTCACACTCTAACAATCGGTAAAATATGGTTTGAGTCACATGTTAGAGAGCTATCTAATATTTAATGTCTTGGGCATTCGAATGAAAATATTTTCAATTGATGGAACTTATAAAATCAAAAAGGAAAATAATTTAGAAAATGTTTAGTAAGTGTATTAAAATTGAAGAAAAAGGAAAATAATTTAGAAAATATTTAGTAAGTGTATTAAAATTGAAGTTGCATCCAACTCAATTTGGGTTGTTTTGGATTAAAATGGATAGGTGAGATTGAGTGAGGTTATTTCCACATGTTTTTCTCCACAGTGAAGAAAATATTTGACCCAGAGTGGTGTTATACTGACTTTGACCATTGTATTGTAACCAATTTTGAGTAGGTGCTCATCAGGTACACGGTGGCAGTGTGGCACCAAAATTTGCATCGTATCATGCTCTTTGCAACTGCACAAAAGTAGACCTGCACAGATAAATGTATAGAAAACTTAATGTAGTAATTTTCTCATACAAGACAAAGCACCTTGAATGTTAATGGACCACTAGTTTTGTCCTAAATATAGACTTTATTAGGAACAATGTGTTTAATCTCATTTCTGTATCAATAGGTTATTTATAAATTATTTAAGAGTTAGGAATTCATTTAGTTGGTGCAATTTTGCTGTATAAATAGGACAATTATGTACACTATTTACTAACTTTCATCAATTAATAATCAATATGAACTCTAATGAATTTTTCTCTCGATTGAGATCTAAAGCTTATTTTTCTTATGAGATGAATCTTCATTCCTTTGATCTGTGATTTCTAATACCAATTTGTGCTGCTGGTCTTTGAATAATTTGGATTTACTGATGTTGACTGATGTTCTAGTATTAGTGGTAAATTTGCAGTGCAGAAGTTAGTTAGTAGCTGTTGCTTCTGCTGCAAGTTATCAAGGCAGATTCAAACTAACTAGCTACTTGAGGTTGGTTTGCTGAAATTGTAATTATCTAGGAAGTTACAAATCAGTTGGATGTTGTTTGGAGTTAGTACATAGTTAGAATCTAAAGTACAGCCGATACTATGTAAGAATGTATTGTGCCTCATTTGAGTTGAATTGAATAAGATAATCATATAGGTTTCTCTCATTTTCCTTCTCTTTCTCTGTTCATTAAAATTCAATTCCTTTGTTAACTAAGATTATGTTAAGGTATTATTAAAGGCACTGAATTGTATTAGGTTAATTAATCAGATTATGGCGAGGATCTACTACCAGGACCTTTCTAGTTGTTCTGTTTAGCTGATTTTTTGACAGGTAGTGTCTCTTCGTTCATTTCATGTATGTGGCTAGACTTTTGACTATGTATTACTCAATTTGCCAATAATTCTGTATCTCTTGTTTCTCTAGATGCATTTTGTTCAGAGAGAGCTATCCGATTATTAACAATAGAAGAAGTTCATGTAGTATCTTGCTGACTCAGTTCAATCTCAAAATCAGTATCTTAATTGACTTCAATATTGCCATGATTTGCATAATAGCCTCAACTTCAATCCCTTCACATTTATTCACCTACTGTGAATCTGTGATAGTAATTACTACCAATGAAAGCTGTTATATATCACATGTTGAAAGAAAAAAAAACAAAGGCACTATTACTGAACAACATCCATAGTGATTTAGCATACATCTTCTTGAGGTTTCATCCATTTTCTTTGAATACACTATATATTGGAGTGTACTGTGACTTTTGTTTCAGAGTTTTAGTATTTGAGCATTTTCGTTTTGGTTGTACATGTCAAATAAATGTTCCACATCATCATGAAATCAGAAAAGAGTTGATATATGTCCGTGTAATAAAAGCATAGCAAAATATGTATTAGTCATGCCAATATTACTAAAGATAAATAACACAATCATAGAATATAATAAAAACATATTATATGATAACTCATCTAAACCAGTGTTACTTTTTCTTTCACTTGTTATCAACAAAATAAAGGGTAGGAAAACATCATCTATCACTATCATGAGTTTGATAGAGAGTTTAAAGAAGATGATGATGTTTGTTGATTCCTTAGAACACTAGAGGATTTGCCTCAACTATTCATCTCTCTTCTCCCTCAAAGACAATAATCGCAAGATCTCTTCCTGTTGTCTTGCTACATGCCTGAGTTCCTCTTGATTCTTCAAGTATTGATCTTTTTGATTCCTTAGGACACTAGTAAGGAGTTGCCTCAACTCTTCATCTCTCTTCTCCCTCAAAGCCATTAACCGCAAGATCTCTTCCTGTTGGCGTACTACACGTGCGAGTTCCCCTTGATTCTTCCAATGTTGCTCTTTTAACAACATCGTAACTTCATCTTCTGTTTCTTTTATTTCTTTTTCTTCAACCGTTTCTCTATCTTCGGCTTGAGCAGGCATATCAGAGTGACACTGAAGATCGTACTGCGCAACAGTTACTTTGTTAGATGAAGAGACTTTGTTTCTAATAGCATAGCTTTTGTTTTCACCTTGCTTCATCCTTGCTTCTTTTCTCCCATTTGCATCAATTTTTTCATCAGCTTTCAAACAATTATGAACAGAATTTTCATAAGGATCATTAGCATAAAGATTATCAATCTTCCTAGTTTTACATTTTGAACCATCATCAAAAAAATTTCCAAACATAAGAGTGTCAACAAGATTGGGAGGAAATCCAGGTGCAACACCATCGTCATTACTATTTTTGTTAGCTTTTCCTACACGAGGTCTACATTTTCTTGAATTTGCACTTCTCTTATGCCTCACAATATTCTTCACAAAATCGTTGCACCCCACTACTGATTGCTTCCACCAGTTTGCATAATGCGTCGTAACATCTGCCTCAAACAATCTCGGTGGAACAAATTTTCATCAGAGATGGGCCGGCAGTAGTTTCTCCAAGCATTCTCTTTAGTCTCGTTTAACCTAGGCACATAACTTGGAACATCTTGATCCATTCCAAATTGCATAGCAACTCTATGTGGAAGATATTGCTCTATAGAGTCGATACCAACTAGCTCAGACACTCTCAAGCATATAACAAATGACAGCATTTGTTGATCCACCAAATCATTCTTAAATGGTACTGAAATTTCATCATTCGGATAAAACAGTCCACACTTATCAGCATGTCAACATAGGGACGCCAAAGAAAATCATCAATAGTTGAGTCCAATGCCAACCTTACATTGTCAGTTTTCAAGTCCTTAACCTTATGCCACCTAAACAAATAAGGGTCTCCATGGTTGATCAGCATGGTTTGTGGTTGTGGTTGCAAATTTTTGAACCTCTCCCAAACCCAAACTTGGACCAAATAAAATGGTGATTGAAAAGTAACCTCCATGGGAATTATATCACCAGCATCTGGATGTTTTGACAAATCAACAATTGTTTTCTTAAACAAAGTTAAATCCTTATATAAGCTAGCTAAAACAGTAGGTGCCAAAGCAATAGGATTTCCTCTAATAATGAGAACTAATATAAACACTCACTATAATTTTTTAGAATTCACTAATTTAAGTGTATTTTTGAAATGAGTAATTAAAAAAATTAATGACACATACAATTCATACATGAGACAAATGCTATGAAGCCCCGATACCGATACGGCGATACATGAAATTTTTCAAAATTCCCGATACGATAGGGCCTCGATACGTTATTAAAAAATTAAATTTAAAATTAATAATATAGTGAACAATGTATAAACATAACTAAAAATGATAGTAAACAAACATTTACATTAATGAAAATGATCAAAACAAGTGACAATTACATATTTTTCAGCACAAATTAGATAGAATTTAGCTAAACATCATTAGTACCATCCAAAGAGAACATCATAAGTACTATAAAAAAAAGAACATCTTTGTCTAATATTTACTACTTAATAGTTAACATTAATTTATATCGAAAACAAACAGTTTTTTTTTTCCAATTAGAGAGAAGAACATAAGAAACATAGCATTAGAGAGAAGAGAAACAGAGTAGAATTCAATCGGTGGTGACGAGAAACCCTATTTTTTTGGGTTGGAAGAGACAATATGTTTTTGATAGCGTTGCCAGACTTGTAGTTTTATTTCTATTTTTTTTTAAAAAAGAAAATATGTAAAACAGAAGTATCGGTGTCAGAGTATAAGTTAGTCGTGTCGGAGTACAAGTTAGCCGTATCCGACACGTATCAGTTATTTTTTTTCAAAAGAATAAATATTAATTGCCCGATACTTCTCCGATATGCGTATCGGAGTATAAGTTAGCCGTGTCGGAGTACAAGTTCGTCGTATCCGATACGCATCGGTTATTTTTTTCAAAAAAAATAAATATTAATTGCCCGATACTTCTCTGATACGCGTATCGGGACGTATCGGGGCGTATCAGTATCGGATACGTATCGGACACGATACTTCACCATTTTTGGAGTATCGGGGCTTCAGAGGACAAATGTCTATTTGTCAATTGTCAATTTGTTAAATTTAATTTTTTTTTATATCTTTTAAATAAAAATAAGAACAATTCTTATTTACTAATTTGAATTTATTATTATCATTAAAAAAAGAAGATAGTTTTAGAATATCGTATATTTTCCCTCTATGTTTAGATTCATTCTCACTCTGCATAAAATCTTTGAGCATACATAAAATCTTTTATGTCTTGATGCATTTTTAGGTGATGTGCTTTTTAAATTCCGTTAAAAATGGATATTTTGTACTTGAATGGTTTCAATTCTTTTATCTGGTTATATGAATCAAATTGCACAAAATAGGGAGTTCTAGAATCATTTTGAATCGACTCAAAAGTCGCAATCGACTTTCTGAATCGATTACACAAAACAGAGTTTTTTTTATTCATTTTGAACCGATTCACTCTTGCACTGAAGGAACATTGAATCAATTCAGTCTCCATGGAGTTCATCCAAATCGATTCAATCTTCATCTAAATCAATCCAGTCTTCAAACGTTGTCCATATTTCAAAGAGTTTAACTGTGAAACTTACACTCACTAAGTGTGAAGAAGAGTGATATTGCAGGTTTGAACCCACACTCCATCGTATAAAAAATGTCATCACAACCTTTTACTATATAAATTGCTCATATGGAACCAAAATTCATTGTAAATAGCTATTTTATGACAGAAGGACTAAACTAGTGGAGACCAGGAGCTACAATAAATAATAGAGGAATGTTATTTGAACAAACTTTTGTTGGGACAACTTGTTTAACAACCAAAATATACAAAGAAATATAGGTAGTGACACAAAAACCAAAGCAATAGAGAGAGAAACTACATGAGGTATGGTCGCAAGTACTAGTTCTTTTATAGTTCACAGTCTGAAGAACACTAGTTTAACTTTAAGGCAGCAGTTAATTAGTAAAAGAAGACATGTGTATATGGTTCTTTACTATATAGACAAACTACATACAACTATTCAAGTAGATTAATAAACGATTTCAAGACTGCGGCGCAGCTTCCATTGCATTTTCCTAGCATATATATGATCACCTGCATTTTCTAGATAGCACACCATAAGGTTTACACTCACTAGCTGAAAAATCACTGTCATGCCAGAAGCTTAATCCAATATACAACTTCTGCACTATCATCTTCTTCAATTCTAAGACACCAGATAACCCACGGCAAATAGTTGAGATGATTTATGAGAAATGAAACGAACATATAGAAGAGTAATGGTTGTCCAATTAAACGAGAGTCTAGGAATTATAGATGATGAAAGACAGCTGAAAGTTTAATTGAATCAGGAAGTGAAATTTAAGCAGCTAGATACTTATATTCCAATGCAGGTCATATTAGTGTGATACCTACTCAACTAAACAAACAAATAAGGAAACAAATTTATAGCAGCAAAATCCAGATCCAATAGTATTGATCAATAGCCATATAGGACATGCACTACACCTTTGAAAGTAATCTTTTTGATACCAAGAATGTAAATGAGGAGTATGTTCTCCCAAATCATTTTGAGTTAAATACTCATAACTCAATAATCATTTTGTCTAACCAAGTAGATGGGCACTGCTCACTTAAGGCATTATTTGGATTTACTTTTACTTATGTTGACTAAGATCATGTTAATGTCTATTATCAAAGGGCATTGAATTGTATTATTAGGAGAATTATTCCAATTATGCAGAATTTATGAACATACCAGGACCTTTCAAGTTGTTCTGTTTTGCTGACTTTTTCACAGATAATGATCTGCAATGACTTCAATATTGCCATGATCTACATAATAACCTCAACTTCAACCACTTCACATATATCTAATTACTACCACTGAAAGCGATTATTTAAAACAGGTTGTTCAAGATGAAAAAAAAAAGCACAATTAATGAACAACATATATAGATATTAGATAGTGAGTTACTGAGATTAGCAATCAATTTCTTGAGGTTTCAACCATATCCCTTTACCAAGTATTCTCACCATACCATGTGTCTGTCATGCCAATACTACTAGAGATTAACGCAAGCATAGAAAATACTAATAAAAACACATATCTTGATTCATCTAAACTAGTTTTACTTTCTAAAATTAGATACTAATGAAAAGACCATCATTGTCATGAATTTGATAGAGTTTCAAAATAATATAGAATTTTAAGAAGATTATATTGTGGTTGTTGATTCCTTAGAACGCTGGTGAGGAGCTGCTTCACTCTTCATCCCTCTTCTGCCTCTTCTCGCTTAAAGCCATTAACTGTAAGATCTCTTCCTGTTGTCTTTGCAGACGTGTGAGTTCCTCTTGATTCTTCAAGTATTTCGCTCTTAAGGAAACCATATCTTGATCATCGCTTTCGTTTCTTTCCTTTTCTTTAACAGTTTGTTTAATTCCCGCAGCCATATCAGAGTGAAACTGAAGATTGTGTTGTGCAACAGTTGCATTGTTGGACGAAGATGCTTTGCTTCTGAGGGAATAGCTACAACTTTCACTAACATAATTTCCACTTCCCTTAGCTTTTCGCACACAAGGTCCATGTTTCCTTGAACTTGCACTTCTCTTCAGCCACACAGTTTTCTTAACAAAATTGTTGTAACCTGATACAGATTTCTCCCACCACTTCGCATAACGAGCTGTAACATCTGCCTCAAACAATCTTGGTGGAAAATACAAATTTTCATCAGATATAGGCCTGCAGTAGTTTCTCCAAGCATTCTCTTTAGTCTCATTGAACCCAGGCACATAACTTGGAACATCTTGATCCATTCCAAATTGCATAGCGACTCTATGTGGGAGATATTGCTCGATAGAGTCAAATCCAACAAGTTCAGAAACTCTCATACATGTAACAAACGACAGCATTTTGTCATCCAAATCAGACTTAAAAGGTACCCAAATTCCATCATTAGGATAAAACAGTCCACACTTATAGGCATTTCTAATATATGGGCGCCAAAGAAAATCATCCACAGCTGAGTCTAATGCTAACCTAACACTGTCCATTTTCAAGTCCTTAACCTTATGCCCCTTCCACCTAAACAAAAAAGGGTCTTCATGGGTGTTCAACGTGGTTTGTGGTTGTAGATTTTTGAACCTCTCCCAAACCCAAACTTGAACCAAGTAAAAGGGTGATTGAAGAGTCAGTGGATATGTATCAGAACCAACAGGATGTTTTGACAAATCAACAATCGTTTTCTTAAACAAAGATAAATCATTATATATGCTAGCTAAAACAGCTGGTGCCAAAGCAATAGGATTCCCTCTAGCAAGATGAATAGCAATAGGAAACAAACAACTTTTCACCAAAGAGTATTTATGAGGGAAAACAAAAATGGACAACCAAGTAGCAAGAAATGCTTCATGTTCAATTTCACTACCTTTATTAATGAAAATATCCATCCATACTGATGTGTAAGCCTTACCTCCTTTAGTCTTATAAAGTGTCTGTCTTGCTATGATGAGCTTTTGTTCAATCTCTTTCATTTCATGGTCTTGAAGTGAAGTGAAAACAGGATCACCAAGAACAGGATAACCCCCTAAAACCATGATATCCTCCAAAGTGATTGTTGCTTCACCAAAGGAAAACACAAAGGTATTTGTCTCAGGACACCATTTCTCAACAACCCCATATAGCAAGTTATGATTTTTATGTATGCGGCACTTGGTGGTCATTATAGCATCAAAGATGCCAACTTTCTTCCAAACAGATTGATATTTGAGTTTAAGTTGATCAACCCACCTAACCCATTTCATGTGTGGGTGGCGCCATCCAATGAAATGAATATCCAAAGGCCACTCCTTTTGATGAAAAACAGAAGAAGAAGATGAAAATGGTTTGAACTTAAAAGGTGGTTCATCAATGGGTTTGAGAAAATGGGCAGTTCTGAGAGTAGGGTCACTGTCACCTGTAGGTGAAAGCATGTTGTCTTCCCTAACCTCCAAGATGGTATCTTCTGATGGCTGTTTATTCATCTTCTTCTTCTTCATCTTCATCTTCATCTTCATCAATGGGTATGACAAAATGAGATTGAGAAAGATGGTTTAAACTTGAAAACAAAATGCAAAATAGTAGGTTTCAGAACTGTTACTGTAGTATGTATGTTTTGGGTAACTTTATTTCTTCCACATTCCGGAGAAAAGACTGGGGATTGTGTTTGGAGAAATACCCAAATGACCCTTTCTGCTGTTCCTTGGATAGCAACGAACTTATAAAGCCCGGATACTCCAAAACGGATACGTACTCGTATCGGATACCGATACTCTACGGATATTTGTTGATACGTACACACGAAATATCAGAATTAATTATTTTAATTTTAAAAAAAATATTTTATCGAATGCTTATATGATACTCCACAAATACACAACGTTACTTCCAAAATACTTCATAGATATGTATCCTATAAAAAAGATGATGGGTAAAAAATTGAGACAATATTGTAAAAATTCAATAAAGATGTTTATGATTCAATTTTAGATATACATCAATGAAATTGTTTCTCGATGAACCACTTAAAATTATACTTCTTGTGGATGAAAGTAACGAGAGAGGTGATTTAGTTAATATAAAAAATTTTGTTGAGTTCTTTTAATAATGTTTATCTCAATATTCTAACATATGAAAATATAATATGGTTTATAAGAAGAATTTACATTTTTTTTTATTTTGATCACATGTATTATTTTAATTTTTTTTAGGAAAATGTATTATTTTAAAAAGTTGTGACTTTATAATAATTTAATAATAAAGAGTAATCAATGTTTATTTCCTTCAAGTATTTTACATGTATATAAGTTTTCTTATAAATGTTTTGTTAAAGTATCATAATCATATCGTATCCTAAATTTTAAAAAAAAATCGCGTATCCACGTACTTATATCGTATCGTACTCGCACCCGTATCCGGACTTCATAGCAACAAACATAACATGTCATCCTCAGGAACAATACATAAAATCATGACACGTCATTATATATGTTTAATATCTATACTATATATAAATAAAACTACTCTTTTCATCTCTTTTGGGCTGACTTTTTCTTTCCAAAAATACCCTCAATTTTCAATACAAATAACACATGTAATAAATAGATAAGAATAAATTTAAATATTAAAATAAAAGTGTAACAAACATAAATGTCCAGTTTTTTATTTTATCATTTAAAAAGTGTAACAAACTAGATAAATGTATATACTGCTTTGACGGCAGCTAGGGTTTCAACACAATAAGAAGATTTGTTACACAAAGAGCAAAATTAAGATGAAAGAACACGATTGAGATGGGCATGGTGATTCAACGATGAGTTATAAGGAGAAGCTACTAAATGCTACAGAGGAGGCTGAAAAGAATGAGCAACGGCCCACTGTGGATATATACCTATGGAGGTGGAATCGGGCATTGTTGTTTCAGAACTATGAAGCACGGACATCTTTAAATTAGGTGTGTCTTATGTCCATGTCTGTATCCGTACTTCATAGCATCAAAATGATCTTACGATTCAACTTACAAATGACGAATTACAAGCTTGTTCTAAACAATATGCTAACAATTTGGTGGTGCAATTGTTAGGGAGAAGGGTGAATTTTTGAGTTCTAGAAAGCCAGCTTAAGAGATCTTGGACCAACTAGCCAAGAATGGAGTGATTCAGATTATTGATAATGATGTGCATGATGGGTATTATCAAATAAATTTTAGCAACGAAGAAGATTACAAACATGCGCTTTTTGAAGGACCATGGATAGTAGCGGATCATGTCCTTGTAGTTCAACGATGGAAAATAGAGCAAGAAGGAGACCACATGCAAGGTTGTCAAAATCGAGATTTTACTTAGATCGAAACACTTGAAAGAGATTAGCAAAATCGTAAAATCGCAATTAAAATCGAAGGATTTTACTCAAGGACTTTTGTAGAATCGATTTAGAATAGCAAAATACTAAAATCACAATCAAAATCGAGGATTTTACCAAAACAAAAATAATGCTAAATATATGTTATAAATTGCATATAGTCATAAATGACTCAAAGTTCAAAGTGCACAAAATACATATACATAAATGACTCAAAGCCTAGATGTCAAATCAAATATTATTTAGTAGTCATAATAATGGTAAACAACCTAAACAAAATACTTAAAGCAAATCCTAGATGCCTGACAAGATACTTGATCATAAGTGAATAAGTGGCTATTAAGTTTCAAGGCAAATACTAGATACCTAACAAAATACTTAAAACAAAGCCTATGTGCAATCATAAATCACGAAGAAATTGCCAATTATATGGATTATCTTCATCATATCAACACGTTAATCTTCATCAATCTCATCATTGCCCCATTATAGAACCAGATCATGAGTACAAATTGGGTTGTTTGACGAACCAGGTAAAAAATTGACCCGTATTAAAAAATGAAGAAAATCTTTCAAAATCCTGCGATTTTGAACGGATGTCATGATCTTGTGTGAATTTGATAGGATTTTGTATGTTTTTGGGATTCGACCATGGATTTTAGTCGTTGAAGCTAAGTAAAGTCACAAAATTTTGGATTTTAGAACTTAAGTCACGATTTTGACAATAATAACCACGCGAGCTTTGACCCATGGATGATTGTGAAGTGGAATTCAAGTCGACATTCACGAACAAAAAATGGGACGTGATTTCAGGAACCAATTCAAAGTTGAATGATGAGAAGACTTTATCATACAGACGAGGCATTGACTCTTCCATTTTCCAAAAGAAGCTACAATTCATTTCCTTCAAAATCACTTATAATAAAAAGACTGATTATATTTGGAGAAGCCCGCTTAGATTAATAAAGTTTAAAAGATGATCAATCAAATGTAAATGGTTCTTTGTATGAACACCTGTACATTGCCTAACCAACATCCAAATGTACCCAAAGAAGTCGCACCCCCCACAAACAAATAATCAATTCTTTTTGTTGTTCCGCATCCACTCACACGTATTAGAATTTTGATGAATTATTCTACACCGATCTAGAATGTCTTTTGTAGGAATCCAATTATGTAATAACCATCAAACAAAAAGAGACACTTCTAACTTTTGTCCACACTAGATGATGTCAACTCAATCTATCTTCCACACCAAACTGCAAATAGATATTATTGAAAATCTCACTACACTCCTCCACTGCTCTTACACCAAAGATAATAAACAACACCGTCATTTCCAAGCCTCTCACAAAACACTCCCCAGCCTAACGAACATTGGACACCCTTTAATAAAGAACCGAAGACGTAGCAGCAGGGACAGATCTAGACCGTGGGTATATGTGTGGCTAAAATTGAAGAAAAACAAATAATGCAAACTATATGAAAAATAAGAAATAACATTGTTTGATACAATACAATGAAAATTGTCTCCTATCCATTTATTGAAAATGACCTAAAATAATAGCATTGTTACTTTTTAAAAAAACATTTCTTTCTATATAAGTTATGTGACGGTTATTTAGCCACTGATCACTTATTTTATTACATAGTTGACTGTTTATAACTTTGGGAAGTGGATGTTTCGCTTTAGCCACACAATGCATATGTCCCGGTGTAGTAGTAGATACACACTCCATAATCAATTTCCGCCACAAAACTGGAAACTTCATTTTTCCCAAAACTGGAAAATATTATGTTGCTACACAAATTTGGGTAGAAAAAACATATAGTTATAACAAATATTCTAAACTAATATGAACCAACAATGAAGATACTCAGCAAAATCTTGAAGTAGATGGAAAGATAGAATAAAAAAGTTTGTGGTAAAAAAATTGTAGAGAGAAACAAAATAATGATTGCAGAGAGCACGACTGTTTTTGAGATTTTGATGGCCTAATGCGAACCTACAATTTGGGTCCTAACCTAACTAATAAATATATATAAAACATCAAGAAAATTGCTCTTCTACCATTTAGAATTGCTTATTCCCATAAAAAAGCCGAATGTGAGTTAACTCATGTAGGTGTACTTTCAACGTGAGTTAGACTTTTTTCAGAGAGAACAATGAATTGAAATTGAAAACTAGTAGGGGAATGGTGAAATGAAAAAAAGTAGTATACATAGAAAAAATTATGCACCTTTATAGAGAACTAAAAATGATCGCAAATGTGCGAATTTTAGAAAGTAATTGTTAGGGACTGTTCCAACGGGTTAGGGACCGCCACAATGTCCAAAAGAATTAGCTGGGAGGTTTCATATTCACCGTAAATGACACTTTCAAAAATAGACTCTTTGCGCACCAGAAATATGAAAGAAGTATGGTGTAGTAGAGTTCCTTCTAAGGTGTGGCTTCTGATTTGCGCTGATAGCACCCGCAGCAAGGTACATTGAAATACGACATAGATATTTCTTTTTCGTGGGCTTGGAATCGTTGTGTTTGTTTTATTCTTTAGAATGGTTAAGGGATACACATGTAGATAACGTCGATATTGTGATGAATTTCAAAACAACGAATGATGCTTTTCACTCCAATAGATCTGATGTCTCAGAATTTGGTCATATCTTTCATTGTATTAACATCGATATCATTATTAATAAAATGTTATGAGCATCTTTATTTCAAACAAAAAAATTAACCTTTGAAGTTTCGGCGGTCCTAAAATTGTCACAATGTGATAAATGATTTCGAACGAAGTTCGCCACAAACATTTGAAATTTGAAATTTTCCTAGTCATTACAGTTTTCTAGTGTCACAGACCATTGGAAACATATATGGGTAAAAAAATTGCCGCAAATAACTAGTAGACTACCGAAAACGTCGTTTAAAAACCAAAGTGTATTTCATGTTAATACTTCATCCAGACCTTTAAATAAGAGAAAATTATTTTTTCAATTTCATTGGATAAATGATTTATTTAGTTGATATTATAGTTTATACACATTACTTATTCAATCAACCTATAAAAAAGTTTTTTCTCTTATATTTAAGACCAGAGGGAGTATTATATGATCTGATTCCTAATTGCAAGAGCCAAATCCTTCATTAGTGCTAACAAAAAATTAAGTGAGTCAAAAGTCTGATAAAAAGAAGTTAAAAACTAACGGAGTGCCGCGTGACCCGTAGAATCAAAAAATTGCAGGGACAAATATAAAAAAATTATGAAAGTGCAAAGATCAATGTCATATTTAAACCATTTATTTATTTTCATTCTATTTATAAAAGCATAAAAAAAAAAAAAGAATCTAGGCCAAATACCTCTTTTGGTCATTTAAGTTTGACAAAAAATACATGGTTAGTTCTTTAAGCTTTTTAAGTTTCAAATAGCTCTTTTAAGTTGTTAATTTAACGTGCCTATTTGAAACTTCAAATAGGTCCTTAAGAGGGCAATGATGTTATTAAATTAACAACTTAAAGAACCTATTTAAGACTTAAAGATTAATCCGGTATTTTTGTCTAACTTAAATGACCAAAAGATGTATTTGGTCTAGAATCTAACATGGCAAATTGGTGAATAATAATTGGATGTCCCGTTGCACTCATAAAAAACCCTCAAACTTTAGTGCAAGTAATATTTATTTATTTTAAATTGACGAAAATGTAAAGCCATTAGAAACTCATACATAATTGGAGGAGTTGGTGTTTAATCTTCAATCACAACGTTCAACCTAATAATTTCAGCATTTTTATCCGTTGAGTCAAGACCTGTGAATAATGCCAGCAATATTATATGGTCCTTAAAATAAGTAATATTATATGGTCTTTAAAAAAACTAATATTATATGGTACTCTTTATTGTTTTAATTTTAGTCAGTAGAAGCATTGTAATATGTAAGGGTCAAGTTTCAAACTCTAAATTCTCCACTTATTCACTTTAAGATGTGAATTTATAATCATTAGAGTATTTGACAAAAAAAAAATTCTATTTTTTATCGTGACATTTTTTAGTGATGTAAATTAGTTGCTATAATTTAGAAATGTTAGAGATTGATCAAGCACAATAGATTACACTCTCACAATATGGTGAAATAAGATTGGAATCTCAGGTTAGATAGGTACCTAATATTTAGTGTTCGTTACATTGATGGAACTTATCAAAAACAAATAGGAAAATAATTTATAAAATGTTTGGTACGTGAATTAAAATTGAAGTTGCATCCAACTCAATTTGGGTTGTATTGGATTGAAATGGATAGGTGAGATTGAATGAGGTTATTTCCACATGTGGGAAGAGAATATTTGACCCAGAATGATGTTATACTCACTTTGACCATTGTATTGTAACCAATTTTGTAGGTACTCATTAGGTACACGGTGGCGGTGTGGCACCAAAATTTGCATCGTATCATGCTCTTTGCAACTTCTATTGTTAATACAAGACAAAACACCCTTAAATGATAAATACATAGAAAACTTAATGGTTTGATTTTGCTGAATGTAGTAATTTTCTCATACAAGACAAAACACCCTTAAATGTTAATAGACCTCTATTGTTGTCCTAAATTTAGAAATTATTTGAAACAATGTGTTTAGTCTCATTGCTAAATCACTAGATATATTAAAAAAAATCAACACACATTGTTGATAAATATACTATACTACATAATTTTCTTAATTCATATACTTTATTAGTTAAATGAAAATAATACTTGAGTACTTGCTTGTTTTTGGGGCTCTTGGAAGATTATAATTTTTTATGGTACAGTGGTTTTCTCTTATGGTTGTTCTTGTTTTGATGACAGTAATTTGTATGGGGTGATTGTGGAGTGCTGCTTTTGAGACTGGTCAGCATCTATTTGTGCTAATTTATTTTTTCTACTTTCCAATTGTTAGATTATGTTAATATTGCTAGTATCAATTGGTTAGTTAGAAATTGGTTAGGCGTTAGTTACTCAGTATCTAGACTTTTGAAAGATAGTTGTTCTCTTTGTTCATTTGAAGTTGTTCTGTATTGTTATGTACTCAATTGGTATATATATTTCTATATCTCTTTCTGATAACTTCCATATTTTAAGGATTACTAGTATTCACTAAATAAGGTTGAATACAAAGAGGAGCAAACTCAAAAACATGACGACTAGCATAGGAAATGACCGCCTTCATTAAAGAATGAGCTACCATGTTCGATTGTCTTCGAACAAACTTAACCTCAAACTTGATATTAAAATCTAAAAGGCTTCTAATGTTAGCAATCAAAACACTAAATTATGAGAATCCGGCAGTCCTAGCTTTTACTGCCTCAACGAGGATTTGCGAATCACATAGAAACGTCACACTGTTCAATCTCATTTGCTGCATCCACTGAATTGCATTCGACAACCCAACAGCCAAACCTTTATGAACACACATCTCTGGAGTTGTCCAACCCGTAGTCACCTTAACAAATGCTACAGAACAGTTTCGAATGCAACAGCCATGAGTAGTCACACTCTATGGAAACTAGCATCTACACTACATTGAAACCTTCCCTGCTCAGAGTTCTGCCACTTTGTGCTGCTATTTCTGCTAACATCAGGATGATTCCCTCCTCCAAGGCTTTATGCAGCAATCCATTCAATTTCCAACATATGCAGAGAGTTAACAATCTGACTTGAACTAAGTTGCTGCTGGTTCCAAATCATTTCTAATCTGCCAAATCCCCCATAACAGCAGTAACTAACAGCAGCTTCCGTCTCTCTAGAACAAATGTCAAGAATCACTTGATCAGCAGAACAAAATCTTTGTGTGCAATTCTGCAGAATGTGTGCCAATCCTGCAATATCCCACCTTCAACACAAGTTTTGCAATGAAATAATATGTGCCAATCGTCCTCTACTTGATCCTCTCACACACCGCACAGTTTAATGGACACTGTACTCGACACTCATATAGCACATGTTGTACAAGAAACAAAGGCACTATTACTAAAGAACAGACTATATATTCTGATTTTTTGCCACCACAATTTTAAGATTTGAGAATCTTTGTTTTGGATGCATCCATGCACTTCATCATATACGTTTTATCACACCAAGTTTTCTCACCAGATTTACTTTCCCTCCATATGTGTGTAAAAATATAGTAAAGTATGTGTTAGTCATGGCAATACTACTAAAGATAAATAACACAAGCATAGTAGATGCTAATAAAAACATATATCATGACTCATAAAAGCTAGAATTACTTTCTCTTTCATTTGTTATCAACAAAATAAAGCGTATAAAAACACCACCCATTACTGTCATGAGTTTGACAAAGATAGTTTAAAAAAAAAATAGTTTTAAGAAGATGATGGTGGTGGTTGTTGTTGATTCCTTAGAACACTGGTGAGTAGTTGCCTCAACTCTTCATCCCTCTTCTCCCTCAAATCCATTAACCGTAAGATCTCTTCTTGTTGTCTTGCTACACGCGCTAGTTCCTCTTTTAACAAAGCCGTAGCTTCAACTTCTCTTTCTTCAACCGTTTCTCTAGCTTCTGCTTGGGCAGCCATATCAGAGTGATGCTGAAGATCATGCTGCACAACAGTATTACTTTCTCTAATAGCATAGCTTTGGTTTTTACCTTGTGTCTTTGATGACTTCACCTTTGCTGCTTTTCTCGCATTTGCATCAATAATTTCAACAACTTTCAAACAGTTATGAACAGAAATTTCATAAGGAACATCAGTATAAAGATCATCAATCTTCCTAGTTTTACATTTTGAACCAACGTCACAATTTTTTCCAAGACTGGCAGGAAATCGAGGTGGAACACCAACATCCTTATCACTGTTGTTAGCTATTCTTACACAAGGTCTATGTTTTCTTGAGCTTGCACTTCTCTTCTTCCGCACAGCATTCTTCACAAAATTGTCGCAACACAATACCGATTGCTTCCACCACCTTACATAACGCATGGTAACATCTGCCTCAAATAATCTTGGTGGAAAATACAAATTTTTATCAGATACGGGCCTGCAGTAGTTTTCCCAAGCGACTGACTTAGTCTCATTGAACCTAGGCACATAACGTGGAACATCTTGATCCATTCCAAATTGCATAGCAACTCTATGTGGTAGATACTGTTCAATAGAGTCAAATCCAACAAGCTCGGAAACTCTCAAGCATGTAACAAATGACAGAACTTTTTTATCCAAATCCTCATTAAATGGTACACAAATTTCATCATTTGGATAAAACATTCCACAATTATCAGCATATCTAACATAAGGACGCCAAAGAAAATCATCAACAGCCGAGTCTAAGGCCAACTTAACATTGTCAAGTTTCAAGGCCTTAACCTTATGCCACCTAAACAAGAAAGGGTTTCCATAGTTGATCAACATGGTTTGTGGTTGTGGTTGTAAATTTTTGAACCTCTCCCACACCCAAATTTGAACCAAATAAAAGGGTGATTGAAGAGTAAGTTCTAAAGGATATCTATCACCACCAACAGGATGTTTTGATAAATCAACAATTGTTTTCTTAAACAAAGTTAAATCCTTATATAAGCTACCTAAAACAGCAGGTGCCAAAGCAATAGGATTCCCTCTAGCAAGATGAATAGCAATAGGAAACAAATAACTTTTCACTAAGTTGCTAGGAAAAACAAAAGTTGACAACCAAGTAACAAGGAATGTTTCATGCTCAACTTCACTTCCATTATTAAAACAAATATCCATCCATGTTGATGGTCTAGGCTTACCTTTTTTCCTCTTCCAAGGTTCTTGTCTTGCAAGTATCAATTTCTTCTCCACCTCTCTCATTTCTTGGTCTTTAACTGGTGTGAAAACAGGATCACCAAGGACAGGGTAACCCCCCAAAACCATAACATCCTCCAAAGTGATTGTTGCTTCACCAAATGGAAACAAAAATGTATTGGTCTCACAACACCATTTCTCAACAACACCAAAAAGCAAGTTATGATTTTTATGAATGTAGCATTTAGTACTCATAATAGCATCAAAGATTCCAGCTTTCTTCCACACAGATTCATACTTTTGTTGAAGTTTATCAACCCAACAAACCCATTTCTCTTGTTTGTAGCTCCACCCATCAAAATGGACTGTCAAAGGCCAGTCTTTTGGTTCAAAAGCAGAAGATGAAAATGGATTAAGGTTAAAGTCATTGAGGGTAAGTTCAAGAATGGAGTTTGCAATAGGGTTGAGTATATGGGCAGTTCTGAGAGTTGGTTCACTATCACCAGCAGGTGAAAGCATGTGATCTTCCTTCACCTCCATGATGGTATCTTCCCATAGTTTTTTGTTATTCTTCTTCACCATGGGTCTGTTTGAAACTATTCTTCAAAAAGCTCAACAAGTCTTTACAAAGAAACTGTGATGGGAAAAAGAATGGTCGTTTTCAAATGTTAAAATAGTACAGTAACATGATTTGGGAAGTTTCAGTTCATAAAAGCATTGTTGCAAAGGAAGAAGGAAAAGAATGGGAAATGTGTGAGAAAACCCAAATTACCCTTTTTATGCTTGTAACTGATCTCTGAGACCAAACATTGAATGGAGGCATTAGAATTTTGTGAAGTGTATAATTTGTTTTGTCTTTTCCTTGGATTCCTGTACTTTGTTTTAACTATATTTTGTTATAAAAAAATCAACTGCTAGAAAGCTAGTTCAACTGATACTGGTTGTATCACTGTTGTTAGATTGAACGCAGGGACAAATCCACCTTGTGGGATGTGTTGAGCTATGCCCTACCCTTATTTTGAAAAACTTTTTTTTTTGTACTTAATACACTAAAAAATAAATGGTATGATAAATGTCTCCACTATATTTTGATATTATTTTTAAATATGGACTACAAAAATAAACTTAAATGTGTTTTTCTTTGTCAAGTAAATTCATCTCCATTAGAGCATTAACTATGTTTTTTTGTTTGTTTCAGTTTTGACCTACACTAAGAAATGCATAAATAAAAAAAGAAATATAAAGGATTTTTTTTATGAAAATAAGATTATTGATTGAATTTGAATGGTCTTAATTACATTGTATGAACAAAGTATTTATAGCGTAACTATTACCTATTAGCCAAACATTGTAACCTACAATGCGTAACGCCTATTTAGCTAAATTTTGCGGGTGTTACATGATAACTTGCATGGTAGTGGGATCATGACGCCCTACGTTCAGCTTTAGTTTTCTCTCTCACCATGATCCGATAACAAGGTATTTTATGTGCAGTTACATGACTGATCGTCTCATGTCCCTTATTCTTCGAAAAACAGTTGTTGGTGTTGAGAGCAGAAAACGTGGGTAATGCATCATTGTCGAGTCCCACTTTGTCTTTCTCTAATTTTTTTTTTAGAGAAATGATATTTGAGCATCCATTTGGTGACAACTTTTATGACAACTTTCTCTCTCATACTCACATTATTTTTTACTTTATCTCTCTATTGCTGCTAGTACTACTTTTTCTTTGTAAATTATGGTTGTCAAATAAGTTGTCACTAAATTGGTTGTTCAAATAACACTCTTTTTTTTTTTTTTAGCTTGACATGAATTTCAATCCAACCTTAGATCATAGGATACCAAGTTAAAGAAAAGTGTGCTCAATTTGTTTTTAGAAAAATATATATTTTTTATAGATCAAATAAGATAATATGGAAAAAAAATTTGACAATAATATCATTAAAATGACTAGTATATTTTGTTAGGAAGAAGGTATTACTCGAACTCGAAGTTGAAACTTGAGTAATGGTTTTTCGTAAAAATGGTTTCTTTGTTGGCACCAAACATTGCATAACATTACTACGGACAGTAGCATAGTAAATTTCGAAACCCCGAAATTACCCTTTGCTGCCAGTTATTTGAAAATCTCAAACCAAACAAGCGTGGTCATTTGAATAATGTTGAGAGCAAAATGTTCCGTAAATCGAGTGTTAACTCGGAGGTAAACTCGGTTTTCGTTAAAATCGGAAGGTTTGACAAGTTTGACCTATCTAACACTCGGTAAACTCGACCAAGTTTACATAAAAAAAAATTGGCCCTTTTTTTGGACCCATTTTTTTCAAAACTCAATTCCTTTTCTACACACCCAAAGACTGAAACGTTTACTGAATAGTTACCTTTACAGTAACACGTTTGTGAAATGAAACATTTCTTTTTCTTTCTTCTCTAAGTTCTCAAACCATGAACAGGGGAGCACATACTAGTTAGGGTTACGATTCCGACGGTGGAATTTCAGATTTCGACGCCGGTGATTGCGACGCTGGTTAGGGTTTGGGTGTTGGTGATTGTTGACCTTTTGAAGAAATTAACTACTTTGTTTTTTAGATAGTTTTATTAACAACTTTAGGAACTTGTGAAACTTTCTTTTTTGGATGGTTTTATGGATGACTTAAACTTAGAGACTTATGATTTTGTGTCTTAATTTTTGTATTTTGATGCTAAGTTGAGCATAACGTTTTATTATGGTAGTTTGGTATAATTTGTCTTTGTAATTAAGTCATATTTTGCACCATTGACCTATTTACATTATTATATTAGCTTAGATATGTCATGCATATAATAAATTTTATATAATTTTAATTTTAGGTAAACTCGTACGAGTTCTCGAGTCGAGTTTACCTAAGTAAAACGAGTTGAGGTAAACTCTCGAGTTACAAAACCTTGGTTGAGAGGCAATTTTGTTCTTTTCTGATTGGTATTCATGTCCTTTATTTATCTTCTTTTTTTATTTTAACTAATTTATTATAAAAATATCCAGAATATCTTCAATAATAAGCAAAAATATATATACATATCTATTAAGAATATTATTTTATCCTTAAAAAAAGAATACTATTTTATAATTTAAAAAAATTGAATTTCTTCATTTATTTTATGTCAAAAAAAAATTCTTAAACTATCACCTCTCCTTATTTAATTTTATTTAAATAGTTGTTTATTAAAATATTAAGTACATGTATTTTAAAAATTATGACAATGTTTTTCTTAAAATTATTTAAATGTGAAACGTGAGTGTGATGATGACATAACAAGAAACTCTACATGTTTGAGTAATATTAAATGGCCTTCTTTAATGTTTTTCTTTTTGACAAATTTTATTGTTTCTGTTAATAAGCAAAAATAAATAATACCATGAAATTTAGTTAAATTTAATTAATCTTTTATTTCATAAAAAGATATTAGTGTATTCTTAAAAATGTCCTCCATAGGAACTTGTTCTTGTCATCGAATAGAAGAGTTGACCGAAGGTGGTGCGAAGCAACAACTGCACGGTTCATGATAGTTAGAGCAGACCCTTTATCAGTGTAAAAGGATGTAACAATACAATTCAATGATCAAGTCAATGAGATTTTAATAAGTTTTGACGAGATTTCTTGCAACAAGAGTGTGTACCTTGTTTTCGTTGTGACACACCCTATTTATAGACCCCGGGCATGGATAAGTTGGATTTACCCTTGTGAGATAATAACTGAGAGATCGATGGGTCAAACGAAGGGCTCAGAGGTATTTTGAACATATGATTTTGTGCGACATAGCTCTTCACTGATGAATGTAGATTGTTGTAGCATGTAGAACTATCTTATCACTCCCTACTATGGTCACACTCATAGCATTAATGTTTCAATAACTTCCATTTTTGTTGTTAAAAGTTAACATCAGTCTTGATTTTTTACGATATTTGTACAATGTACTCCGATGCTTAAGGATTTCATTTGTGAGCTATTCCCTTCACAATATTTTTTACTCATTCACTCTCTTCAAACGATATATAAGTAAAAGAGTATATGTATTTGGTCCAAATTTATACACAAGTTTAAAATACTCAAGTTATATGATGTGCATAAGTGAAGTAGATGTTGCATCATATACAAGTTTATTCTTATCAATAAGGCTCACTATGGTGGGATTTATTGATCTAATAGTGGTATAAAATTTATGTATGACATTATTTTACTTGTGCATCATATAATTAACATATAAATTGTTGTTTATATTTTGTTCGATCCGGATAGTATTTGAAAATAGGAAGTTATAAATTTTTCTTATTATGTTTCAGTGAGGTAATAAATATAATAGTTGTCCAAAACATGAAAGGACCTGGATCATCTTTGAAGGACTCACATTTATACTACTGATTTATTTTTCTTGCTTCCCAATCTGTGCTGCTGGTCTAAGGCATTAATTGGATTTACTTGTGATGACTAAGATTATGTTAAGGTATTATTAAGGTATTGAATTGTATTAGGAAAGTTATTCGGATTATACAGATTTACTTGTGAAAGTGGAGGAGTGAGGATCTACTGCCATGGACCTTTCAAGTTGTTATATGTTTTTGCTCATTGTTTGACAGATAGTGTTGAACTTGGGGGGTGATTTTATAGAACAAGATCATGTAGTATCTTTCTAGTAACTTCCATTTTGTAATTAAGGATTACTCGTATTGAGAATAAGTGATGATATGATACTCTAGATTATACTCAAATTCAGTCCTTCACATTTATTCACATGGTACTAATTAGTTAATTAATTACTACCATTGACTTCAGATTTTTTTCTGCGTTACATTATATATTTTTATTACATTAACCGAATGTTCTCACAAGAGTTGTTGTCTCTCTATAATATGTGTGTAAAAGCATAGCATAATAGTATATGTTAGCCATGCCAATACTAGTAAAGATAAATAACACAAGCATACCAGTTAATAAAAACATATTATATCAAAACTCATCTAAACTAGTATTACTGACAAAATACTTTTATAAGCAGTTCAAAGAGTAGAATTTTGAAATATATCAATAACATCATTTCGAACATTCTTGTCATGTAGATTTTCTAGTATAAGAAATAAGCAATAAGTTACCTATGAAAATAAGCAGTAAGGTCTTAGATTGATGAGCTAATAATGTTTTCAACTGAGACCGAACCTTGCTTTCTTCAGTTTTTTATGCACTTTCTCGAGTTGGCTAATTCTCTGTTCAAGTTCCGCTATGCTTACTTCAGATAAATAGCTACGGCTTTCAGTTTGAGTATCAGATTGGCAAATTTTGCCACTTGACATCCTTAGAACTATGATCTCATTTCCATCTTCCAATACATGATTGCAATCCTCAACAGATATCAAAGGAGCGAGACTGTTATGTTTTGGAGGTAAATTTGAGGTTGAAGGACAACTCGCATCAATATTTCCCTCAAACCATCTTGAACAGAAGGAACATCAACATCATCAATATTATCATCCTTGCTAGTTTTTGACCCATCACCACTCGATTTTCCAAAAGTAACAATGTCACATTCAACAGGTTTAGGAAGAGCAAACTCAAGTGGAATCTCAGCATGTGGTCTAAAGTTTGATGAACTTGTACTTCCCTTCCGCGGCACAACATTCTTAACAAAACCCTGAGGACCTAATACCGATTCCTTCCACCACTTTGCATAACGTGTGGTAACGTGAGCCTCAAAAAATTTAGATGGAAAATATAAACTTGTATCAGATAAGGGTCTGGTGTAATTTTTCCAGGCAATGGCTTGAGTCTCATTGAGTCTAGACACATAACCAGGAACATCTTGATCAAATCCAAATTGCAGAGCAACTCTATGTGGCAGATATTGCTCTGTAGATTCAAATCCAACTACCTCAGAAACTCTCAAGCATATAACAAATGACAGCATTTCTTTATCCAAATCCTTCTTAAATGGTACCGACATTTCATCATTTGGATAAAACAATCCACACTTATCAGTACATCTAACAACATAAGGGCGCCAAAAACAAAAATTGACAGCCAAGTAGCAAGGAAGGCTTCATGTTCAATTTCACTACCTTTATCAATGAAAGTATCCATCCACCCATTGAAGTTGATTTTCAAAGGTTGATCCTTTGATTCAAAAACAGAACAAGAAAATGATGATGCAATAGGTTTAAGGCTAAACTCATTGAGGGTAAGGTCATGAATGGATTTTGCAATAGGTTTTTAGAAAATGGCCATTTCTGAGAGGTGATTCACTATGACCGAAAGGTGAAAGCATGATATCTTCCCTCACCTCCATTATGGTATCTTCCAATGCTTGTTCATTCATCATGAAAAAGCTACAGTCTTTAATACTGAGAATGTGATAGAAAAGGTTGAAGCTTGAAAGTTGAAACTTAACTAAGAAGGAAGCTAATGTGCACCAAAATTGGCATAACATAGTTTTACCCTTGAAGAGAAAATTAGGCCATGACATTAATGGGAGGAAGGTGGAATTAATAATGATCTGCCTAGAGACCTCTTCTGTCAATTTTAATATCCTATTTAATAGCAGAAGTTCATGTAGCATCTTTTTAATAATTTCCATATTATAAGGATTATTTGTATATGTAACGCATTAAGTTATTTTATTTTAGCGACACTTTTTCAATCATGACACATACCACGTATAAATGCATAATAGGCCTAATAGGGAAGATTGGAAGGAATTGGAAAAGGGAAGGGGATCTCAAGTGGTGTTAGGGTGCTTTTTGACCATTTGTGTTAGTTTGCCAAAAGTAAAATTATCTTTTTTTACTGAATGTAGTAATATTCTCATACAAGACAAAACGCCCTTGTATGTTAAGGGGCCACAACTTGTGTCCTAAATAATATATTGACTTTATTTATATCCTGTGCAACAAGATTCAAAATACATTTTCACAAACTCAGCACATCATCTCACCCAAAACCATTAACCATGCAAAATGAATATCATTAACTTCTTACAACCAAATCAATTCTCATTATCACTATCCTTTATTACTTGATTGATTTCCATCACAGTGAAGTCATTTATTCTTCTTTCCATTTCTTAAAGATGTGGGCGTCTCACAATGATTGTATTAATGTTGTGACGGATTCTTGGAACACTAATATGGTTGGTTGTCCGATGTTTATTTTAACACGAAAGCTGAAGCTCCTTAAGAATAATTTGAAAGCTTGGAATAAAAATATTTTTTGTCATGTGCATATGAATGTCCAGGAGGCTGCAAACAAGTGACTTACCGATGAATGTCTCCAGAACAAAACACACAACTTTGTTGCTCCATATCACAGATAACTCCTCTCCTCCATAATTCCACCTTGGTAGGTAACCTATCTTGACGCGATCTCCAACCAAATATGCAGATTTTTTTACAGTACTGTCCCATAACCAGTGAACTGCAACTAAAAAATATACATAAAATTCTGATTTAAACATCAGTCCGCGTAACAGTTCACATCAGCCTTTAACAGTAAAACTGTTCAGGCTCGTCTGGCAGGCATTTAAACGAGTCTATGAATATCAGCACATCATCTCACCAATCATAAACCCTTCCAAAACAGTGTGTTATGGCTATTTCCAAGCTGCCTACCAACAGCTTTAACAAACCAGTCTGCTTCCTCGTCACATTCCGATCATATATCTTCAATTCCTTTCTAACCACCAACCTATCTTTCTTTTCTTGAGTCAATCAGAAAACTATCTTATCACTACTTATTTCATTTGTAGAGTATTATGTTTCATAAGCTTACTTCGTTTTTCTTTTCTTTTATGGTAAAAAGCTTACTTCCATATTTCTTTAAGATATTCGTATAATGTATTCTGAAACTTGTGGATTTCATTTGTATATTATTGACGCATTAAATAATAGTTCTTAATTTTAACAACCTCTAATTACTAGTACTTCATAAGAAAGTGAATTTAACTTTTTATTTTTTCTTATTGAGATCCCACAAACTTTTTCTTAAAGAAACTACACACTTTGTTACCTCTCATAATTCTCTGTAACTAGACAATGCAACTTTTGTCAAATGTGGCAAGAAACTTAAATATGCAATTGAAGTCTATGTTTTCTTGAACCGACACTTATTTTCCGACGCACAATATTGTTTACAAAATTTTCGTGACCCATTATCTATGTTCTCTATCTCTGTATGTGTGTGTGTGTGTGAAAACATAGCTATTATCATGCCAATACTACTAAAGGTAAATAACACAACACAAGCATGGCAGATCATGAAACATATAATATATCATAACTCATAAAAACCAGTACTTCTTTCTCCATCATTAAGTAATCAAAGATAAATTACACAAGCATAGCAGATAATTAAAACATATATCATAAATTACTTTTTCCCTCATTTGTTATCAACAAAATGGGGAATATGAAGAGAACATCACTGTCATGATTTTGATAAAGAGAGATTAAAAGCAAAATAGAGACTCAAGAAGATGATGGTGGCAGTTGATTCCTTAGAACACTAGTAGTAAGGAGTTGCCTCAACTCTTCATCTCTCTTCTCCCACAAAGCCATTACCTCTAACATCTCCTCTTGTTGTCTTGCCAGATGCGCGAGTTCCTCTTGATTCTTCAAGTATTGCTCTTTTAACAAAACCATAAGTTCATCTTCTCTTTCTTCTTTTTCTTTTTCTTCAACCGTTTCTTTAGCTTCTGCTTGAGCAGCCATATCAGAGTGAAACTGAAGGTCTTGCCGCACAACCTTTTCATTGCTCGACGAATGACCTTTTTTTCTGATAGAAAAGCTTTTGCAGCTTTGGATTTCACCTTGAGTCTCAGATAAACAGAGACTGTCACTAGACATTCTTGCTTCTTTGCTCCCATTTGCACCTTCATAATCTTCTTCAAAACTCCCCATTGAAAGTTCAAAATCTTCTAAAGAGGATGAAGAACAATGGTTGGTTAAATGCTTAGATTTCAACACAGGCTTACAGTCCTCAAAAGATACAGCCGGAGCATCAATATTTCCTTCAGCTTCCACACAATCATGAGCAGAATTTTCAGCAGGAACATCATCACAAAAGTTTCCAAAAACAAGAGCATCAACAAGATTGGGAGGAAATCCAGGTGGAACACCAACATCAATACCACTTCTGTTAGATTGTCCTACATGAGATCTATGTCTCCTTGAAATTGCACTTCTCTTTCGCTTCATAACGTTCTTAACAAAATCGCCACGAGCCAATACCAGTTGCTTCCACCACTTTGCATATCGTGTGCTTACAGCTGCCTCAAAATATCTTGGTGGAAAATACAAATTTTCATCAGATATAAGCCTACAATAGTTCTTCCAAGCAATGAATTTAGTCTCATTGAACCTAGGCACATTACTTGGAACATCTTGGTCAATTCCAAATTGCATAGCAACTCTATGTGGCAAATACGGCTCTAGAGTCAAATCCAACAAGCTCAGAAACTCTCAAACATATGACAAATGAGAGCATTTGTTTATCCACCAAATCTTTGTTAAATGGTACAAGAGTTTCATCATTTGGATAAAACAGCTCACACTTATCAGCATATCGAACATAAGGAAGCCAAATAAAATCATTGATAGCTGAGTCTAATGCCAACTTAACATTGTCAATTTCCAAGGCCTGAACTTTATGCCACCTAAACAATAAAGGGTTACCATGGTTTATCAACATGGGTTGTGGCTGTAAAATTTTGAACCTCTCCCACACCCAAATTTGAACCAAGTAAAAGGGTGATTCAAGAGTAACCTCTAAAGGATATCTATCACTACCAACAGATAATTTTGACAAATCAACAACTGTTTTCTTAAACAAAGTTAAATCCTTATATAAGCTAGCTAAAACAGCGGGTGCCAAAGCAATAGGGTTTCCTCTAGCAAGATGAATAGCAATAGAAAACAAAGAACTTTTCAACAAATTACTATGCGGAAAAACAAAAATTGATAACCAAGTAGCAAGGAACGCTTCATGTTCAATTTCACTACCTTTATCAACGAACATATCCATCCATTTTGATGTGGTACACTTAGCTTGAGTAGTCTGCCAAGGTTTCTGTCTTGCAATGATGAGCTTCTTTTCCACCTCTCTCATTTCTTTATCTTGAACTTTGGTGAAAATAGGATCACCAATGACAGGGTAACCCCCCAAAACCATGACATCCTCCAAAGTGATTGTTGCCTCACCAAATGGAAACACAAACGTATTTGTCTTCCAACACCATTTGTCCACAACCCCATATAGCAAGTCTTGATTTTTCAGTATGAGGCACTTGGTACTCATTATAGCATCAAAGATTCCAACTTTCTTCCACACAGATTCATACTTTGGTTTAAACTGATCAACCCAATAAACCCATCTCTCTTGTGGGATGCGCCACCCACTGAAATGAAATTTCAAAGGCCACTCATTTGGATCAAAAACAGAAGAAGATGTGTTAAAACTAAAAGGTGGTTGATGAATGGAGTTAGAAATGGGTTTAAGAAAATGGGCTGTTCTTAGTGTTGGGTCGCTGTGAGCAACAGCTGGTGAAAACATGAAATCTTCCCTCACCTCAAAGATGGCATTCATGATGAGTATGTATGAAAGTATTCTTCAAAAAGGTCAAATCTTTATAGAGAAACTGTGATGGGGTTGAAGCTAAGGTAACAAAGATGAGCTATTTTTTTTCCAGAAAAATGGTTACTCTTCACCAAGTTTGGAAATTTTGGAGGAAAGAGTATATTTTTATTTTGTACTCGTAGCATGTTTTAGGCAAATTAATTCACAAAAACTTTCATGTACTGTATGTAATGATGGTGAATGTGTGTAGAAACCCCAAATTACCCTTTTCATCTGATTGTAATTTATGAATCATGGATTTTTTTTCTACTTTTCTGGTGGTCGGGGCTTGAACCCCAGACCTTACGTATATTATGCATTGTTCATACTAACTGAGTTAAGCTCACGTAGACCCAGGTTAGTGTGCAATTTTGTTATATATGTACTTTATTTCTCTTTTCTTTTTAATTATTTTGTTATAAAAAATCCAGAATATCTTTGGAGGAACAAATGATACCTTCAATAACCTTTTTTTTTTGGGACGTAAATATAAGTTTTGAAGGAAATTAAATATAAGTTAAAGGTCAAGTACATTCTGGAGTCTTTAAATTCAATGCTTGTATCATATTAATCATTTTTGTATTTTAGTTTTAAATTTTACTTTATGTTATTAAAATTGTGCATTTAGTCATTCAAACTCAGTTTAAAAGTACTTATGTGGGAGTTTATCGTTAAGTTAGTAGGTCTACAATTACTCTTAAAACTAGAATTTATAAGTGTATTATTCAATTTTAGCGTAAAACAAGATCAATATATATTTTTTTTTTGACAAAACAAGATCGATAGATTATTTGATTTATAATGTAATTGATGACATATTTATATATAAAATTAGGATTGAGTTGTGAAACAATAAGAACATAATGTATATAAGTAATCATATTTGATTTGATGTCATAAACATTTTTTTGAACCTTTCACTTCAATGTAAACAGTTTTTAACAAAGTTGACTAAAGAAAAAAAAATCAATTTGTTGACAAAAAATCATCAATTTGTTACAAAAAATAAATTAAAGGACTAACTTGTTCACTTTTACTGACATAAAAGACAAATTTAAAATTAAAAAAACTAAAAGAACTAATCTTACACAAACGTTAAACTTAAACGACCTGATAATGTATTTGACCTTAATTAAATAAAATATAGGCTTAATTGTAATTTTAGTCCCATTAGTTTTTCAATTATGTGATTTTGTCCCTCTAATACAAAATAAGAATTTTGCTCTTCTCCCAAAAAGTTTTGCTCTCACCCATTTAAACTGACCAAAATACTCATGTGTTAGTTAACTAACATTTGTGTAAATTTCTGCACAACTTAACTCACTTTGCGCTACTTAACTCACGCTGGAATTAACACTTGCCTTAGTTAACTTACATTGAAATTAACACTTGCGTGAGTTAACTCACGCAGAGGTATTTTGAAAAGTTCAGTTGGACTCGAATGTTTTGTGCCGGAGAAGAGCAGAATTCATAAAATAAACGATTTTGAACCCAGAGTTTACCTCAGTTCTTATCGCATAACTCCCATTCAGATTTTGACCAAAAGTTGACGAAGTTGTGTTGACGTGGCATTCACAATTGATGTGTCTTGTTTCTATTGAACAAGTTGGTTAAAAAAAACACACACACACACAAAAAGCATAAAAATAAAAACTTGTTTCTATTGAAGTTTGAATGGATATTCATGATTTGCATACGCACCTTTTGTTGAATGTTGAAGTTTGAATGAATATTATAGATTTTGAAGCTGAAGTAAAGCTGTTTAAATTCTACTTGTTTTTTTGTGTAAAATTTTCACAATCTGAAGGTCTTTCTAATGTCTCATAATCATATTGTTCTGTTTGTTGAAGTTTTATTTCATACTTACAACAATTCATAAAAATTGCAAAAGAACCAATCATTTTACACTAACCGTGGGATATTATTGACTCATACTTATCATCTAAAACTGCAAAAGGTCAAATGTGTGCACAATTTCATGAGTATACCGAAATATTCAAATTTTAAAATAAGGGGACAATTCCGCAAAATGATTAAAATAGAGAGACCAAAACTATAGTTAAACCAAACAAAAAACCATGTCTTTTAATACAACTCGGTGTTAGAACTACATTTCTATTCAAATTGAAACAAGTACTCCTCTAGTTTATAACTTTAAATAGGATTACCATAACATTTATTTTTCTTATGATGTTATACTAAGTGAATGTTTGAATCCGCCTTCGATTTCAACAAAATTGCAGTTAAAACAACAAACTATGCATTAGAGCCTCTGATTTTGCAGTAAAAAAATGCATCGGACGCGAGAATTTGCTTGCGTAAGTTGTTCCAAACACACACTAAAGCATCTTCTATACCATTTCCAAATCTAATAAAGTAAATTATCGCGACTGTACAACACGTGGCTCTTCGTGTAATTGTTGATGAGTTTTGATTTACCACCTAATAAAATAGGATACAAAAATTAAAAAATGTTATTATAATTATTCCTCCAACTTTACAATAAAACAACAGCAGGTTGAAAATAATGTCAATGTTGTGCTTAGAATGCTTACCTAGCAACATGTTTGGAATAAAATACTTCAATGTTAAGGACTAGACTACAAAGATGGACATAATGACAAAACTTTGTTGATTGAGGCAACACCTTGAGATGAGCAGATCTCCCTTCAACTGACATCTGAATGCTAAAAAAATTCCTTTAACATAAACATTAAATTTTTAAGAAATCAATATAAACAGAATAATATGCAAAAGAATTTGGAGGAGTGAAGATACCTTAGTATACCATGTTCACAAATATGAGTGAGAGTGAAAAACTATTAGTCAGATTGTCCTTAAAATTGCCTATACCACCTACTTATTGTTTGATATGAGGCACTAAACTGAGGCTTTTAAATAATATGTCAACCAATGTCTACATGATGAATCATTTCTTGCATTTACATCATGCTACGATAAGAATAAAGTTATAAATTTCTAAATGGTCTCAGCCCTCAAACCTTTGATCAAACAAATTAAATCAAGATTACACTCTGCTATGTTGTTTCAACTATTTTATGCTCACACTTAGCTTTTGGTGTCAAATTCTTGTTCGGAGAATCACATTTACCTAAATACAAGCGACACTAAAAGAAGCAATGCTTTGAGCAGTAGCATAGTATCAATAAAGACTTAAGATACATGAACTTGTACTTGATCAACAATAAAAGCTTTTTCCTCTGATGTAAAACAAGATTTAAAGCAGAAACTAAACCATGATTAACCTAATAAATAGATAAGAGATTAAGAAAATAAAAAATAAACAAATAAGGAGGTTAGTTGAATGATTCTAGCAAAATAGTTTTCATGAAATGGGAAACAACAATGAAACACATTAGCACTGATAGAGATTTGGCAAGTGAACCAAAACTATCGAAGTAATAAATAAATTCGTATCCACGAGAACCGTTGTTAACTTCTACTTAGCAATTTCATTATCAAAAGGATGTATTAAATATATGGTTGCCTTAAGCAGTTGGATTGGTTTTTATAAAGTAAACGTAAATAAAACAATAAAAGTTGGTTTTAAGAATATTAGAGAGAAGTATGGTTAAGACCTTCGAATCCTCCGAAGCTCTCCTATGGTAATTTGCACTCC
>Ga0228710_1000270_pt1 | contig 57214 bp, 36 predicted proteins | sample MedpolnodulmetaG_FD_177995 | JGI IMG/M metagenome (GOLD analysis project Ga0228710, IMG submission 177995) | Root nodule microbial communities from Medicago polymorpha collected in Santa Monica, California, United States - pink nodules | ecosystem: Host-associated > Plants > Roots > Nodule... | reverse complement strand
ATATTCGACATTTATATATTCATATTATGTTAAAAAAAATGTCAAATACGTCAAAATTATATCTATTAAGGACGAAAAACAAAATAATTTTTTTTGTGAGGATGAAAACATTCAGTTTAATTTTATAGGGACTAAAATCAAAATTCGTTATATTTATAGGGACGAAAAACTTATTTAACCCTAAAATTAATCTCCAAAAATCAATTGCGGATCCAATTTGCTCATCCAAATGCACATTAAATATAGAAGCTAGGATATATCTTTCATCATATCAATAGCAAGTTGCTTTGAATCATGTTAAACATATATTTTTTTCTTGTGAACCCAATTAACACATATGCACTTTTGTTATAGATAACTATGTTTGATTCCTCCCAGTGTAGTGGCTTCAACTTGTGTTGAAATGAGTTGGTCTTTATTGACCGGTGGTTTGTCTAGCTTTCTTTTGTCCACCCACAAAACGTTTTTTTCAATAATAAATAAAGGGAAAATGGGATGATTGAAGAAATAGAAAACCCGATCTTGATATTGATCGTTGAGCTAGGAACGAAGGACACATATAATATTAAGAATGAGACAGGGCAATTGGTGCACCTTGTCCCCTCCAAGATTTGATGCCATTCGTATTTCAAAGTTATCAAATCTTTGTTAGAATATACTACTATACTATACTATACTCTCTTTGTTTCATGTAGATGATTTAGTTGATTCCGACACACTTATCAATATATATAGATAAATATTTAAACAAATATTTAAATATTTAAACATACTCTTCTATAAACACAACCACATAAATGATAAATATTTAAACATATACACATCAAATGCAAAAATTAAAAAATAATAAAATTAAATAATGTTGATTCATGTGATTTAATTATTTTTATTTTAAATTTTTTTATTTGATGTGAGCGTGTCTAAATATTTATCATTTGTACATGTGTCTAGAAGAGTTTTCTCAATTATAAATATTTGAGTTTTTTCTCTAAATAAAAAATATTTAAGCTTTTAAACTATTTGGTTGAGATTTCGATTTTTAGTTAGGGTGAATGAAAAAAGAATATCTAAAGACATGTCAATCTTTTAAATGAATTTCAATTACTTGAAGTGAGATGATCCAGCCGTTGTGCTCAAAAATATATTAGTTCTAGTTATATATATATAATAAAAGAATTCATATACATACAACACCTACGTCTTTAACGACCTGTTTCTTTATATCTTGAAATTCCGTCACTTTGGAAGATATGGAAAACAAATGATTAGGATGAATAAATTATATGAATAAAAATTAACCACTATCTCGTGCGCTGTTCCCCAATGAACATCTTCCATGACCCTAAAAATTATACTATATTCGAATACACACCACAACACAAGCCCCTAAAAATTCTATACCACGAAAGCTATCGCCGGAAAATGGAAATAATTCAAGGGTTATTATTATGTAGAAATTGAATCATGCTAACTATAGATTCTTTTAACCATGAGCGAATTTAGGAATACATTTTAAGCGTGGCTAAATAAATAGTAACTAAAATAACGGTTGATTTTTAATATTTTATACTTTAGCGACTGAATTTTTGGTTAGTATTTCTGTCACTAAACAAATTAGAGACCAATTTTTACCTTAACGACTGATTTTTATGCCTTTACCACTGAAAATTTGGTCGCTAAAAAAATTCATGTGTAGCTATAGCTACACATGGACATGATGTAGATCCGTCCCCGCTTTTAACACATATTTTGAACACTCTATATAAAAAATGGATTGTCTCAATTGAATTTTTTCATTTAAAGCAATTGCAACATCTCAATCATAAAATTAATATTTTTTTGGTTAAGTATGTTTTTTATCTCCATAATATATCAACTTTTCGTTTTAGTATCCTTTAAAAAAAATTGACTTTTAGTCCCTGTAAAATTTTCAATCACAACTTTTGGTCCCTATTTCTAAGACAAATCATGTGTGGCATTTGTATTTTTTTAATGAAATTTTGCATAAATATGTAGAATATTGTAAAAATTTCTTCCAAAAAATTAATTTTTTTTAGCAAAATATGAATTTTTAACCTCAAAAAATAAAAAAATTCATATTTAATCCATGTTTTGTTAAAAAATTGTAATTTTTTTGGGAGATGTTCCTATAATATTATAAAATTTTCTTCAAATTTTATTCAAAATATGAATTTTATATATTAGTTTACTTAGAAGAGTGAAAAGTGAAGATGGAAAACTTTTGAAAGGTTAAAAGTCGAAAAAAATTTAGAAGGACTAAAACGAAAAGTTGATATATTTAAAAAAATAAAAACATATTTAACCATCTTTTATAATTTTATATCTTCTTTTCTATTTCAAGATTTATGGTTAAAAACTTAAAATATAACAATCGAGAGAATCCTAATGAAGAAAATTCATTTGCACATTTTGAGAGATATATGAAATGTATTGAATTCGGCCCTACATTCTGCAAAGCTTGATTAATAGCTAGCAGCACCATCAAATCAAACAAGAAATACCCCTATAGAATATGCAAGCATGCAAAAGTACAAGATTTCGGATCGTTATCTACACATAATTTATTTTTTAAATCCACATCGATCAATGCTAAAGTTCAAACTAAGAACTATATAAAAGGTAAACAAATGAAGTTTAAATTAGTGGCACTAAACAAACGTAAGCATCATATGAGTATCTGTCATGCTATGATTAGCTATAAAGTGTAAAATTAAAAGATAATTGGTTTGGGTTAGGTGTAATAGGATTTTGCCTCTCGTGATAGTCCATAGTACGAGGTCCACAAGCAGCAATTGACAAGCAAAATCATGCAACTAACACAAACGTGGGGTCCCCCTGATCCTCAGAAGATCTGAATCCATCGCAACAACAACGATTCCTTAATTATATAAACAGTTGTATTAAGATTGTCACTTATATATTTAAAAAATTTGGGGTTGTTTCCATAGATTCCATTCGAAATACTGGTGTTATGAGTATGAGTTGGACATTAAATATAAATACATTTTATATACGATTTAAACTTAATATGTTATGTGAGGTTAGTCTCTTCTATTAAACTGGTGGGTTAATTTTTTATTGTTTTTAAATATCTGTAAGTTTTGTCTTTTGTTTTGTAACAACGGTTTTCATCATTTCTTTCAATTCCACTCATTTTATTTGTGAACAATTTTTTAGGGACAACCATCTTCTAAAATGAATGATTCACTTTACAAATCAAATTGAACAATATTAAACGTTGATAATAAATTAACGGTTATTAACTCTCTCAAAAAAAAAATTAACGGTTATTAATTATTGACTTTTTCACTTTACTAATTGTATCGTACTAGTCACTTTAGAGGAATAACATAATTTTTGGGAGCCTCTCTTGAAGTACAACTCGATGCGATGATTGTAACGGGTTTTTGTTTTTAACAAAGATGATTGTAACTAAGTAAAAAAAATTGAAGAAATTGTAACTAAGTAAAGTTGTATACTTCTTTGTCGCATTTGCATAACTTCATAGAGCAAAAGTGAAGACGATAGCCAAAGGATTTGGGTCCTTGCAAGTTGCAACGACTCTACTACCATAATTTTTTCTCTAATTATCACTATTGCTCCGTATTTGAATTGTCTCTGGCAGGAAAACACGTGAACGTGAGAGAAGGGGGGGAGCAAGAGAATAATATGAATGAATGAATGAATAAAGATTTAAGATTGGAGTTTACGTAGAAAAGGAGAATGGAAGGGAAAGGAAATGTAACGTGTGTCGTGTGATTGATGGTGTAAAGGTATTAATGATGATGTTATCATGTTTTTATAGTACAAAATAAAACCCCGCGTGCGGGTGAACAGTTTACAACATTCTTATCTAAGCTTTCGTCTCATCTTCACGGACGGGGCCTCCTCCTTATACAATACTATACCGCACTGCCATTCCTCTTCTTTCTGCGTTATCTTCAACTCTTCTCTTACGCCATTCATTTCTTAACTTTACTAGACATGTTGATTAATTCAGGAGTTTAACTAATATACATCAAAAGTGTAAATTATTTTGCAGTGTACATGTATTTATGATAATGTGTTGTTTAATCAATTAAAGAATATGATAATTCATATATATATATATATATATATATATATATATATATATATATATATATATATTATTAGTTAATGACGCAGTACAGAAGCGTAAGATAGCAAGCGTTGAACCTAGATTGAAATAAACAAGTTTGCAAGCGATAAATTTGTGAAAATAGGGTTCCGGAATCCACCAGAAATTGAGAAAACTTCTATAAAATATCATTGAATGAATAAAAGTTACGTCTCTTAGGCTACAGTTGTTAAGCTTAAACAGGGAAATAACAAGCCATAATGGGTCAAAAAATAACAAACTCAAACAAAATAGAAAGTTCTAGAAAATTAACCTTAAATAATAAAATACTATTAAATTACTAATAAAACCCTCCTGCATCGGTTAATGCGGTAACAAATTATTTGATCTTTGCGTAAAATAATTATATATTTTTGAAAAGGTAAAATAATTGCATATTGACAATGCATATTAATAAAATTCTTAATTTAATTGATAAATTCTTAATTTAATTGGTTTGAGTTAAAATAAAAGATATTGAAAGAATTAAAGGATTAAAGTTTTTTTTTTTTTGGTACAGATTAAAGTTTTAACTTGTGAATGATAAATGAAATAATAATACTATTTTACTTGTTCACATTTATGCATGACGTGTATATTTTTTTTCTTTCATTTTACTTATTGTAAATTCATTTGAATCTGTGACCAATATGTTTCAGTTTCACCTCACAAGGATTAAATCATTTTTATTTTTCGGATTAGCCAATATTGCTTTGATGCACTCTATATTAGATTGGTTACAATATTACTTAGCTAAGTCAGATTAGTTAGTTGTACTAATAGGCTATATAATATTTATCATATCTCTTCATGTGATAAACATTTCTCTCATCAATGAGTTCTATTTTTTTTTTAGTATTTTTAACCTCTAAAATACAAAGCATTTACATATTTATGCTAGAAAACAAAAAAATAAGAAGAAAAAAACATACATATTTGATTGAATTGCTGACAACATCCTAAAAATACAAAACAACATCAACGAGGTTAGTGGCACAGTCAAGCAAATTTACAAAATAAATATGTGGTTTGCAATCATTCAATCCACAATGAGTAAAAATGGCAACCTTAAAAATATGTTGAGATCTAAAATTCAAAATAGGAAGATACGACGCAGCCTTAAATCTCTATTTAATTGAAACAAACTTTTGGTCTTTTGTTTCTATATTCGAGACTCTAGTCATTTTTTTATTTTTTTTTGAAGGAGAGACTCCAGTCATATATATAGTTTCACAATTTTCAGATTTTCTTTTTCAATCTAGTTCTGAGCTTATTTTTTATCGCGTTTCATTTTATTAATGATAATGATGTGGTGTTATATTTAATTATTTGAAATTGTTTATTTTTTACAAGTGATTTGAAATTGCTTATTGAGCCAACAACTCTATTACCACTTTTTCATCAATCGAATATAAATCTAATTTTCTAAAATCCATTGTTTTTACTTTTTAGTTTAAATCAACAGTCACAAATTATCAAACATAATTCTACAACATTATACATTATTGATAAATATGTGCCCTACAAAATACTCCATCCAGACTCATGTATAAGTAAAAAACATAGTATACTTTTACACTAATTAAGAATGTTAATAAATGGTCTACACGAGTTTAACTCAGCTGACAAGGGAATTATATATATAGGGTTTTGCTAGAAGCCACCCATGAATGTGTCTTTTAACAACTCACACCTTAATATGTGATTTTCACCTTTTAGTTATAACTTTGTTAAAAGACACCTTCATAAAAATTAGTTGGTGTCTTTTAGCAAATGCTCATAGAATAACTTGCTAAAAAACACTTTCATACAATATGTCTTCTAGCAAAACTCATAGTTTGAATTTCATACACTTCATTTATTCATTTTAAAAGGTAAATTTATAGTCACTAGACTGTTTGACAAAAAAAATATAACAAATTACATTTTATTTATTTCATCTAAAAGTTAAATACATTTACTGGTCAATCCTTATTTACAATGGTTTCTCTTAACACTTGTATAAAACCAATTTAAGTGGTCCCGTAGGTGTGCTCAATTGGTAGCTAGCTACCAAGGATAATTTGTGCTGAGGTCGGGGTTCGAACTCCGGATTCCCCACTTCTCCACACATAATGTGTAAATCTAGCCACTGAGCTACTTGACAAAATAAAAAATAAAAAATTAAGTGTATTTTATAATAATAACATTAAATGTGGATAAATTAGTTGGCATTTGTTTTTTGTCAAGTAATCTAGTGGTTGAAACTCACATTTTTAAATGTGAAGAAGTATGGTGTTAGAGGTTCGAACCCAGCTTCTGCATATATTATGCATTGTCCCTACCAACTGAGTTAAGTCCACTGAGACAGTTGCCGTTTGTTTATACTGAGTCCAAGTAATTCAATATTTTTTTTTATAATTGAGTTAGGAGTAAAATATCATGTGGCTAGTGATACGGTATGAATAAAATCTCAGATTTCGACTAATGAAGGTTGTTCTGGTTCGACTAATACCTTCTAAAAAGCGTGAGTTCAATATGTGTTAATGGTGTGAGGATCTCGGTGCATGTTTGGTTTTGTTTTAAAGGGAATAGAATCGATTTTAGAGGTGTACATTGATTCTGACATGTTTTGTTATTTTTAAGTAAAACTGATTTCGCTTGAAGTTAGAATTTATAACTTTTAATTTTATAATTGATTTTTATAAACAAATTTATGGTTCAACTCACGCTTACATAAATATATTCAAATGCAAATCTTTTCATCTCTAACTCACTTTTAGTCGAAATTGATTTTACAAAATCAATTTATTAAAAATCAATTTTTATCATGTATTATCCGTAGGTTATCTATCACTCTCAATCTTGAGGACCTCTCTAGCTCCGACAAGCTAACAAAATCCAATTGATCAAAACTTTTCTTCATCAAAATTATTGAGATCATGGAGTAAAAATCAATTTAAGATTAAAATCAATTCTAAGGAAAACATATTTCTTAAGACATATTTTCTTATAAGATGAAAGCAATATGAATATAACTCACACACTTTACCCTTAAAAAAATAAATAAAAGTCATACACTTTAAGAATAAATCTCACATGAAATATTAGAATATGTATAAATTTCATTTAATAAAAGAGTGAATATTAAAAATAGAGTTTTTAACGATAAAAATGGAGGCTAAAAATTTATGTGGGCATAACTCAATTAACATAAATGATACATTGTTATACATAGAAGATTGAGATTTAAACCCCACTTATTCACCTAAGTGGCAATGAATTTGGAGGAAAAAGAAGAGAACGCTAATAATTGCACTTGAAGTGTTAAAATTAATAAGTTTTGTATCAAAAAACGCTGTAATCATTGATAAGACAAAAGTAAAAGTTTATACTCCCTTCGTCCAACAATAGATGATCCATTTGAAAATATGCAATTTTGACATAACTTACCTTGACCATATTTTTCTACCAATATAAAAAGATAAATAATATCATATAAGATTTCGTTAGATTCGTTTCGATAAATATTTTCAAAATATCAAATTTTCATAATTTTTTCTAATATATTATTCAAGATATTTAAGCTCAAAATTATACATTGTCATGCGTAATAGAGTCAACTGTGTGTCATGTATTATATGACGGAAGGGGCATTTGCCAAACAAAATTTCTACCGGTGAATTTCTTAATTATCGGTCAACAAGACGAAATAAAATAAAAAAGGAATAGATTTGAAGTTGAAATAGAGAAAGTGGGGCGTGCGTGCGTGCGATGATAACAAAGGAAAATCGCGTGGAGATGAGTATTAGAATGTAGCTGTGGTGGGGTGGAGTGACGCTTGGTTGCTGATGGACAATAGTAATAAATATTTGCTCAAAGGAAAGGAAAGTACCCTTGTATTGCATTGCATTGCAGTTGCAGCATTAATAAGTACTTTCATACTTTCACTCTACTCCTCACACTTCAAGAATAAATAAAATCAGTTTTTGGAGGGAGGGAACACACATAGCCACACAGAATGTTTGCTGAAGAAAATGGTCTTAAGGGTGATCCTAGATTGCAACATATCTCCCAATCCATCAGAGTCGTCCCTCACTTCCCTAAAAATGGTTTTCTTTTCTTCCTTTTTATTTTTTATTTAATTTTATATGGAAATAATAAACCATGTCTTCTTCATGCAGTTTCTATCTGAATGGATTTTTATCCAACAGATCTGCAACTCTTTATTTTTTTATTTATACAAAACTGAATAAAAAAATGGGTCGAGTGTTTTTGTCTGTGTTGGATTTTAATTTTAATCAAATTAATTAACACAAAAATGTGTAATTTGCAGGAATAATGTTTCAAGACATAACGACATTGTTGTTAGATCACAAGGCGTTTAAAGATACTGTCGATATCTTTGTCGATCGTTACAGAGACATGCACATTTCAGTTGTTGCTGGTACTATATCACTCTTACCCTCATGCAATACTCATTTTAAAAAAAATAAAATTATTTGCGCAAAGAAAAAGTGAAATTTTTTTAGTTTGGGATTCCTCTTTTTTATTTTATTTCTGTCCTTTGATTTAATGTAATTGGGTTTGGTTGGTATGCAGGAATTGAAGCAAGAGGGTTTGTGTTTGGCTCTGCAGTTGCGTTGGGCATTGGTGCAAAGTTTGTTCCTTTACGCAAACCTCGCAAGCTACCGGGTACAACATTTCTGTTCATGTTGAGTGTTCATTTAGTTAAAACTTGCTTCTAAACTTTAACCACTTTAAGAAGCTGAAACTTGAAAGTACCAAACTTTTATGTGGAATGGGATGGCCCATGTGACAACGGGGTTGGTGTTTACTCCCTCCTCCCGTGCTATAAGAAAAAGTTGGGTCAACAGAAAAATTGATTTGATGTATTTGATCTTTAGACCAAATACATCGACTTTTTTGCTGACCCAACTTTATTTATATTTATTTAGGACTAGATGTATTATCTTTGGCTATAGTTTTGTTTGAGCCAAATTTTTATCTTAGTTTATTTAAAGAATGTTAGGTTGACTTGTGTTGAAATGTGATGTTCTTTACTGTGTGGAGCAAAGAAACATCTATAGAAAACTTTGATCAATCTCAATATAAAACTATCTTTTTTGTGCAACCATTTATTTATTTATTAAACAAGGGTGTCACGGTCTTGCTGGGACTGTGTGTGGAAAGGCCATGTCCTACTTTGGATGTTCCATCACATAAATTCAATTGGCTCCAACTTTCATATTACCTAGTTAACCGACTCACAATATCTAAGGGGAAAGTGTGAAATGCTCTTAAAATTTGAGATATAGCTTAACTGATTGACTAAAATAAGTTTCAAAGTGATGTATGAATATTCAATGTGGGATTGACTAACATACAACTTCTCTATAACTGTTGAATCAATATTTTAAGTGAAAACAAATGTATGTGGTGGTACTGTTGCTTAGTTTGGTCTATTTATTTTTCCTCTTGATCTGCATTGGGTTAACTTGCCAATATATATACTATTTGGTACGGCAATATTTTCAAATTGATCATGGCTGCATCAAATTGATGATCAAATTGGTGAAATTCAATGTTTATAATTAGTTATCAAGTAGAGTAAGTCAGCTCAAAGTTACTCCTGAAGTAACTTGATCACTCCTCCTCTTGATTGATATTGTATGAATCATGAGTAAACCAGGTGGAGGTAAACGTATCTAATTGGACATAACTCTTTCTGTTTAGCGCAACTAATTGGGGCTTAATTTGGAGAAGTTGTATGTTATATGATAAGGATTTTGGCTCAGTGGCTATTTCCATTGTGCTTAAGTTCAATCAAACTTAAATTTCGAAATACAATTAGTTCTGAAACTTTCTTCCACCTTTGAATTAAATATCATATGTTTGGTTTGGTAGCGGGATGGTTTTTCTCGCGCCACAATGATTATTGACAACGATTTTTACAACGCCCTGAATTGTAGAACGTATCTATTGAGTTATTCCACGGTGCTGCGGCATTCCACTGTGAATGCAAACAAAGACTGTATCTATTTTGAGTTATGCCTAAGCTTTGATATGTTTTACTTTCAGGCGAAGTATTTTTCGAAGAATATTCTCTAGAATACGGAACTGATTGTTTAGAAATGCATGTCGGCGCTGTCCAGCCTGGTGAACGGGCTATAGTTATTGACGATTTGGTTGCAACAGGTGGAACTTTGTCAGCAGGAATAAAACTTTTAGGTGTGGAATTTAGCGTTTTCGTCTATATTCTTTTTCCCCTGCGTCATTTTTTGACTTCTAGTTGTTCATTGAATCTGGTTCTGGTCCCCAATATACTTTATGCTTTCTTTACACTAATTATGTAGAACGTGCTAAGGCTGAAGTAGTGGAATGTGCTTGTGTGATTGGTGTGCCTGAGGTTAAGGTAATGACTCAGCTTTTGTAAGTCATATCATATATGTGCTTTTCTAGTTAACCTCTGAAATTTCTATCTTGTTATAGGTACTCTTAAAAGCTTAAAGGTCTTAACCAAAAATAAATAAATACAAATAATTGAAAATTCATGCCTTGTTTCACATACTGAATTATTGATAGCCTATTGGACTTCAAATTTGTTTTAGCTTTTGTAAGTTTAATCACATATGCACTTTTCTAGTTAATCTCTGAAATTTCTATCTTGTTATAGGTACTCCTAAAAGCTTAAAGGTCTTAACCAAAAAATGAATAAATACAAATAGTTGAAGTTGATGTTTTATTTCTCATATTGAATTCTTGACAGCCTATTCCACTTCAAATTTGTTGTACATAACAATCAAAAGCTTTGCCTGAGCACAAGTGAACAAGTAATATCCTTATAGACTTGCTTAGGGTTATTAGAGTACTTTAAACTTCTCCTGTTGTCGATATGAGGGCTACGTTGGTGAGTAATATGTAAATACCTCTGTACCGCACAACCTTGAGCCTTTTTCTGACCCTGCCTTGGTGTGCCTGGAGATCCAACTCACCTTAACATTTTTATTAAAAAATACAAAATACTTTAAACTTCTAGAATGATATTGTTTGTCCTTGTTTTTAATCTTATTTGAAATCATGATGGAAATGAAATGTAATGAAGCCTTCTTTTTCAGGGACGGTGTAAACTTCTTGGAAAGCCACTTTATGTGCTTGTGGAGCCACGTCAAGTAGATGAATGCTTTTGAGGTTCGCCACTGTTTCCTGAAATGGGAATTCTGATAGTACTTTTTTTCCTTACTTTAAATGATCATTTTATGGTGTGACTCTATTCATTTTGCTGCATGATCTCATATTGTCAATTGCCTTTTATTCTAACGTGGTAACTAGCCTAACAATTAGCTAGTGCGTCCAAAAACAAAAGAAACAAATAAAGACACGTTTCTAGGTTGATTGTGTCTTTTGATCTATATGAAGGACTAATATGGTTCCTTTCACCAATGGAAAAGACCTACTACATCACATATCTAACTTGTCTGTTCCACAGTTGTTTTACCATTTTTAAAGTAATATGTTATTCTAAATGTATATGCATTCATTCATGCAGATGTGATTGAAATACGAAAGTATGCCTCATCTTACAAAAACACAGGCCATAATGTGATGCAAACTTTCACCTGTGGAGCGTTGTCTCCGGACAAAAGATCGTCTTGGAAATTGTCCTCTTTGTATCTTGATCTTGATCTTGTATATGTTAGGATATCATCTAATGTATGGTTAACAGTTTCGAACCAACATCGAGGGATTGATTTTTCTGGCATTTATTTAATAAAATGTCACTTTAAGGTCTCGTTTGTCTAATCTCGTTTCTAGTACTCAAAGATGATAAATGATTTGATTTTATTAAAAGTTATACTATTTGTTACAAAAATGAAAAATAATTTTAAATTGATTTTTTTTTGGACTGATCATAAGTAGAATTACGATTCTTTTAAAAATGGTCATGCTAACTTGGACCCTAAAGGCACATGTTAACACAAAATCTTTATCTTTGGTATCTTAACATGTGCCCTAAAGGCACAAATTAATATTTCCCTTTAAAAAAAGTAAGGTTGGGGTGAAATGGAGGAATGAAGACTCACTAAAATCAGGGTAGAGAACATCGACGAAAGAGTTGAATTTTTTTTAGGGGGAGTTGAACACATTTTTTAAAGGTCTATTATATGGCAAGGAAATGAGGAATAAATACTATGGTTAAATATGTTTTGGTCTTTTTAAATATACTAACATTTAATTTTAGTCTCTCTAAAATTTCTTTTAAACTTTGACCCCTTTAAATATTCTGGCATCAACTTTAGTTTATGTTTTTTTAACAAAGTTCAGATTACATGTGAGTTTTTTTTTTATGTCATTGAAGACTCTAAGATATAATTGATTTAATAAATCAAACCAGTGTTTACCAAATCACTACAATCATGAAATTTATGTTTTTTTTTAAAGGGGCATAAAATTTATGTCACAAACTACTCCCTCTGTCCCAATTTACGATATGTCATTCTAATAAAATTTGTTTCCTTTAAATTATGTCATTTTACAATATACTTTTTTATCAAAGAGTTATTAATACATATTATGTCATTTACTATTTATTACTTACATTTTTTTTCTTTTAGGCTCTGTTTGGATAACTTGAAACTAACGGAGCAGGATGGAACGGAATGGAGCGGAACAAAGATTTCATCCCATTGTTTGGATATTTTATAACGGAATGAAACTAATTTCCCACTCCATTGTTTGGAAAATGGACGGAACGGAAAGAGTTAAAACTTTTAAATTTCAATTTTACCCTTTATTTTAAAACTATCAATTTGTTGAATTGTCGACTCAATTCAATCAAGATATGGTTATTTTGCCAAAACTTTTTTTATGAGCACCTTCATTTACGAGTCTTCAATGTCAATACTGTGAAATTAAGTTTGATTACAACCAAAAATGTATCTAATACTATGAAATTAAGTTTGATTACAAATAATTTGCTCAAAAAAACAACTATGAAACAAGATGAATGTAATTTAAATTAACATTTTATTGATTGAATGAATATTAATTAAAAGAAGTAACAGAAAGTGGAATAGAAATATTTGAACAGGTAATACAATAACCACGTTACATTGCAAAGTAATACTCAAAATTTTTAACACCGGAAAATGAAAATCAATTGATGCTTTAACTATATTTTTCAACTCTTATGTTCTAAGAAGCAACCTTCGACGGTAAATAACCAAGTCAAACACCAAGACAAATCAATATATAAAACAAGTCAATCAAACTTTTAAGTGCAGAAAACTGTTTTATCGTTTTCCAGGTAATATTGCTTAATGCTTCAGATATGACTCCAGAAGGTTTAACGGGTATCCAAAACGATATGACCAACTATAAAACCATAAGAAGTAAACAGAGAAGATAGTAAAAGAGAACTAGGAATAAGAAATTCAAGAAGAAATGAGACAGTGAACAAGGCAGCTGATGTAATAGTAAAAGTACGGGCAAAATTGTAATTGTTTCTTAATGTGTTCCATTCCATTGGATACACCCTAAATCAGGTGGAATGAAAAATTGGTTTAATGGGTGGTATTGGATGGAATGGATACCATCCCATTCCATTCATTTTTTACAAAACCAAACAATGAAACCATATTTTATCCCACCTCATTCCATTCCATTCCACCACTCTCCATCAATCCAAAAATAACATTAATTTATGTTTTTCATACCAAACATAACATTAATTTATGTTTTTCATACCATTAATAAATGTTACATACATGTGTTGAAATTAAATCAATTAAAAATAATAAACTCGTAGTTTTACTCAAATAAATGAAAACGCAAAAAGTCATCATTGCTAACGCGAAATCTACTTACATGTGCAATAGATAGAGTACTAAAGTCCTTGTGACTCATTCTTTAATTTTTTACTGAGATTTGATCACACGTTACTGAATGTTTGTGAAAGAAAAGAAGGCAAAGATTTAGAGTGAGGAATGAATAGTTTTTGAAAAAATTGATATGAACAAAGGTAATTTCAGTATTATTATTAAATTTTAATTAAAAATTGATGCAACCAAATATTTTTGAGGTATGATTAAAAAAAGTCTTTTATCTCTAAATCAGCTCTTCTACTTGTGCGTCTGAGTTCTCAAGTAACTATTATCATTTCATTTATCTAAAAAAAGGTATTTTTAGTTATGCCCATATTCATGTCTTGTTTATTTTTGTACTTATTCATAAAAACTGAACGAACTTGGTACATCACAAATGTGCATATCAATCAAAAGGTTATTTCATTTTGATTCAATATATTCCATTATAAGGTGAAGGACAAGACGGGGGATTGGCCAAAAAACCACCCTTAACCTCTGCATTGGGGAAAAGATAGTCGTAAACAATTCTGACATCACCTCTCCATAAACGGTGACACTGTCTTTTTACTTGACAAAAACATAGATGGGTAGAGTTCAACATGATTTATCTTCGATGAGTTCCAACTTTTTATTATTTTACATGTAAGTTAACAAAAAAAATGGTGCAATGCAAAGGCTCGTATATGTGTGCAAAATAATTATTCGTACAGGTATACATACACTGGGGAGCTACTGTGTTCAGTGTAAAATTAACTCACCTATAGGATTCACTCATCCGCTAGGATGAAAAACAGTACTCAAGGTCAAAAGTGGAAGAACATTATATGATAACACTTCACATATATTTCTAAATGTTTGTTACATTTTCAATAGAAGGAGAATCAACACTTGCTGTCATATCCAATTTGAGAGCATGCCTTGTAACACGGTTTGTCTGTTTTCTCAATCTAACATTATCCAAGAACAAATCTGATATGATCTTTCTCATTTCATCACCACAGATTACACCATCTTTTATGTCATTGGTTTTATCTACATTAGAAGCTGCACTTCCGGTGTCCTTCTCTAGGTTTTCTACCTGAACAAATTTAAACAAGTTCTGTAAATATAGAAGGGTTTATAAGAGAGAAGATAGTGTCAAAATGAGTTGTATTGAACAAGTAGTTACTGCTCAACTCTGCAGCTGGTAAAAACATAGAAAGCCACAGGAAAATGATAACTTGTACCTCTGCTAGTAGGATGTCAATTTGGTCATCAGATGTTTTTAATTTATTAAAAGCATCAGTTGATGATGATGACTGCAAGAATGTCCTGTCCTCATCTTCGCAAGGAAGATCAACGCTACACTCTCGAAGCTGCTTAAAAAGAAGCCCACATTTCTCAAGCTGTTTTCTCCAAGCAGTTTCTGCCTGTTCACTCTTCTCTCTTTCGTGAAGTAGCAGTTTCTGAATACACGAGAAACACAAGCATGGCATCAACATATAAGTCATGCATTCTGGGTTAATAGTTGATTGAAGTTCAGAAATAAGGCAGTGAGGAAGTAATTGCCATTTGAAAATCTAAGCTTAATTACCTTCCATACAGCACTTCACAAAGAGAGAAAGACAACATACAAAAAAGCTTTGAAAGGAAGGGAGAACAAAAAAGCCCATAACACAACAAATTCAAAATAAGAAAGGAAGGTCAAGAGCAATAGCTGAAAGCCAGAACCCAAAAAATACAATATATGTCACACTTCTATTTACTTAGAACGACCACATTTTGTATTATCTGTCAAGAGGAAGAACAACGTGTGAAACATGTGTGCAGAACCTACCTCAGCTTCACATTTCTCCTTCATGGACTCACTAAGTTCCTTCTTCAATTCTGTTTGGGAACTACGGAGAGATTTGACCTCTTTAACCAGAACTTTAATATCTGCCTTGGATTTTGCTTCTAGCTCTGCATACTGTTTTGACAAAATTTCCAGCTGCTCTCTAGCAGCATCTAAATCCTGCAACAGCACATCGTTCTGCTGAACAATTGATTCCTTTGTCAAATTCTGACCAACATTTCCATCCTGGTATCATGTATAGCAGTATGAGCCATTTTTTAAATCAACGATAAGTCCCCAAAAGAGAAAAGTTTAATATCTAAGCAAATATAATCTCTTGTAAGAAAAAAATGTAAGAATGTCATACCGATTCAGACTTAAGTTTCATCTCCATTTCCAGTGACTTCCGTCTAAGTTCCTCCATATCCCATTGCATTTGAGTAAATCTTTCCCTCTCAATCAGAATAGCCTGCTGCAAGTTCTCCTTATTTTTTTGCTTGGTAGTTTCAAGTTCAACTTCCAAATCCTTGACCTGAACAGATCCAGTCACTTCTATAAATCAAAGCTTGTATGCAAGTTGTGGAACATAAAGAATCTGGTATCCACAGATTATAGATATATTTATTTATTCAGTAGCCTCTGGCCAATTTCAGGTACAAGGAAACCAAAAATATATTAATTTAAAACGAAACGCATGCCAAGTCGCATATGGTATACCTTTGTCGTAAGAAAATCCTTTGCAGCTATTTCTTGATTTAATCTAACTATAAGGTCCTCCATATCAGTTTTTGCAGTGACTAGCCTTCTCTGCATGGTCGAAAGAATCCTGTTCAGTTTATTGCGTTGATCTAGTGGAAGGACTAATTGAGCATCACCAGAACTTTTCAATTTTGTGTGGCCCACAATATCTGTTTCTCTTGAAACCGAAGCAGATCCAGGAAGGTCAACAGAGCCATCACCAGATGAATTTGGAATCCCAAAATTAGACATGTCACTACCTCGTATTGAGCTTCCATCACTTCCAACACTTTCATTTGAAAGCTTACGAATGTGACCCAAAACTTTAGCTTGCCCAGGCTGAGAGAAAAGCTCCATGGTATTATTACCTAGAAGTGAAGAATCATATGAATTACCATTACTTCTGTCCTTCCCCGTAACATTGTTCACATGTCTGGCATTTACTTTATGCCTAGGAAGTCCTTCTAATTGCTCTAGAATAGTCTGACCCATAAACAAACCCTCATCAATATTTGATATGCCATATTTTACAAGCTTCTCTATTGGATTCGTTGTATCTTCATCTAGTGTCAGATCATCTGTCCCAACTTCAGAATTATCATCCTGTCCAATTCTTGGAGTTCCTACTTCCGATGCATCGTATGGAGTATCACTACCATAATCTGACGCAACAGATGAACTTCCCGCAGCTAATGATAAGCCCGAATGGAGAGATGATTGCACCGAATAATCTGTGTTATTGGAATCAGGATCGTTTACTGAATTCTGCTGGCTTGCATCTTGAAAAGCTGACATGTGATTACATGAGGTAAACATTATAAAAAGCTCAAGAAAGCTGACAATCAATTAACAAAAACAGATCAACTGACATGTATGCGAGATGCCAAAAAAAAAAATCACATACAAGATCTAGCAGCAGTTTCTAGCTCAAGAAATGAGGCCACCGGTGCACATCTTGATATATCAATGTCAGACAATAGTTTGGTGATCCACTCCTCCAAAGAGCGTCTTCTCTGTAGCAAAAGTAAAAGTGTTAAAATCTAAAACCACCAATTCAACTCATGTATTGATATTATGTACAGGTGGTACAATCTGACTGTGATGTTAGATGGAGCCACCTGTCACGTTGTACAAAATAGTGTAGATTACACATATCTTAAAACATACAGACAACAATGTTTAAGATTTAGTTAGACAACCTTACCTAAGAATAATAAGAACCTCATTACAAAAAATATTGAGAAATTCTTACTAAATAATTTAGAATAATCTTTATTTATACATAATGAGAACATGGAGATAGTTTTCCAGCTACATTTTCAATGCCCCCAAAAACTTGGTGGATCTTGTGGTTAGGTTAAAAAGGAGATCTAGAAAACCAAAGAAAGTTACTGAAAGGCTTCAGTGAAAACAATTACAAGTTCTGGGATAATTTATCATGAAAATTACAAGTTACTGAAAGGCTTTAGTCATAATTACAAGTAACGTTACAGAATCACAAGCACAAGGTATATTTCTATGTTTATAACTAATGTTTCAATCATTTTAATAAATACAGTAACCGATTCCATCTTGACTGGACAGCGGGAGATGTTAAATAATATTTGGATAGTAAGCATGTTGTTTAACAAAAATCTAAAAGAGATATGAGGTTGTAAAATAACTTACCTAAATTTCAACAAGCTAGTAATTTTCAGTTGTGATGCATTTAGACCAAGTATGTTTGTATAAAGTAATTAAATTCAAGCAAGAGGACATATGCAGATCCATAATCCCAAACATGCAACAATTGGTATTGTAACAAGTTTAAGAAATTCCCAACCTCTTCCAACAAAGCTCGGCTTTTCAATCGCATGAGTCCCTTGGGTGGCGCTGGAGGGATATTTCTCCTGGGAAATTCCTTTTTAAGCTACATAGACAGCATGTGGCAAAATAGTCAACTAATCAGTGTTACCTAAACAAGCAGAGACATATGCATGATATTTATCTATCTCTATCATACAGGGCACACATGCACACAGGTCAGACGATGTGCTCGTTAAACCGTTTATAAATAAATCATTGATTTTTAACTCTATTCTCATCTAATGACTAATATTGTTTTCTCCTTGGAACTAATAAATACTTGAAAGAAATTATATTTTCTTGCAGCAGAAGACTCTCTCTCACCCATATCTAGCATTGCTTCAAAAAATGCCGGCTTCCCTCATGTTGTTGTGCACATGTGTTATGAGGCCATTCTATTCATTAATCACAAGGTATACTATTTTCAAAGCATCACATCCTTGTCTATTTTCCGCCTCAAAGTTAATATGGGTTTCTTTCAGATCTGGTTTAGGTCCAACTTCCAAATCCAAAACTTCGATATATCAATTTTCTAAAGATTTCCTGTTTTGAAACTTCTAAACTACATTGATACTGTTTTTGGACACAACATACTACTCATGAACAACCATTATTCTCCGAGTTCTCATTGACAATTCTTAAGAAGTAAATAAGAAAGTGAGCTACATGCAGATTAGCTAAAGTAGGTTTAATCCTTTAATAGACAAAGTATAAGTGCTTCATAGTTTACCAAAATGTTATAAGGATAAGGGTGATTCATCCTACATTAAATTTAAAGGTAGTAGAAATGGATATAATACAACCAATTGACTCCACCATGATTGACACATTTTCCCATTTGTCTTCACATTCTGAGAGAGTATCGGATGACTAGTATATGTTCATTGAAGATATTTTTATTTTTATTTTATTACTGTCAAATTAACAATAAAACGAAATGTCTTTGTGGTTGAAAATAAACTAATGGTTAAAAACACTTAAATGGTTTTCAACCAATACGCGTCTCTGTGTGCGTGTATGTGAGGATCTAATGCTAAAGTGAAATTCAGTAGTCAGAAATCAGAATCACGGCCAGAGTAGAAATACATGAAAATACGTAACAGAAAATCAAAACGCAGTTGAAAATGATAAACTTACATCAACATACAAGTTTAAAAAATCATTGAACCTTCTTAGTACTCCATGGATATTTGTAATCCCTTCTGGTGATTGTATACCAACTTGAAGCCTGTAGAACTGTCCTTTAATGATGTTAAAAATGAAAACTAACAAAGAAGCTTCTATTCAACAACATACTATAAATAAATGGACTGTGGAAAACCTGTAAATCATTAATGCCTAAGCCACCTAAGTGTATCTTTTATATAGAACAGAATTCGTTTTTTCACAGACATGTCTCCTGGTTTGACACTTGACTTTACAATCACGTTAATAGAATTTAAACATTTCGTCAGTTATTCCTGCAACTATCAAACACTATATATAGCATTTGGTCTCGTTAATTGACATTTAAAACTAAATACTTCACTTCACACCCATAACAGAAAGAAACAACTACTGGAAGCAGTTTGACTGGAATAGAGTATAATGTGGTGACAAGTGCCCCACAAGACGGTGCTACAAAAGTGAACCCAGCAGGATCAGCCATTTGGTAAAACTATCTCTTTTGCATTTCGAAATAAATGTGCACAACTAAACTGAATAAAGAATAAAGCCAACTAGGGATTCATAACACAACCATAACAACAAATGATGCAGAATTAAAATGACTTTAACACTGAACATAATATTGGCAACAATGAAAAATATGCTTGCAGTGCCTTTATGTAGGAAAGTCTTGTCGTTGATAAGAATATTGCCATATACCTCTGTATAGTTAAAGTAATTACGCTATGCACAACAATTAGAAAGAGAGCAAAAATAACTCTACGGTAGTGTTTTTCAACTTCAGCAGCATATAGATACTACGGTTATTATTAGGAATATTAGACAAAACTTTAACTGAGCATGTGATCATTTCAACTTGTAGCAAATGTGTTTGTATACTTCTAGTCCTAACAAACCCAAACCTGAAAAGTGGTGATAATTACACTTAAAATAGTTAATGAATAGAAGTTTGGATATTGATCAACTTTACCACTATAGGATCTGAATTCTTTGATTTTGGCACGAAGACCCAAGAAGGTATTATAATGCAATAACTCCAACCGGTACGATGATTGTGTGGCCATTCGGTATCCCGCCCATTCTGTGTAATTAGAAAGGGAGGATAAATAAGCTTAGGATACAAGAAAATACAAAATTTCTTCAAATGATGTGTTTATACAGGCAATGAAGATTGAAGATATATACAAAATTAAAGGAGAAAAAAGGGAATTCACGTATCACACTATATGACTTTTATATTTTCAAAACAACTGCCAATGTTTTGTTCTTTTGAGACAAAGAACTAGCCGTCATCAAGAGCTAACTAAGAAGGGGGTAACAGCCAACAAGCCCTTTAAAGCAAATGCCTGTGTGAAGCCTTATTATCTACACTTAGATTTCTTTGTGCACCTCTAACTGATGCACACACAGAATAATGTCAAAGTTTTTCATCTTTGGAAGTACTTCATAACTTTCACTGTTTTCACTGGGGACTAGCAAACTAGTAAAACCATTATCAAAATGCCGCTGCTTTATTAAAGATATGATTCAACCTCGACCATGGTCACTTGGATTGCAATTCGCTTTGGAACGCGGTACATGTACGCAGTTCTCTGGTCATGTCAGCAAATTACGTAACTATGCCTCAAACTTCATTTTCCACTAATTTAAAAAAAAAAATAAATACCAAACAAGAGTTAAAAATTTGTGAATTTACATTTGGAGTGGGAGTCCTAACATACCCAGTACTGAATGACTAAAAATCATTATTACAGAGAAACACGGCAAGGGATGAATATATCTACCACAAAGCAAATCAAGACTCAGAAAACTGGAATGGAAACAAATCATGCAAGTCCAATCCTCAACTTCAAGAAACATCAATGTCCACCGCTTAAAAGTTTAAAAGCAAATATAATCTAAATCTCATCGCAATTACACTAACAGCTTATACACTAACTCAAATTCATAATAACGATGCTCACAAAACACAGCTCATCGTGATCATCCGCATCAATCAAAATTCAAATCATAATCATAGCATTTGTAATTAACTCTTGATCGCAATCAATGAAGTAGGCAAAGTATAATTAATCAATTAATTACATTCAAAAACTGCACAATCGTGCGAATTAAACAGCGATTACCCATTTTCGAGGTGCAGGACTCCAATCCATGCCAAGAGGCAGTGGCGAAGTCCCATCGTGTCTATGCTTTGGAGGACTTCGTCTCTGCATCTTCGAATTGCTAAATTCACTCAATCTTTCTACAAGTAGAAGATCATAACGTGATTATCAATAATCAGAATTTTCAATTGACGGCACCGGAAAAAGCTAGGGTTTCTCCGATCGGATCGATGAAGGAGGAATCTATGCCGGCGTAAGCACAGTGGAAGAATGGCGCACGCTAAGAGTTGAAGCGGTAACGTGGCTAAGAGAAGCCGTGAGTGTAGTGCGTGTATCGTGTGTTTGTACACGTGGCTTCTTCAATGGAAACCAAACAATTCTCTCGTGTTAAGCACTTAAAACTATAAGTGCGTTTGCTTTTGTTAAAGCTCAAATGATACCAAAAACAGAAATACTGTCTTCTTCAGCAAATTCAGAACGCATTAGAGAAAACAAAAGTTACAACACTCTTTTCGAGGTAAAGAAAGGATTGGGCCTAGTCTGCATCGTAAGGGACTCTTCCATATCTTGATTTAGGATTACTATAAGCACCCTACATTTTGACAACTGCACCCCTTGAAATTCAAAATACTTTCCTACATTCGCACTGTGTGAAATCAAATTTGGAACTATTTTAATTGGAATTAGTATTTTTTTAAAATGATTAGAGATTTGATTCAACCAATAATAGAAACACATTTTAGAAAGCTTGTTGAAAGTTCCATTAATGAAAAAAAATAGAGAGAAATCGATTCATAAGAAGGAAATATAAATGCATTTTTTTCAGGCAGGGAAATATAGTTTTTTTTTTTATGGAGGGAAATATAAATAGTTTTTTTTTGTTGGAGGGAAATATAAATGTTAAATGTGCGATTATTGCAACAACACATTTTGAAAGTGCATTAAATGAGGGGGTGTATCTTCTTATTGCTGAAATTAATGGTAAACGATTTGATAGCATTATAAGAATATATATTGATGTAGTAAATTAACAAGATCATTAAACAAATTGAATTGAATAACATATTAGGAATATACTACTAACGTTAAATTTACACTAACTAATGATAGCAATCCAGACAAAGATTTATGAGGATTGGAATCACACCTTAGATACACGAACCATAATAAGGGAGACATAAGTCGAAGTTGCATAAATAATGTAAAATGAGATCCGCAAAAAAAAAAAATCAAGTTGTTCTACATAATTTGTTATTTATAAAGTTCATTAACACCTAAACCTAATTGTTTTGTTATTTATTTATTGTTTGAAATTGCATTTTGCTAAGAAGTAGGCTAAAACATTTCCCGCTCTCTATACATAAAAAAACCAACAGAGAAGTAAATTCTATCCCTAGAATCCAAGCTTCCCAAGTACCAAGTACGGGTGTGTTGGTTTGCAAAACAGTAAGTACTAGACAGAATAGCACAACATAAGGCAGAATAGTATAAAACAAATTTTTATGGCATTAAATAATTTTTTTGTTTTATACGATTTTTGAGGAACGAAATGCTATTTTGGATTTTAGACAACTTGCACGTCAAACAAAAAGCTATGTTGTGGTTTAATGAAGGACAAAAATATGAGTTTTTATCCTGTACCTGAAACAGTTTTACAAATCAAACACTGAACAACTGAAGTTGTTCTGTCTTATCTTTCATTTTTTAGCAAATCAAAAACACCTTACATAACCATGAGATAAGTTCTTTCATTTTTTTATATTTTTTTGAGGTATGGATAACTTCTTTCGTTGGAGGCCAAGAACTTCTAAAACAACTTATATTCCTTTATATAAATCTTCCATTCATTCTTTTTAGTGGCAAATGATATTTGTCGCGAGAAATGTCATCAATAAAGCATCATAAAGAGAATGTGACAATATTAATGACACAAGTTAGCAATGTTTGCCAACTTCTCAAGTGTGTTTTCCGGAAAGGAAAATGTTTAATTGGTTATTTAGGAATTGTGAGACATTTGGTCGTGATAAATAGTAGTTTCTTATTCCATATTAAGTGATGTATTTGCAAAAAAAATAAAAAATTGTCAAAAAATAATTGACTTACTTTTAAGCTGACTTTTTTTAGTTTTACCCCTTATAAATACTTTTTACATTATATTGGAAGATGAGAGAATGAGTTTTGGGTGCAGTGGAAATTTTATTTCGTTTTACATATGTTGGTCATTTTGGGCATAACCAAAATTTTTATGGTGTTATTAGAAATATTTTTATAATATTTTCTTCTAAGTTAATTAGAAAAATGGGAATTAATTTCTATGTAATATACTACATCGATCGATCAGCTAAAAAACATTGTGTTGTAAGTATTCACGTTCATGAGAAATTGGATTTATAAATTTAAAAGTAGGGGTGTACATGGGTTGGGTAAACCCAAAAAATATGTCAAACCCACCCAAAAAAGTAGGTTGGGTTGGGTGATTGGATGAATATGGTTTTAAAAAATGAAAAACCCATAAAAAATAATGAGTTTTGGGTAAAACTGGACCCATACCCAATAAACCCACTTACCCAATAATTTCCAAATTTTAATTTCATTTTCATAAGGAGGAAGAAGAATAACAAAGGTTTTGATCATAAATTTAGTCTAATTTCTATAATTGACATAACACATCCTCTATATTGAAAATAAAAATATGTTAGAGTTACAAATTATGATGTTGTAATTTATAGTTACTTTGATGCTAAAGCAATTATACGTCATCCAACTTTAATTTGTTTCAAGTATTCTATGATTAAATTTTTTATATTATGAGGTTAAAATATAGTGAAAATAAGTTACATAATTATTTTAAGAAAATAAAAAGTTGAGCAATTTTTATGAAAAAAATACAAGGACTCGCCATTTAGTCAATTCATACTAACAAAAAAAAATTGGGTAACCCACTACCCGACCCAAACCGGAAATTAGTGGGTTTGCCCAAACCCACTCATTAATATAACGGATGGACATTTTGACTAACCTAAACCGGAGTATCCTATATGGTTCGGGTCTTGGGTTTGGTCAAACCCAACCCAAATCGACCCACGTACACCCCTATTTAAAGGTGTTGCACAGCTCAGCCCACATAACCTCATGGAAAATGAGCAAGAATACAATAAAGCATGTGTTACAAAGAAAGTGTTAAATAGTGTTAACAACAATTACCAAAGAGAATCATACATAACCACACACTTATAGTGCACGTACATACTTAGCAAACAATGAGATACAACCTAATTTGAATCCTTAGGCACATTGAAAACCAGGAGGGATTGTTTTTTGACAAGCACCAAGGATCCAGGTGAGGGTGATAGGTACATTCAAGTTTATTCCAAGCACATTGGCCTTAATTGCAGTGCAAAGACAAAGTGCAGCATCCAAATCAGCCAAACCTTTGATTAATGCACAACAATTACTACCTGAAGCAGGATTCCCAACTACAACATTAACTAGTCCTAAAACATCAGCACAAACCCCTAATTTTAAGGTATCTTTGGGGCAGTGACCTTGGGGTGAAGGTTTTGGCTTTGGCTTTGGTGATGGTGAGCATGAACCCTTAGCCTCAGTAAGTGTTGAGTAAGCAAGGAGAGAAAGTATTAAAATGGTGGCAGAGATCAATTTGGTGTTGGAAGCCATGACTATAGTTTACCTTACAAATTAAATGTAGCAATATGTGTGGTGATTGGAAGGTTGAATGAGTGAACCTATTTTAAAGGCAACAAAAATTGTAAGGTGCACCCTAGAAATCTAATTGAGTGGAAGTGAGTGAATTTGTGATAACGTTTCCAGTTGGTACATTTTGTTAGCTTATGAAAAAATGAGTTGTAATATTTTGGATGATTATGTGCCTTTTCTCATTTGTTATTATCTCTCCCCACCCACCATTTTATCATCTATGAGATGAGATGAGATATGAAATGAGTGTGAAGAATTTAACACTGTAACTTTAGACAACATAGTTAAAATCTCTTAAGTCAGTTGTAAAATAACATGTTTGTTGGACACACATGGCGTTGGGTTTGAATTTGAATCTCTGGGGGGTTTTCTTTGCATTAATTTCGCAAGATAATTAAATGAACATACAAAAAATTCACCCATAGAAATCGATGTCCCATATTTTTTCTCATGCGGAAAATTGCATGATTTTGTATGTTTGGAATTTGGTTTAGCTTGCAATTCACGTGTTCCACGCCCATTTTTATTGTGTTTCCAAAAGCTACAGACTACAGTTTCTAATAAAAAGCACGTCTAGTATATTTTCGCCGTGGAAACAAATATGCATCTAGGGTGTGTTTTGGTTTCGACGAACATAAGGATTTCAATTCAAAATTGATTTTGACATGTTGATTTTCTTATTTGAAATTGAAATTTTTAGCATTAGACTCCAAATGATTTTTATACTTAAATTTACTACTAAACTCATTTTATTACGTAGATATATCCAAAAATAATTCAGCTCACTTTCGACTAACTTTTAACTAAAACCAATATTACAAAATCAATTAATCAAAAACATTTTTTTGTCACGGTTTAGCCAAAATGCGGGGTTAGTGTATGACTTCTACAACCATTCATCTTTTAATATTGATTACGGCTTCCTTTAGGGTATGTTTGAATCGGTGAAATAGAGCTGAATGAAATAGGTTAGCTAGATTTTTAGATATAAATGTTATGGAATCAGTTTTATTACACTTTATTCCACCTTATACCATCCACCTAAACATATCCTTAAATTTCATATGGGAACTCATTGTTTAATTCACTGGCGGAGTCAGGAATTTTATAAAGCCTGGACATTTTTCTGGCTTTTGTTGTGTTGTGCGCGCGTAATGAAAAAATATTAGAGTTTGCCCATTTTTTTTGTTTTTTTTAAGTGGGTTAATGGGCTATTGGGTTGAGCCTAGTATAAAGAAAATATCGATTAAGCCCGGACGAGTGCCTGAGGTCGCCGGGTGGTGGCTCCTCCTCTGGTTTAATTTACAAAGTGACATTATTCTTTAAGAAACTTACAAACTTTTTAGTGTGCATTATCTAAAAGCTTATGAATCGGATTGTTATTGTCATAGTAAGTTCTTTTTATTTCGTTTTGGTGGTGTATGGGGATCGAACTCCAGACTTGCATATATTATGCATTGTCTTTATCAACTGAGCAAAGCTCACGAGGACATGATAAGTTCTTTAAAAGCAAGCACGTACCTCGCAACCACTTCGCCTTTAAAAAAATGACCACATGATAACTATCTATTATTTTTATTTTTATTAAAATTCTAAGCATTAAATATTTTCTTCTAAGCCAATTGCTAAAACAGGAAGCTCTAGTAGAACATGTAGCGATCAGTAAATTGTAATCATAAAGTAAAGTGTTGTGTAGCTCAACGCACGTAACATTTGGACTCGACAAACAAACATAGTATTTCACAATATTTTTATAGAACATGAATATAAGATAATTGAGACAGACAAGCTTTGCCAAATTATTAGTTTGACCAAAACAAGGATAACACTTGGGTGACATAGAGTTGAGTGACATCGGTGACATTGGTCAATCACAATGTCACAATACTTGTGAACACAAGCATTGTGACATTGTGATTGACCAATGTCACCAATGTCACCCAACTCTATGTCACCCAAGTGCTACCCCCAAAACACGTTAAGAAATCTACACAAAAGAATGTTTGAACAAACTACACATTAACAAACTACATAAAACAATGACAATGACAGTGGACGTGTTAACAACAAACTCTTCCATTTCTTTGCAAAACTCTTTCTATTATTGGTTGAAATTCATGTTGGTTTTATTAATTTAGATGTGTCATGTGATTTTCAATGTGAATGTAATCCGTGAATTTCAACCAATAACATAAAAAATGTTCCAAAGAAAGTATTAGAAAGTGTGTTGTTAACAATTATTCTCGAATTAAAAACAACTATTATAGTGCACGTACATACTTATTCAACAATGAGACACGACCTAATTGGAATCCTTAGGGACATTGGAAACCAGGAGGGACGGTTTTTTGACATGCACTAAGAAGCAAGCTGAGCGTGATAGGCACATTCAAGTTGATCCCAAGCACGTTAGCCTTAAGTGCAGTGCAAAGACAGAGTGCTGCCTCTAAATCAGCCAAACCCTTAATCAATGCACAACATTTACTACCTGAAGGAGGATTTCCAATAACAACATTAACCAACCCTAAAAGATCAGCACAAACCCCTAGCTTTAAGGTATCCTTAGGGCATTGACCTTTGGGTGAAGGTGGAACAGGAGTAGGTGAAGGTGTTGGCTTTGGTGATGGTGGACAATTTGCTTCGGTGAATGTTGAGTAGGCAAGAAGAGAAAGCATTAAAATTAAGGCAGAGAATTTGTTGGAAGCCATGACTATAGTTTACAAATTAAATGTATGTGTTATTCAGGTGAATGAGTGAACCTTTTTTATAGGCAAAAAAAAGTTGTAAGGTGCACGTAAGAAATCTTAATTGAGTGGAAGTGAGTGAATAGTGTAATGATGTTTCCATTTGGTATTTTTGTAAGCTTATGAAAAAATTGGTTGTACAATATTTTGGTTGATTATGTGTCTTTTTCTCATTTGCTATTATCTCTATATGACCCAATAGTGATAAATTCAAAATCAGGAAGGTGTTATGTTGCTTCAATATGTGGACCAGCTTTATTTACTACCACACCAAAGGTTCACATTTCGCTGGGAAGTGATAATATTTTCAAGGCTATGATCATGAGAATGCCCAACAATCACAAATTTACGTACTAGAAGCTTGTCTGTTCCTCCCATGAAAGGGTAGCTTTGGCTTATGTGCATGTGAACACAAAGGTGAAAAAATTATTCCACTTAATTTCACTTGTTGAATATACAAAATTGAAAGAATCACTTTTTGATTCGCTGCATCTCTTCACTCTACTCATTTATTGGTCTCTGTTAAATGTTAATACATATCACTCCTTATAGTACGTACATTTGATAATAGATCCAAATAGATAAACAAACTTAACTTGTAATTTCAATAATTATTTTAAAATAGTAGAGTAATATGAGAGCATACTTTGATACGGTCTATAATTTTACTATTTTAGTGAACAACTTTGGCAGTTACTCGTTTTTTTAATATTAACTCAATCTTTGCTATCTCTTCGTATCATGTATTGTAGACTATTCTCGTGTATTTTAACATTTTGAGATTTTACCAATTAAAAGAAAAAAACATTAGAGCTATTGATCGACTGTCCAGCTAAATATGGAACTCATGCAATGGTTGTTTTCGTCTAGTATAAGTTGATTCTCCTATGCAGTTGATTGATTTTGAGATTTTTTTCAGTTATTATTTTTTTTTCCTATTGAATGAAAACAGCTCAATAATTTTATAAGTTGTCTTGTTTTATGAGTAGAAATTAAATTTGGTACTCATATACCTTGCATATCAACCATTTGCGACAAACGGTGGTATTTTTCGATAACTAATTTGAATTTACATAATTTAGCCGATCTAAATAACTTTTAGGAGCGATTTTCATTCTTTAATTTTTAAAAATAAGCAAATATGGTCTAATCATGTTGTAAAAAAAAAGCTAATATACTTGTTAAAAAAAACAATATGGTCTAATCATATTGTCAAATGCTCTTTTCTTTACTTACCAAAAACTACTTAGTACTGACCGCTCATTATTTTAGGTTTAAATGCATAATCCCCCTATTTTTTTAATGATTTAAGATTTATTAGGGTTTATATTATCTTAATTTTAATTTTAATTTTTGTAAGCAATACGCTAACGAGTAACGACTTGTATAAAATAAAATAATAAGTATCATTGAGGAAATCTACTTTCGTGAGATTGACTCTCAATCTCATGAAGATTTTTGACATTGAACTTGATTAAGTTATAGTATACTCTTCTTCATGAATGTTTAGATATATCTCGGATTCTTGATGTTTGTTTTTTTCTTTTGTTACAATCTTGATGTTTGTTTGTTTGTATTTTATTTAAAAATCATTTTCACTTAAATTTCAAAGTCACATGTAATTCTTGACTTTTGCCACCACCAATCACCCCTCATATCAACATTGGTCACAAGATCTTACCATCATTGATTATCATTATGTCCACCGCATTTAATTGTTGCATCCGTTTTCTTGCTCCTTAGCACAAGCACTAAGTAAGCCCGTGAAGGAAAGGCCTTTTCATACATAATAATAAGGTAAGCTTCATAGCTCCAACCTAGACAAGGCCTTTTTTTTTACCTTTTTTTAGATTGGGTTGCTGGATACGGGATCCTCGTAGTAGGCTGGACCAACATCCAGCCGAGAGAGGGCAGCCTTTAGATTTAGAAGCAACAAGTTGGTGATCGCCTGATTTCCAATCATCACTCTGACAGTCGTTTGTCGTTATCTCTGATAATCATCACACGTTAGAGAAATCATAAGTATTGTCAATACGAGGAATGCTAGCAACACTCACTTTCAAACACTCTCTCTAGCATTCACCCTTTTATTAAATGAAATCCATGTATGTCCCACCACTTTTAGGCTATATTTGGATTGGTAGTATGTGATGGAATGGAATGGAATGGAGTGGTACATAATTATATTCCATTGTTTGGATTTGCAAAAAGTGAATGGAGTGGAATGGAATACAATGGAACTCATTCCATCCAATACCACTTAAACCTTCAATTTTCCATTCCCCCCAATTTGGGGTGTATCCAATGGAATAGAGTTTCGTAGCAAAAATATTATGTTTTTATCAGAACTAAACTGCATCTGCAACATGTTCCTCTCAACTACTGTTCTTACGTTTTTTTTCTTCTCCTGTTTAATTTTTTCATTGAAAAAAAACATTGCTATGTTGATGTATGAGTATGACTATATATTCCTCAATTTTATTTTTACTATTTTACCAATAACTGACCTAGTATACACAACGTAAAAAAAGGCTTAATTGCACTTTTTGTCTCCTATATTTTAAAAAGTTGCAATTTTGGCTCTCTAACTAATTAAAATACAAAACAGCCCTCTATGTATTGGATCTTTGGCAGTTTTGGCCCCCTAGACCAATTTTGACTCGGTCAACGTTGACGTGACACTTCAAAGCCGTCACGTGTGCATTGTTTTAATTAAAAATAAATAAAAAAGCCACATATAAATTAAAGAATTAAATAAATAAATAAAAAGGAAGGAAATCGTGTTCCAAAATCTGATTCTCCCTCTTCTTCCTCTCATCTCTCTCTAAAACACTGATTCTCTCTCTCTAAAACCCTTTGTTCCAAAATCTAGAAGCTTTCTGCCATTGCTTCATCACCACCATGGATTTGCTCCAATCGAATCTCTCTCGTGTTCGAATCCCACAACCCACCATCTAGTCCAGAATCAAAGAAGAGTAAAGAGTATCGTTACACTCAATACCCTCCGCAATCAGATCCACAACAAATCAAAAACAATAAATTCTACAAACGCACGTTTCAAAAAGCGATTAATAGATCCATCTACTACTCTCATTCACATTTTCTTCTCACTCTCAACAATGGACAAATCAAGCGCGCTAGAGTATATCAATCAAATGTTCCCCAACGGTAATCTCAATTTCATCGTTTTCAATTTCAATTTCAACCGCTAAGTGCTTTTAATTGATTTCTCAAATTTGTTTCAAAAGCATCACTCTCTAGTGTTGAACCGTTAATGCAAAAAATCCAGAACGAGATTCGTACTGTTGATGCTGGAATTTTATCCGCAGTTCGTCAACAGGTATTCATATCTTCAATTAATCAACATTGTGTCATTCGTTTTGTGTTTTTTCACGATTTGATTATGCTTTTGTTTCTTTGATTCTAGAGTAATTCAGGAACTAAGGCTAAATAAGATCTCGCAGTTGCGAATCGTGCTGTTGAGGTGAATTAATTTGTTATTTATTGATTCGGAATGTTGACCTTTTTGTTGCGTTCTTCGGTGGTTTTATATGCGAAACTAAAGATGTTCAGAGTGAAACAATGGTTCAAGAAATATGATCGAATCAGTGTTTTAGAGAGAGATGAGAGGAAGAAGAGGGAGAATCAGATTTTGGAGCACGATTTCCTTCCTTTTTTTATTTTTATTTTATTTTTTTAATTATTTGTTGTTTTTTTCATTTATTTAATTCTTTAATTTATATGTGGCTTTATTTATTTATTTTTAATTAAAACAATACACACGTGGCAGCTTTAAAGTGCCACATCAGCGTTGACCAAGTCAAAATTGGTCTAGGGGGCCAAAACTGCCAAAGATCCAATACATAGAGGGCTGTTTTGTATTTTAATTAGCTAAGGGGCCAAAATCGCAACTTTTTGAAACATAGGGGGCTAAAAGTGCAATTAAGCCTAAAAAAAAGACCTAATATACAAACTGATGAGTTATATTGACTTTTGAACATGCACATGTATATTCCTAAATTTTTTATAGAGTTTTGAACAAATGCAGTTTGTTAAACATTTGGTTGGCATGTTTATATCAAATTAGGATGCTCAACTCTTGTTTGAATGTTTTAACGGTTGAAGGCGATAAAGTTTTAGTAGTAATATGTTTATATAATAAATTAATAATAGTATTTTTAAATAAGGGTAAAATTGGAATAAAAAATTATAACTTGTTATGTTCCGTTCACTTCACAAACAATGGAATGGAAACATGATTCAGTCACATCATAACATATCCAAACAATGGTATGAAATATTTGTTCCGTTCCATTCCATTCTGCTCCACTCCATTCCATTCCATTATGTTCCGTCAATCCAAACATAGTGGATTCTATTTTCAAAATGTAGATTTGCAATGATTTAAACCAATAAGAGAGTATTAGAGATAATGTTTAAAAGAGAGTGTTGCTAGCACTACTCTTGTCAATATAATCCTCTCAATAGTTCACTACTAGAAAAAGCAAAATTAGCGAGGGAAATTTGTGACAGAAAAAAGGAAATTCCTCACAAATTCCTTGGTCGCAAAATTTAGTGACGGAATTAGAGAGGGATTTCACGTTTTCCCTCACTAAATATCCCTCACTAATTTTTGTTTTTTTAGTAGTGGTTGCTCCACAAAGATCAATAATCTTACACAAAGCAAATTTGTGGTATTAAGGATGTCTTTATTTTGGCTTTAAAAAAAAAGATTTTGTTTTAAAAAAATCAAGAGATTTTTTTTTATAGGAATTTTGAAAAAAAACGTAAGATAACTTCCGTTTATTTACTATCATAAACATCATTTTTTTAAAATTTGAAATTCTTACACTTGAGTTTTTTATTTAACAAAAAAAAAGATTTTGAAAAAGCTACCGGAAATAGCTTTTTATTTTGAGGCTAATAATAAATTTTTAACAAACTGGATTTTTATTTTTAAATCTGAAATCTGTTTGATGGTCAGGATAAGATAGAGACAGGATATGATATAAAGTTGGATAGAGATAGGATATGATAAGGACATGATAAACATTAATCTTATCATGTGTTTGATGCGCACATAATAGCAAACAGGATATCATTATAATTAAATGAAAAAATTGCTCAATTGATTAATTAAATATTGTATAAATGGTATGTTATTAATTATAATAGAAAATACATGCTATCATTATTTTAAAAATGACAATATTTTAAAAATAACAGAATATCAAGATAATAAATAAGGAATGATCTTCTAATCCCATCAGGATAATTTCTAACCCAGCCTATACTCGGGATATAAATTACAAAGGAAAGTCATAATATGATAGGGAAATGGTTTATTTTATCCTATCCATTTGGTGCATCAAACATGATATTTAAGCAGGATATGATTAATGTATCATATTCTGCCTCCCTATCTTGATCATCAAACGGAAAGTTAAAATTAATATTGTTTAATGTTTTTTTGGATATTATTTTTGTCATTAGAAATGTTGTTATGTTTTAAATTTCTTTTTTGAGGCAATGTTTATATTCAGTCATGGTGACTGGTGAGATAAGGTAAATATAATTATTCAACTTAAAACAAAAAAACTGAAACTAAATTCAAAATGATATTAAAAACTATTTGATTTCATTTTTAAAATGTGTACAACAAACAGAAAATTGAAAACTACACCAATAGGAGATAGAGATAGAATTGTTAGCTATACATTTCCAGCCAATTAATCAAATGAATACTACGTGTGTTGTATTGTATGTATCAGATACTTGTCTTGTTTTCCCGACCACTACCAAGCTGGGTTGAAATAATTGAAATCTAATCCAACAGCTCATGCCTCGTTTCCTATAATTTACACGTCGCATGCAACAGCAACGCTCGTATTGTACTGGATAACGAGGTCACCATCATTGTATAATCCATACACTCTATCGTCACATCTTAGATTGAAATATGAAAGACGATTTATTTTTTGACAACAAACGCACCAAAATCAAACTTTATTTCATTGTTTTTGTCAACCCTTCGAACAGACCGATTATGAAATTTTAGTGGTGTAGGACAAACCTATAATTTGGGTTTTAGATAATGATTATAAAAAAAGTTTAAATTTTCAAAGTGTGAAAATAATTTGGTTGAAGATCATAGATTTTTTTTATTTTTTTTTGGTAGTAAAAGAGGGCTTACGCCCAAAAACGAAAAAAACATTAATGAGTTACACGAATATTTCTAGGTATGTAAGCCCCAGAAAAGTCATAAAAAAATGAGACTTAAGATCCCACTAGGAGGGGTCTCCATAACATGAATATTAAAAGAGTTCAAAGAGAAGTTAAAATTAGTCATCCAATCAGCACTTCTATTACCCTCCCGTTAGGTATGATTGAAATGCACCTGCCAGTTCAACTTTAAAAGGTCTTGTATGCGGCGTATCAAGGTGGGTGGGTTACCATTAAATTTAACTTTCCTTGTGATCATGTCAACCAAAGTTTTTGAGTCACTTTCCACTTGAAGATTGTGGAAACCTTGTCTCCAAGCAAGTTGCATTCCCAAGTACATTCCCCACATTTCAGCACAGAGAGCGTCATAGGTTCCAATTTTTTGCGAGTAGCCTTTAATCCATCTGCCATCTAAGTTTCGAAAGAGTCCACCACAACCAGCAAGACCTAACGAATCTTTGTATGCTCCATCACAGTTAAGTTTAACCCACCCCTCCTGAGGTCTTTTCCAACCAACGAAAATAGTGTCACGTTGGTGAACATTAAGAGGATGTTGGGTGTATTTGTCCATATCTTCAACCATCTTGAGAATCCTGTAAGTGTGGTCAGATGGACGTTGAAAGTCATCCTCAAAAATAGTTTTGTTCCTCCATATCCATATTTGCCAGCAAGCCACCATAAAAATTGTGCTCCATTTTTTATTCTGAATACCATGCAATTGATGATTGATATTCTTGAAGATCCAATCTCTTCAATCAAAATAAGAAAAAAAATTAGAGATCTGATTCGAAGGGACCAACCTTATCCATATTTCGGTTGCTAATGGGTAATCCTTTAACACATGAATAATGGTTTCATCATCTTTGTCACATCCAGAGCATATGGGAGAAGCTCCAACACCCCATTTACTCCTACGGTAATTAGTGAGCAACCGCTCATGAGCCGTCGCCCACATAAAAGTTTGAATTCTATGTGGTCCTTTCCAACTCCACAAGGCCTTCCAATCTCCCTGGATGGGTTGAGCTCTAGAATTTTGAGAATCATAGGCACTTTGAATTGTGAAATCCCTAGTGTTGGTTCCTCCCCAACCAATATTGTCAAGTCCATGAGTGTCTTTAGGTGCAGGGATAGCAAGGACCTATAAAGCAAAGGTAGACGGTAAGTTAGAAGTAAGGAAATTAAAATCCCACTCTCTTGAGGGGGTTAGCACGTCCCTCACATGGAGAGTTGTGTCAATAAAAGTTTGATTAGTAATGGACATAAGAGAAGCTCCATTAGAAGCCCATTTATCCATCCAAAAATTAATATTGTTACCATCTCCCAACTGCCACACAATATTTTGCTGAAATTGTTCCCAAATACCTGTTAAAGCATTCCACAACGGAGGATCATATGATTTAGGATCTATGGCTACCCTAAGATCTTTATTCCTCCCATACTTACTATAGAGAACCTTACACCATAGGTCATCAGGCTTGGTGATTAGATTCCAAAGCATCTTCATAAGAAAAGCGTCATTCATATGATGAGGTTTCTTAATGCCTAGGCCACCCTCATTCTTAGGAAGATAACAAATGTCCCATCCCACAAGATGGGGTTTGCGAGATAGGTCAGTATCACCCCATAAAAAGCTCCTTTGAATTTTTTCCATCTCGTTACAAAGGATTTTAGGGAGCTTAGCAAACTGCATATGATAGTATGGTATAGAGTTCAGAACTGATTTAGATAAAGTAAGTCTACCGGCAAAACTCAAGCATTGTTGCTTCCAACCACTTAGTCTGTTTTGAATTTTGTCAATGACGTTATGAAACTTTCCCCTAGTGGCTCTACCTGGACTGATGTTAGCCCCCAAATACCTGCCCATATTATTGACATGTTTATAACCTGTATGTTGTAAAATGTCCTCCTTGAGTTGTTGATCGACATTTTTAGAGAAGTAAATCTCCGTTTTCTGACTATTGATCTTTTGCCCTGAAGCTTTGCAGAAAAGGTCAAGACAATACATAATACAATGTGATTGCTCAATAGAAGCCTCTGCAAACAAAAGAAGATCATCAGCAAAAAGAAGATGAGATATTTGAGGATCATACCTACCTGCACGCATGGGTTTCCAATATTGGGCATCAACCTGATCTGCAATAATATGAGATAACCGATCCATACAAATGACAAAAAGATATGGAGACAAAGGATCTCCTTGCCTGATACCGATCCATACAATATGAGATAACCGATCCATAACTTAATTTTTGAAACTCAGCTTCCTGATTGTTTTTCTGGCAATGCTCCCACTACAACGCGGCTCTTGAAGGGCCACTATATCAACTTTGTTCTTCCTGCAGAAATTATTAAGAGCTCGTCAGAAGTTTATTCCTTGAGCCCCTATACAATTCCAATTAATAATAATCATTAAAATTAAAAAAGAAATCCAAACTAAAATACTCATAAAAAAGGATATATTAGTTTACAAGCATATTGGTGTCATGGGTTAGTCCCATGATATTCTCATCCACTTTTTGAGTCACGTCCATGTTTCCATCTCCCATTTCTTTTGTTTGAGATTCCACATTGACCATGTCTTTGACTTCCCTTTCATGATGAGAAGTTACAGTTGAGTTATGGTGCTGTAATATGGTTGTGTGTTGCTCATGCTTGTGTGTCGAGGCCATTATTTCTTTCTCAAGTATTATGGGCTCTTTCTCACTAGGAACTCGATGTTCTTTAGAATTGTACTGTTGCACTTGAGCTTTCCCAACACCCATTTTGCTTTGTGTTGCCGTATAGCCCCCCTTATTCACTCCATGCGATTCTGTGTTGTGGATCAATTGAGTATCAATTGGAACAGACTTACTTGGCCCAACTCCATCATTTCTTGGCCTTTTTTTCTTATACCACATTTTGTTTTTTGAACTAGAAATGCCATTATCATTCACGTGTCCTTTATGGGGTGGATATTTCCTATTTAATCTCTCCACCGTATTAAGGATAATAATTTGGGAATGTTGACCATTTCCACTCCCAACATGCCCGTTAAAGCCGTTAACATTAACTTTCTTGTTCTTATTTTTTTCTTTCCACTTTAATCCATCCTCCATGCAATAAATTAGGAGTTATTTCTCCAACGGTCTCAATCAAATTTGAAGGGATCTCATCATTAATACCCCCTTGATTTACGTTAGGTTTGACCACTGTTTTTTCCCCGGCGCTGGCAGTAGCACCTCCGTTGCCGCCATCTTCACCAGAAATTTTCTTTCTCTCCATGGTAGCATTGTTTCTTTTCATTCCGCAATCTTTGAGGACATGAACATAACATCTGCACTGAGTACATATGATATGGAGACCTTCGTATTGCACATGATACAATCTCCGTTGATTCCGACTCGACCAACCACCGGTTTCGTGAGATCAATTTCAACACACATTCTAGCAAATCTGCCTCGCGCTACTTTCAGCGTATGAAGATCTACTTTGACGGGAGTACCGATCATAGAGGCCAGCGCCCGAAGAAGACTCTCGTCATAATAAACTATATTTAGACTCGGTATTCAGATCCAAACCATAGTTTTGTCTATGGTTGCAGTTGAAGCATTGAACGTTGGAAACCATTGACTCACAGCCAAAATATGATCATAGATGATCCAAGGACCTCCATTAATCACTTTGTTCTTATCTTCTACCCCATCAAACTTGACCATGTAGTAAGAGTTACCAACATCCATCAATTCAAAACCTCTTGTGAGTTTCCACACATTCTCGAGTTTATTCTTCATGGTGTTGTAACCCAAGGATTTGCCCAACAATTTAACAACAAGTGCATCCTTCCATGGCACACTTAGCTCATTAATCATAGAACTTTCAACATGAAGCATAGGCATTAGCCTATTTCCTTGAACAAGCTCAACCTTGGCTTTTTTTTGTTGCTAAAAGATCCATTTTCTCTCTTTCCATTAAGACCTGGTTTCCGATCACTTTATCTCTGAAAGATGTCATCTCCTTTGTACCTTTTCCATTAATATGGCTGTCATCGTTCCCTTTTCCATCCGGAGGATCTGGTTGTATGATCTTTGTCGTTGTCTGTTGTGCACTTGAATTGAACGTGAACGTCATGATTCTCAAACCCTTGAAGATCATAGATTTTATTACGTTAATAATTAATATACTATCTAACAAAAACATTAAAATTCATTAAAAAATGAGTTTTTATTTATATTGAGATGCTCATACAAAACAATTCTTACGGGTATTTCTAGATGCAAAATCATTGGTAATGTGTCTACATCCACACATAAAATGGCTAGACCATTCAACCTTTCTTGTGACATTGACGATCTCAACAAAAAATTTAATAATGATAATCTTTGAAAATCTTCTATAGAAAAGGTGAGATTCAATTACCTAATAGACTCCTTTTCAATTAAAATGTCTTTGGTCTTAACATCAAGAATATTCAATTTCTAGGATCATAAATATCAAAAGGAGGGATGAAGTGATCATCGATGCCTACATTGATATTTGAGGCATCGAGAACAATATCATGGTCATTGATGAGATTGTCGGTCATTTAAATTTTCATTAAATTGTTCAAGATTTTCTTATTCTACTTCCATCGTTATTTTAAGGCTCTTCTACTCATTTACCAACAAATTTAAGTTCTCCCTTTTGTGAATTTGTTAATTCTAATGCTTTTTTTTTTCCTTTCCTTTTTTTTATTAGCAGATGCATGTTTTCGCACCATCACAATAAATTATATCTGGATCAACAAAAAAATAAACTCATTACTAACAATCACACCACTCTTTAGAATTTAAGCAATTTTTTGGACCTAATGAACCCCTAATTTTTTTGGTTGAGGCCTAAATTGTATACTTAATCTTTGGGGTCTAGGACGGTCGCCCTCCTCGCCCTACCTCAGATACGGCTATGCCTTCATAGATATTTTACAAAGTCATTTACCAGCCTTGGGTTAGCACTTAGCAGTGGCGGATTTGAGTAATATTTATTAATAATTCACTTACAAGAGCCATTTGAACAAGAGAAATGATATTTGTACAACCATTTTATGACAACTTTTGAACAATTTTCTCTCTCATACCCATATGATCTTGTTATTCTCTCTATTGTTTTTTTTCTCTCCATTGTTTTTAACCAATAAAAAAAAAGAAAAGCAAAATGTCACTAAAGTTATCAATAAATGGATGTACCAATATCATTGCTCTTTGAACAAAGAATTAATTGTTTATAAAAAAAATTGAAATTCGTTTGCATGCTCTCACACCCATCATGTAAACAGAAAGTTTTTCGTAAATGAGAATGGGTCAGATACTGCATGAGTAACTTTAAGAAAAGTTACATCGATTATTAACTATAAACATTGGATTCTATCAACTATCAAATCAAATTAAAAGATCGTATTAAGTAATCAACTCCACAAATTTTCATAAAATTTAAAAATTACCACTGTATACTTGAGTATTAGTATAATATGATATGATAATAATCAAAATCTAATTAATTTGATATTTTATATATAGTGAAATATTAATGTATTTTTCTCCATTTTCTTTATACAAAAATAAAAATAAAAATAAGCAGAGTAACTATTTCTAGAATTACTGGTAGATTAACTTGATTTTTTCCCCTCATATTATTATTACTGTAGTGTAATATTATTGATGTGGTATGGTTTCAGGTCTTTCATGCTGCAATTATTATTTTTTTCCACCTAATTAAGGGGTATTAGGTTTTCAGTTGATTGAACAAAAAGACAATCGCTTTTCTGACTTTCAATATTTCCTAAAAACATAAGTAAAAGACTAAAATACCCCAGCGGTAGTTAACTACCGTTGGTTTATAACTAAAGAATACGCAGACAGTTAACTGCCGCTGAGTTTTTTAGTCATTTACTTGTGTTACTAAGACACAATGAATGTCAAAAAAACAATCTTCGAACAAAAAAGATATGTGGATCTATAATGGTCCAAGGCCCACTAATACTGAAGAGGTCCACTAGGAAGGGACTTTAAAATGGACCAAAAAAGGAAGAGACCTGTAGGGTAAGGCAACTATTTAATATTCACATCCTCCTTATTAATATTACGCATTTCCTTAGTGCTTTTGTGTAAAGTTAAGGAATCCAAAAGAAAACACGAAGGTTTCCACACTCGAGAAGAGTTTGATTCGTGAACTTTGAGATTTCTCCAGCGCCACAACCAGCAATGCAATATGAAACACACCAAATACAGAACAAACACCATATTTTTTTTTTTTGAGGGAACAAACACCATATTATATTACCTAGCCCCAAATGAACATCACTCCCACACAGGGTCGGACCTTGGGGAGTGCAAGAAACGCTACCGAACCGAGACTCTAAAAACTATGGGCCTCAAAAAAATTTATAATACCCATCCCCACTTAAATTAACAAATTATATGTTACTTTTTTTCTCTTCAGTACACGTATGAGTTTTTTCTAAACTCTAGTTCCACTTTCTGGACATAAATTTGATGCTATTAAACCACCATCAATTTGAATAATCACTTAATCAATTTGAAAAACCATTTCATTGAAAGAATCACAACAATTATTTTTTTTCCGCATAAACCATTCGTTTTCCCCTTTCCTACGACGTAGGGGTGACATTCCAAACGACACCGTTAGGTAAATTTCACCTATCTTTCACTTAATTTTATTTTGTTTTGTTTTGTGTTTAAAAGTTCCTCTGATTCTGATTTTTTAATGAAGCTTAGCTACACAAAAAGAATTGCGTTTTGATTTTACTGAGACCTATTTTAAAAATAGAACCGAACCTCCTATTTCATAGAAACGGCCCTGCTCCCACTACACTCGGGGGTAACTTAGATTGCATTTTATGGACAAGCTACATTAGAACTAAATACTTACAGACATAATTCCAGTCCTCCTTGGATTTGTTATAACATCACACAAATTCCACATTTGCATATTCTTCAGGATAACCCACCACAACATGCCTAATTTGAGTATGCTTGTCCAACCGTATATCGTCTCAAAAGCTAACATTTTGTTCATCGCCAATACCCTAAAACAAATGCTTTTTGATTTTAAGCTAAACATTTGTTATGACTTTCCATGGTGATGAATCTATCGGCAAACTACAACTTGTCCATCCTCAATCCTACCCCTTCTCCTATATTTAGCACATAGAACTTGGGTTTTAGATTTTGGTCTCGCCCACCATTAAGGACCAACCAAACTTCATAATGCACTTTGATTTTGGTCTCCGCAACGAACTAAGCCTCCCAATATTCCAATTAATCATATGAGTTTTTCGATTTTCTTCACCATCACCACAAATTAAATCTCTCTGGATTTTTTCAACCTCATGCATACAACTTATTGGAATTTGCATGGACATCGTATGATAATTAGGGATGGCTTGAAAACTTCTTTAGATAAAATGGTCCTTCATGCCATAGAGAGTTGTTTCACCTTCCATCATAACAATTTGTTCTTTATTTTCTCAATCAAATAATTAAAACCTACTTTCTCATGAGCTCTATAAAAGTTGGAATTCCAGGGTATATTCATAAAAATCAAACTTTGGTACATCGGGAAGGCCTATTCAACTTGTCACGAATTGAAGATGAAATTGGCAATATGATCATCATTGTGAATGTTAGTAACAAAATTTCATTTTCCCTTTTTTATTAAAAAAAGATAGTTATTGACAACACATTTAGAACTAGTATAATACTCCATCCATCCATTAATACAAACACATATTGTCTTTTTTCTCCGATTGAAAAAAATTAGTAGTGTACTTAATGTGTTTATTTTATGTATGAAAAATGTCTAAAATGCACTCTGTATACATGTGTAGTAAATTTTGGCTTTTTCTATTCCAAAGCACTTAGTGATATTAGTTAAGGGTTTATCTAAAAAAGAAGTAACAAATGTATCTAATAATTTGAAAATAAACTTACATGCACAAATAAATTTTTAATCAAACAAACGCTTATATACAGTATAATATAATTATGAAAAATATTAACTTGTGCCTTTAAGGTACAAGCTAATGAATCAAATACAAAAATAGTTTATGGAAATGTGTGCATTATATTTAATTTTTAACCTTTTAATGATTTGAATACACAAAATTTTAGAAAACATTTATTCTTTTAAATTTCTTAACACGTGTCCTAAAGACACAAGTTAATACTACCTGTAATTATCTATCTATACCACACAATTCAAAACTTGCCATGCGCCTTCATCATTGATTACAACTCGGTTGTCAAAAAATCATTGATTATAGCTTAAATTGTTTTCTTACAACGATCACCACTTTAATCAACCATTACTTTATTTTTTTTAACCTACCAAGATTACAACTGTCTTTCCCTAAAAAAAAAACTGTCTGGTGCAGTTAACATCTAAGAAAGTAAATGACTACTTAATTAATTAATTAATTAGTAAAACAAATGGAATGGGTAAATTCAAAAACAATGACAAGTCGATGACTACTTAATTAATTAGTTGGGTTGAGAAACGAGATGTAAACAAAAATGAAGTTTTTCTTAAAGTTTTTTTCTTTGCCAATTTTTTTCATAAGATCAACTTTAACCTTTCAAATACATTTTTTAAAATATCAATATTCCTCTTTCTCATTTTTTTCCTTCTATTTTTCTCTTGCACCAAAGAGTATCAAAAGTATTTTTTATTTGTTATTCATTTCGTACATATGTATCTCTTGACTTTTTTATGACCTACTTTTCTCTCCAAAACCAAATACGTGTTTTGTGGTGACTTATCATCTATGAAATGTAATTTAAGTGATAAAACTCTTTACAATGTACTAGCTAAGTATGGTTTTTTGAAGAATGGTTTGATTCTTGGTCTAGTAGCCTAGTGGCTAGAGTTCACACATTTAAATGTGAGAAGTGGGGTGTCCGGGGGTCGAACCCCGACCCCTTCATAAATCATACAATGTCCCTACCAATTGAGTTAAGCTCACGATGACAGAATGATTTGATTCTTATTGAAGTCAATTTAAACAGGTTAGTTTATCTTCTTTAAAAAAAAAATCATGATAAATTTTCATCCTTATAATAATTGTATTGCACCAATCAGCGCTCTAGTAATAATAATATAACAACAAAGGAAGGTGAAAATGCGAAGTTATACCTTTTATTTATGTGTTAATATAATATTTTTTACGCCTCTACGCAAAAATAGAAATTTGAAAAAATATGTATAATCAATGTTTCAACGAAGAAATAATATCCATCAATTTTATTGGTAGCCAAATATTCATTTTTGTTTTGTTTTGTTTTTATAATAAAAATTAGATTATGGGAGGTAAACCTCATGGGAGTACGTAAGAATCACAAACTTTGTTGATGATCTTCGATTTTTTTTTAGGAAAGGAAAGAAATAACAACATAATTGAATTTGTTTTTCTTACACTTGTACCGGTACCAAATGAAGAAAATAAAAATTAATATGTATTTTCGTGCCATTTTTACCTATTTTTTTTTTTAAGAAACTAAATACTTGAAATTTTCAATTCTATAATTTTTTTCAAAGTTTATTATAAACACAAAAAATATATGTAGAAAAATAAACAGACTTTCATAAAATAAAATAAAAAGTCAGTCCACAAAATAATGACTCATACACATCCATCGTAGTTAAAGAAATGGTCCATCAAAAGAAAATGGACAGAAAAAAGGGCAACCCTAATAATCCCAACCCATGATCAATCAAGCACGAGATCAAACGGTCAAAATACGTCACCTGATTCTATATATCATGAGAATCAATACAATTCGATCAAAGGATCCACAATTCCTGATCCTCCGTAAATACGTGTACTCACGACGTGCACGGCAAGCATCACAAATCCAACGGCCACAAACAATCCATATTTATTAACACGCATACTCTTTACTACATCTTAACCCGACCAATCAAACGAGAAACAAAAAAACAAGAAACGCGCATGATTTACTATCATACGCCACACAGTGACGAAGGAGAAGAAGGAAAAAAGGCGCAAGATAGTATCGTGCGCCCTAATGTCCAAACCAGCGTGTTGTGTGCTTCTCTTTCTCTCTCTGTGCCTCCTTCGTCTTTCTCGTTACTCTGTGTGATTTTCTCTCTTCTTATTCACAACGTTTCAATCAACAATAACTATAAACTCGAACACGAACACGAAGAAAAAAAGAAGAAGAAAAAATTAACACAAAATTTAAATACTTATTAAAAACAAACAATGAAGTGTTCATCCGAAGCAGTCTCTTCTCTATCTCTATCATCCGTACCATCATCATCGTTCACTGACCAATCACAACCTGCCACGTCATCATCATCATCTTCTTCTTCTTCCGCCGCGGCGGCGGAAGACCTTGCAATAGGCTCACGCGACGGAGGAAGCGCTTTGGAGACGGTGGTGGTGGATCGGAGAAACGAGTACAGCGCTGTATGCAAATGGACGGTAAATAATTTTCCGAAGGTAAAAGCTAGGGCACTGTGGAGTAAGTATTTTGAGGTAGGTGGTTACGATTGTCGCTTATTGATATATCCTAAAGGCGATTCACAAGCTTTACCTGGTTACATCTCAGTTTATCTTAAAATCATGGACCCTCGTGGAACTTCTTCTTCCAAATGGGACTGTTTTGCTAGTTATCGTTTAGCATTTGTTAATGTTGTTGATGATTCCAAAACCATTCATCGTGATTCTTGGCATAGGTTTTCTACTAAGAAGCAATCACATGGTTGGTGTGATTTTACTCCTGCTTCTACTATTTTTGATCCCAAATTGGGTTATTTGTTTAACAATGATTCTGTTTTGATAACTGCTGACATTCTTATTCTCAATGAGTCTGTTAATTTCACTCGCGAGAATAATGAGTTGTTGTCCTCCTCTTTGTCTTCTTCGACTTTATCTTCATCGGTTGTTGCTGGTCCTGTTTCTGATGTTTTGAGTGGGAAATTCACGTGGAAGGTTCATAATTTTAGTTTGTTTAAGGAGATGATTAGGACACAGAAGATAATGAGTCCGGTTTTTCCTGCCGGGGAGTGTAATTTGAGGATTAGTGTTTATCAGAGTACGGTGAGTGGTGTTGAGTATCTTTCAATGTGTTTGGAAAGTAAGGATACAGATAAGAATGCAATGTTGACTGATAGGAGTTGTTGGTGTTTGTTTAGAATGTCTGTTTTGAATCAGAAGCCTGGTTCAAATCATATGCATAGAGATTCTTATGGTCGCTTTGCTGCTGATAATAAAAGTGGTGATAATACTAGCTTGGGTTGGAATGATTACATGAAGATGACTGACTTCGTTGGCACGGATTCAGGGTTTGTGGTGGATGACACTGCGGTTTTTAGTACCTCGTTTCATGTGATCAAGGAGTTCAGCAGCTTCTCCAAGAATGGGGCTGTCATTGGTGGGAGAAGTGGAGGCAGTGCGAGGAAATCCGATGGCCACATTGGAAAGTTCACTTGGAGAATTGAGAATTTCACAAGGTTGAAGGATTTATTGAAGAAGAGGAAAATTACAGGTCTTTGCATAAAGAGTAGGAGGTTTCAGATTGGTAATAGGGATTGTCGTCTTATTGTTTATCCCAGAGGTGTGTCATTTTTCCTGCTCTGCATGCCATTTACTGTCTTGTTAGTAAATTATAACATGATATTGTTTTGTGCATTTTGGTACAATTCTTGTTTATGTTGAGGAAGTTTAGGAGCATATAATTGGTACATTTTATAAGTTTTTCTTCTGTACATTTCATGCAGTTTGATATTTTACTCTTGTAGTTTATATCTACCAATGCTAAGTAGCAACTGCCCCCTTGTGAGTATGGGCGATAATCTATATTTTCTTTATTAGTGCATGAGTCCAGTTTTTGCACTCAGATTATTCCAATACATTGAAATTATGTTTTGGTTTTGATGAAGTTTTATATGGTTTTGATACTATCAGGGCAGTCTCAGCCACCATGCCACCTTTCAGTGTTTCTTGAAGTTACAGACTCAAGAAATTCTTCAAGTGATTGGAGTTGTTTTGTTAGTCATCGGTTGTCAGTTGTGAACCAGAAGATGGAGGACAAATCTGTTACCAAGGAATCTCAGAACCGCTACTCTAAAGCTGCAAAGGATTGGGGTTGGCGTGAATTCGTGACCCTTACAAGTCTATTTGATCAGGATTCAGGTTTTCTTGTCCAAGACACTGTTATTTTCTCAGCCGAAGTTCTTATATTGAAAGAGACATCAATTATGCAGGATTTTACTGAGCAGGATTCTGAGTCAAACAGCAGCAGTTCCCTTCTTGATAGTACTGGGAAAAGAAGTTCATTTACATGGAAAGTGGAGAATTTCCTTTCTTTTAAGGAAATAATGGAGACTCGGAAAATCTTCAGTAAATTCTTTCAGGCTGGTGGATGTGAGCTTCGAATTGGTATGTGTTTTATGGCACATATATTATCTCCTGCATTTTATCCACTGGCTGTAGTGATTGCGAACTTTGAATTATTGTTCTTTGATTAAAAGCTTATGTTTCAATCCCTCAGGTGTGTATGAGTCATTTGATACCATATGTATTTATTTGGAGAGTGACCAGGCTGTCGGTAGTGATCCTGATAAGAACTTCTGGGTCAGATACAGAATGGCTGTTGTGAATCAAAAAAACCCAGCCAAGACTGTATGGAAAGAATCTTCTATCTGCACAAAAACTTGGAATAATTCTGTTTTGCAATTCATGAAGGTGTCTGATATGTTAGAAGCAGATGCAGGGTTTCTTCTCCGTGACACTGTTGTTTTTGTGTGTGAAATATTGGATTGCTGCCCTTGGTTTGACTTTTCAGACTTAGAGGTTAGTCCTTTCAGGATTGCCTTTTACTTGTATTTGCTATTAATAATTGACACAGACACACACACAAAGACAAACACCAAATGTTCTCTGTCTTGCCCTATTTTTTTCCTTATGTCTTTCGACTGTCTATGGGATTACCGTTCTTGGCTTTAGATATAAGGTATGGTAACTATTTGAGGATCCTGGCTCCTCTGCTTCTGACATGTCACAAATTTAACATATTATATCTGGTTTTGCATCTGACTTATATTATGTCTGGTAAGATTGGAACAAGAAAGTTAGGAAATATGGCCCCTTCCATGGAATTGCTTGTTATTAGCTGATAAGATGCATGGAACAAGCTGATTAGTGTCTCACGAGTTACAGAAGTTGATTAAAATTTTGCATCCATTGAACTTCTTGATGTACAATAAAACTTGTAAGCATATTTCTATCCCATACCCGAGCCAAAAGATATAATTTATGCCTTTTATGAAAAGAAAATATGACTATATGTGTACCTCTTATCTTACATGTTGTGAACTTAGAGCTTTTTTTTATGAACTTTAGTGCAGATGCTGCTAGTGTAATTCTTCTTATTGCTCTTATTGTTAGGTTGCATGTGCCCTAATAATTTGACCTTTCTTGTACAGGTTTTTGCATCGGAGGATGATCAGGATGCATTGACAACCGATCCTGATGAACTGATAGACTCTGAAGACAGTGAAGGGATAAGTGGAGATGAGGAAGATATTTTTAGAAATCTTCTCTCCAGAGCTGGATTTCATTTAACTTATGGCGATAATCCTTCGCAGCCACAGGTTACTTTAAGAGAGAAACTTTTAATGGATGCTGGTGCAATCGCTGGGTTTCTGACTGGACTTCGGGTTTATCTTGATGATCCTGCAAAAGTAAAGCGTTTGCTTCTACCCACAAAGCTCTCTGGTAGTTGTGATGGGAAGAAGGCCACCAAGGCCGACGAGTCTTCCCCAAGTTTGATGAATATGCTAATGGGAGTTAAAGTCTTACAGCAAGCAATCATTGATTTACTATTAGATATAATGGTTGAGTGCTGCCAGCCTTCTGAAGCGGGTCCTGTTTCTGATTCTGTTGATGAATGCTCTAAGCCTTCACCAGACAGCAGCGGAACTGCTAGTCCTCTTCAATGTGATAATGAAAATAGAGCAGTGGAATCTGCCCAAGTTCTTGTTCATGAGAGATTGGATTCTGTTGTCGAAGAAAGCTGTAGTACGTCTTCTGTACAAAGCTCTGATTTAAATGGGCATCGTATTCAGGAAAAAGCTCTTCCTGGACAGCCTATTTGTCCACCAGAAACGTGTGCCACTGTTTCAGAAAATACGTCATTTCGGTCAAAGGTACAATTCTGCATACATAAGGTTAAACTTTTGTTAAATATACCCATGGTTTTGATTGTGTGAATTTGGAACTGCAGACCAAGTGGCCAGATCAGTCTGAGGAGCTATTAGGTTTGATTGTAAACTCACTAAGAGCTTTGGATGGGTCCGTTCCACAAGGTTGTCCAGAACCAAGACGACGACCTCAGTCTGCACAGAAAATTGCTCTTGTATTGGACAAAGCTCCTAAGCATTTGCAAGCTGACCTTGTTACTTTGGTACCCAAGTTGGTTGAGCAGTCAGAACATCCACTGGCTGCATATGCACTTATTGAGCGCCTTCAACAGCCAGATGCAGAACCTGCTTTACGAATACCTGTGAGACAATCTATTTATTCCATACTCAAATGTCTTATTTGAATTGTTTTATCATATGCATTTAATGCCCGGGGAACACAATTTTATATTCACTTTGGCTGCATTGCCACCTCTACCAACTTGATTATGGTTGCATTGTTTTTCTACTATTAATGGATATTTTATTTCTTAGGTTTTTGGGGCTCTTAGTCAACTGGAGTGTGGTAGTGAAGTGTGGGAGCGCATTCTGTTTCAATCATTTGAGCTTTTGGCGGATTCAAATGATGAACCCCTGGTTGCGACAATAGATTTTATATTCAAAGCAGCATCTCAATGTCAACACCTCCCTGAAGCAGTAAGCTCGAAGATAATTGGAAATTGCTCTGTGCCTCTTTAATTACTTAGAGTTTAATTTAGTTGCTTAATTGCATTGTCAATGCAATATAGTTTTATATGATTTTCTAATAATGTTTTGCCATGTTACATGAGTTTGTCAATTGGCATCTCATGTTATTAATATATCCGAACAAACTCATTTAATGCGATGTCAAGACAAGATTGGATGATAGCGTTAAAAAGCTTACATCCACAATGCATCAAAAACAAAATCTTATACTTTGTACTGTTTCCAATTCCAAGATAATTTATGAAGCATTTGTAATTGTAACATTATTTTTTCCCTTGTATGTAGGTTAGGACTGTTCGTGTCAGGCTGAAAAGTTTAGGTCTTGATGTGTCGCCTTGTGTCCTTGACTTTTTGAGCAAGACTATAAATAGTTGGGGGGACGTTGCTGAAACCATACTGAGGGATATTGATTGTGATGAGGATTATGGTGAAAGTTGCACAGCTCTGCCATGCGGGATTTTCTTATTTGGTGAACATGGCACTGCTGCTACTGGACTGCACATGATTGATGAGCAGGCTTTTCGTGCCAGTCGTCATTTTTCTGATATTTACATACTGTTAGAAATGTTATCTATACCCTGTCTTGTTGTTGAAGCTTCTCAAACATTTGAGAGAGCTGTAGCTCGAGGTGCAATAGGTGCTCAGTCTGTAGCCCTGGTATTGGAAAGTCTTTTTTCCCAAAGATTGAACAATAATGCCAGAACGGGAAATTTTCAACATTCAGATGGTGCCCCAGAGGAAGATGCCTGTGAGCAATTTGGAGTTCAGAGGGATGATTTTACATCAGTTCTCGGTCTTGCTGAAACTTTGGCCCTCTCCAGGGACCTATGTGTGAAAGAATTTGTGAAATTGCTGTATATGATAATCTTTAGATGGTATGCTAATGAATCTTATCGGGGGAGGATGCTGAAGAGGCTCGTTGACCGTGCTACCAGCACTACTGATAATGGCCGCGAAGTAGATTTTGATTTGGATATCTTAGTTACTTTGGTCTGTGAGGAACAAGAGTATATTAGGCCTGTCTTGAGTATGATGCGTGGAGTTGCAGAACTTGCAAATGTTGATCGTGCTGCTTTGTGGCACCAGTTATGTGCTAGTGAAGATGAAATTATTCACATTCGTGAAGAAAGCAAAACTGATATTTCTAATATGGCTAGTGAAAAAGCTATTCTATCACAAAAGCTGAGTGAATCCGAGGCCACAAACAATCGTCTCAAGGTATTTCATCTGTCTTGGTTGATAATTTATTCTGATTACCTCATATACTGGAGAATTCACTTCTGATGGATTTCATGATGCAACAGTCCGAAATGAAGGCTGAGGTAGATCGGTTTTCTCGGGAAAAGAAGGAACTAGCAGAACACATTCAAGAAATTGAGAGTCAACTTGAATGGCATCGCTCAGAGCGGGATGATGAAATACTAAAGCTCTCTTCAGAGAAGAAAGTTCTTCATGATCGTTTGCATGATGCAGAGGCACAACTTTCTCAGTTGAAGTCTCGGAAACGTGATGAACTAAAGGTATTAATTTTTTAAACAAAAAGCGCATCTGTTCCTACACGGTAGAAAAATAAGTATTAATCTATGCTGCTGTTAAACACTGCATCATATGCAACTGTGTGTGCTGCTTACAATGTTTATGTTAGCAGCCCCCCTATTTGGAGGTTATATGCAAGGTAGTCAGAGTCGAGATCCTAGGCAAGATCGGGGATGGAGGATTGTAACATGGATCGTAAGATCCAACCAAATTCACAAACTGACATATATGCGTATAAGTTCATGTATGTGCATAAAAAAAAAATATATGTATGTATACACACACACTGACACGCATAAAATATAATATAGGTTGAAAAGAACTATAATCACTTGATCAGTAAACAAATAAATTGTATACTTATTAATTAACAATTAATATAACATCAAATATTTTCTTTTATTATTAATATTATTGTGTATGTTTTTTTAAAATCACGTTATTGAAAGAATAAAAAACAGACCAGCTATTAATTATTGAAAAAACAGAGTATTTAAACTAACTTGAGAGGGAGCAGTGTGCTATGAATTTGGGTGAATTGCGCTGGTAAGGTTCCTTGATTTATTATGGGTGTATTGGATAGATTTTCCATAATTAATTGGGTTTTTATTTCAACTAAATAATTAATTGCTTTAATGAGAGATATGAACCGTTCAGGGAATAATAATAGATAAAAAAAGTGTAAAAAAAGAGGTAGATAACCTGGAATTTCAAGGAAGATAACCTGAATCAATGAATAACACGATTCCACCGTTCCTACAATGTTCTGTGGCGATCCTGGCCGTGCCCACCAAATTCCGATTCATTCTCCAGCACGCCAAGAGGTAGCAAGATCTTGCAAAATCGTTCGATCCCACGTGTTGGATTGCAATTTTGACTACCTTGGTTATGTGAGCTGGGAGGGATGATTATGCATGACTGCTAACTGATTTTATTGCATATTTCGTTATACAGGGTAAGGAATAGTAATAGTAGAATAAACAGGCAACGATTGGGGCGATACAAGGACATTGTTTTGGTAGGGTAGGAAAAAGTGTTGTTCATTCTTCAGTAAATATTTCCGTTCTTGTTCCTAGATTCTGTCCAGATCGTGCAGATTATAATTAAATCTTTTATGAGCCTGCATCGAATACAAAATAGTAAATTGCAGTTAATTTTTGCTGCGGCAGGGGTTTGTGGATGTAGGTTAAGGTTTAAAAAACCAATGCATCTTTATACTCGGTTATGGAGGACCACAGCTTTTATAGTGGTGCTTCAACATCCAATTACTGTTCTGCCCTTGCTTTATCTGACTGCACCAATGCTTTATTTTCCACCTCTTTTCATCCTTTACTTAAACTCTGATATTGGCAATCTAATATTCATGCATTGTTTTTGCCAATTCCTGGAAGATGTTTTCAGCCATTTGTTTGTACTTGGTTTTTAGTATATAGAATTAAACTCCTTCCTATCTTCATTCTTCTTACTAAAATTCAATTCAGCACAGTCTGAGTGTGTGCTTATGCCTTGTCCACTCTTCAAGGCCAAAGTGCTTTTGTGTGAAGCGGCATATTAGGGTGCATGTCATTCCTGGGTCTTCATACTCCACTTAATTGTTTAATTTTTTTGAGAGGGGTAACCTTGGCGCAACTGGTAAAGTTGTTGTCATGTGACTGAAAGGTCACGGGTTCAAGTCTTGGAAATAGCCTCTTGTGTAAAAACAGGGTAAGGCTGCGTACAATACACCAAATGGTGGGACCCTCTCCCGAACCCTGCGTATGCGGGAGCTTTAGTGCACCGGGTTGCCCTTTTGGTCCTTGACTTAAATCTTTAGCCAATATATTTTCCGAGCCATCGTTTAAATCACAAATCAAATTATCAATATGAGGATTGGCCATATATTGTATAATCAGAGTTTGTACAATCCGAGTTTTTTCATAAATCTATTTTTTTTATTAAATCTTTAGCCTAGTGCAACTCTTTTTTCCTTCTCTGGACTATGGACTGGCCATATATTTTATAATCAGAGTTTTTTCATCAGCAAATTACTTTGAGGGTCTGTTTGGTTCAAATTAGGGGAGGTTTTTTTTAATGAGATATCATGTTTGATTGAGAGGAGAGAAGGAGAGGGACTTTAAAGAAGGAAAAGTGCTAATTTATATTTTAAACACTTTTAAGTTATAACGTTTCATCTGGCATTCAATGCAATAATATTTTAGTCAATACTTCTAAGATTTTATTACACATCCTGTCTATCCTCCACATCCCTCCATTTTCCGAGGGTAGCTAAAATTTTCCGGTGAGGGAGTTTGCAACCCTCCTTTCCTCTCCAAACAATTGAACCAAACACTGCTGCATTTCTCTCCAACCAAACAAACCCTGAGGAAAATAATGCGATTGATTATTCAATCTTTTTTACTTGCCTGTCAATTGGCATCAACAATCTCTTTACTGGATCTGAAGATATAGCGAGACTTGAAATATTAACATAGAAAAGATATTCATCTATTTTCCGGCAGCTCACAGAAATCTTGAAAATGGTGTACCTGTGGACGGAGGCTGCACATCACTTTCGGCTCTGAATTGATAACTATTAACTAGTTTTCCGTTATGTCTTGAACAGGGCAAGTTCAAAATTGATGTAATCTTTGTTTTTTTTTACAGAAAGTGGTCAAGGAGAAAAATGCACTTGCTGAAAGATTGAAGAATGCTGAAGCTGCACGCAAGAGATTTGATGAAGAATTGAAACGATTTGCAACAGAAAACGTGACTCGGGAAGAAATCCGGCAATCACTTGAGGATGAAGTTCGTAGATTGACTCAAACAGTTGGACAAACCGAGGGAGAAAAGCAGGAAAAGGAAGAGCAGGTTGCTAGGTGCGAAGCATATATTGATGGCATGGAATCAAAGTTGCAGGCCTGCCAGGTTTGTCTTGACATAGAGATTGTACTTTCTGCATGTGTTATTTATATGTACTTTTCATATCTGTTGAATTTTAACTAGCTAGCTTTGTCTGCAATTTTATTGCTGGCTGCCATTCTTAAAAGCTTAGTTAGATGATGAACATTTTTTGTTGGGCGACCTTGAAATCATAGTAAGATATGCATGTGCATGAGTTCAACTGGGTATTATTAATATTAAGCAGGTTTTAACTATTGGTGCTGGACTGCTTCATTCTTTTGCCTAAAGTTCTGTAGCTCAAAAGTTGTGTTGGAAATCATCTTGTAGTAGTATTTTGTTTTACGGGCAAGATTGATGTACAATGTCTATTTTTATCTTTGAACATTGATGTTGTTGTATGTTGTTTTCTTGTATGTGCAAAGTATTGGTCTTTATGATCATATTCCAGAGATTAATTTGGTTGGTTAATGCCTTGTTTTTCTTTTGCAGCAATATATTCACACCCTTGAGGCCTCGCTCCAGGAGGAAATGTCACGACATGCCCCATTATATGGTGCTGGTCTGGAGGCTCTATCAATGAAAGAGTTGGAAACAATATCACGTATTCATGAAGAGGGCCTAAGGCAGATCCATGCCCTTCAACAACGAAAAGGTAGTCCAGCAGGGAGTCCTCTCTTGAGTCCTCATGCTCTCCCTCACAGCCATGGATTATATCCTGCAGGGTCTGTGGGACTCCCTCCCTCAGTCATCCCAAATGGCGTAGGGATCCATAGCAACGGACATGTGAATGGTGCAGTAGGACCCTGGTTTAACCACCCTTGAATTCTTAGGTCATAGGATGTTATTCTTTTGGAGTTATTTCTTTGGCATTTTGGATGGTAGAAGTGTTGGAGCAAGAAAGGATGTTGGATAAAAAGGAGTACCTAAGGTTAGAAGGGTTGGGTGAAATTTTGCAAATGCCATACTCATTTGCACCTACTTTTTGAGGGAAAAAGAAAAAAAAAATAGTTATAGGCATTTTTAGTTTCCACAGTTATATCTCACTGTTACTACATAGTTTGGCCAAAGTGGTTGCATCTATTTTATCCTTGGCCAGATGTGAAGCAGTGTAAGAAGTCTCTATGGATAGCTTCTTTTAATACGTAATCAACAAAGAAGATCCTTACTCCTTTGATTGCACCCGTGTCTCAGTTTCTCAGATCATGCATTTCATGTAGGTGGGTAAATGGAGGGTCCACTGGTATACATAGCGGAATTTACATCTTTTTATTTTGGCAAATTTATATTACCCATCAACAAAAGGTAGTTAGAGTTACTCATTATGAGTTTTTTTTTTAAATCGGCATATATATAATGAAAAGCCAGCACAAGAAGTGCAATTGGCAAGCTGTTACAACCAAAAACCTCCCCTGCGTGGATCCGGATTGAGTGACTTTTGGGCGGGAAAAGTCACATGCCTTTGGGAAAAAATGACCGTTGGATTGATCTCATGGTGCAAATTTTGACACATGTCCCAACTGTTTTGTGTTAAAAAACAAAAACCAAAAGACCCAATTCACAACCCAGTACCCATATTCATGACCCATCGCCTCTACTACAAACCGCCGCCTTCTGACCTCCGTCGACCGTCGTGCGCCGTCATCCTGCTCTCAGATTTGTGATGTACCCACCACACCAAACCTGCCGTCCTGTTTTTTAGTTGATTCTTTCTTCTCTTCCATGTTCCACGATTTGTTTTCATATTTTTACAGTGAGAAGATTGGGGATAATTTTCAATTGATGGTTCATTTGATAAGCGTGTTCCAATTATACTGGTTCTGAATTTTGACTTTCATATGTGTATTTAGTTGACAAATGCCAAGAGGAAACAACCCCATGCATATGTGGTTCTGGGTTTATGTTCTTGGCTTTCAACACCACCAATTTGTATCTTGGCTTTCTGAACAGGACGGCAGCGCGGCGAGAGAGGCGACGCATGACGAGCACGACAGCGGTTAACGGAAGATTTGTTTTTACTGTCACATGGATGATTCTTCTTGTGGTGTTGCAAGGCAAAACAGAAAGCCAGAAAAACATTTCTAAAATACACCAGCCATACCCAATTTCTTAAACATACCCATTACTAAGAGTTTTGTTTAAACTCTAAACACGAAATCAATCGAAAAGGAAAATGAAATCAACCATTGACCGCGGCGAGAGTGGCGGCAATGAGTACAACGGCGGTGAAGCGGTGGATTGAAGGTAGCGGGTCGAGGAAGAAAAAATGGGTCGAGATATAGGTTTGATGAGTGGTTTCTTCTCAAATCTGATTTCATTTAATTTAACTAAAAGAAAAAAGTTGAGCACTTGTCAAGATCTGAAGCATAGGATTAATCCTACGGTCATTATTTCCTCAAAGTTATGTGACTTTTCCCACCCAAAAGTCACTCAATCCGGATTCCCCCTGCATACAGGAAAACACAGCAGCAGAAGGGAGGAAGCAGAAAAGGACAGCACGACAACAGGGAGGAAATACAATTACAGGACATCAAAAAACAGAACTATACACAGTCCATCCCTAAAAACCGAACAGCAAATAAAAAACCTGCCACAACAGCTAAAAAACCGAAAACAAAAACCAAAGCAGATCCAAACACAGAGCCGTTCATTATGAGTTGACGTCAATCAAAATCATTTATTTGTCTTTCACTATTTATGTTATATCTATAATATAAATGATGAAAGATAAATGAATGATTTTGATTGGTGTCAACTCAACATAGATAACTCTTTTTCTCTATTAAATCGCGAAATTTATCTTTTACTATAGGTTTTCAAGGCTTTTCTAAATAAAATAAAACCTCGAAATTGTATACAAATATACACCAAAAAGGCTTGTAAAAAAGGACAGAGTTAGTATCATCTATTTTAAGTATTGCCATTACATGAGTGCTATCCCATCTCTGAATCAAAATTTGTGAAAGCTTCTTGGCTAGAGTCAGCACCAATGGCGATTGATCAGTAACTTGCCTCCTTAAATCTCTTTTACTTCCCTGCCGTCTTCCACCATATCTTAATGGCAGCTAGTTTTCGTGTTTGGTTTAGAAGAGAGAGAAGTAGATAGGAGAGAGTATGAGAAGAGAGAAAGATGTTAGAAGTAGAGTATAAATATAGTATTTAGTATAAGAGAAATAGAAAAGAGAAAAATTGTCAAACAAGTTTTCATCTAAAATTATGAAGCAAAAAGTATACTTCAACTTAAAAAAAAAATTAACAAGTATCTTTTCAAATTCAATCAAATTCACCATCCCAAACATAATCATAAATCTCCTTGCCAAACTTTGGAGGAATAACTTGTTCGACGAAAGTTACTGATTGAGGAGACTAGATACTGCTTCCCAAAACAAACAAACCCGCCTCACCCCCGAAAAGAGAACAAAGGAAGGAATAGAAGGCTACATAAACAACAGTAAAAAAATCATAACAATTTTTTTTATAAATCAGAAGAAACAGAGCAGTTT
>Ga0228710_1000268_pt1 | contig 57296 bp, 34 predicted proteins | sample MedpolnodulmetaG_FD_177995 | JGI IMG/M metagenome (GOLD analysis project Ga0228710, IMG submission 177995) | Root nodule microbial communities from Medicago polymorpha collected in Santa Monica, California, United States - pink nodules | ecosystem: Host-associated > Plants > Roots > Nodule... | reverse complement strand
AAAAAAGCCCACCTTTTTTTTTTTTTTTTTTGAAAGGATGAGAAAGCCATCATCGTCCTAATATCTAAATTAACTCAGCAACACATCCTCATAGATTGTTGATGATGAAAACCACATAACAAAATCATAGGAGACATAAGCTATCAATACCCATAAAATATTCAAGGAATTCAAAACGAAACTTATATCTTCGTGATATATTGTTTTTGGTGAATATATATCTTCGTGATATAGTAACTCACATCAATCTATTAGCGATTATCTAACTCATAAATAACTAGTAAAAAAAAAAAAGTACTCGGACAGCATTTAACCCTATGTCCATCGTTCCCGCAAAAAAACACCTCTCGATCCCTACACGTCTGCTGGCTCGATGACCCCCCTCCGCCATGAAACCGGTGTTCTGTCTCTAAAACTAAGATGTGGATGTGGTGGCAGGGATGTTGTCGACTTCTCTCTCCGGCGACAAGCTTTGCTCAGAAGCAAATGAATAAGGGGGTAAGAACGGAAAGTCCACCCGTTCATTAAAACTAGTCCCGTTGTTGTTGTTGTTGATCGATGCAAGTAAACAACAGAGATGACAACAAATAGGGGAGCGACAGAGTGGACAGTTAGGGTGTGAACGAAGCCAAACATCAATGCAATCGAGATGAAAAATGTGGGAGCAAAGAGGGAGGGTACGAACATGATCATTATCCTTGAATTCAGCCAAGCAAACTGAACAATCTTCTTGTTCAGACTTAGTAGTAGTATTGTAGATGAAAGACGGAATAGCATTTATAACTAACTCGTCTAAGCCCCGTGGAACCTCCTCCTCCACCATCTCCACGTCCCTCAAGGAGGAGGAGGAGATGTTAGGGAGGAACCGGCGGCAAGTGCGGGCTAGGAAGCAAGCGATAAGGAGGGAACAAGTTGTTGACGCAAATACCAACGAGCTGAAAAACAGCAGAGTTTCTAAGTTCTCAACCATGGCAATAGGTTTAGGGCTAATGTCTGTGTGTGCTATTGTGAGAAGATATGAGCGAGGAGACTGTGGTTTATGGACACGAGATTGTGGGCTTTAGAATCTTTGTATTCAATAAATAAATAAATGCATAGTAGAGTAAATGGAATTTAAGAGCTGTCCAAAATGAGATACAAATAGTAAGCACAATTCGATCTCATTTGATATAGGTTCCTTTCTTCTTTTGATCAAAACAGCTATACTTTCCTGAAATTGTAAAATTGTTTTACTGTTTTATTTAAAATAAATAAATAAATAACCAAAGACAACGGAATTGTTACAAGTTTTACCACAATGTAAGGAAATCCAAACCCTCCCATCATGCAGAACAAACAGGAGACGTAAGCTACAATAAGGAATATTTATGAACATGGACATTTATGCAATACGGAATTTGAGGATGCCTATTAAACTTTACATGCACAATAAGGCAAGTTAGTTTGTCCATTGCATTCCAATAGGCAACATGTTTTTGTGAGTCCAATTTTGTTTCATGACAATTTCTATGCCACACTGGAATTTTCAAGTGTATTGATTCATTTAATTTATGAATTATTAATAATTAAATGAGTTGTTTCTCGAATAAAAACATTATTTTCTATCATCTTTACAAATATAATAACTAAACCTCTTCTTTTTTATGATCAAATGTAAAAAAATTAGTAGGATTCTTGTAAACAATGAAATGGTTTTTTTTTTCTTTGTATGAAATGATATTTCTAAAATAGAAAAGTTGATAAATAGTTTTTATTTCATAAAAATGATCGTAAAAACAAGTGTATCAATACACTTTGATTTACGAGTGTACCATATAAGCTCCCTTGTTTTCATTTATCTAGCTCAATTCATCCTCTATAAGTGGGGGAAACACAAATGTAAGACTAGTGGACAATATATTGAGAACATTTCTTTTGGCTTAAATGCATTTTCGACCCCTTAATCTTTAAAAGGTTGCGATTTTGGCCCCTTAACAAAGAAAATAACAATTTTACCCCCATTTTTTTGTAAAGATAAGAGGTCAAACGAACATATTTCCATAATGACAGAGGGTCAAAAGAGCATATTTTCACAAAGATAAAGACAAAAATGTTATATTTTTTGTACGCAACTTCTTAAAAGTTAAGGGGTCAAAAACACATTTAAGTCTTTTTTTTCTTCTAAAGGGTCGTTTGACCGAATTACAAGAGAAGTCTATGACTAAAAAGAACACGTCATAAAATGTTAACACAACTTGGAGGAGGATGATTAAAATAATGGATATTCTCGGGTAGGTTAGTAGTGTAACCCACGTGTTGCCTTCTGATAAGGAGTAATAATCGCACCGTAATGTGTTGACTAATCCCTCGAGTCTGATGTTAATTTGAAAAAAGTGAAAGAGTCTGTGTCATCTCCCAATATAGAAGGACCGTTGATTACTCTTCAAGAACGACAAATAGTTGGTGGAATGGCTCTTTACACTTCCGATACAACACCCCTCCAATCTGATAACATTCCTAGAGAGGTGAATAACGGATACTCTTTATCCATAGATATGAGATGGCCGCGACTACATGGAAGGTTTAACAGGTGGAGGTCCAGATGATTATAAGAAGTCAGTCCCAAAGGTTGAGGAGGCCAAGGAGTTTCTAGGAAAAATCTCAAAGGAAATAGAACAATAGAGTTTTCAAAATTGCCATACTGATCATGTCAAAGGAAACAATGGAGAAGAGTCCAGTCACACTGAGAAAGCTATTGGTAACATTACAAGAAAGCGAACACGTGCACAAACTTCTAATATTGCAGAAGGTGAACATAATGTTGTTGATATGAAGGACATTCAGACAGTATCACAGTTGGTGGGCACAAAAAGAAAAGGTCAACAGTTGCTCCACCCACCCAAGTTATAGGGGAGAAGCGATACAATCTCAGACGGCATCAGACGTAAGTTTAGTCTCAGGGTTGGCTTGATTGTTAATGTGGTTTCCAAGGTTGCTTTAAATAGAAATATTAGTTAGTATTTGTTTGTTTGTTTCAAGTCATCTAAATTGATTCTTGGGAATAACATTTATATGAACACAATGATACAAATACTATTCCTTGTTCTGTTTTCAAGAAGTTTGGTTAGTAATTATTACATTTTCATGAATTTATAAAAGTGAGGTGTGGAGGTAGTTCTATAACCATATTTCTGCTGCAGATCATCACACTCCCTATGTTAATCGATTACTCAATGTTATTTCTACAATTCTGCAATAGTAAGAACATTATAGTCTATGTTTGGTTTGCAATTTAAAAACTGCAAGTCTTTGGAGTTTGGACCCAAAGTATCCAAAGATTTTATGAGAAAATTGTATGTTTACAACTGCACTCCAAACATACCCACAGTAGGCATTGTTACAGAGCCGTATCTGAGGCAGGGCGAAGAAGGTGACAGCCCTAGGCTCCAAAAAATAAGTACGAAATTTGGGCCCAAATTTTTTTAGGGGTCTATTATGGCCCTAATAAAAGTTGCTTAGTTTTTTGTATCAAGTTTGATGTTTATATATATATTTATTAGTCAGGACCCAAATTGTAGGTTCGCCCTATGCCACCAAAATCTCAGAAACGGCCCTGCATTGTTATATGTGGTTATAAAACAGTACTATTTTGGCAGTAATCACTTTTATGAGTATGGACAGGAATGCATTAATTATCAGTTATTAATGAAAATTGAGATTGCAGTTTCTGATATATGTAATATGGTAATAAAAGTAAATCCTCCTTCCACATGCTGAAAGATTTTAGAGACTTCTTACTTGTTGATTTCATGCATGATTGTTCAGACCGTTCTACTTAAATGTAAAATATCTTAATTGCTGCCCCTTAATCTTGGTTGTCAAGTGTGCATAATATTTTACTGGATTATCTGAAAGAACTGCATGTGGCTTTACTTTGGTGGATATTTTTCCAGCAATGCATAATAAGATCTTACTTTGTATAATGGTGGGAATGTCAATTGCCCGATAATGAAATTAAGTATTTAATGTCATTTAAAGTAATGCAGGGGGATGTCAAGGGTGTTATTGCCTGTATCTTTCATGTCATAAAAATTCAACAAAGGTTTACGTTGTTTGCCGACTACATAAACGCAAGAGTTATCCAACGTCGTCTCCTCAACGTCTGAAATATAACTACTTGCATCATGTTGTGAAACTCCTCTAGCTGACATTGAAACTTTAAACAGAGTTGTCACATTTGACAAAATAAAATAACAAGAATTTAGCCAGTGATAAATAAACAGAATATAGCTATGATTGCATACCTTTCTTATTAGACTTAGAGGAAGATGCTGATCTTGTACACTGAGAAGTAGATCCAATTAATTAAGAATGAATGTCATTAATTTCATTTTCAATTGTTCCTGCATATATAAATTAATTTCATTTAAGTTACAAAAATATAGAATTGTGGCATCATATAGCATTGTTTAAGGTCTATCCAAACATAAGGGTATGGTACCTCTGCTTCAGCTTTAGTCTTTTCTTGCTGCTGCTTTTCCTCTTGCAAATCATCAACCTTTCTCTTGGCCTCTTCATACGCTGCATCATTTCTTATTTAACTTTCCTTTAAATGTGATCTGAGTTCACAGTCCCATTGAATAGCTGTCAAGTGATTATCAAGTGCTTCTGCACAACACAAAATTGGGAAATATCAATCATTAGTCTGATCGAAAGTTACTCATAAAAAAATGTGCAATTCAAATAAAATAAGCAACCAAGGAAGTGAGTAAAAGAAATCTACTTGTGAACATATAAAAAGACAGGAACTACATTTGAGCTGATTACATAGTAAAAAGGTCAGCAAAAGTCATTAAAATTCATCTTCTATATTGGATTTTATAGCAGATTACAATTTACATCATTTAAACATTATTTGCCAAACTCAGAGACAATACAGTTGAAAATTAATTCATTCTTCAACGATGAAATTCAATTTTTAGTACCGATAATAATCTGGATAATGCAGACTTTTGAATGAAGGTAACAACCTGATCACCTCCAACCTAAATGGAAACTACTCAGCCAACAGCATCCACAATGGCATGCACTGCATTAATTCAAACTCAACATGCAAGCTACTATATTATTGAGAACCAAACTGCAACAATATTTTTAAAACAAGTTCATAAGAAAAAGTTCAATTCTAGCATTTCCGCACTAAAACATTCACTTCTCCATCTCCACCTTCTCTCATTCGGTCCTTCTCCTTCAAAAATTATATATGTATACAGTTTACATTTAAATTAACAATCATTGGCTCAGAAGCCAAGAGAGGATCCACTCTCTAACTCTCAAATGAGAAATCTCAAGTTTTTATATATTTCAAATTAGAGAGAATACATGAAGGAAATGGCCTTATTTATAGTAATCCTAGAGGCCATATGGTAGTTGAAATAGTAATGGAAACACAATCTAGTAAAAATAGAAAATGTCAAACATGGTGGCTTGTTGGCCTTATTGTCAATAGTAGGGTGGTGGAATAGGGTGCTAGCATGATAGAGTGGTGGCTGCAAAGTCTATGATAACATAATATTTTGATCTGTATCATCCTCCCCGGGTTGAACAGAACTCGTCCTCGAGTTTATATCTGGTTCGTCATCCAGATATGGTGAAAGGTCGACAACATTGAAGGTTGCTGAGACACCATAGGTTCCTGGCAATTCTACCTTGTAAGCATTGTCATTGATTTTATGTACTATTTTGAAGGGACCATCAGCTCTTGGTGACAACTTGGCATTTGGTTGTTTGGGAAATCGTTCTTTGCGCAAATGTATCCATACCAAATCTCCAACTTTAAAGATTTGTTGCCTTCTGCGCTTGTCACGATTAGTTTTGTATCTTGAATTTTGCTTGATTATCTGTTGTCGAACCTGTTCATGCAGTTTCTTGATCTCTTTTGCTCTGCTTTCTACATCTGCACTAAACTGATGTTTATCTGATGATGGAGTCAAGTCTAACGGACTGTGTGGTCGAGTTTCGTATGCTACTTCAAAAGGACATTTTCCGGTAGCTTGATTAGTTGAATTATTGTATGCAAATTCAACTTGTGCCAATATGAGATCCCACTGTTTTAGATTTTTACCGACAAAGCTTCGAAGTAGGTTTCCCAAAATCCTGTTAAAAGCTTCAGTTTGTCCATCTGTTTGGGGGTGACTAGCACTACTGAACTGAAGTTTAAGAATTTAACATCCCTATCAGAAGTGATAGTTTTTGGAATTCCATGAAGACAGACAATTTCCTTGAAATATAAGTCAGCAACTTAAACTGCATCATTAGTCTTTTGACATGGGATGAAATGAGCCATCTTTGAAAATCTATCCACAACTACCATCACAGAATCCTTCTGGCGTTGAGTACGAGGCAATCCAAGGACAAAGTCCATGCTAACATCTTCCCATGGTGCTTCTAGAATAGGGAGTGGCATATAAAAACCAATGTTTTGGCTTTTGGCCTTTGCCAAATGGCAGACTCGACATCGTTGAATATGTTTGTAGACGTCTCTTTCAAGTCTTGGCCAATAGAAATTCTCTTTCACTAAAGAAACAGTATTATCTCGTCCAAAATGACCTGTTAATCCTCCATCATGGGCTTCCCAAATAATGGCTTCATGTAGAGAGCACTAAGGAATACACAAGGTTTTTCCTTTGAACAAAAATCCCTCATGCCTGTAGTAGTCCTGAGAGGATTGTGAATCAGTGGCATTCCAAAACTTTTGAAAATCTGGATCATCTTTGTATAACTCTTTGACTGTCTCAAATCCAATGTCTTTCATTTGCATAGTGGCAAGTAGGGTATGACGCCTGTTATGAGCATCTGCAACAACATTTTGAACTCCCGCCTTATGTTTAAGTAAGAATGGATCAACTTGTAAAAACTCACTCTAAGCGGCACGTCTGCGATTGATCTTTTGTTGAGAATTCAAATGCTTGAGGGCTTCATGATCAGAATAAAGAATAAATTCTTTATTCAACAAGTAATGACTCCAATGTTGCAAGGCTCGAACAATGACATAAAATTCTTTATCATATGTTGAGTATCTAAGTTTACCATTGTTGAGCTTTTCACTAAAGAAGGCTATAAGACGACCTTCTTGACATAGAACCGCGCCAATTCCTGAATTGGAAGCGTCGCAACTTACTTCGAACAACTGGTCAAAGTTGGGAAGGGCTAGCACTGGTGTTTCAGTCAAAAGTTGTTTTAGGTTGTCAAAACTTTTTTGTGCTTGCTCGGTCCATTGGAACTTATCTCCCTTTATGCAATCTGTAAGTGGGGCAGCAACAGAGCTAAAATTCTTGATGAACCTTCTATAAAATGAAGCTAATCCATGGAAACTTCTCACATCATGAATTGACTTTGGAATATGCCAACTAGTGATGGCCTCAACCTTGTTGGGGTCAACTCGAATACCTTCAGCAGTGATTATGTAACCCAGAAAAATAACCTCATTAGTTAGGAAAGAACATTTCTTAAAATTCATATAGAGCTTTTGTTCGCGAAGAGTTTGTAGTACTTGTCGAAGCTTCTCTAAGTGTTCCTCTTTGTGTTTGCTGTAGATCAAGATATCGTCAAAGTAGACCATTACAAATTTGCCAATGAATGGTCGAAGTACTTGATTCATTAGACGCATGAAGGTACTTGGAGCATTAGATAACCCAAAGGGCATCACTGTCCATTCATATAAGTCATCTCTGGTTTTAAATGTAGTCTTCCATGCATCTCCTGGCCTAAGCCTGATTTGATGGTATCCACTTCGAAGGTCGATCTTTGAAAAGATGGTGGCACCATGCAACTGATCTAATAAATCATCAAGTCTAGGTATCGGAAATCGATACTTGATGGTAATCTTGTTGACAACTCGACTATCAACACACATTCTCCAGCTTCCATCCTTTTTGGGTACTAAAATTGCAGGAACAACACAAGGGCTAACACTTTTCTGTATTAGTCCATTCTTCAGCAATTCTTCAACTTGCCGTGTGATTTCAGCATGCTCCTGTGGACTCATTCTATAAGCGGGTCTATTAGGAATGACAACTCCAGGAATAAAGTCAATAGCATGTTGAATGTCTCGCATCGGCGGTAATCCTTGTGGAACGTCTTCTGGTACAACATCTGGGAATTCACTGAGCATTTCTTCAATTTCTACTGGAAGGACGGTTTCTGCATTTTCTTCGAACATTAGAATAAAGCTCATGGTTTGGACTTCGTCCACAACTTCTTTGAACCGAGTCTTAGTGATTAAAGACACTAATGGCTTGGACTCATTTTTGTTTTTATCAAGTCCACTCGGTGGTAATGGAGTTAACTTGATTTTTACTCCATCTTTGACAAAGGAGTAGGTGTTGGCATAACAATCATGATGGGCACGACGATCGTATTGCCAGGGTCTTCCAAGGATAAGATGACATGCATCCATTGGAACGACATCACATCAAACTTGATCTTGATACTTCTGACCAATGGAAAAATTCACAAGGCAACGCTTCGTAACCTTCACTTCACTACCTTTGTTGAGCCATTGTAGTTTGTAAGGATGAGGATGACTTTGTGTTGGCATTTCTAACTTCTCTACCATGTACGTCGACACCACATTTTCACAACTACCACTGTCTATTATAACATCACAAACTTTTCCAGCAGTGGTGCAACGAGTATGGAAAACGTTTTTCCTCAACCAATGCTCTTCTTGAGCTGAAATCGCGTGTAGGCTTCGTCTGATCACCAGAGACTCGCCATGATCAGCAACAATGAGCTCTTCATCATAAATTGGCTCTAACTTTTCTTCTTTTTCAGGTTCATCTCGGTTTTTTTCCTCATCAACTTCTTCATAAGCTTCTCCTTTGATGATGGTGATGGTTCTTCGTGTTGGACAATTTGAAGCTATATGACCAAAACCTTGACATTTGAAACACTTGGTAGCTTTGGGTTTATTTTCTGTGGTGGGTTTAGGAGAAGGTTTTGCAGAAGTACTGGGATGATCGTTGTCTGTTTTGCGGGGATTAGAAGAATTCTCAGTGGAGGAAAAATTCCTATAAGAATACTTCTTGGGTAAATGTTTCTCCACTCGCATATTGGCCAAACGAACAACATCGTCTAATGACCAGTATTGTTGGAGCTGAACTGGGTGAGCAACGCCAATGCTTAATCCACCAAGGTAACGGGCTATTGTTTGCTCCTCCCTTTCATAAATGTCACACTTCATCATTAAATTCTCAAATTCTCTAGTGTATTCTTCTACAAACAAGTTTTTCTGACGAAGGTTATGTAGTTGAATAAAACTATCTTGCTAATAGTGAGAAGGCAAGAACTTTTTCCTTAGTTCTCGACGTATCTTTTCCCAAGTCTTGATCTTGCTTTTTCCTTCACGGGTTCGCTTCGTTTTTAGATTTTCCCACCAAATGGAAGCATGCTTCTTTAATTTGACAGCAATGATCTTGACTTTCTTTTCTTCAAGTATCTCTTTATACTCGAAGACTTGTTCAACAGTTTGGAGCCAATCAACAAACTCATCTAGATGTAGCTTTCCTTCAAAATCAGGAATATCTACCTTGATGTCGTTGTCTCTGAATGATTGTCTTTGTGGACGACGACTTCTTAATGATGATGATTCGCTACTTGATTCGTCAACGTCTGATTGCATGTGTTGGGCTTCCAATTGTGCTTGTTGTGCATTTACAGTTTCTTGTAACTGTTGGATTTGTCTTGTCATTTCTTCCATTTGAATATCCCTAAGTGTTTGGTCGTTTTTTCTTGGAGGCATTATTTTTTTTTTAAAGGGTGAAATGGGTATAAGTACTATAAAATAAAATAATTCTTTTCTGATGTGGAAGATCAGATTAAACCACAACCACAGAGCATAATAGGAATTTTCTATGATAATAGTACTAAAAGAAAGGATTTCTTAAAAAAAGTCACAATTTTCAACAGGGGTAAATTTTAAAAAAAAAACAGGAATAATTCCGCAAATTTTGAAAGTTGAGGGGTAATTTTATAATTTCAGAAAGTTTTGGGGCAAATTTGTAATTTCTGAAAATTTGGGTGACTGGGTGATGACGTGGCACTGGCCGACACGTGGCAGGGATATGTGTTGTTGACACGTGGTGGTAAGTGATTGGCTAGAAGTGACACGTGGCAGGGATGTGTGTTGTTGACACGTGGCAGTAAGTGATTGGCTAGAAGTGACACGTGGCAGCTGAGGTTGCTGTTGACTAGTCGTCTTCAAGGGTGGTCCAGCGAGTCGTTTGGCAGCTGTGGAGGCTCCGTTGGTGACAAAAACCTCCAGACCAATGCTTTTCGGCCTTCCGAACGAAATGGCGACGTTAGTTTTGCGAAAAAATGGTCGCAAAGTAGAGTTTCAAGGGTGACAGCTCTTTTTCTTTAAGAACACCCTTAGAAAACTCAAACTTTCCGTTGATTCTTTCACTCAAACTTATCTCCGGATTTGGAACCTTGCTCTGATGCCAAAATGGCTCAGAAGCCAAGAGAGGATCCACTCTCTAACTCTCAAATGAGAAAACTCAAGTTTTATATATTTCAAATTGGTGAGAATACATGAAGGAAATGGCCTTATTTATAGTAATCCTAGAGGCCATATGGTAGTTGAAATATTAATGGAAACACAATCTAGTAAAAATAGAAAATGTCAAACATGGTGGCTTGTTGGCCTTATTGTCAATAATAGGGTGGTGGAATAGGGTGCTAGCATGATAGATTAGTGGCTGCAAAGTCTATGATAACATAATGTTTAGATCTATATCAATCATATTTAGGAAGAGGTCGACTAAAATTTGTAGTTAGTTTTTAGTTTCTTAAATTATGGTGTAGATTTAAATTTAAATTTGAAAATAATTGAATTGCTAAGGGTACAATTGCATATTTATAACAACCGAATCATGATTAATGAATGCAGAGTAAAACTATTTGAGTGTAATTTCGGTATATTGAAATTAGGCTACACCAAAAAATATGTATCTAACAATCATGTGTTTTCCTAACTTATAACTCTGGTAAAAAAAATAACACTATGTTCGTAGCTCTGGCACAACAACGCCTCTGGATCACCGCACCTTAGTTGGCTACAATGGGGATGTGGTGGTTGGGATGTCGATGACGACTATTCTCTCTGATGACAAGGTCCGCTCGGAACTAGATGCATTAGAGCGTTTGGGCATATAGTCCTCCTCAACAAGACAGGAGTGACATATAGGATAACTAGGGTTTGAACGAAGCCAAACATCAATGCAATTGAGATGGAAAGTGTGAGAGCAAAGAGGGAGGGTACGAATGTGATTATTATCTTGGAATTCCTCCAAGCAAACTGCACACTCAGCACGAGATTCTTCTTGTTGTTCAGACTTTGTGGTGGTGTAGATGAAAGACGAAATAGCGTTTATAACAGACTCGTCTAATCCCTGTGCAACTTCCTCTTCCTCCTCCATCGCTGTTGACTCAACGTCGTATTGAGGGGATTCCACGGAGGATGACTTCTGGAAGAACATACGGTAGTAAAGGAGAAAGGTGCAACACGCTGCAAAAAGCGAACACAAGACAAACAGAATATTAAATATAAAATTATCCATTGTAATGGGGAGGGGAAGAACAATTATATTTATATTTATTGTCACTGTGTTATGGAGATTGTGGTTTATTCTTTTTGAAGGAAAGAAGTAGACTTTGGTTTACCATGAAAGAACGCGGGGTTGTGGGGTTTAAGGGTTTGGATGAATAACAACAAACTATATATCACTAAAAAACCTAACTAATTGTATCCTCTTATTATTATTTTTTCAAGGAATAGTAATGGTATCCTCTTATGAAAACGAACTAAATTACAATGTGATCGTATCTTTTTTGGATGAGTTTATTTAGGAACAGAATTCTATTTAAATTTAAATGTACACCACCGTCCTCTTTAAAACGCATGATCTCCTTAATATTAAGTGCATAATGGTGATTTTGCAAAATTTAATTTAATTGTTTGTTTTATTTTTTAAAATTTTATTATGGATAATGTTCATCACAACAGTAATTAATTTTAAAATTTTTTACGGATAATGGTCATCACAAGTCTAACAAATTTCACGGATAACTATGTAATCAATTTATTTGTGTTTTTAAAACATGACTTAGATCACCCACGACACTTTTTTTTTTTTAAAATTATTATATATATTTTTGTTTATCTTCCAAACCTAACTAAGTCCTTATGTATCGTCGTTTTTATCACTTCCAAACCTAACTAATTCTCTATATCGTCATTTTATATATTTATCACTTCTGATCTTCTATATTGCCATTTTGTAGATTTATCACTTCCAAGCCTAACTAATTATTTTGCTTTATCACTTCCAAGCTTAACATTAGTTCCTTGAATCTTTTTTTTTAATATATTAGTTCCTGAATTATATGACCTAAATTATTTTTCTATGCATAAATATAATACGAAGGGTTTTGCTAAAAGTCACTCATGAAGGTGTCTTTTAGCAACCAACACTTCAATGTGTGATTTCCACTTTTTAGTTATAACTTTGCTAAAAGATACCTTCATAAAAATTAGTTAGTGTCTTTTAACAAATGCTCATAAAATAACTTACTAAAAGACACAGTCATAAAATGTGTCTTCTAACAAAACCCTAATTTGAATTCTTAACTTTTTTAAATGAGACCAGCATTTTTTTTTAATAACAAAGAAATTACATTAAAAGAGGGTAACAAGTACACCAAGTACTATCCTTAAAATAAAAAATAGTCCAAGAACTACTAACTACATCCTCTACCAACAAAAAAAAACACTAATTAACTATATCATATCTTCCCATAATTTTAGCTCACGTTCTTTGTTGTTTATGATAAGGTAGACTCTCCATTCTTATAAGATGGCCTCTTTTTAACTTAATCCGCAATCTATTCAAATTACTCCCATAATGTTAGCTAAATTCAATTGTATAATCTCTATAAATTATAAACCGAGAACTCTTTCTCAAGTGAATTATACACGTCTTGCTCTGAAACAAAAAACCTATAGCTTAAAACCACAACAATCAAACCCTACTTCAATCTCGTAAGAGCAAAAGTACGTGTGCAGGAACTACACGAAAACCATGGGAGAAAAAATAACGTTTGAACAAACCCTTGAGAAGAAACAGCTCGAAGTACAGAAAGAAATAGGCAAGGGATCCTACGGCACAATTTTCCAATGCTATCACACCATTACAAACCAAACCTACGCCGTCAAAGTAATTAACAAACATTCACTAGCCAATCCAACAGACATTAAATGTTTCGTCAAAGAATCCAAAATCATGAAACACCTCTCTCCACACCCTAACATTCTTAAAATATTTGATTCCTTCAAAGACATCGATTTCTCCTTCATCGTTCTTGAACTCTGTCAGCCCAATTATGACCTCTTGGAACGCATCCTCAAAGGTCCTGTATCGGAACAACAAGCTGCTTCGTACATGAAGAACCTTCTAGAAGCAATAGTGCACTGCCATAAGCATGGCATAGCACACAAAGACATAAAACCAGATAATATTTTGTTTGATTTTAATGGAAACATTAAACTTGCTGATTTTGGTAGTGCAGAGTGGTTATTTGAGGGTGGAAAGAAAAAGAATGGATTTGTTGGAACAATTCATTATATGGCACCTGAAGTGATTTTGAGAAAAGAGCATGATAGTACCAAAGTTGATGTTTGGAGTTGTGGTGTTACTCTTTATGTAATGTTGTGTGCAATAGAGCCCTTTCATGGAGAAACTCCTGATGAGACTTTTAAGGCTATCTTGAAGACAGATTTAAGGTTTCCAATGACAACATTTATATCTATGTCGACACCTGCTACTGATCTGATTAGGAAGATGCTTTGTAGGGATCCCTCTAAACGAATATCAGCTGAGGAAGCTTTGAGTATGTCCACCTTCCTTTTTCTCTCTTTATTTGTTGAAACTTTCACATTTTTAGGATGATATACTAACATCAATGTTACTATTTAGTGTAAGTTTAATTTCCAGTTTTTCAATCTAAATTTATTTAAATTGTTGCATCACTTTAACTTTTAAGGTGGGATTTTATGTATATTAATGTATGTTTCTCTTTATGTCCTTGTTTGTTGCAGTGCATCCGTGGATCTTGAAAGGTGGAGTGATTGGTGACAATATTCAGCCACTAAAGCGGTGCAAGGAAATTTCTTTAGTTCCCATCTCCTCCTTTTAGATCAATGAGTTATTTTTGTAGGTTTCCTAAACGTAGCTTTTGTAACATAGATGGCTATATACAATTTCTGTTTGATGTACAAGGATTAAGAAATATAAAGTATGTTCTTTATTTATTTCTTCTGTTGGTATATAGGTGATTAAATTATCATTCTTAGTGGTTAATCAAGGTAATTAGAGTTTGGTTAAATTGACATAAATACAAGGATTAAGAAATATAAAGTATGTTCTTTATTTATTTCTTCTGTTGGTATATAGGTGATTAAATTATCATTCTTAGTGGTTAATCAAGGTAATTAGAGTTTGGTTAAATTGACATAAATTCAATCAAACCGACCATTGGTAAATTATTTTTAAAAGTAGAAATGATATTTGAACAACCATTTTGTGACAACTTTCTCTCTCATACTCACACTATATTATCATTTTCTCTATCTATAGCTTTGGTCTTTGTGCCAAGACCTATTTGTATATTTAAGTTGTCCCACAAGTTGTCTCATAAAATGGTTGTTCAAATAACATTGCTCTTCTAATTAATAGCTACTGGCTTCAACACAAAAATCCCACAAGGAACCATAAACTTTAGTCTGCATGCAGCCAAGGCTCATTTTTCTTTGAGATTCCATATCATAACTGACATAATCAATACACATGAAACTGACTCGAAGTTTCTGAAGGAAATCAAGTTAAAACGTAGAAGATCCTGAACTAAAACAAGATTTCCCACATGAGTAAATATGAGAAGTATATTGGGAATCAGAGATAATTCAGTCTTACCAGCCTCATATATTCTTCTACGCTTGAGAATCTTACAATTCAGAAAATATACCAACTCTTCGTGTACAACTGAAGACAGAGACTATGACTCCATCTCAAAATGTGAATTTGTACCGATAAGAAAACAATGGTTTACAAAGTACATGATCGTGTTTTCCCTTTGATTTTACAATTCCAAATATCATAGTGGACGGAGTGGACCTCAACTTTTCTTGCAACCATTGGGAGCTCAGGGCCAGGCTGACTAGAAGTTACGCAACAATCTTTATAACATGGCTTAATATCATACTTTTGCACCAAGGAAGGACTGCCAGGAACAAGAAGAGGGAGACGAATTTGGATTATAAATTATCATATTTGCATGAAGGATGAAAAAATGTACAATATAAAAAACATGAGCAAAATCAGTGCCAAGTGATGTGGTACAAGGGCCGTGCAGTAAACCTTTCATGAAGAAAGAAGCGAGAAATAAAACAGATTCTAGGATGAACCAATGAGCGACATGCACTAACAAAATCGTAATCTAATCCCAAATACATTCACATATCAATTCTAACCATATACAAAAAGCAAGCTGTTGTGCATGAAAATGACAATTTGCTATGGAGATTAACATTCACAAAAATCTTTATCGATTCAAAGAAGCTTATATCAAAAGATATCTCTTTCACAAGTCAGATGCATCATACGATATGTTCCTACTGGAGATTGAAAATTACATAAGTATTATTTATTAAGTTGAGCATGTGTTGCCAGAAAATACTAAACTATCTTCCTACCTTTACTCCTGCTGGAGAGTTTCCAGGCTTAGCAGTGGTTGTACTTCCAAAATTGAGCTTTGTTTTTTTATCAGCAGGCTTTAATATTTGGAAAGAGCACATTAGTGTCTCATCAACACTCATCATAGCACCGGCATTGTCAAACTCCCCACAATAATTAGGTGCTGAAAATATTGTTACGAGCTGTCGATTAGCAAAGAACTCATATCCATCCTCCACAACCTGGTCAAAACAAGTACGGAAAAAAACGTTTACATTTAACAGCATAGTTGATTGACACATAATATTCTCCAATACAAACACAAGATAATGTACAGATACAGAACTAAGGATCGAATGCCAAACCTAATGGAATGCATGAGATGTGGAGAATTTTAGGGTCACGTTTACAAAGGCAAATATAATTTCCAGTTCAAACAAAATAAAGTAATTATGGAAACAAACAAAAACGTCTGAAATATAATACACTGGAAATATACTAACAGATTAGAGCAGATTGATGGCAATATATTTCATTGTCATTTTAGTTTAAGTCATAGAAAATTAGAAATGGCCGTACAAACTGAACCTCCAAAACTCGGTAACATGTTATTAAGCACTAAAGGTAGTAGTTAGACCTGATGAGCACGACAAATTAGGTCAAGATCATGTTTCTCAAGAAACTCTGTGATCTTATCAGCACCAAACGTATATGAAACTCCCCTATCATTCATTCCCCATCCTTGAACATCTTTGCTAGGGTCAGACCAAAGAAGATCACAAAGCAAACCTGTATCAGGAACATCAGTGGGACGATGTAGATTTCTAATCTGATCCAAATTATGTAAGTCAGGAGAAAGCCCCCCATGCATACACAAAATCTTTTCATCAATAAGAGCTGCAACAGGAAGACAATTGAAACAGTCTGTAAATGTCTTCCATAATCTTACATTAAACCTTCTCTTGCACTCGTCATAAAATCCATAAATACGATTAATGGAAGCACATTCATGATTTCCTCTCAATAGGAAAAAATTTTCGGGATATTTAATCTTATAAGCAAGGAGAAGGCAAATTGTTTCTAAACTTTGCTTCCCTCGATCCACATAATCCCCCAAAAACAAGTAGTTAGCCTCTGGAGGCAATCCACCGTACTCGAAAAGCCTTAAAAGATCAGAATATTGACCATGTACATCGCCTGAAAGTAACAATTTAACGAAGAATCAATTAAACGAAAATCTTGCAGTAATTGAGGTTAGAAGAGAGAAGAATACCACAAATTTTGATAGGAGCTTCAAGTTGTAATAAAAAAGGTTGTTTGAGAAAAATATCTCTAGAAACATTGCAAAGTTGACGGATCTCTGACTCTGATAGTTGAACTTGCTTCCCTGGACGATTTCGAACTTCTAGCAGTCGATTGATTATGTCATCAACAACCGATTGCTCCATTTTCTTCTTCAAAACCAAGTCAACGAATCACTCACACAAAAACACTCTCTGTATTCAATTTGAAGAAGAAGATGTTGTTGAAGATTCTGATGTTGAAAGTCACGGTCGTTTTGGTCGTCGAGGAGCGTCGTTTTGGGATGAGTCTAAATTGGACTCGTTCACTTTTCGGAAAAGTAAAAGAGAAAGAGGGAGGATTTTTTATTATTTTTATTTTCTTCTATTTCAAGTGGAAAAGCTATGATTGAGAAATAGAGAGCGATTGAGATATGAATATGGTGAATTTTGAGTGAGGTGGCATTAATCTCCACTATTCATGTATTGATTATTTTATTAAACGGTTGGGATTTAAGAAGCGCTATCTGTATTTAACTGCATCACTTGAAAATAACATATTATCAAAATTACTTAATTACTCATACCTAATTTTCTCTGAACTTTTTCCTTTACAACTTTATGGTTATTTTTGTCAAACCCACTGTCAAAATTCACTTTAATTCAAAATTCAAATTTCAAAAACTCAATTTCCCACCTTTCTTTATTTAATAATAAATTTTTTTCTCTCATCTTTATTTATTTAATAATAAACTTTTCTCTCACCTTTCTTTTTTTAATAATAAACTTTTCTCTCTCAGTCTCACTCTAATCTCTTATCTTTTTCTTACCAACTTTCTTCATTTTCATTTTCTCTCATCATTTTCAACTCCATTTTCTCTACTAATTTTCAACTCGGTTTTACTAACAGGTTTTGTTTTTTTTAGAGGAAACTAACAAGTATTGTTGTTAGAGCAGAATATGATTTTGTATTTTACGACAACACTATTGTATAATACATTAATTACAATTTTTCACGGGACGCGTATTAATATTTTTCACACTCAAACATATTAGTAAATAAAATCTATGATTATTTTTATTTATTAGCTTTTTTAATATCCTTAATACTAAAACAAAAATAATATTATAGTATATTATGATTAATCATACTTCAATTTTTCCGTTTTTTTTTAAATTAATCACTAAAAAAACTCGTTGGAGTGTACAATTGTAACACGGGATCCATTTTAGTAACTACAACGAATGATTAGTTTTAATTAATATTTTTTAATATCTATATTTAAACACCGCGACTGTCTAAGTTTTATTAATATTAACTTCAATTTTTTCCGCTGATTTTTAAAATGTATCGCTAAAAAATCCGATGTAGTATACAACTGTAACACAAGACCTATTTTAGTAACTATAACGAATGATCAATTTTAATTAGTATTTTTTTAATATCTCTAATTAAACACACAATTGTCTAAATTTTATTCATATATTAATAGAATATATCTGAATGTATGGACTGTGTATTAAATGATTTGTAATGCAACTGAAGTATTCGACGACACATTAACGAAGTGTAAAATGTTTTCAAATTTCTCCGCATGATGTCACCACCTCCCCATGAATTCCAATAGAAAGGAAAATTTTGTTTGACCAACCAATACAAGCAAGGCACGTAACTATTCGTACTATATATTTTTTTTACGGAAGTATATTAGTATATATTTATTTATGAAATGTATTTTTATTTATTAGCTTTTTTAATATCGTCAATACTAAAATAAGAATAATATTATAATATATTATGATTGATCATACTTTAATTTTTTCCGTTATTTTTTTTGAAATGTATCCCTAAAAAATTCATTGGAGTGTACAATTGTAACACATGACCCATTTTATTAACTACAACGAGTGATCAGTTTTAATTAGTATTTTTTTTAATATCTTTATTTAAACATTGCGCTGCCTAAGTTTTATTAATATATTAATAAAATATATGTGGGTGTATGGACTATATATTAATAAAAATATATATTTTTTGGTGGTGTCCGGGGTTCGAACCTCAGACTTGCATATATTATGCATTGTCCTTACCAACTGAGCTAAGCTCACAAGGACTAATAAAAATATATATGAGTATATGTTTGTTTTTCGGGAATGTATTAGTATATTCTTATTTCTGAAATCTAATGGGAACTATATATTGATAAAATATATATGAGCGTATGGACTATATATTAACAAAAATATATCTCACTGTATTTTTTTTACGGGAATATGTTAGTATATGTTTATTTATGAAATGTATTTTCATTTATTATATTTTTTAATATCGTCAATACTAAAACAAAACAAAAATTATAATATACTATGATTAATTATACTTCAAGTTTTTCAGTTGTTTTTTTTTTGTAAATGCATCACTAAAAAACCCGTTGGAGTGTACAATTGTAACACGGGACCTATTTTAGTAACTACAACGAGTAATCAGTTTTAATTAGTATTTTTTTTAATATCTCTATTTAAACACTACGACTACCTAAGTTTTATTAATATATTAATAAAATATATGTGGGTGTATGGACTATATATTAACAAAAATATATATGAGTATATGTTTGTTTTACGGGATTATATTATTATATTCTTATTTCTGAAATCTAATGGGAACTATATATTGATAAAATATATATGAGTGTATGGATTATATATTAACAAAAATATATCTCACTGTATTTTTTTTACGGGAATATGTTAGTATATGTTTATTTATGAAATATATTTTACGATAACAATATTATATAATACATTAATTATGATTTTTCACGGGATGCATATTAGAATATTTCACACTAAAACATATTAGTAAATAAAATATATAATTATTTTTATTTATTAGCTTTTATAATATCGTCAATACTCAATAGTAAAATTTAATATATATTCGTTCATATTAAAATTTTATTATTTTGTCATTTTTTATTACTACCGATCAATATATACATTATTATGCTTTAAATACTTTACATATTTTCACTATGGACAAAAAGAAATCATTATGCCAAGCGCAGCCAAGACGCGACACGCCGCAGAGCCGCGGCCGTAAAGCGCGACGTAGCCGCGCTACCCGTAGTTGATAACAAAAAAAAGAGATTTTTTTCCAATAAAGGAGGGACCCACGTTATTGCATAAACCAACTGCATCTTCTCTCTCTCAACCATTATTTTTTGTCATCTCAACACCACCACCACTAGCGGTGGGTTTTTTCTTCAATTGCTCTTGCTCAAGCATCTCTTGAATAACAATATTTCTCAGCAGGTGTGCCAGTATTCAATTTTATACAGCATTTCTGATTTAAATTGCATACTCATCCTCTTCTAGACAAACACTCATGGGGTTTCTCCTATATCCAATTCCTCGATAAGTGTTTATTACCCAACCCAAGTCCATGTTTTCCCAGCTTTAGTTGTAACTTGGATGGGTCTTCTAAGATTTTTTTTTCTTTATCATGACATAGGCTAAGAAGGAAATTCGTATTGACTAACTGCAAATATTATCAAAGTGAAATTCATCAAGACAAAACTTGATTATTAAGCATGTGAATTGTTCAATTTACAAATAATAAAATATCATTCCTTAAATTTTGTGAAGAAAATATGAAATGGGTAGATACAAAAGAAACTTAAGGAACGAACAAAGCACACCATTCATCACCAATGACTTGGAATTAAAAGGTAAATACTTCATCAATTCAGCGTAACCTTTTCAAAAATAAAATAAAAATCTTCAAAAAAAAAATTGCAAGAGCAAGTTAAAGAAAGTTAGAATATGAGTAGCAGTGTTGATGATGATCGATGGAAGATCAATGGAAGTGTTGGCTGATAATAGTTAAGAGAGAGTGAGTACTCATTGGTTTCTATTTTTTAATTGTTTTCAGATTAATTTAAAATAAAAACTAAATGCCACATGTGAAGCCATCTCAACAATAACTATGAGTCAAGGTTTAAGCATTTTTTTACCTGCTCTAACCTCTCACCCATCCGTTTGACTCAAGACTCAATCTTTGCTGGTAAAAGGATTCAGTTCATTTTTTATCGGCAAATGCTAACATGTGTTACAAGGGCACATGTTAAGGAATTTAAAATAGAAATAAATGTTTTAAAAGTTTGGCATTCAATTCTATTCAACTTTTTAAAGTTAAAATTTTGTGTTTTTTTCTATTTAACTTGTACCCTAAGGGCACAAGATAACAAGACCCTTTTTTATTTATGAGTTGTGAATTGTACAGCTTATTTTAGTTGATAGTTTTTCACATAGATTTATTTTTCTTTTAAGTATAAGTTAGAGTTTAATTTGTTTGTATACGATTTTTGTGTAAATCACCAATTAAATAAATTTCTTTAAAATTATTAAAGATTTACGGTTCTTATGATCTAACAATTATGATTGATTTACCGTGTAAAACATATTTACATGAACATACATTTTAACGATGTATATAAATTAAATCCTAATCTTTCTTCTAATAGATTAGATTAAATTAGATTTTGCATTTTTTCGGTGAATCTATTTTTAGATAATCAATTACATTGATGAAAAAATTGATGTATTTTTTATCAAAGAAAATTGAATTAAATATATTTATATCTTTGTTTCTCCGACATGAGAAAGAATATGAAAGGAAAAAATGAGACAATCTAAATAGAAAAACATAAAATTGAGTACGTACTCTCGTAACTTCGGCTGCAAATCAATTAATTACTCTCAAACCCTTGGTTAAAAGGCAAGCATTATTATTTACATTTAGCTAAAATCCAATCACCATTGACAATGAAGACCTTTGGCTAAAGTTTGAACACTCTCAAATTATTGGTTAAAAAGTCAAGAACCGTTGCCAGCCAATATTTGAGAACTATCAACTCAACCGCTGGACAAGATACACAAGTGTTGTCAAAGAATATTGGTTCCTAGGACTCTTAAAGACCTTGGGTTAAAGAAAATCACCATCAATAAGAATCCTTGGTTATGATGTTGATATCTGTAGTTAATAGTTATACTCAAATCTCAATAGAAGTAGGGAATGGATTTAATTTAACTTGGTTTTTAGATACCAAGAAAATCTAGCTAGTCACAGCAAATAAAATAGTGTATGAAATTCGTAAAAAATAAAAAACGATAGTGTATAAAAAAACTCATTATAATGAAAGAAAACTAGTTTGTTACTATCATTCTAAAGAGTCAAAGTAGTAACACCAAAAATGATGGACCAAGTTCTCTCCTAGTTTGCCTCTATGGACGTTGCTGATAGATTGGTTCCTTTGTTTTGGTTCTTAATTTTAAAATTTTGAGTTCAATAGGTGTCCTTGTCTTGTACGTTGACGCACAACATGGAATTATTTTATTGTTGTATATAACTCATGAGTTACGATATAGTATGTCGACTTGGTCTAAGTGTTATGATTTGAGTCTTTGTTTTTTTTTCCTTCTAGATATTCTCGTTTTTTTTATTCCAAGGAGTTTAGAGGTAAAAAGGAAATGTTAACAAGGATTTTTGACGCATTGTTTAAATTATCAAAAGTAGTAATTTTTGTATAGAAATGTGTGTATTTATTACTTTTTCATATGTTTGACTTGTGTTTTCAAGAGAATATTTATATTTATAGTTTCCTTAAACAATGTTTTTAGGATATTTATTAGCATGATCCATATTATAAATGAAAAATTGGGTGTTCCCAGTGGCGCATCTATATTTCAAATATAGTTGTACCATATTCTCTTTAGTTGGAGCAACCATGATAAATCTCAAAATAATAAATTTTTTGATAATAAACACTAGATAAGTATACTTCTAGTGTACTTATGAGTGAAAGGGTATTATATGAAAGGGTTAAGAGCATGCTAATTGCTACCTATGAGCTTTTTGGAAGTAGCTGCTACAATCGTTGTCTACTTGATTAGCATATGTTCATCCATGTTCATCCTCGTATATATAAGGTTAAAAAAACATGGAAAATACTTAGGTGACATTGTGGTTGGTGACATTGACCAACTACAATGTCACAAGTGTATAAAAAACAAAAAGACTTTAGAAAAGAGAAAGAAGAAAAGCCATTGTGACATTGTGGTTGGTCAATGTCACAATGTCACCAACCACAATATCACCAAGTGCTACCCAAAAAACATGTGGAGCTTTGGAATGAGAAATCAGTTGATTGCTCACTCTCGAGATTATTGATGTACTAGCCTCTGTCCATTCACGTTAAACTGGATAAACTAGGACACCAAGACACCGTGCTCTAAAGTGTCCATTCTAACTAATCCTTATGATACGACAACGTTTGGTATGAGAGTCGTTTTTGGCAACTTATGCACGTCTATTATATGTTGTCTTGCACCGCCTCCAGAGAATTCTTCTAACTAAGGTTTTATGTTTTCTTTGTTAGATCATATATAATACTAGGGGTGTTCGCGGTGCGGTTTGGTTAAGTTTTAAGCATAAAAGTCATCCAAACCGCGAGATAAAAAAAGTATGCGGTTTGATTCGGTTGATTTTTAAAAAGTCATCCAAACCAAACCAATGTGGCTTGGATTAGTTCGGTTGGTGCGGTTTATCGCGAGATAAAAAAATATTACATTGACTCTAAATTGCCAACTTGTTACAATATAAACATAGGAGTTCTAACCAGATTATAACTAACCAGATTAAAACCAAACAAAATGTATATAAAAATAGGTAAAATTAAGAAAAAACATAAGCATGAAACAAATTATTGGGAACAATGTTCCGCAAAACCAGTGTTAACTCTCCGAGTTTACCGAATTTACGTTTTTAGGTACCAAAATCGTGTTAACTCGGAGGTAAACTCGATTTTTGGTAAAATCAGAAGGTTTAATGAGTTTGGCCGAGTTAACACTCAGTAAACTCGACCGAGTTTACCGATTTTTACGAGTTTACATTTAACAAAAAAAAAATCGATCCTTTTTTTGGGGCCATTTTTTTTAAAACTCAATTCATTTTCTACAAGCCCAAAGACTGAAACGTTTACTGAATAGTTATCTTTACAGTAACACGTTGTTCCTGAGATGAAACATTTATTTTTTTTCTTCTTTAAGTTCTCAAACCATGAACAAAGGAGCACATACCAGTTGGGTTGGGATTCTGACGGTGGAAATTTAGATTTCGACACCGATTAGGGTTGTGGTGGTGGTGTTTGTTGACCTTTTGAAGAAATTAACTAGTTTATTTTTTAGATAGTTTTATTAACAACTTTAGGAACTTGTGAAACTTTCTCTTTTAGATGGTTTTATGGATGACTTAAACTTAGAGACTTATGAAACTTATGATTTTGTGCGTTAATTTTTTTATTTTGATGCTAAGTTGAGTATAACGTTTTATCACACTAGTTTGATATAATTTGTCTTTCTAATTAAGTCATATTTTGCACTATTGAAATATTTACAATATTATATTAGCTTATATATGTCATGCATATAATAGATTCTACATAATTTTAATTTTAAGTAAACTCGTACGAGTTCTTGAGTCGGGTTTACGAGTCGAGTTTACCTAGTCAAAACGAGTTGAGGTAAACTCTCGAGTTGTAAAACCTTGATTGGGAAGAAAAGGAAACAAATTCATCACTGGAAATAAATTGGAGGAGATGGAAAGGAATTAGAATCGAACCTGATGGTGCAACAATGGAAAAATCGAACAAAAAAGATTATTCTTTGGCTATAAATTGGGCTAGTACAAGTTTAAGTAATATTGGTTATTCCTGCGGTTTGGTTTGGTTTAGTTCGGTTCCTGAGATGCAACCCATAAACCGAACCGAACCACGTGGTTCAGTGCAAAAGTCATCTGAATTCATCTGAACCAAGTGCGATTTTTTACGGTTTTTTGCGGTTTTCGGTTTGGATTGGTTTGGTTTGCGGTTTTTCTATTGGGTTGGTTTGATTTTGAACACCCCTATAATAGCCAAGCCATATATCTCTTTCATGGTTTTGTCTAATGTACCCAAATCATAAGTAACATAGTATTGCGTCATAAACAAGCGTGTTTTTCTTATTATTATTTAATTAATAAATTTTATCGTATCTCATTTAATGTAAGGATGACAATGAATATCCTTTGGGTAAAATATTATATGTTTATATAATCTAAAACCTGTTAATATACTGATGTCGAAACTTTTAAAAACTTATGAATTGGGGATTTGACATGTTTGAGATTATGCAATCCAAATTAGTCGAATACAAGATTTTTCTGTGGTCTACAATACGATGATAGTTTTCGTGGCCCACAATGTACTGATCGTTTTTGTTGTTCACAATGCATTAAAACTTCTATAAATTGATGTATTTGATTAATTTTCACTTCACATCTCAGAACCATGACCGCTCATCCAATAGAAATGAACACTATCCTAGCCGCAGTTTACTACAACATAGAAAAACCAAGTCTATTTAGAGTGTGTGTTGGTGTTACATTGTGTGACTTGAAGGATCAAGTAGATCAAATTAATGATCATCTCAACCACGATGACACAAGAAGGATGGACAATGTTGAGTATCGTCGTCCGTTAATCAACTCAGATGGGAGGGGAGTGTTTTGTTCACTTGTTTGAAACTCTAGAACAACGACGACCACAAAGCGAGAACTATGTTTTCTATATTTGGTTAATATAGTTCAAAATGACTGATTGATTTAGACGTTTCCTTGGTGAGATCTATTCATGTTATTTGAGAAAGTTTGATTCAATCCATAACATACGGAAAAAATCAGGGCATGCGTCGATGAACTTAAAAGAAGAATTAGTTTGTCTCATCTATGATATTGCTCATGTTTAACTATATTGTTGTTGTATTTATGTTGAATGATGTTGTAGAAATTGTTTAAATATATATTTTGGAGGGCGCGCGGCAATGGTTGGAGGTGAGAAAAGAAAAACTAATTTTTTTTTTAATCAAATCCAATAACTCAATGATGCAATTCCCTTCACAGCTCAAGAAAAATCCGAACTCATTTATCACCAATAAAAAAAGAAAAAACCAATGTGTAGACCATCTGAGTCTCTCATCTCATCTCAAGAACTCCAGAATGTTTCAGAATTTTCAAGACCAACAGGGATAAAACGAATCAATAAACAACATTTTCTGGAAATTTCCTCTGTCTCCTTTATAAACCCCGTGCCTGCAAAGCAGATGATTCACACTAAGCATTGACTGCAAGTCTGCAACTGACAATTAACAATCTACTACTCTCAACTCAGAGAGTTCTCAACTACATCAAACATGTCGTTGATTCCAAGTTTCTTTGGTGGCCGAAGAAGCAACGTTTATGATCCATTCTCCCTCGATGTTTGGGACCCCTTCAAGGATTTTCCTTTCACCAATTCTGCACTTTCTGCTTCTTCATTCCCTCAGGAGAATTCTGCGTTTGTGAGCACCAGGATCGATTGGAAGGAGACCCCAGAAGCACATGTGTTCAATGCTGATCTTCCAGGACTGAAGAAGGAGGAAGTGAAGGTTGAAATTGAAGATGATAGGGTTCTTCAGATAAGCGGAGAGAGGAATGTCGAGAAAGATGATAAGAACGATCAATGGCATCGCGTGGAGCGTAGCAGTGGAAAGTTTATGAGGAGATTCAGATTGCCAGAGAATGCGAAAATGGATCAAGTGAAAGCTGCAATGGAAAATGGAGTTCTCACTATCACTGTTCCAAAAGAAGAGATCAAGAAGCCTGATGTTAAATCCATTGAAATCTCTGGCTAAACTCGGAACAAGCTTGTTACTCTTTTGTTGTAATGCTTAACTTGTTTGTAATGTGTGTGCAAGAAATCTATGATGTAATATATGAGATGTTATTAGCTGCTCATAATTAAATAAGTAAACTCTACATATGTAATTGTTCAACTTTCAATGTTTCCCAGTGTACTTCTTTTGATAGATGAACACACAATGTCATGTTACTTAACTTCAATTCCATTCCTAGAAAAAGAATCAATGTGTCGACTTCCAAATACTTGCAACAATTCAGCTTTGAACCTATTTATTATCCCTCTCTTCATTTCCTGTAACTTCAAATTAGTTAAATTTACATTTGCATTTGCCACGCATAATATAGCTTCACTTGGGCTTTGGATTCTTCTAAAATCTTGAAGATGACCATGATACTGCAATACCACGTCCTGTCCTATGAACTTGTTTAAGACCACACAATGTCTTGTGTTCATTTTAATTTTTCTTCCTCTTCCTTCGCTTGGGTTTTCATAAAAATCAGTGCTGTACTTAATTTTTTATCCCTCCTAGCAAAGTTCTTTCATATTTCAGTTGAAATCTTAGGAAATGCTGACATATCCATTCAAAACTCTTGGTTCTACTTTTCTTTATCGGTTTATCCTTTTTGCATTTGGAGCATAAGAAAAACAATCACAATCAACGAGTTTTTCTTAAGAATGCCATAATGTTCGTAGCTTTTTTGGCAACTCATTTTTATATATGGGGCATGCTCATAACGTATATTTTTTCTTACTCACACCATATCCTTGTAGGGCAATGGTAAGATGATACTCAATGCCCTATTCTTCACAAAATATAACCAAAATAATATTTGTTAATCTGTTTCAGACGATGCCCAAAACAATATTATATTTTTTTTTTATCAAGCTTCATGTGTATCAAGTAAAAGAAGATTCACAACAATCAGTTGGTAAACTCTAAACACTTTTGCGTCCTACCCACATTATTCACGGTATTACAATTTTGATGATTTAGGACTTCAAAATTAAATCTTTTGAATGGATTAGATGATGTCATCATGAGTGCCAATGTGCTATGCAGTGTTTTAAAACCCGGACCGACCCGGCCGGTTGGACCGGTCGACCCACGAACCAGAGGGTACAGCGATTCGGGCAGGCTATAGGACCGGATATGTAATTAACCCGCTGAAACCCGGTGTGACCCGGTCGGGTCAGTGGGCGGACCGCTAAACCAGTTTAGCCCACCCGACCTGTTTTTCCATTTTTTTTAAATAAAAAGGCACGGCATATATAAAGACAAAAACCCTAGTAACACATACTTACAACTCAAATGTCATTTTCAACCGCCGTTCACCTCTCTCATCTCAATCGATGAAGATGATGAATATGGATATCAAGACTATGACAATTTGACTCCATGGGCATAAATAGTTTATTGATTAGTGAATCGTTATAACTTTTTTGAGTTTCTGTTTTTTGTTGACTATATAACTTACTTATGTTTGTAAGTCTGTTATATTTTGATTTCCAACAATGTTTGGAACATACTATATTTTAAAGATACAATCTGAATTAGAACTTATTTGTGAGTTTTTTTATGCAGTACCATTGTTTAATGTATGAGCTAATTTGAATTTGGATTTGAATTAGCTTGAATAGTACTGCAGTTAAGAAATTAACTTGCAAACTTGCAACTATGAAGATAATTTTTTTAATGTACGAAATTTAAATAGAAAAAAAAAATGACAGGATCTTTTTTTTATCAAAATTTCATTCATAATATAAATTTTGGTCATAAATAATTTTAGATAGACCGGGTCAATAGTCATGCGGTCTGACCAATGACCTAATGGTTCGACCAGTGACCCAGTGCCTTGACCGACCACCGGTCCGGGTTTTAAAACATTGGTGCTATGCTATGACAACCAGAAAATGTACCAATCATCACAGCTTGGCATGATCATCCTTCCAACCAGGGTAATAATATATCAGGTTTAAGCCTGTCTTACTATTGAAGTTAACCCTGTCTTTTGAGGTTTCGCTTTTTCTATGAAGAAACATGTTACCTTATTAAGGTGGAATTTCATATTCAAATGCCTATCAGTTAAAACCACCAAACCAAACTACTACACTACAGATGTAACACATATATCTCCTACCTGAAACAAGTACCTACCATGGGTAATAGAAAACTTCTGCTTACTCAAAGCATAGTAATGAATCAACAGGTAATTTTTAAAGTATCAGATAAAACAACTCAAGAGCACTTAAAAGCTGCTACGAAAGCAAATAGTTCACACTCATGAAGTAAAACTAGAACAGAATCATACACAAGAAATAAAACGATAGTTTTCCAGGGCCATTACGGACCCAACACAAGTTCTAAAACATAAAAAACTAACAACCGTAGAAGTTCAACACATGATAAGAGAGCTAGGCAACATTCACATTCTTAAAACCCACCACGAAGGCGCAAAACAAGGTGAAGAGTAGACTCCTTCAGAATGTTGTAGTCAGCAAGGGTCCTTCCATCCTCCAATTGCTTCCCAGCAAAGATCAACCTCTGCTGATCTGGTGGGATTCCCTCCTTGTCCTGTATTTTAGCCTTCATGTTATCAATCGTGTCTGAACTTTCTACCTCCAAAGTAATAGTCTTTCCGGTCAACGTATTCACAAAGATCTGCATACCTCCCCTCAAACGAAGGACAAGGTGAAGGGTGGACTCTTTCTGAATGTTGTAATCTGCCAAAGTTCAGCCATCTTCGAGCTGCTTTCCAGCAAAAATCAACCTTAGCTGATCTGGGGGGATACCCTCCTTGTCCTGTATCTTGGCCTTCACATTATCAATAGTGTCGGAGCTCTCTACCGCCAAAGTAATTGTCTTGCCAGTAAGAGTCTTCACAAAAATCTGCATACCACCACGAAGACACAAGACAAGGTGAAGAGTTGACTCTTTCTGGATGTTGTAATCAGCAAGAGTTCTGCCATCTTCCAGCTGCTTTCCAGCAAAAATGAGCCTCTGCTGGTCTGGGGGAATGCCCTCCTTGTCCTGAATCTTAGCCTTCACATTGTCAATTGTGTCCGAGCTCTCTACCTCTAAAGTAATTGTCTTTCCTGTAAGGGTTTTTACAAAAATCTGCATACCACCACGAAGTCGCAAAACGAGATGAAGAGTTGACTCTTTCTAGATGTTATAATCGGCCAATGTTCTGCCATCTTCAAGCTGTTTTCCAGCAAAGATGAGCCTCTGCCCTTGTCTTGAATCTTGGCCTTGACATTGTCGATTGTACCGGAGCTCTCCACCTCAAGAGTGATTGTCTTTCCTGTGAGAGTCTTCACAAAGATTTGCATCCCACCACGAAGACGGAGCACCAAGTGGAGTGTGGACTCCTTTTGGATGTTGTAATCTGCAAGGGTACGCCCGTCTTCCAGCTGCTTGCCGGCAAAAATTAGACGCTGCTGATCTGGAGGGATCCCTTCCTTGTCTTGAATCTTGGCCTTAACATTGTCAATTGTATCGGAGCTCTCCACCTCAAGGGTGATTGTCTTTCCTGTGAGAGTCTTCACAAAGATTTGCATCTACATTATCATAAACAGAAACAAAGGAATCAATCACCAATACTTTATAAGGTCACTACAAAGTTAAGACTATGTGTAACAAAGGAATGAGAGCAAAAGATCATCCATATAACCACTTGCATTTTCAGGATACACTTGAAAATTTCATCATCAAATTGCCACAAACAACCAATAAATAAATTGGGTAACAACATTAAATAACAAATATAAAGAACACAAACCCAGACAAAAGTAGAGATTTGATGCTTTTATAATTGTTCCCAGTTCAGAATAGCAAAAGATCAGTCAATACAGTCACAATATAATCACTTTCATTTACAAAACGAATCCATAAACAATGCTTCGTAATGGTCAATACAAAGTAGAAAAGAGTACATGTAACAAAAGACTGAAGCATAAGATTAACCAATATGATCACTTATATTTACAGGAAACATCTTAGAAACTTCATCAAATTCTACCAATCAATAAATAAATAAATTGGGTTACAACACTAAATTACATATATACAAAACAAAAGTCCAGGAAAACTAGAGATATAAAAGTATTAAAAACTTGGTTTTTTCTAGATTACCTTTGAAAAATGATGGGTAATTTACCCACCAACCAATGAAAATGTGCAATTTATTGGTGGGGTCAAGATAGTTCATGAATATCACTTAAAAAGGTGAATGTTCATTAGTTGAGTTAAATTACCCACCATTTTTCATGGGTACTTGTCACCTAAAAACTTTCAAGTTCAGATAAGAATTGTCAATTATCCCAGTACCAATCTAATTACAGAATTTTTCATAATTATTCAATACATTACCTATACAACCCTTAAGACAGACATGAACGTCTTCTTCGATCATTCAAATTGAAACAAATTGGCCAATTAATAAAGAAAATTTTCCCAAAGATTCGATTATTAAAAGAGTAATATCACGAAAACGATTAGATCAAAAATCAAAGCAGACAAATCCAATAATCAATTTAAAGAGAATACAAAACCCTAAAAATTGAAATCTAAAGAACTAAATAAAAATCAATTATGATCTGCAAAAAGGTCCATAAATGTTGTATTCACGATGATTGGTTTCACCATCCAAAAAGGTCTAGCGGCGCAGTTTATTGACCGCTTACCTTCAATTCAAGTGTAAATAATGGTTTATATATAAAAATAACATCTACCATTATGATCCAACGATAAACTAATTGAGATAACACAAAACCCTAATAATCGAAATCTTAATCAGAAAGAGAAGAGGAATAGAAGAATAGAATACCTTGATTAGGGTTTTCTTTTTCTTTTCGCTTTTTATATAAAAAATTATTTGAGATTGTGTTAAGTCAGCGCAAGATCTGCCAATTATATCGTGACACGTGGACTGATATTTTTTGATAATGCCCTTCTCTGGAGTCTGGATACTTCTTCTTTTCTTTGCTAGCTAAGTATTCTTTACTAGTATCAAAATTTGACACCAATTTAAATGACTGGTATAATTTGAAGTTGTGATTGTAATAGCATAGTTAAAATATGTGATTAATTGTATTTGGTAAATGATTAATAAATTTAAGAAGGTATTACAACTCGTTAATTATTATCTAAACAATATTAATCACGGCTTTTAACTGTTTATATCTAAATATAGATTATGATTAATGAATATTTGAAAATATGAAAATTATGTAACCTAACCTTTTGTTTCATGCAGTGAAGTGGGATCCGCTTTACCTGAACCTCCTCTTCTACAGCTATATTTTGAAGTAAAATTTCATTTTTACTACAATGTGGTTTGCAGTACCATCAAAATGTGAACATAAATTATTAAACCTTGTACTCTAATAAAAAAATAATAATAATTGGATCTATCACTAACGTTATTATTAATAGTTGGAAGAAACAAATCATCAATAACTTGTTGCTCAAAACACCTGGATGATGCAAAATCCTGGTGGATAGTGACAACCCAATATCCTGGTGGATCCTCTGGACCCCTTACCATTTCCTTTGTGTCCACAAAGTTAAGCATTTGGGGATCCCTTGTTGGCACAGGTGGACCACCATGATAAATTGCCGAGTCTATGTCAACTTTATATTGTTTCTCAGGTGAATGCAATCCGTGGCTAAGCTTTGCACTCATCAATGCTGAAAAAAATCCTTATTTTCTATATGAGGTTGAAGGTCCATCCCATTCTGATCTGCGAATTTTCGCAGATGCTACGGTTGAGCATCCAAGTCTTAAGAAAAGAACTTTCTTCATTCCCATTAACTTAACCTCAAACCAAGCCTTTGTCACAATAGATGTAGACTCGTCCATTCTGGAGCTATTGTATCGTACAGGTGCTGTGTAGACATGAGAAAACATGCTCCACTTCACTGGTTCGTACTTCGTAGTAGCCTCGGTCATCTGGTTCGTCAATAGGATCATAACTGTTATCTTCTGAAATTTCTAGGACACCTGGAACCTCTGAAAGATGCTGAAGATGGATTGATAGGTGGTTGTTTTTCTTGTCTTCCAAATATGAGCGAATACCTGTTACTGGCCGATTTCCCGAGTCAACCTGCTTATTGAAAAAATATCAAATATAAGTTTTACAGTGCTAACTAATTCCTACATTAATTATTTTCTTCATGCTAAAATCTTACATTTAAAATAAGGAATGCAATTTTTATATATTTGAATCAGGTTCCTTACATTCTTGCATAAATGTTTTCAAATAAAACTACTAAAAACTATGGAACTTGGAAGAAGGAATTACCTTCACAGTATTAACATAAAGTTTTGGTCCCATGAGAGTGAACTGAAGTGACAGAGATGCATTCCTTTTATACTTATGGTCAAAAGACAAGAGGCAGATCACCATATATACATCGGTGCCCATTGTTGTGGCAACTGAAACTCTAGAAATTGATGAAGTTCCTCTATTGCAGGTTTATCTGTTTGAAACAGAATTTTTAAACAGATGTACCAACATATATTCCAACAAAGAATAAAAATCCAGAAGAAGAAAAAGTATTGGGCAGAGGAAAACCAAAGTCGCAGGTGTCTACTCACATCTAAGATACAAATTCACCGCATGACTTGAAAATCCATTTCCAGGGACAGAATTCAGTAATGAAGTAATAGGCACCAAAGACATTGATATGACATTAGGAGAGTGTGATATGGTTGAGAGAAACTGGTTATAAGGTTGACACACATCAATACCTCCCCTTCGAACAGAAATGCTTACTATAAATATCTAAGTAAAACTTTTCAAACAAGAAAAAATGAAATAAACTTTAAGTTGAATGTTACTGCTATTAGGGGAAAATCTAGAAATCATGCATTTTAGCACTAAATGAATGCTTATAGTATTAGCAATTGTAGAGCAAGGGGTCAGTAATCAAAGTGATTATTATTGTTCATAAAAATTAAAAGTCGAAGTTCTGTAATATTTTATGACGACTATTAACTAGAAGAGGATGACGCATAACAATGATACTTACTCGGCAAGAGCAGCAGGGTTCCACAAACAAGGCACGTCTTTTTTCACAGTTTCAGAAAGGGTAATGTTAGTTCTATCTAATTCAACGGATACAATGTTATGAACCATCCATCAAAGGCAAGGCTTTTAGTGGAAGCTACATCCCTGGACCAACATTTTTTCATGTCGAACATGCTATTGAATTGGCCGGATGGAATCTTTCCCGACAAAGATAGTCGTCTGTTGAAATGCTCAGACATCTGCAAAAGTCCAATTTCAATGAAATTCAGACTTCATCATTTTGCCATATCCCATCACCCCTAAAATTTCTCTTTTTCATATCACTTATATGTCAAAAAAGAAAACATCTACCATAAATGGGAATTAAAAAAAAAAACAGGTAAATCAACAGGTAATACATGATTAGTCTTCAAAAGTCAAATGGTTAAAAAGGAATTTCAGTAACAAAATTCAAGTGCAAACAAACATCACTCAACCTGTGCAAGGCAAGAATTGCGACAAAAAATTTCAAGCGGAAATTAGTGATCAGAATTCAATTATGGTAATACTACGTACTAGATGGATCTAACAACATCATAATACCACCATGAATCGTATCTAATGAATCAACTGTCAAAATCAAAAAACAATCTTGTAAAATATTATCTGCAACTAGAAAATCATATAATACTATTGATAAAACACAGTTAGGCTAAAAGTGAGGACATCGGATTGAAACCTGGTACAGTCACCTTTATCAGACTTAATAAATAAGGGAACATTAGGGACAACAATACCAGAAGGAAAAACAAGGTCCCCTGTGTTTGAACTACTATTGTCAATATGAATCAACCTTGACTTGCAAGCAGAAAATCTTATATCATTGCATAAATTGTATCCTTGACCAATCACACTCACAGCTTTCTCAGCTGCTAATTGAGGATCCAACCCTGCATTTCCATAGCTATTAGTATTATTAACATTGAAACCCATTACTCAAGCCACAAAAAATATTGCAGCTATGTAAGTTGAACTCTTCAGGGGTTTGTCCACATAGAATGGTAAGAAAGAAGAACAAGTGTTGAAGTGATGATAGTATAGTATAGTATAGTATATAATGTTTGAAGAGGTCATAACACTTGTTCTTAGTGTACTCTATGATGGAGAGTCTTTTCAAAGGGTCATATACGCGGGTCATATATTTATTTTCTTATGATAATTATTTTTGGGGGTTGAATGAAGGGGGTGGAGAAGTAAAAAGGACGGTTAATTTGTAATATTCATAGAAAGAAAAGATTAATTGGAGGGAAGGTGAATTGAAGGTGACAAGTGTCATTGGTTATTCCATTGGAGGGAAGGGATAATCTTTGGAGGATATTGACATGTGAACCAAGGTGCATAAGTACCAAAGATGTATAGTGTTCAAGTTGAGGTGGAGTTACGTTCACATGAAAGACTAGACCATTCAAATCAAACAAAAGAGGTGCATGAAGAAGATGTTCAGGAACATGTGGAAAATTATTATAGCTTGGTCAAAGAGATATAATGATTATAACACTTTGTGAATACTTAAGAACTCAAATAACTAACCAAACAAAATCAGAAAATGTAACCGGTAAAACCAACTACTATAAAGAAGAGAGAACAAAGAAGATAACACCAACAATTATAGTGGTTCGGTCTAGAAGGTTTTACTATATGCACAGTAATAAATACATACAAACATACAGAAGCACATCATGAAGACATGAACTCAATACAGCCCAAAATATTTAAGATTAATTCTAGATGTGACTTTTGATGGAAGAACTATATCCAGTTTGATCATCATAGTACTTGGACCATAACATGACACCTCCATATTTTGTGCTACCTTTAATGATAGGTAGTACTTTTGATGTCAAGTCAGCAACAGAAACAAAACCACTTCCTGCAGCCTGTGGAGATGCTGGTAATCCTAAGAAAATCTTTGTTGCTGGAATATCATTAATCCATTCTTTCCATGCATTTTCAAGATTACCAATATCTGCAGAAGAATACTGACAAGGTGGATTGTTGTAAAATTGCACCCAAACATAGTCAAAAAGACCTGTCTTGAGGGCCTCTCCAAGCATAGCATCAGGAAAAGGACACTGAGGAGCAGCAGTTAAGTAAACCTTCTTTCCCTTTTTGCTATAACCTGAAAGGTACTTTGCAAGATCATCCCAATGTTGGTTTGTTCCTCCTTCAATGTCAAAATCAATGCCATCCAAAACAGCATCACCAAGTGGACGTGTAGATGAGTGTCCACCCAAGAAGTTGTTCCAAAGGTAAGTGGCAACAATTCTAGCATCCTCTGAAGATGCAAGTGAGTAGCTTCCAGCACCACCTCCAATTGAAAGAATAACTTTAATTCCTTTGGATTGACATGACTTTATGTCAGTACTTATTTTGGTGCATCCATTACTATATGCATCACAATGACCAGCAAGGTCCATCCTAGGAGCTCTACCACTGCCAAAAGTGTAGAGAAAAGCTATGTTCACATATTCATAGTTTCCCGTGGCACAAGTTTCAGCCAAGGTTCCCTCATTTCCATTTTGACCCCAGTAGATGGAAATTCCTCCACCATTTGATCCTCTTGCTAGGATCAAAATCACTAGTGAAAATATTATCAAAGTCCCTAGCTTATTATAACTTGTCATTTCATGCAGTTTTCTTTGCACTCGCTCTCTTTTGAATATTGAGGCTTGTCTTGGTTGTGGAATATACTCTCATGAAATAGAGACTTTTATAGGTAGATGTTGCTAATTTGCTTTGACATTAAACATGTTTTACTTACCCATATGCGTGCCTTAACAGTTATGTTATGTATCTAATTAATAAGTGTTATTGCTAATCTTTGGCTTCACATTATAGTCTTGGACTTAAACAAACCAAGTTGAATCTTGTATTGTTTCGTTTTCTTTAGGAGTATTGTCTCTTGTTAGTCTTTACAACGTACGCTGTTGGGAGGTCACATAAATCCATGGCGTAGATTATTACAATCAGCAATATTATTTGACAGTATTAACGTTAAACTTTTATATTATAACTCAAGATTAAAATTTAAAACTCATTCTCCCTTCAGCCTTAATGAATTTGTGAGCATTAACAATAGCAGCATCCCTACTAGACTTAGATGTGCTATCTTACCATATGCAGGGTTATATGCAATGTTTCCATAAGTGCTAACTAATTGTCTAACCTCAACTTTAGGGTTCAAAGAACCCTAAAATATCATTTGCTCAAGCCGAGTTGGATATGCAATGATATATTTTTTGTTTAGGCATGCATTTTTAATTTGATGGTGATATGCTTCACAATAATGGAATGCTTCATCTCATGGATAAACTTGCTAACCAAATTCTTCAAAAAAAAAAAATTGTAATAGAGATGATTTCTTTGACTCCATCTGAAAAGAAGGACTTTAGATTGGTCCATTATAACAACTTCAGGTTTAAGTCTCAGTGGGTGTGTTGATCTCAACAAAAAATGCACTTGCCACAATAATATTCAGGAAAATGGCATAACTACATTAGGTATTTGAAGGAAACATTGCATTCTCTTTCTTTCAATAAAAAATACATATTTCTACGTTAGCGTAATTATACCAGTTCAATAACATTCTTCACGTCATAGTGGTAGATTGTAGTGGCCACATCGGTTTTTCTTAAGAGAAATTCTAAAAAAGACCAACGTCTTTAAAAGTTACAAAAATTAAATATTTGAGGTGCGTTTGTTTGAGGTTTGGATTAACTTTCCGAGAAATATAAATGTTGGGATCTTATTCTCAGAAAATTGTAGAAAAAAGTGTTTGGTCAATAGTATAATTCCTGGGAATTTTTTATAAAAAAATTATAAAAAATTCCAGAGAATACTATAGCTAAGATATGTTTGGCTTGCAATCTATATTCCTGGGCATGAACGTTAAATTTATAAAACTACCCCTTGTGGTGTAGTGAACCACTTACTTGGCTAACTCTTTATTTGCATGTTTTTCCCATCCATCAATCATACCAATACGTACAGGTGGCATTTCACATGGGAAAGGCCAATCCTTTCCCACCATGGGAAAGTTAATTTCATCCATTAGATTAGAAGTAAAGAATACAGTCTAATAATACACTCTCAACACTAGATTTTTTGTCAAAATCTTCCACCAGACCAGAAACCACCACCATCTCTCTCCTTCATCCCCACCAACCCACCACCGGCAACACCATCAAAACCACAGTCCCAACAACATCAAACTGATTGCCCAAGGAAGTGAACCTATAAATTACATAATCCAGCTAAGAAGCAGAAATAGTCTGCAGACTTTGGTGGCAAGAAGCTTTCACTGTACCTGATAACTTTGAACTTGGTCGATTGGTGTCATGCCACACTCAATCTCTTTACTTCAAAACACACTTGCAGTCAACTTAAAAGCTTCTGAAATTTTATCCACATATTACTAAGTACGCTAAAACTGATGAATTCAGGGTGCTATGTCATTAAAATTTAAAAATCTAAAATATATATTGATTAATTCAATTACTCATGGCACTCCTATCATTAGTTACTCCAAAGATTTAAAATTATTAATTAAAAATTAAAATATTCATATTCATAGAAAACTGGTATAGAGAAATGAAAATAATTGCTAATTGAGATGCATCGTTCCAAAGAAATGGAATTAAAGTTAGGAAAAATTTGAAGTGATGAGTTTGAATGGATTTTATGGAATATGTTTTATGTAATGCTGAATGTTGTTGCTGTTTCCCGATAGAAAGCTTATCAGTATTCATTCCTCCCATCTATTTTCATTTTTCAGATCTAAACTAAAAAAAATATATATATTTGGATCTCCTAGTCTGGTTCAACGCAAGAAAAACTATCAAGATTAGATTTTCTAAAAATATTTCCTTTTTTTAATCTGATTTTGTTTGGGTTGTTTGATTTTAATTTGGCTGTAAGGTGGTTTTAATGGTGTTGCACTGTTGCTGGTGATGGGTTGGTGGGATGAAGGATAGAGATGATGATGGAAGATAGTGCAGTAAAATCTAGTGTTGAGAGTGTATGATAAGACTATGCTTTTTGTTTGACCTAATGGATGAAATTAACTTTCCCATGTGAAATGCCACCATACGTACACTTTTGATTAAATCTCCGACTCAGGTGTTACATATAGGAATCTATTTTGAACTAAACAATGTAAGGTATCACTGTTTTGAACTAAACAATGTAAGGTATCACAGCATAGTTGCTCGGAGACATAGGACAAAATAAAACAAAATAACACACTTGGTGACATCTAAGATGAGAGAACAGTCAAGTCCCTCACCGGTTGACCAATTAATTTTCACCATTAGATTAGTTAATGATTTAAATTTGTCACACAAAAATACAGAACAGTTTTAACAAAAAAAATAGAGAACACTTAAACCTCTCCAAACACAATCACAATCCAAAACTTCCAATTTTACTTAAATTTATCACACACTTCAATCGGAGTCTCCTTCATACAGGTTGCAAACTCGCACAAACCACTACCATGACTCCCTAATTCTCTTTTCATTGTCCTCACCTAAGCACCGTAGTAACTCCCTAATTCTCTTTTCATTGTATTGTCTTCACCTAAGCACTGTAACTTCCTGGTTCTCTTTTCATTGTATTGTCTTCTCCTAAGCACCGTAAATCAAAAGGGAAAATTTTTGTTATCACCATTTATGTATTTACATTTGTATTCATAAATACAAAAGGAGAAAGTGGGAGAGACATCATCAAGAACCGCCATCCATCTGATCGTCACCCTCTTTGAGCAGCCATTATAAAAGTTCACAAACGTACATTCCACAACTCGAAGCATATATTGATGATCCATAGCACCAAAGACTGGTGAAGGAAAAAAAAAATACTCTTATCTTTAAGATTGTTTTGTTGAGATGGGATTTCTCTTTGACTCAGATCACAACAAAACCCGAAGAGTTTATTTTATTTTTCCTTCAACAAGACTTGTTGATATGTAACCTCGAGAAGTTTTACAATGGTTACACAAAGAGGGTGACAATCAAAAAGACAGTTATCAATGATTTTGGGTATCCAACTTTCCCCTTAATTATTTCGGAATACAAATGTGAATAACAACCTAAAGCTTGGTTGAAGACAATCAAATGAAAAGAAAAAACTAGGACTCTAATGGTGGTGGTTTGCACTAGAGGTGAGTTTGCAATGTTGACGAATTGGAAATGGATTGTGATTTTGTGAAACAATGACAAATGTGAAAGGCGGCTTGAGGACAGCTGATAATAAAAGCAGATTGTCCATTCAATTTGCCTATCGTTCAAAAAGTCCTAATAAATATTAGAACTCTATTAATATTTGCCCCCTAACTAAGTCATATATGAAATATTTTCATAGGACTACTCAAAGGGGCATAATTTACAAATAATTCTCAAGTTAAGAGATGCTAAAGACTTGTGTATTACAATTTATAAACAAAAAACATGTTTCCTAACCTATAAGCAGCTATGAAAAATCATTCAGACATACTTAATCATCAAAGAAATAGTAAGTAAAGTAACTGCTGTAATAATTTCAACGGAAATCTACATTGATTATGGAATGCAGAAAAAGTCATAAAACCTCAATGCAACGTCTTGAATCAACTTATTTCTCAATTTATTTCTCAGCAGATATACTTATTCAACTAATTTGTCCACAATCTTCAATGACAACATGTTCTAATGTCCTACCATTTTGTGAACCAACCTTCTCCATGGCCTGAACTACATCGTATCCTTCGACCACTTTTCCAAATACAACATGCTTTCCATCAAGCCATTGAGTCTTTGTGGTACAAATGAAAAACTGGGAACCATTAGTATTGGATCCAGAATTTGCCATGGAAAGAATACCAGGTCCAGTATGCTTCAGCTTGAAATTCTCATCGGCGAATTTAGACCCATATATAGACTCTCCTCCAGTTCCATTCCCTTTGGTAAAATCTCCTCCTTGACACATAAACTCTGGAATAATACGATGAAAACCAGAACCTTTATAGTGTAAAGGTTTACCGCATTGCCCAATTCCCCTTTCTCCTGTGCAGAGTGCCCTAAAATTTTCAGCTGTTTTAGGGGTAGCATCAGCAAACAGCTCCATTACTATCTTTCCAGCTTTCATTCTTCCAATTAGAATATCAAAGAAAACCTTTGGATTTGACATTGTTACAAATTTACCCAAATATCAAGTTCCTGGAGGGAAAAAAGTGAAACATCATTATCATTATAATATACAGAACAATACTAATGTATGCATCATTGGATATGCTTAAAAAACTTGTGTCATAGACGTATCTTAGTTAAACTTAGACACAAACAGGTAATTAAGCATATATGATAAATATATGCAAACATACATGCAAAAATAAATGCTTATTCACATGTCTATGTATATATATAAACGTATATGATAATTAATCTATAGATCAAGAATATCTATCTATACAGTGATGTGATGGATTGAGATAAAAATATTTACAATTGAAAAGCCTAAAATGGGGTATTAAAATGATTGAGAATTAGATCTAAAACAAAAAAAAACAATGTATGCCACCATGCAGAAGCGTTGTTCAAATTATAGATTATGGAAACAAACAAAAAGATCACGGTGGCAACAAGTGATGTAGCTTAGGTTTATGTTCTGCACTGATGTATGAACTAATCAGCACAAGACCGTTCTAAGCACAGAGAATAAAAATAATAACAATAACACCAAAATTGATTGGATTTAGAAAGAAAATAAATGTTCATCATTCTGTAATAAATCCCTAGGATAAAAAAAAACACTGAGAGATCTGATTCTACAGAAAATGATGATGATGTTTGATCTAGCACATGCTTTGAACTAACGGGCTATCATATAGAGCACGATAGTCTTCGAATGTGCAGTGTTAAAACAACAAGAGAGTAAAAGAAATTCTAAGGAGAGAATTGGAGATGATTGAATACCTAAGCCTTGAGGAAGAGGATGAAGCAGGCGCATGAATTGAAAGACTGCGGTAGTGGCTGGCATAAATAGACCTGAAATTAGGGTTTAGGGTTTTGTATTTCTGTGGGTTGGGCTTCTTACACCAGAAAATGTGGTCAATCACTCTTAAGCCCAATATCCAAAAATATGCACCCTACCCCTACACCAGGTCCCCATACCCCACAAATCCAATTAATCAAATTCTAAAAGACCGCTTTAAGTATTTTATTTTTATCTGAAATGATGATTATATATGAAGTTTTTTTTTTTTTTGTGTTCACTCTCGGATTTCCGTAGGGAAATGGGCACTAGTAATTCGTAGTTCAGAAATCAAACACAGGTTCTCTTGGACAATTCATCGTTTGGTGAAGTTCGTTAACCACTTGAGCTTAATTGTTTGGTTAAAATCTTTTATTCATTTTATACCAACAAAAAATATGATTCATTTAATTAAAAGAAAATCACTAACAATACTTTTTTTGTGCGTGTGAATACTTCCATACCCGATTGTTTTTTCTCAAAAAATATGATCATAAAATTATATTACCTACGTTTGAAAAATACTGAATAATTAATACAAACTTTTTTTTTTTTTACTGAAAGTTTCAGCAAATGTGAAGAAAAATAAAATTATTATAGGACAACTCCAATGAAGGCTACAAAGTAATCCTTTAAACTAATCACAATCAGAATAGATAGATCTACTGAAATTTGTTAAGAAATGACCAGTACCAAATAAATTGGCTTTAAAAACGAAACCATTCCATTAGAATAAAGAGAAGAAAAAAAAACTTATAATAATAAGGAACATATAATAGCATGATATGAAAGTGCAACTCTGTGGTTCTTTTCATTAGGAATAGGAATTAGGAATAAGCCAACATTAATGTAGATGTTTGTTTTTAGTGATTAAAATTCTTTATTTTGGTCTTCATGTATTGACGTTGCTATTAAATTTGGGTTTTTGGAACTTTTGATGCTTCCCAGTGATATCATTATATGCTACTTCCAAATCATTTCATGCTCCCGTTGCACAGTGCTGAGAGTTATGAATTGGATGCGAACGTTAATGAGTTTGAGTGCTAGTGTTACTTTTTATATATATAGGGCAAATGTTATTAGTGAAATATGTTGGTTTTCAGAATCACAGTTCACCAACGAGCTAACTAAGAACACATTTGCTGCGTTGCATTATAAACACCAGCTACGAACAAAATCACAGTTCTACTACCTATGGGACTATAATGCACAACATGTTCAGAAAAATGAGTGTTCAATGTAGGTGATATGTGTTACTACTTTCACAACTCTATCTTCAAAATTGAGAAAATATAAGCTAGAAAAAATCCGTTAGTTCATGGTTTTAGTATATTTTTAAATGATACCACAAATATCTGCAAGAAAAATTATATGCATTATCATAATCTTGTTTTCATCTTTCTTTGTTCGACAGTGGCAAGCATCTCCATACTCTTTGGAGAGACCCCTAATTCATAATGCGGCAAAATGATCAAACAGATAAATGGTTAGCTAAGTGAACCGAGTATATTCAGTATGTTAGAAATCCCAGGTTCTCTTCAACAGTATTGAAGTAACGAATTTGGAGGAACGTAAGAAATTTGAGAAACTTATAATTGTTTTTTTTTTAGAACTTTTCACCCGCACGTAGCAGGACTGTTCTAATTTCATTAGCTATCTCGTGAAGGAGGATAGGTTTTCGAATCAATCCATTCATTCCCACCTGTAGGCATCTCTCCTTTATGCGTTCTTCTGCACTTGCTGTAAGAGCAATAATCAAGGGCCAATTTCGGCTTTGGAACTTCCGAATCTTCCTTGCAACTTCAAAACCATCCATTTCAGGCATTTGAAGATCCAATAGGATGATTTTGAATGGTATACTGGACGCAGTTATAGCAGCCAAACAATCAAAACCCGATGAAACGGCGATTACTTGACAACCCAGCTTCTCAAGCAGCTTCATAGTTACAGTCCTGTTTACATTATCATCATCGGCTAAAATAACGTTAAGACCTCTAAACTGTTGGTTTGAAAAATCTTTGTTAGCAAGAACGAATCTTCCATGCGATGATCCTGATTGAAACTTGAGAAGAAGTGTCATCCCTTGAGCCAAACCCAGAGAGTTTGGTGATATCCAGATATTACCTTCCATCATCTGTACATTAAATATTGTATGGTTAGAGTTACAAAACAATCACACAATGGTGAATCAAGCATATCATATGTGATAGGACACAGAATATTCAAAAGGTAAAAAGTGGAATTGAATAGAATACAAACTTGATACAGAGGCAACTCTCAGCACACTTGATTTCTCGTGTCCCGATACCCTTCTCACTAAACGTGCAGTTCAAACTACCGCTAGACCAAGCACAGGCTGAGTCTTTTTCATGTTGAAATGTAAAACTCACTGATCTTACAGATGAATAAAGCAGATAACATTCTCAGTCAGCCCCTTCCGCTATTTCATTCTTCATTTAGGTTAATCTACTAATACTCTCCGATTTGTGATGAATAGATACTAAGAATGAGGATCCAAGAAACCAGACTATAAATAATACTGGTTTTAAGAAACACCCTGCATGCAATTAGTTGCATCTACACTAAATAGGGGGCTTTCTAAATTTATTGGTATTCTTAAAAATATGATTCAACGATTATACCACCACAAACTAATTTTATTGATAGTTTCATTACACATTTCCAACATCATAAACAGATACCCACAGGAACATTCACTTGTTCAAATAATTGAGGCTACCGGAAATTTTGTCAAACCAAGAGTCATCCTCTGTGCATAAAATGTAGTTCAAATGTTTACAGTAAACTGACAACAATTTATATAATTAATTACCGAAGCAGCACATACGTTGTCAAAGGTGGGGAGAGGTGCTTATCAACAAAAACTTAAACAAAAGGAACTATCCATATAAATTTGAAAAAGAGAATGATTACCTGCACCAGCGTTTTGCAAATGCTGAAGCTTAGGCCCTCCTTAGGTTCATTGCTGTGGTGCATCCTACTAGCACAACTACTATTTAAAATTGGTCCATCTGAATAGGAACTAGTACCAGTTATCTGGAAATTAAATTTTATATGCACATTATCATTTTGCATGCTTGATCTCAATATTCCAGAACTTCTATCATCCTTATCTGCGGTATCACTTTCAAAAGAAACTCGAAAAATGAGAGTCCCTCTATCATATAAGTTCAATAAATAGCCAATCATATGCAAAATTAACTGAAAAGACCTTGCCTCATCACCTATTACCATATCAGGCAAGGATCTTTGCACGTCAATTTCAAGACCAAAGCCTTTATACACACACAAACACTTGGCAATGCATGAAGCTTCCCTCATCATGGAATGTAGATGGAAATGTTTCAACTCTAACTGGAAACTTCCTTTGTCGTTGGCTGAAATTTCCATTACATCATTTATCAAACGCGAGAGCGAATTGCTAACTTTCAATATTGTATCAACCACAATCTTCTGCTCAGATCTTATATTATCCTCTTGAAACATTGAAAGCAAGCCCAGGATTGAATGCAACGGTCTCCTCATTCCATGGCTCATCACTTTCTCAAATGAGCTCCTTGCCTGGCGGGCCATCATTGCATGCTTTTGTGCCTGTTGCAACGCCCGGTTTTGCTCTTTAAGTTCCTGTCTCATTAACTGAGACTCTTCAAGAACAGATGCATGAGACAAGGCCACAGCAACCTGGTCAGCAACTACCTCCACTATCTCCATCTCATGGTGGGTCCAAGCCCTTGAGTTCGATTTCGGAAGAACCAAAACTAGTATAGCATAAGATGTCTCAACAAACTCCGGTGTCCCTCCTTTGAAATTCGACACATGAAGTATCGGCATACGAATGGCTGCTACAGCACCCGAGTCCCCAGATTCACCACTACTGGCAGCTCCGAGTGCAGAATCAGGCCTCAAAATCGACACCCCTTTGCTCTTTCTTATCTCTAACACATCCAAATCATTTACAGAAATAGAACTATGAAAACTCTTCGCCGGATTCGGCTTCAACTCATGAGTCAAATGCATCACCCTTCTATCCTCATCAGGCATCCAAACCGCACAATTATGCAACTCCATGGCCTTGGAAAGCTCAACAAGTGTGGTATATAATATTGTATGCTTATCCAAAGACTTCCTAATCTCGCGAGTCAACATCCTAACATGCCAACTAGCCTCCTTCTGTTTCTTCATAATCCCAACTTCTTGCCCCAATTCCAACACATTCTGCTTCAAGAAAAACTCCCTCACCTTGATTTTCAAAAGAAGAGGAATCAAGGTGGGAAAAGTAATTGCAGTGGCACATGAAACAAGGGCAGTGAGGAATTTAGCAACAGTGAGAGATAGAAACAATTGAAAGGAATGAGGGCCATAGTAAGTATAGGCATTGAGCAAATGGGTCAAACCACATAGAACTATAAAGGCAACAAACTGAAGAAATACCAATTTAAATGGAACATTGGAGTAGCTAACAAAGTAAAGAAGCTCAAGGGGTATTGAAAAATATGCAATAGCAATGAAAAAGTCACTGACTTTTTGACAAACCAAAATACTTTGTACACTCCAAATCCCATCATCATCACAGTTGCAATGTACATATTCATCATCAATCCCATAAACAGATATCACAAAAGAACTAATCATCAACAATAGCAATAACAACAAAGAAGAAGAAAACCCTTTTTCCATTGCAACATAAACAACAAATAATCAATGGTCATTTTCAAAACCAGTGGTCAAAGTTATGATTTTTATTACTAATACAGTTCCCAAAAGGAAAAAGCTAAACCTAACAAACAACATAGATGGTGCTTCCATAGCTCATTTAGATCTAAACTACTAACTTAACTACCAAGATTAGGTAAATTGAAGAAAATAATGAATGAACAAAAAAGAGAGTGATGAAGCATAAAACGTGTGTTCAAATTCAATGGTTGATTAGTTTCTTCAAAGACACGGCATTCAATGATTTTGTGGGTTTTGATGAATTAGAATGTGATTAATTAATAAAATAAGAGTTAGAATAAAGAGATCAATTTGGTAGAAAAGAGAAAGGGAAAAAAATCTAAGTTTGAACTTTGAATAAGAAGAGGAAAAGGAAGACAAAGACAAGGGGTGTGGGTGGGGCCCGCAAATCTTTACATGAACCGAACCTAGACACACTCTTTGTAATAGTAATTAATTAAATAAATCAACCCTTTTTTATCAACTCAATAAATTACTATTATTTGCTACTTAAGTATAATAATAAGCTCAGCCTATGATTTATCACCTTATAATTGTTTATTCTTGTCTAAGATCAGTTCATTCTTAGATTATGTCATTCAAGATGTTATTGTTACAAACATCGACTGTCTCTTTGATGTGAATTAGGTTTCGTCTGCACGTAATTGTAAAAATTAATTTTTACATTAGATAAGTCCATAAATGACGACGATTTAATATTGGTGCATTCTTTAAATCGACATGGATCTTTTCTTTTAATTTTAAAATATAATAATCATCTTCTTTCCCCAAATTCCAAACAGACCAAAAATATCTCTTTTGTTTTGGTTCGTTAATGTTGATGACTTATCAAGAAATGCTTGCTTTTTTGTGTTTTGTATATATGCTGTCTTGTAACGCACAAAAATGTGCAGTTCCCTAACGTGCTGCTGAATGCTGATATGACCGTTGACATGTTTTGGATTCTTATTCTCCCTTCCACTCCAAAAAAATCAAGTTAAACCAACTTGTTTATAATGTCATGTAGAAATATCAATCTTTTCGATTCAAATACGGACAAGTCTATGATATACAAGAGACATATATCTTACTATGTATAAGATATTTTAAATACGAGGAAAACTAATGATCCAAATAGTGGAAAATAAATTTGTGCAAGGTGTAATATCAATTTATCTATGCATATTAAACAATGTCTTTAAACACGTATCCTCGTGAGCTTAACTCAGTTGGTAGGGACAATGCATAATATATGTAAAGTTTCTGGTTCAAACCCCGGCCTGTTCTTGCATGTGCAATTAGTTATTCGAAGAGTACAACAATACTGTATTGTATACCAACACTCATTCAAACGATTGAATGTCATCGCATTATTATTTTATTGAATTATTTTTGAAAATGTCTCAACGTGTATTTACATTTTTTATACAAAATATACATATCTATATTTAGAAAGGGAAATGCTTTGTGAGAAATAATTTCCCCGATGCTTCCCGACGCACTTAAAACAAAAGCAATCCCTCAATTTGTAGGTAACCGCCCAGCATGCATGTGGGAATTTATTTATTTTTAGCACCAAAGGAATTACCTTGAGACTTTCGGGATAAAAACTGGTATATGCCTCATACCAACAAAAGAAAACCTAGTTATCCTCCACTTATTTCATATATTTTCGAATTGGTCTCCATGGTTTTCTGTTTTTTATTTTTTTGGCAAGAGAGGTTGGTATGTTTTCCGTTGATCAGACAGAATCAACATCACCAATGTCATGTGTACATTATTTTAAGTAGGGATGGGTATGGTTCAGTTCGGGATGAAAATTGAAACGAACTGAACTGTTTGCTAAATTTAAAATAACTGAATTGAACTGTTTGCATTTCGAACTGAACTGAACTATTTCAAACTGAACTGTTCCGAACTGAACTGTTATTATTGATACCTTTGAAAAAAATATGAAAAAAACAAATGAAATTGAATTTTAGTTACCGAACCGAACTGTTTCAGTTCAGTTTCAGAATTGTTAGTAATGGTTCAGTTTTTTTTTTTTGGTTCAGTTCAGTTCAGTTTTTGGTTTTTTTGCCCACCCCTAATTTTAAGTAACAACGCAAACGAATAACATTTTGAAAAATCCATATATCAAGTGTTGACTTAGATTTTTTGCCTCCACAGCTTGCAAAATACAAATGACAATGACCATTTTTTAACAAGTCTCATGATGTTTATGGTTCATGCTTTGAACCCAAAATTACTAACAAGACATAAATCTTCAATAAAACGCTATATGAAAACTAATCCAACACGGGTTTTAACAAAATACTCAGAAACTTGAAAACGGGTAAAACATGAAAATAGAGGGGGTGTGGCTTACATTTACACAAACCTCAAGGGAGGTTAGTGTAATTTTCCCTTAAAATTTTAACAGTCTATCTTCCCTCTCCTCCAAGTCTCCCCAATATGGGGGAGCAAAACGTGGTCTTGAGAGTATTTTACTCCATTCCCTTCCACTCTCATCCCATTCTAACAATTGAACCAGACAAACATAATTTTAAAATATTTCCTCCAATCATACAGACCCTTAGACAATCTAACCTTAACCAACTATTTCTATCATTTCGCCACCAGGATGTAAAAGAAAACCCTAAATTTCAAAAAAAAAAAGAAAAAAAGAAAGAGAATGGAGCAAGCACCTTGAAATGGAAGGGAAATATAGCCCACAAGCTAAACTAGGAAGCATATATATGTAAATATACCTTATTTATCATGGTATAGGTAAACTAACAGACCCACAAAAATGAAGAGGCATTAGTATTAGCCAGCAATCCTAATTTTTAAATACATCACAAGTAAATGAGGCAAAACAATATTTTTCAAGGACAAACATGCGTATGAATTCTCAGAAGTCAGAAGCCACGACCTTAACGGATGGCGCATACTATAAATGGCACCACGTGACAAAGACTGCTGGTATGTAGTGGATATCATACAACTGTTAACCAGACATTGGTGCCATCAAACCCACAAGCCATCTCAAATTCTCAATCAGGAATTTGGTCATAGCCTCCATTCTCAGGAGACTGGTGAGACCCATGACCTGTTCTTCCTGCAATATTGAGAACTTCACTTTAGTCTCTTTTATACCATAAGAAAATCAGGGGAGGATGGTATACCAAAGTCACTGGACTTCATACCTGACAGGTCATAACCAGCATGTCTTGAATCTGGATGACTCCCCCATTCTGTAGTCCTGGGAGGTGTCACGTGCAAACCAAGCTGTTGAATCATGTAATGGCTTCCACCCATAGCTTGATGTTCATCATTTCCTCGGATTGGATTCCCGCTGGAAGAGTCGACTGTTTGGCAGAAACCTAAATTTGATGCTGGCTCGCCAACTGGTGATGGCAACTTACCAGCAGAGGGATCACCTTTTCCACCAGCACTAGTATCCTTCTTGTTGTCGATAAAAAATGTACCAACAATGACCTGTATGGATTAACTATTAATCAAAAGTAACTTCTTGGTGCGAATGTAATTCATTATCAGGTGGTGCTTGGTAGGTGTGAAAGCAGGAAGGTCGAAAATAAAATAGTGATATTTGCCGAAATGTCTATATTTATCTATATTTATAACAATATAAAGTCTACATGTATCCCTGCTTTTCATTCCACTGATTTCACTACATAGTTACACACAACTCTAGATGCCCACCTCATTTTCCCCTTTTTTGGCAGAAATCGATTTTATCAAGTGCTGAATTATATTTTTTGTTCTGCCAGAAAAAGGCTAAAACAGAAACTACAGAAGAAACAGGAAATGCAACGTAGAGAATCGTTCAGTATTCACAAGGTAAAACAAATGCAGAACAGCGGCTCATATTTCCAACCTACAAATTCATTTGCAGTTCCTTCTAAGATTACCTGAACTGGACCAGCAGCTTTAAGGGGCCCACCAACACCACCACCTATGATTTGTCCATCAGAATTAGACAAGCATACACTAAGACCACCACTTCGGCCTCCGGTTTCATTACGGACGTAGGAACCGGTAAGCGAAATAATATCAAACCGACCCTGATATCAAAGCATTAAATAATTAAACTGTGAGTACTACAATATGAGCACATGACCAAATCAAATATAAAAAGTTTAAAATCATACACCTAAATAATTAAAAAGATCAACTACTATTGTCCGCAGTACGCGGTGTTTTTATTAAATAGTAGACTAAACCATAAGCCATTATTACCACTACTAGGCACTAACATTAAGTTGCCGGTTTAATATAGACACAATTTTCATAAAAGTTTGTCCTATCTGTCCACTTGAATGTGACCGAGAAGAAATATTCTTATAAGTGGGTGCACTGAGGTATATACCAAAAATGAGACTATTTTGTTTGAACCTCCAACATCCAGATTTGACCACAAAAAGTTTTTTTGGTTAGTAAGTAGTAACTGTTGTGCGTACGAACAAGCCATAAGCACACAGATGTGCGCATGTATAAAATCAAAGAGATGAAGAGAACATTAGATAAGAGAAAAATAAAATAAAAATGGATGGGGACAATAATGTATTGCTAATAGTATTTTTTATATTAACATTTATATACTAATATTTTTTTATTAGTATATTCAATCAACAAGTGGATGCACATGTGCCATTTTTGGAACAACATGGGTAAAATGTAAAGATAAACCTTGGTTTCTTTAACACAAGTAGAAAAGATTAATCACCTGATTTTACGACAAGAGAAAATTATTAAATAAAAATGATAAAATTCAAAGTAATATAAATAGGAATATGACCCTTGGTTATGATAACACTCATAAAACAATTTTTTAACCATATGCTGCAAGTTTCAACAGTTCCATTTCCTTTTGAAGATTGTTTGAAGAATAGGGATCATAGTACTACATAAAAAACATGATAAAAAACAGCTATTGATATTTTACCTCATACATAATGTTGCCTCCTGAAGATGCTGGTTGACGGAGAGAGGCATTAGAGATGGAACCAGATGCAGACATAATGCATATCTCACCCCTATTTTGTTGCATAAATTGCATAATTTTCTGCCCAACATCCTATTGAATGCATACTCAAATAAATATTGAAGCAAGACACGCAGAAAAAGATGAAACCAAATTGGATAAATGGCAAACATAATATATTCAAACACCGTTGATGCAGTAAAATTCACAATGACCAAAGAAGAAAATTAAAATCCTAAAACAGCTTGGCTGGTGGTGAACTAAAAGGAGAAAGGGACTAACATCAGAAAAATACCTACAAGCAAATTTTGCATAAATAAATTGTTATTTGTAAAGATGTAAACAAAGTTATTTTTGAGTGATGCTGTTATAGGTGCACTTAAACAGATTCTTATTGGTGAACTTCAGCAAGAGACCGGGTGTTACTAGAGTGTCCCCTAAAAGCATTATTCTTGGACCAATTTATTTATCAGAGCTCCCTCCATCAACTTATTTTCACTAAGGACTAAATAATAATATACCAAGAAATTAGCATCTTACAAAATTGAAATCAACAGTATCACAAAAATATTGAAATCCATATGAAAAAAGTCATTGCCTCAATGAGTCACGGCTGAGCATATCCGCAACAAACCTGATATCCCGTCTAGGACTAATAAGTGCCAAACAACCGTGGTGGCTAAGGATATACGTAGTATATAATAAGAACCAATAATTGATTATTTCTCCAAATCTAATAAAGGGATGGAAATTTATATTTATCGGGCAGTAGGTACTTGTATTTTGTTTTTCAATGGATTGTCAGTGTGTTTAAGATTTTTTTAAGAAACATTTTAGATGGTTTAGTTATGTTTGTGTGTAAGTATTCTTTTGTTTAAAAAAAAAAAATAATCATTTTGTTAAAAGAGTGATTTTTAAGCTAAAAATGAAAAGCTGTTTTGATTAGCTTTGGAAGAAAATCATAGAGGGAAATTCAAAATCTCTTTTTATAATTATAAACAAGCACAAAAGAACATACTTTTCTTAAAAATACTCTAAATTATTTATATCAAAATGAATTGAAAAAGAGACTTCACACAAACATAACTAAAATGATTTTTAACAAAGAGGTCCAACAGCAATAACTAAAATGAATCTGGATGTAAACCCACGTCATTGTACTTACCAGATGGAGAAATTCAAAATCAAGAAACAATATTGAAAGTGAGTGAATAATAATAAAGCATACCTCACCAGCAGCAACAGCAATGACATGTGCACTGAAACCTTGTCCTGCATTGCCTGCATCAACCCATTACCATCATAACAATCAAATTAAATAAAATTAAGCACTTAATAGTTGATACCTTCAATTATGATAATCAATAAAATAGTTACTTAACAAATCAGAACATAACTAAAAAGCACCAAATCAATTCATAATTAGGTGAAGCACAGAAAAAAGAAACCCTAGAAATTAGAGAGAGAAGCGAACCTAGAGAGAGAGAATGAGATTTCTTAGAGGTGAAAGAAGGAGAAGGAGAGAAAGAATGAGTATTCTTGTTGTTGTCAAGAGTGGGTGGAGTAGGGGAAAACGACGACGTAGAAGCTTTTTTAGCAGCTAGGGCTTGTTCAGGAGTACCATATTTTCTAGGTCTACCTCTCTTCCTCTTAGCTGGTTCAAGCTGAGAAGAAACAGCAGAAGAAGCCACTGAATGAGGGTAAAGTATGTGGGACCCATCTGTGTTTGGTGGTAAAAGACCGTTCGTCGGAGATGGGGTGGTAGTGGTGGTTGTGGTTACGGTGGTGGAGTTTTGTTGGTGGTGCTGCTGCTGCTGTTGTTGTTGTTGTTGTTGGTGGTTGTGGTGGTGGAAGAAAGAGCTTAATTGGTTGTCATTGGACTCCATTTTTTTGACTTGATTTGTTCTGCCACGGCTGACACTGCAATTTTTTTTTTATTTTTTATTTTAAAATATTAATTATTTTTTGTAATATTAATAATGAAAGAAAACAACTTTATTTATTGCTATATTATCTTGTAAGAAGTGTAGCTTGGCTGGGCTCCTCACAAGTCTCAATACTCTGATTCGCTTTTTTGTTTTAGTCTCCGATCTTGACCTACCTTTTCACTACCCCTATTCCCCACAACTATAAATTCTCTCCATTAAAGTTGTAGATCTATATAATTCCTAAAAATTAAAAAAATACTCCCTCCATATTTTATAATAAATAATTTTAACATTTTCACACATCACTATAGTCCTTCAATAGGAAAGAGATCGTCATTTTAATCCCTGAATGCAAATAAATTGCAAAATAGTCCTTGAATGTAGTAGACTTTGTTAATCAATTTAATTCATGAATGTAGACTTTGTTAGTCACTTTAGTCCCTCAAATTGACTAACAGAGTTTACATTCAATGACTGTTTTGCAATTTCTCTGCATTCATGACTAAAGTGATTAATTCCCCTATTAACAAATGTAGCTTATTTGTATTAGAAAGAGAAATAATTAGTCTTTTTAAGAAATTATCTCTTTTTTATTAAGGACAAAATTATCTCATATTAATAAAAAAATTCTAACTTGGATACAACTCCAAATCAAATTTATTTGGGCACATACCCACAAATGAAAAAAAAATTAAGAGAAAAGAATTAAATGATGTGGCTTAAATCATTTCTCTTTTATTGTTTTACAACTCGTGCGTGTGATCCAAAAAATATTGATTTGAGGTTGTGCTCAAGTAAGAATTGTTCCGTATTAAAAATATGAAAAGCAAGAGAGAGTAATAAATGGTAAAAGGATGTGATAAGAAAAAAATCATCGTTGATACATTTATATTGTAAACGACTTATAATAAAACAATTTTTTTCTAAAGTAGCTGATAACAAAATAGGAAAATTACTTGGATTGCACATAGTATTATTTGTTTGAAAAAAAAAAGGTGGTTTGGGGGTTAGCAGGTTAAAGGAATTTAACTTGACTTTACTTGGTAAATGATATTGAAAAGTGTTGGAGGAGATGAGGTTTTTGGCAACTGGTGTTATGCACTAGGTGTGGGGAGGAGGGGGGTAAGTTGTGGTTTGGGGGAAGAGGAAGGTCGATTTGGTGGCACCAATTAAAAAAAGTTATCAAGGGTGTTGGGATGGTGGACGGGAGTTGGTTGGTAAACAATGTTGCTAGAGTGGTGGGTGATGAGTCTTCTACTTTTTTTTTGGAAGGATCGTTGAGTGAAGATGTTCATTTTATTGCCATGTTTAATAGATTATATGAGTTGGCATATAATAAATTGGTCTGTGTTGCTGATATGTGTAATCTAGGGTGGAGAGTCAATGGAGAAGCTTGGAAGTGGAGGCGTAAGTTGTTTGTTTGGGGGAAGATTTGATGAGGGAGTGTGTGGAACTTTTATATTTTGTTGCTTATTCTTCTAATAGATGCACGATGAGTAGCGCCTATTAGATTTTGAGTGATGCAAATAGCCATGACTTAAATGATAATGGTCACCGTAGTTTCAATTATATTTTGTGGTTGAATATTGTTTTGTTAAAGATGTCTTTGTTTGTGTGGCGTTTGCTTCTTAATTGAGTTCTTAATAGAGACAATTTAATACGACAACATGTGCTTTCCTTTAATGATCAACATTTTACGGGAGGTTGCAGTTTCAACGAAGATAAGGATAATTTATTTGTCATTTGCACTTTTTGCAAAAATATTAGTTATCTGTTTTGCAGATGAATGGCTAGGGGTTTCTTTGGCAGTCCTGCACAACTTAATAGATGATACATGTATGTTACTACTCCCTCCGTCCCTTTTTATAAGACTACTTTGTAAAAAAAAATTGTCCCTAAATATAAGACTATCTATAAACTTTTAGACGCTTTTATTACCCCTTTTTCAAATACGTCCCTCATTAAAATTATATCCATATACCTTAAAATATGAAAAGTTAACATTAAATATCTCTATAGACAATCTCTATGAACATAACTCAGTTGGCAGATACAATGCATAATTATATGCAGGGGTCGGGGTTCGAACCCCGGACACCCCACTCATTAACCTTAAAAAATGAATTCTTGCCACTGGGTTACTTGATAAAAAAATATATATAGACAGAGGATAATTTAGTAATAGTAACATATAACATGTAACATAAATTGGGGTATATTGGTGAAGAAATAAGGGTCTTGTTGACGAGTGTCTCTGGAACACTCTTTAAACATTCTAAAATATGCAACTATTTTTAAAAAAGTTAAATATTTCGATTTTCAATGCATTGATTACACTTTTTTTTTTATAGATTCTTACTACACCATCCGTTTTAAAATGAGTGTCGTTTAAAGTTTTTACGCAGAAATTAAAAAATGTAATAATGATGGCAAAAAAATATGCCAATTTTACTAGTCTTATTTACTATTGGTGTAATGCTTTGAAAGTAGTGTACACTTAATTAATTAGAAGGAACAATTGGAAGTAAAATAATAATTCTACATTGAAAGTAGTGACATTCATTTAAAAACAATTTTTTTAACTAAAACGACATTCATTTTAAAATGGAGGGAACACTTATAGTCCTTAAAAAATGTCACTGTGACATCTGTTAAGATTTTTCAGAAAATAATTAATTTACTTTGAAATTTGTAAAGGGTTTTATAAAAAATAACAAAAGAAAAATCTCAAAATGTTCATATAATTGTAATTTTTTTTGGTTGCAAAATTAATGACATATTTGCATAAAATTTTAGTCCTACAATGATTTCACCACCAAAAAGAAAAGTCCTAAAATGATTTTTTATTTTCTATTTTCATAACAACATTAATTTTCTTAATAATACACCCTAATTAATGATTCACTCTTTCCAATTTCTCTCATTCTTCCTTCTATCTCTATCTTCTCTCTTAATTTTAGTACCTTTTTTCTTCATTAAAGTATACAAACTTAATCAAAAAGAGATAGAGAGTTAAGAGAGGGAGAAGAAATAGTGAAAGAGATGATCCGATTGGTATATATCTATGGGTGATGGGTGGTAAGTACGTGGATTTTTGTGTGGAAGACAACCAATTCGTGTGTAGTGAGTGGTGACACAGACAGTGAGACAATGACAACCAAAGATACTAGTACTTCTATTCCAAACAGATAAGAGCTTGCCTTCTCACTCACCTGGTCCACTTACTATCATTCTTGTTGGCTCTGGCTCAGATTCCTTGTGAACATCGAACACCGACTATTCAACATTTCTTTATCTATCTTATTTCTGTATTTATCTAAACTATATAATATACAATTTGACCAAAAATATCTATGGAAATAACAAAGCTAACCATATAAACGAGGCAAGATAAATTTATCTCTAGAATTCTCACTAAAAATGAGACTCAGAAGAAGGAAGACGGTATAAGATTGACCATTTACAAGAATTTGAGTGACCTAAACTTGCTTCAGAATCCGTATAGTATACTATTAACTTCTCTTTAGGTATCATCGCGAAGAGGTTGAAGGAAGGAAACATTTTTTTTACTGCACACATTAAATAACGGTTTAAATAATTTCAGGCGTTGAAATTGTTACGGCATTGTTGAGATGGCCGAGTTGGTCTAAGGCGCCAGATTAAGGTTCTGGTCCGAAAGGGCGTGGGTTCAAATCCCACTCTCAACATTTCTTTAATTTTTCCAGTCAAAAATTGATTTCTTT
>Ga0228710_1000267_pt1 | contig 57349 bp, 39 predicted proteins | sample MedpolnodulmetaG_FD_177995 | JGI IMG/M metagenome (GOLD analysis project Ga0228710, IMG submission 177995) | Root nodule microbial communities from Medicago polymorpha collected in Santa Monica, California, United States - pink nodules | ecosystem: Host-associated > Plants > Roots > Nodule... | reverse complement strand
ATCACGTGTCATGATCATGACACGTGATAACAATAAGAAGGGGTCTCCATCAATCAAGCAACCACAACCAAACAAATTCATTACTCCATATATAGAGTTTTCAACAGCATAAAGTTTCTTTCTCAACAAACCGCATAAAGTTCACGAGTATAGTACCTTTCTACATATATTTTTTTGGTAGTTTAAAATTAAATTTAATAGGACCCAAAACCAAGGAAATAGTACATAGAATATATACATCATACAGCATGCGCCCACCGGTTATTCTCGAATCAACCACCACTTTTTCTTCTTCATCTGATCGCAGGCTAAACACTATTGCAAAACACTTTCTCGACGTTAACGATCAAAATCAAATGGCTTCTCAAAACATCACTCCTTCTCCAACCGCTTCTTCTGATTCCGTCTTCGCTCATCTCGTTCGTGCTCCTGAAGACCCTATCCTCGGTGTATGTTTTCTTCTCTTTCTCTTCGATCATCAGATCACTGTTTATTCATCGTGATCTCAATTTATTAATTGATTTCAATTATTTGTATTTATTTATTTGAAATTATGCAATTTTGATTGTAATTTACGCATTTCAAACGGATTGTTATGTTACGTATCACAATTGTTTTCTTGTGAAGCTTACGCAACTTTGATAGTGACATGAATTTAATTTTATTCGAAAATTCTGGTACTGATTATTGCTCTGTTATTTCTTTTTGTCTATTTCTTGTGTCTGTGTTTGAAAAATAGGTAACTGTCGCTTACAACAAGGATCCAAGCCCAGTTAAGCTCAACTTGGGTGTTGGTGCTTACCGAACTGAGGTTAGAATCTTATTTATTTGGGATGTGATAGTACTAATGCATAATCTATTACATAATCTATATGGACATTAAACACGACACTAATGCATAATAATTTAAAAAATGGAAAGTGATTGAATGCAAATCACATGTGTCCGTGTTGGAGTTTAACACGTCTTCATTCTGAAATATATAGGCATTCTTTGGATATACAACTTATTTGCAGCTTATAGCAGAAATGATTACAGCGTTTTTGTATAAGAAAAAAAGTTATATTGTTTTCTCATAAACTATAAGTTGGTTTAATAAACTATTTTGGGGAACTTATGAATATAAGTTGAGAACAATTTATGAGATAGTGTCATAAGCTGTTTTTATAAACTCTCTCAAACAATATCACAAATCTTATGTTAGGAGATAAACTCAAATAAGTCAATCCAAACAGGCCTATACTGCATAATCTTCTTTTGCATAATTTGGTAATTGAAAATGCATGATAAAGAAGGATAGATAGATAAGGTGATGAACAATGAAAGCTTCAATTGAAGTGTCAAGACCAAGACAAGCTTTGAAATTATACTTATTTATTGTGAATTGTGAGTTTTACTAATATCCTGTGATGCTTACCAGGAAGGTAAACCCCTTGTGTTGGATGTTGTGAGGCGAGTTGAACGCCAACTATTGAATGATATGTTAGTATCTGATTCACTAAACTTTCTTTTTGCTCATTTGTACGGATGATTTTTTCCTCAGTCTTTATATGAATTTCTGTTCTGCATTGTTCTTAGGTCACGCAACAAGGAGTATATTCCAATTGTTGGGCTCGCTGATTTTAACAAATTGAGTGCTAAGCTTATTTTTGGTGCAGACAGGTTAATAATTGAAACTTCATGTTATTATATTAACTTTTCTTGTTCAATCAATAATTTCTTGTTTGCAAATATTCTTGTCAGTCAGTTCCTAACTGTTCTTTTGCCAACTTTTTTGAATATAGCCCTGCTATTCAAGAGAACAGGGTTACCACTGTTCAAGGGTTATCTGGTACTGGTTCGCTAAGAGTTGGGGGTGAATTTTTGGCCAAACACTATCATCAAGTAAAGTGATCTATCCTCAACTTTTTCTCCCCTTTATATTTTTTAACTAATATTGCTGTATATCGTTAGGCTTACCGTGTTTGTTTGCCTTGATCTTTTCAGCGCATTATATACTTGCCAACACCTACTTGGGGAAATCATACAAAGATTTTCAACTTGGCAGGTTTAACTGTCAAAACATATCGCTACTATGCTCCAGCAACACGAGGGCTTGATTTTCAAGGTTAGAAACTATTCTATCAAGCTGTGAAATGTTTCTTCCTTATTTTTCGCATTTGTATCAACTTACGTGTGTCACAATATGCATCATGATCAATACTCAATAACATAATTAGATTTCATTTAATGTCATTTGCCCCCTCCTTGTTCCTTATAGGACTTCTTGAGGATCTTGGTTCTGCCCCATCTGGATCTGTTGTTTTGCTACATGCATGCGCACATAACCCTACTGGTGTTGATCCAACGCTTGAACAATGGGAGCAGATTAGACAGCTAATAAGATCAAAATCCTTGTTACCTTTCTTTGACAGTGCTTATCAGGCAAGCATTTTGCATTCAACCAACATTGTGCTTTTTGTTTTCTACCATTGAGAAACTTGTGTGTGGACATAATCTACAAATATTTACTTAAAAATCACAAATCCAACCATTTCTAATCTCTTGAATCTTGAAGCTTCCCATTTCTTGGAATAATCCACGGCGAATGATGTCCACACAAGAATATACTTCTACCATGTCTCCAATGCATATTCTTTTATTGAAAACTCTTTTAAGCCATATCTATTTTTGTTCAACAGGGTTTTGCCAGTGGAAGTCTAGATGCAGATGCACAGCCTGTTCGTTTGTTTGTTGCTGATGGTGGAGAATTGCTGGTAGCCCAGAGTTATGCGAAGAACATGGGTCTTTATGGTGAACGTGTTGGTGCCTTGAGCATTGTAAGCATTTCAAAGCATTAAATGGTGACAAACTTAGGGGTTTCATCAGTAGTGATTAGTGAGCTGGCCTTGTACTTCGTCCCATACAATATGATTTTTTCCCTGCTTATGATTTGAATTACGTTATCTTTTTAGCACATATCACAACAACCAAGCCTTATTCCACTAAGTGGGGTCGGCTACATGAATCAAACGACGCCATAGTGTTCTATAAAAAACCTTGTCTTTCTCCAACTCATTTATAGATAATGTGATTCATAAATTTAGATTTTTCTATATAAAGAAGCTTGGCCACAAGTTACATGTGTTTTTGATGAGTTCCCCTGATTTTCCTTTTCTACAATAAATGCTCCCCAGGTCAGCAAGTCAGCTGATGTGTCAGGCAGGGTTGAGAGCCAACTGAAACTTGTGATTAGGCCCATGTACTCAAGTCCTCCTATTCATGGTGCATCCATTGTGGCTGCCATTCTCAAGGACAGGTAGTGAGCCAATGTACTTCTGCTTCCCTTGTCTGGACTAGGAAATATGGATTCTTACCTGTTTTGCTCCTCTTTCAGGGATTTGTACAATGACTGGACTATTGAGTTGAAGGCAATGGCTGATCGCATTATCAATATGCGCCAACAACTTTTTGATGCTTTACGTGCTAGAGGTTGGTCTTTACAAAGAATCTTTTGCAATTCCTTTGGCTTGTCCTTTCTGTATGGTTCTTTATTATTGTTTTGCACATGTATGCAAGATGTTCTTGTTTTCTTGCTCATTCTTTCTAATCTTAGTCTATCTTCTTCTGCGAGAATCTTTCAAGGATTTTATATCCATGAAACATTTATTTGAGCTGTACTTATTTCTCCTGCAATTGAATAGGTACACCAGGTGATTGGAGTCACATTATCAAGCAAATTGGAATGTTTACTTTCACAGGATTGAATCCTGAGCAAGTTTCCATCTTGACTAAAGAGTATCATATATACCTGACATCTGACGGGTAAGACAATTTTATTTCTGACTTGTTCAATTAGTTCAGATGAGTAGGATGCAAATTATCTTTTGTTTCTTTATGTTCCAGTTAAATGTGAACATGTTGCCTATAGCTTGCTTACCATGCTGTTGTCCAATTTCTTTTGCTGTTGGCTAAATATGAAGTTGCAATATGCAACATGTTGGGGGTTAAATTTTAGAATCCATTTTTCTCTGAATCATGTCATCAGTACATATATGTTTATGTTTTCTGCATCATGGCCATTGTTTATATCAAGAATTTATTTTTTGTCATTAAGGCTGGTTTTGGAAGTCTTACGATAAATTCTTACAGTTCATTTAAAAAAGGATTATAGTTCATTTAAAAAAGATAATTTCTTATAAACAAACTCTTAAACCAAATATTTTTGATAGTATGTACTGTTTGATGTGGTATATGATTAGTTGCTTTTTAGTTTGAGTTGCATTCTCTGGCACACACACCTTACATTTGTGAGTAACTTGTGTTTGACCAGCGATGTAGTACATTTTCTTAAGGACTATGTGAGATGATGCTGTCTTAGTAACTATTTGCTTCTGCTGTCTCTTTTGCTTTTAATCTCTACGTGCAGCATGGATATATATTTCCGATAACCCTTATGTGTAATCATTCATTTATGCTGAAATTCCACATAACTCTGAGACATGCATTTTTTTATTGCGCAGGAGGATTAGCATGGCTGGTTTGAGCTCCAAAACAGTCCCACATCTGGCTGATGCAATACATGCAGTTGTAACCCGAGTTGCTTAAATTTCAATGTTTGTTATCAATTCATCCCCGTGATGGTGGATATTTTTGTCTAATAAGTGTCTCATCAACAATGAAACCTTTATTTGTCAAAAACAATTAAGTCTTTTATATAATGTGAGAATTACAAACAACTTCCTGATGCCTTCCGTAACTTTCCTTGTACATCTGTGGCAGGGGAGAGAGCCGTTAAGTTCTCATAAGAAATATTGAAAAAGAAAAAACGACTCTGTCGGTGGATTTGGCCTTGTACATTAATTTCTTAATTGCTCGAAGGCTCTCAGCCTTTGTTTGGTTTTGGGGGGTTTAAGTTTCCTCTTACAAAAGAAAAGGTAATGGTTGGTTTTTGGATGAAACGGAATAATTTTTGACAAAAAAATAAGGAATAATTTTGAGCAGGAATGTATTCCTAATTCAAGGGTTTGACATTGTGGTAAAATAAAAAACAAGTCTTGCAACTTTGCACAAGTCTAGTATCTTCTAAAAATTATACATCATAATTATAACTCGACAATGGACATTTATTATAAAATTAATTTACTGAGGCTTAATGATGCTAGTTTACTGAGGCTTAATCCCTACTTTGATTTATGTCTTGAAGTCGATGATGATTATGACACAAGAATATATTAAACATGCTAGTTTAGAGTTCGAGTTTCTAGGCTTACTTTGATGCTAAAACCCCCTTATAAAGCTCTCATGGGTGGTGGGAAGCGGTTAGCAAAAGATGGATTTTGGTTGAAAATCGTTCTAGAAGGATTTGATGACCTTGACAGTAAATTAGGGTCCGTTTGGTTCGAGAATTAGGAGGGGAAGGGAGGAGAGGGATTTTAAAATTATTTTACTATTTTACCCTTAAACTTAATTAAATAAGGATAATAAAATAACGAAACAATAACGATGTAATCAATAACAACACGATGTAGACGATGAAATAATGAATTAATAATAGGGTTGTTAAAAGTAGTAATAAAAGTTGTTACAAGGAATCTTTCAAAAAAAAAGTTGTTACAAGGAAAAGTTGTTAATAAAAGTTGTTACAAATATAATATAACCTAATAATAATAAAAAATATTACAAAATAATATAACATATAACCTAATAATAATAATAATAATAATAAAAATTGTTACAAGATAATATAACCTAATAATAAAAAATGTTGTTATAAGAATAATATTGAGATTTTAAATTAATCTAAGGATAATTTTGGCAGAATAAAATTTGCTCCCTCCTTTCCCCCTCCCCTTCTAAAAATTGAACCAAACACATTAAATTAAAAATCTTCCCTCCCCTCCCCTTCAAAACTCTCGAACCAAACAGACCCTTAATCGATTTTATTTTTTTAGAACAAAAGTCAATTATTTGACAGACATCGTAAAAACTGAATTTTATAATACCATTAATTGAGATATAACGCGAGGATTTCAAATGCTTATGATACACAAGGAAAACCAAAACAACTGGAAACGATAAAACAATGAGCAACTAGCGATTTAACGAACATCATCTATTAGAATATGACAAATTTTAAAAAAGAACTAGACACTTGACCCGTGCTATCGCACGGGTCCTACCGAGAAGAAGTTAAACGAATAAGTTGCAACAATGTAAACATATACAGTCGATAGAAGTTTTAACAACATTTAAAAATATGTTTCCTTCTACGACAACAATAGAAACAAAATGAAATGGCAGCTTACATAAAAAAAAGGTTTGAACTTTAATCATCAAGATACATTACGAAAAACTTTGTGATAAACAACATTTGAGGTCGTATCAGTATTCTCTCCATCAGCGATTAGTATTTTCAATCCTTGCTTTGAAGTGACTCTTGAGATTGCAACGTACAACTGACCATGCGAGAACACAGGATTCGGCAAATAAATTCCAACACTTTTAAGTGATTGAACTTGACAACTAAGTCCCACTTATATATAGTTAAGAGTTAACTGTGTTGTTGGCTATAAGATAGAGTCTTAAAGGAAGATAACACTTGTAGGGTTTTGGTTTTGAAAAAACCAAAATAACGTGCATGGACATTAAACGACAGTAGCACGCTCATTAATTGATTGGTGGTAAGTGAGATTTGAAAGTTTTAAATGTGAATGACCATAGTCTTCTATTAGTAGTAATTCCTATTCATTGCAGCCATAAAAGCAATTACTACATAATGCTTTGTAATGCATTATGACGTTTTCAATTCCAAAAGCTGTTAGTGTCAATCATAAATACCAATAGTTGACATTTGGCGTGGACATTTGTTTACTACTGAACCATCTATTCATGACCTGAATTTTCAATTAGCAATAATAAGTAATAATTTTTCTTTTATTCACAATGAAATATCATTAAGTTCCATAAATATTTGAAATTCGATTTGTTATATTGAAATATTATTAAGTTCCATAAATATCATTAAGTTCCATAAATATTTGTAAACTGATTCATGTTGACAGTAAAATTTTAAGTGAAAGGGCAATCCAGTTGATATATGATAAACCTATTAAAGAGTGTGGCACACTTGATAATTGATTAATTGGAAAACTCTCAACATTTATGACTGTGTAATTAAATGTGTAATTTGTCTGCATGCTTCAAATTTTAGTTTTGGTTTCTCAGCCATTGCACGCGCATTACTAACCTCTTCTATTTCATAGTAGCAATAAATTCACAAAACACCTGGACCAAAATACATTAATTGAGATGACTCTGTATATATGCACAATACTCCTATTTGCACAATTAATGCGACTCTTCAAAAGACATGCTTGCACGTAGCATGATTTTCGTGATTTATACAATATTTTTGGCTGAAGGATAGTTAAAACTAAAAGCGTCTTATTAAAATTTGAATATGTTCCATAAAATGTTATGAAGTAACTTGTTCAAATAGATTTGGACTAGCTGTCTATATGTAATCTGAGAATTATAATTTTGTTTTGTTTGCTTTTCCGTATAGTTTGAACATTATTTATTCATATTGTGTCTTGCACTTAAGAATTATCTATAAGAATTCTTACCAGTAATTTTCATATAAGAATTATATTATGACTATGAATTAGCGAGTCTTTATGGCTTTAAATTTAATAGTTTATGACATATCCTTGTTCGTTATTTTGGCTCCATGAAGGATTATGGTACAATATAAATTACTGGTAAACAATCATCCATAAATTGCATTTAAACTTAATAGTCAACGAAGAAACATTTTAAAACCATTATTTTGGCTCCATGAAGGATTATGGTACAATATAAGATACTGGTAAACAATCATCCATAAATTGCATTTAAACTTAATAGTCAAACGAAGAAACATTTTAAAATCATAAATTGCATTGAAATTAAACGAGAGCACATTAAACTAGAAAGATAATACCATAAATTGCATTAAAATGAAAAGAAAATTCAAAAACATCAAAATTGATCTAAAAACATAAACCCTAAAAACTGAACTCCATCAATTGCACTGTAGACATCAAACTCTCACAACAGATGGGCGTAATCACATAGTGATGCACCAAAATCAGAAACAAAGGTTCTTGGCAACATAAGTGCACCCTGGAAAACCTCTTAGAGGTACACGTACACCCAAACTATATAAACACTATTGATATGTGTGATCATCCGATCCGATGTGGGACTTTCACTTTTTTTCAATTCACACAACACTAGTTCTACCAAACATGAGAATTTGTGTTTAGTATTTTAACTCAATTTCCACACATGTTCCAACAAAAACTCATACACACAAGTCGGGATTTGAACACCGGTCACGACATCCGACCTAATAATTTTGACCTTTTTTTGTTGGTTGAGCAATGATTTTTGGAACAAATTTTTGTTTTTTTGGTAGGAAACGTAAACAAAAACCTTTACCCTAAACTAGCAAAAAGACGGGCAGTCACTTTTGATTTTGATTAAAACTAAAAAAATATAAATGTTTGTTTCTTTCAAGTTATAAAAAATCAAACTAACAATAATACAATATAACAAAAATATAATCTAAATTTTTTATTATAGAAAAAGTTCTTTAAGGGTATAATTGAGATAATAAAAAGTAAGTATAAATATACTCATATAGTTTGTTACACTTTTTAAATGATAAAGGAAGAAAAAAAAAATATATATATATATATATATATATATATATATATTCATATCGTGTTAGATACATTTTTTTTAATATTTAAATTTATTCTTATCTATTTGTTACATGTGTTATTTGTATTGAAAATTGAGGGTATTTTTGGAAAGAGAAAAAGTCAGCCCAAAAGAACTGAAAGAGATAGTTTTCTTTATATATAACCAGCGAAAAGACAGACACTCACGTGCCCGTCTTTCTTATGAACGATATTTTTTTTATGAAATTTTAGTTTTGATTAAAAGTAAAAATATAGATTTTTTTGCTTTCATATTATAACAAATCAAACTAACCATGATTATCTATCTATTTCAATGAAACCAATAATATAACAAAAAAATATAATCTAAATTTCTATTTTTTTTAATAACACCAACAACAATCTTTGTTATAGAAAAAATTGTTGTTTGAGGGTATAATTGATATAGTAAAAAAGTAAGTGTAGATACACTTATCTAATTTGTTACTTTTTAAATGATAAAGGAAAAAATTGCACATTTGTGGTTGTTACACTTTTATTTTAATATTTAAATTTATTCTTATATATTTGTTACATATATTATTTGTATTGAAAATTGAGGATATTTTTGGAAAAGTCAGCCACAAAAAAAGCGAAAAATATTTTTTCTATGAGTGGTGATATTAAAGGGTGTTCATGTAACATTTACCTTTTTCAATATACGCTACAGATATAGATTATGGCGCTTATATATACCCATTCCCTCGAATAACGTTGCCTGTGCCGCACGGCTTATACAAAATTGCTACTGAACTCTCTCTCTTTCTCTGAGGTACGTACGTTATCTCTCTCTCGATCCAACCCTAGCCACTCTTAGGTCAACTCCGCTCATCGCTTTAAAGTTTTATGTTTTTCTCTCGCAATCATCTGCAATGTTTTTTCTCACTCTAAATGAAATACTCTTTCAAACCCTAAAACGATTTCCAAGACAGTTTTTACTTGAACTTACTGTTCCGCCACTTGATTTCGATGCTCAAACGTAAACGAACACTCTTCCACGGTTTTGAGCATGGTTATTCATCCATGAAGCACTAACACAAACATAGACACCGGATAGGAAACTGATACCAACATGACACCGGTGATAATTTTAAAAAGATGAACTAATGGAATGTAATCACATGCCGGTGTGGACAATATTTGATCAGAGGTGTTGGTGCTACATAATTGTTCATCGCCGTAATGCTATATACGTATATCATGAAGGAATTTATTTTTGAATTTTAGTGTGAGTTCTGCAGTTATATTGTTTCTTTCTTCACATACACACCGCTGTTGTTATTCGAGAAGGTGTTACATTTTGGATTGTGTTTCTTATATCATCATGCTTTTGAAAGTTTATTTATTTACTCTTGTAGGTTGGGTTAACGATAATTTCAACATGTACATTAAGAAGGTAACTGTGCTTTGATACATTTATTTATTTTATTTTTAATTTGCATTTACTTCTTCTGTAATATAACATTTGGTTAAATAATTTTTCTGTATTTAAGGTTGTGATCGAAGGTTTCAAGAGTTACCGAGAGAAATTTGACACGGAGGATTTCAGTCCTAAAGTTAATTGTGTTGGTAATAATTTTATTGAAAAGCTTTTAGATGATTCCATCTATTGATTTAGCATAATTCTTTAAATGAACGCTGTAGGCATTTCAGTCATGACATGCCATAATGGCAGGCAGCTCAATAAAGTATGAAGTTGATACAATGTGAAATGAATCTAGTCAAGTTTCGTTTGTGTACATCATAGATTTTTGGAAAATACAATGTGAAATGAAAGACTTCACTTTAGAACAACCTTTTATTCCATTTCCTAATGGCCACTAAAAGGAATCCTATTTGGAAGATGAGTTGGAGAGTAGGTTTAAATAAAATAAGATTTACTAGTTAAACTATTTTGGGAGGGGATTTAGCGAAAATGATCCTATTTGGGAAGTACATTCTTTGTTCACTACATTCTCTTCATTTTTATTACCTCTTTATACTCTGAAGACTCTTCCTTTTGTTTATTCAATCTAATTTAATGTGAAGTTGATTCATAAAGTCATTTTGCATTTTTCCTGTTTAGGTCAAATTAATGCGCCATGGTTGTATTTCTCAGCAACATCAATAGTATTTATTTGCTCATTCTTTTCTTTTTTGCAGTTGGTGCTAATGGTTCTGGTAAAACTAATTTTTTCTATGGTAAGAAAATTGCCATTTCCTGTGCCACTGTACTTATTACTTGATCAGCTTTTGCTCTTTGTGAAGTAGCTGAAACTAAATTGCTCACCTTGAATTTGACACGTTTCCCCCGTTCTTTTGTTTCCAGCCATTCGTTTTGTGTTGAGTGATCTCTTTCAGAACCTAGGCAGTGAGGATAAGCATGCACTACTCCATGTATGGCACAGTTCATATCCAGGACTAATCAATAATTGTAAAATTTGATAAATCTTAAATGAATTTTTCTCTTTACAGGAAGGGAGTGGACACCGGGTTTTATCTGCTTTTGTGGAGATTGTGTTTGATAATTCAGACAATCGTATACCGGTAATATTTTGAAAACAACAATTTCATATCATTTCTATTAATAGAAAAGGAAGATGATTTTCCACTTTTCTAAGTTCCTTTGCTTTAATTAATTACATTATAAAAAAGATCACTTATGCATGTTTTGTTTTAGGCTTGGAAAAAAAGATGTTATTTTCTTTTCTTGTTTGTGCAATAGACTACCACTCTAATTTTCCGAAGAGAAATGATATTTGTACAATCATTTTTGTACAACTTCCTCTCTCATACTCATATTATCTTCTTATTTTCTCTCTACCTTTTTCTCTCTCTCTATTGTTTTTGACCAATGAGAAGAGAGAACAACAAGATTGTCCCAAAAGTTGTACCAAAAGAGTTGTTCAAATATCACTACTCTTTTCCGAAAATGATAAAATTGTATCAACATAAACTCAGAGAAAGCGTCCTCTGTCAACTGAATGAAACAGTTGCATGGTAATGGTTGAAGGAACAAACCTTGCAGAAATGGAAAAGAAATGAAAAGGAAAGAATATTCTCCTATTAGAATACTACTACTGAGATGAGAATAACTCTTGAGGCTTAGTCAATAGTCACCATGTTTCCCACTACATTCTACCTTCCCACCTTGTCATGCATATTCTTTCTCTCTCCTTCAATGGTTCCCACATCTTCCCTCTCCAATCCCAACCTGCTACCTGTCCTTTCTGCTATGCCCTCTAACTTCTCTCCTTTCTTTCCCTCCTTCACACCTTGTTGTCCTTGCCTCTACAGACTTGCGCTCACAGTCTCGTTATCCTTCTTTACACCTTCATAATCACATAATTTTTCCAGGTGTTCTCACTGATCTCGAAGATAGCTTATGAAAAAAGTCTGACTTCATTTATTTTTTTGTTACATTTATAACTTAATTCATAAGCATGCATGATAAGGTAACAGATAAATGGATTTTAGGGACGAACCGATAAAATCCGTACTCAAACTCAGGAAACTCAATGATTGAATGAGATCCGGTGATGAAGAGTGAAATGAGAAATATTAGAGAGAGTATCAGAGAAGAATATAAATTTTTGATGAAATATTAATTTCATATGCGCCACGAAGGCAAGCTTAAAAACAACCATGAGGGGTAAAATAGTAAACCGACATAAAATAAAACTAGTACTTAAAATAATAGGGTCAAAGCGTCTCTTGTCTTTCCCTCCTTCCAAACAAACCGTTGTGGTTGTTTTGAGCATATTGTCTAATCTGGATGAGAGGTGGACCTGCATACCAAGGTTTCAATTCCCTCATGAGGCCACACATGATGAACTCCCAAGGCGAGGAGTGCCTCCTCTTTATAAACTCTTCTCAAGAATCCTATCTATCCGACACGGGACTAAATCCACTGAGTGTTGGCTACTAACACTATCTTCCTCAAGTTCAGAAGTAATTTGATTAATGATATAGTTCTCTGAGTTGGCCAAATTTTTTATTTGATACACTTTCAGATGCAATTTCATTTGTTCAGAACTTGTTGGATATTGAATATCCTTTTTATCTAAATTGTCTGCAAAAAAATTCGGTCGATGCTTCGCGATGTACTTCTTTTTAGCTCCTGTGTTTAGAACTGTTGCCACGTTTGCAGAGTTTAGTTTTTCTTTTATTTCTCATTCTGTTTTGAATATTTAAATGGACAATGCTATATATAGCAAAGAAATATCCAACGAATTTATCCCGAACAGAGAGCAGCTCTTAAAAAGCCCGCACTAACCATACATGGGGAGTTAGTGTTGTAGAATTAATTACTTATAAATGGGCCATGTTACTGTCGTGATGCTTTGGGATACAATCTCTCGCGACGAACAACATTTCCCTATTTAAAATATGTTGCCTAGTTTTTATTTCAGTTTGTTTTTTCCTAGTTTTTTCAGTCAGCAGTTTGTTTCTAGTATTCTATTGTGACCAAACTTATAGGAATATGATCTGAGTGGGCAGTTATTGTTCTATTATGTATTTGTACTTTGGAATTGATTGAATTATTACTCTTCTTCCACTTGTTCTAGCAACCGCCTTTAATATTTTCCACTGCAACTTTACAAAATAACAACACACCTGAATAACTTTCTTTTTACTTTATTATTTAAGTGATTTATCTTTGATAACCTCTTATTTACGAAATTTGCACATGTACATTATGTTGGTATCTATTTTTGTTGGTGAATAGGTTGACAAGGAGGAAGTGCACTTACGCCGGACAATTAGTTTGAAAAAGGATCAATATTTTCTAGATGGAAAACACATAACGTGAGGATAATAGATTAAGACAGAGAGCATGTAGGGTACATTCATTTTAAGATAAAATTGACATTTTATCCTATGCCCTCTAGTTATTTGAGTATTTTATTTAGCTATGTCCTAAAGAAAGATGATAAATAATTTGCAGGAAAACTGAAGTGATGAGTTTACTAGAAAGTGCTGGGTTCTCTCGCTCAAATCCATATTATGTAGTACAACAAGGAAAGGTATTGGTGCATGCTGACGGTGCTATGATTTGGATTTTAAAAATGTTATGTTGTTGATAAACTTTGAAGTAATTACTAAACTTGCTCATTTCTTGCTCTTTCCCTAGATAGCAGCCCTAACCTTGATGAAAAACTCCGAACGATTGGATTTACTGAAGGAAATAGGCGGTACTAGAACTTATGAGGAGAGGCGTCGTGAAAGTTTCAAAATAATTCAGGATACAGGCAAGTCTTTTCTACTTTTTATTTTTAAGATTTCTCATTTTTTATGTTCATTTCTTGTTATCGATGTTGCTATTGTCATGTATTTTACTGTGAGACAGATAACAAAAGAAAACAGATTGACCAAGTTGTACAGAATTTAGATGAGAGGTTGAAGGAACTAGATGAGGAGAAAGAGGAACTTGGAAAATATCATGATATTCTTGACAAGCAGAGAAAATCATTGGAATATGCCATATTGGACAAAGAAGTTCAAGATGCTAAGCAAAACCTTGCAAAGGTTATTTACATTAAAATGTTTTTACATTTGTAATTATTTGAATGACATCATTTTTGTGATGATATGTTCATTTTGTTAATTCTTGATGCATGATTCAAAACCAATGCTTAGATACGAAGAAAATGGTTATATAGTTCTTATGAAGACCTCATTTTTGGTTTTACTTGGGTGTAGTTAAATAGACAGATTGGAAGATCCTTAGTACTTGAGATTCCTCCTGCAGACTTTTAGATTGCACAAACAAGTGGGATGGTTTTCATGATATGTTCTGGACTAAACTAGAAATAGAATAACTGCCACCCATACATATAGAAATTCTTAGAAATCGTGGTTGGGTCTTACACAACCCCACAAAACCGTTTTGTGAGGTGAGGATTGCCCCCACTTATAAACAATGTTAAGGCCATCTTTTATCAGATGTGCGAGTCTTTAACAGAAATAAAACACACATAACTGTCCTCCTAACCTATCTTTCTAATAGAAATAGCTGCCCTGTTTAGTACAAACTGTTGCCAAATAGCTTCTATAGTGGCGCTATAGCACTATCGTGTAGCAGAATTTTAACAATCTGCTATGTTCTGATTTCTGCGATTGACAAAATTGAAAATAACTGTCATCCATGCACATAACTGTCGCCAATAACTTTTTTTCCTTTGACGTACACTTTCTAAGGACTTGTGCTGTATACCAGTCTGTCATCAATTTGCTTGAAAGGGGGAGGAAAGTAACGGCCTTAGTAAAAGTAAAGCCAAACAATGTTATCAATTAGGAATGGCGGACCATGGCCCTATGCCAAAATTCTGGCACTTTAAGATGCCTTCTCTGCTATAAAAGCGCCATGGTGCGACTGTCCTTCACTAATTTTCCATAGTGGACATCAAAACATCCGCCGCTGCAATTCACGGTGGCCGGTATTTTGACAATACTTGAGCTAGATCATGTAGAGAGTAAAATGCACTTGACATTATAGTAGTAGCAAATGAATGACCTTCCAACTTAGCTTACATCTCTAAATTTATAACCTTCCACTTCTTACTTCTGGCAATTGGCTAGTCTTTCATTCCTCCCTTTCTCTCCTGCAAATGTCTCATCTCAGTTTCATCCCCGTCCATTACCAATCTGCCTAACATCCTTGACGCCTTTTATCCCTACTATGAACTTGGGTAAAATCTTCTCCAGTATTCAATGCAATTATTTGCAGTTTATAACTGTACACTTAATTTTTGTTGTTGATCTTTATAGATCAATTAAAAATTAAAATGTCAAGTTTATATTTTTCTAGTCTTCTAGATATTTTTAATTCTGGTTTTACTATATTGCATTTCTGATGCATGAAGGTATATTCTTGACTCCTTATTTTAGATAGAAGAGTATCGGACCAAGGTTTCCGAAATATCAGCAAAGTCGCATGACGAATTTCATGATGCACGTGAGAAATCCAAAGATTTGGAGAATAGTTTGAAAGATATAACAAAGGAACATCAAAACTTTATCAAAGAAAAAGAAGTTAGTGAAAGTCTTCAAACAAAAGCATTAAAGAAGCACACTGAGCTCGAGCTTGATGTTAAAGACTTACAAGCGAAGACATCTGGAAATATCCGTGCCAAAGTATTATTCTAATGGTGATATCATGTTATGAGTTCTTTTGAATGGGGTAGTTCTGTTCATGATTTATCTTTTACTTAAATGGTTTCAGGAAGTTGCCACAAAACAACTGGAGATGCTTGAGAATGAAATTCAAGTCTCAATGGATGAATTAGACAAAATCATCCCTTTATATGATGGTCAAGTTCAGAAAGAAAAAGACATTACCAAGCGGTATGTTGTAGTTGTATAATGTATTTAACCCGTTTTCCTTGTTGCTGCTCTCTCTCTCTCTGTCTCTATCATATGTGTGTGTGTGTCTCATTTAAAAATAAACTTTAAAGTAGTTTGGTTACATGATAGAGAAATATCATCTATCTTTCACATATTTGTACAGTTTTTTATTCAAATCTTATTTCTTACAAAATTATGAACTGTTAGAATCATGGAGTGTGAGAAGAAACTCAGTATACTTTATCAAAAGCAAGGGCGTGCAACACAATTTTCGAGTAAAGCTGCTCGTGATAAGTGGCTTCAAAAGGAGATTGATGATCTTGAACCGGTGCTCTCTTCAAGCACAATGCAGGCAAGTGTTCATTTAATGGCATAAGTTATTCTGAATTGTGGACAAAATACTGTTTTTTCTTTGACGCGCGAAGTTATCAGCTTTTCATCGGACTGTTAATTCGTTTTCTATTAATTTTAGCTCAATAAACAGAAATCACATCTTTGAGATCCATTATATACACATCATTCTGCATAATGGATTTCTATTACTCCCTCTATCCTTAATTATAAGACCCTTTATGAACATTTGCTCCTCCTTAAATATGAGACTCTTAACAAATTCCTGGATACATTTATTACAATTTGCATTGGAATGTGAAACTTCAACATTGAATGTATTCATACATAATACACATCAATTACACCCTTCTTATTATTCTCAGGGAATATAAACAACAACAACCAGGCTTTATCCAACTAAGGGGTCTCTGGGGAAAATATGCTTCAATGAAATCCAATTGAGTTTTTTCATAAAGTTTTATATTTATTATTGTTTAAGAAACAAAAATAAGAAGCCAGCTAACTTTTGCCTCTGATTATCAAGTTCTGCCCTCCTAAACTACTACCAATTTCTTATAGCAGGCTTTTCAGCACTCTGCCAGACACTTGAAATTTGTTACTAAGATTAGAAGCATATTAATAAAAGTAATCTCTAACTTCTAAATGGGAGTTTTTATGTAGATTAGTTATTAAGAATTGGGTTATGTACATAGATTTTTCATTTTTTCCCACTTCCTAAATCTTATATTATGTTCATAATTCTTATTAGCTGATGAGCCATGTGATATTTATATTGTTAAGATTGATATATTAAATTGTGCTGACCGAGTATTTTATGAAGATAGTGGAACTTTGAGTATTAATCCTTGATGTGAACATTAAATAAATTTCATTGGCACTTAGCTAAAACTTGCGCCGTGGCAGTGTCAGAGTAAAAGTAGTTCCATGTACCCCTTTAACTTAGTGTAGTCAATAATGTGCTATAGTGCCATAGCAGAGCGGCCCCTGGATTTTACAGCGTTGCGGCCGTGTCAAAATAACGGAAGTTGCACTGCTGAGATAGCTTCACACCTCATAATAAGATAAAAAATTCCAAAAAATCCCTTAAGATTTAAGCATTAAGACTTTTTGTTGGGATATTATTGGAATTATGCAATTTTGAAACACCAAAATAGTGCCACCACCACAACTAGTTATCAAGTTTTTATTTATATATAATTAGATTGTATAAATGATATAAATTGTATAAAAGTGTAAAAATAACGGCCATGCCGCTTTCGACTATCATTTTATAGCGTTTTTGGGGTTGGCCGCTATGCTCCACTATCAGTGTTTTGTAATACTGATCATTACCCCTTACTATGTTGTCTTGTGCTGTTACAGAAACTTTGCTTTTTTTCTTGTTTTGATTTCCGTTTTGGGTCACAGGAGAAAAATCTGATGGAAGAAATTGCACGGCTTAATAATGAAATCCATGGCCGTGATGAGAATATCAAGAGCCGTAGAACAAATATTATGACTTTGGAATCTCGTATTGCCATGTTATGTAAAGGCTCTAATGATTATAAAGTAAAGAGAGATGAGCTTCAAGACGAGATGAAGTTCGTATATCTTGTCTTTTTTTTTATTTTTAATGTGTATAAATGTTTTTTTCTGGATGGAAAAAAATCATAAAATTGAAGAAAGTTAGATATTTCTTACCTTTCATAGTAAATGAGATATTTCTTACAATTTTATATTGTTATATTATAGGTCCCTATGGAGACAAGAGAATGAACTTACGGCTATAATTGATAAAGGGAAAGTAGAACTTGAAAAGGCTGAAAAGAATCTTCATTGTGTGATTCCTGGTGTGAGTAAACTATCTTAAAATCTTCTTTTAACGTTGTATTTCCATTGCATAAAATGTTAGATCCCTTGTGGTATTTCTGAGGCATTGCACCTCTCACTACATGTGAGGTACTCTATGCTTGTTTATTGTATATAGTTTTAATGATTTGCAGATACACTGTCCGAAATAACACAACACTTGATCATAGATGTAAATTAATGTCATTCTAATAATTTAGGAATACTCTCAACTTTTCCATTCCATTAGGTGTTTATACAAGTATCTTTCGATTATGTGCAGGGAATTAGAAGAGGGTTGAATTCAGTTCGGAAGATCTGCAAAAGTCACAACATTTCTGGTGTTCATGGTCCAATTATTGAGTTGCTGAACTGTGATGAAAAGTTTTTCGCCGCAGTTGAAATGACTGCAGGAAACAGGTCTCCCTTGTAATTTTTTGAATAAATGTGTCACATTCTTAGAGTGTATTTTGTTTTGGATATGGGAATGGGGTAGATTCGGCACATCCATAGCATGTAGTTTTCTTTTAATCAACTTTAAAATTTGTTCTTAGCTGAATCTTCTATTGGTTTTTAATGTTAGTTAATAAACAGTACTCTATATAAAAGACATATAGGGAAACTGAGAAAACAAAGTAAATCCGGATGACCTTCATTACCATCGCAAGTTTGAAAAGAATAGCTCTAAGAGTGAGATGCTATTTGGTTGTGTCCCAACGGTCATATTTATCTTTTATTTCTAATTTTTCCGTTTATGTTGTAATACGTTTTTTCGCATCTATAAAGGGAGATGGTATGTCTGTCTATAATTTTCTGTGATTACCTGCAACTTATACAAACAGTGATTTAGTTATGGTTTGACCTTTATTTTTCTGGTATCTTGGACATATTCACGGGCTGTCTTAAATCAAAGTCTTTTGATTAATTAAGGTGCATTTTCTTGATGAAATTGCTTTATTAGAAATGTAGCAAGCTGAGCTGATGGAAATAAGAGTTCTACCTGAGATTTTATCACATGTAAAGTTGGGCAGAACTTGCTTGTTTGTACTGCACTTCCTTGGTTTTGTAAGCCTTCACAGATATTTGGTGTTTGTTTTCGACTCTATTATATGGATTCCTACACTTAGTTCATTCAATGATGATGATTGATTTTCCTTTTACATTATCCATTGTTTTGTCTTGTACTATTTTTTTTTTTTAAAAGTGCTTGATTTGTTTTTGACGTGATAACATGAAATACCACGTATTCATTAGTTTCTTGATTCATTCTCTAATGCCTATGCTATTCCTTGTCGTAAAGCCATTTTCCCCTATGGTTTTGTTTTCACTGAGCTGGTCTCACAGATAGACCAAAACATTAATGAACTTGTTGCTGAGAAGCAAAAGGTTGATGGTCAATGTGCTCATAACAAATCACAGATAGAAGACCTTAAGCAGGACATTGCTAATTTTAACAAAGATAAGCAATCATTTTCAAAAGCACTTGCAAAGAAGGTGTCATTAAATTTCTCAGATTATACTCAATATTCACTCATGAGCTTCCTTTCTGTTGAGTTACTTGTAAGACTGGTCACTGCTAATTGCTTTTTATCTTTTCCATAATTTCTTGTAGGATAAATCACTTGTTGATGTCCAGAATCATATTGAACAGCTTAAGGCTAGCATTGATAGGAAAAAAGATGAGATGGGCACAGACCTCATTGAGCATTTAACGCCAGAAGAAAAAAAACTTATATCAGAATTCAACCCTGAGATCAAAGACTTCAAAGAGAAGCTTGTTTCTTGCAAGAATGATCGCATTGAGGTTATTGAGTGAACTGTATTTCTTCCAAAAAAAATAAAATTGAGTGAACTGTATTGATGTTCATAATAGGCAAAGGGCTATCTTCACAATTGTAACTTAAATTTTGCAGAGTGAAGCACTTAAAACGGAGCTGGAGACTAATCTAAGGACTAATCTCAAGAGAAGAAAACAAGACCTGGAGGCAGTGATATCATCTGTTGATGCTGACGCCATGGTTGTTGATGCTGAATTGAAGAGGAAGGAACTCAGTGATGCTAAAATATTAGTTAATGACGCATCAAATAAGCTTAAGAGTGAGAACTTCAACCAATGTTGTCTTTTATCTATGCATTTAAGCTCAAATTGTTGTTCCTTGTTTGACCAAGTTTTCTTCCTCAGGTATTTCTGACCGTATAATTAATTGAACCAACAAAATTGCAGAGATCAAAGACGAAATGAATAAATTGAAGGTATTTCTCTTTTAAATTGATTGACTGTTATGTGTTGTTTGTCCATAGTGACGAAGTTATATATCTGCAGACTTTGGAGGAGGAGTATGAGAGAAAACATCAGGAAGAAGCTAAAGAATTAGAGGAATTGCTGGATCGAAAAAATTCATATTCTGCTAAAGTAGAAGAATATACTCGAAATATAAAGGAACTGGGCCCATTAACATCAGATGCTTTTGAGATGTAAGGCTTGCCTTGCAGCATATTTATACTTTTCTTACTTTTTTGTGTGTAGAAGATTTATTTTTTAAGAGGGATATGATAAAAGAGGATGATATTCTGAAAATAAAAGAAATGATAGTTAAATTATAAAGCACTATAGCCACATTTCATTCTCACTTCAAAGTTGATAGCATGTGCTTCCTAAGAAAGCCTTGTGCTCTTACAAATACTCCAAACTTATCTGCAAAGCCACATTTTCCTGAAAAGCGTATTCCTTTTGACTCCAGTGTCATTTAAATATGGCATTATAGTTTACTGTTTTCTCTGTACTTTTTTTTTTCTTTCTAATTTTAGTTGACTCTTTTCCTTTTATCATTGGCCATGATAGGTACAAACAGAAGAGTATTAAAGATTTGAAAAAAAAGGCTGCACAAGTGCAAGGATAAATTGCAACAGTTTAGTCATGTCAACAAGAAAGCACTTGATCAGTACATAAATTTTACAGAACAGCGAGAAGAACTTCAGAAAAGACAAGCTGAACTTGTTGTTGGAGAGAAGGTATACTATACTGTCATTTCAGTTAAGGAAGTTCTTTATAATTGTTACCGAAGATACAGAAGTCTTTGGTGGCCAAATTTGCCTGACCTGTATTGCTGGTTCTGTACTTTAATATTGCTTTTCAAACAATTGATCTAGGCTGTGAAAGTTGTTGCATCTGTGTACATGAAGTCGGTATTGTCGAACACTTACCTGCATCTGGAATAACATATTTTTGTGTTATTTTTCTTATCGAGTTTACATTTTCTGATGTTTCATGTCCTGTAATGTAGTATTAATGTGATTTTTGGTTTTAAGATTGGGTTTGAGTGTAGAACTGACTCAATGCCAACTTTTGAATTTGTGATTCTATTGTATGCAACATTGCTAAATTGTTTGACTTTTTTGCTATTAAATAATTGCAGGATATAAAAGAGCTAATATCATTGTTAGATCAATGGAAAGATGAATCAATAGAACGAACTTTCAAAGGTGTTGCTAGCCATTTTCGAAAAGTATTCTCTGAGCTTGTAAAGGGGGGCGATGCTGATCTGGTTATGATAAGGAAGAAGAAGGTTTGTGGCTATTAAATAATGTCTTAGATTCTCCCATCAATTATATTGATTGCATTGGATAGGAAAAGATGACGCTTTATAGCTTGTTATCCGTGTTTCATATTGCATATGTGTTGAAAATATAGCAAGAGAGAATTATTATTTCAGTAGAATGGCACTCCTTTTATAGGAGGAATCCATTATGTCAACTTCTCAAATTAAGGAGTGATAATACTATTTTTGATGATGTGACACAACTGAGTAGAGGATCTCGACGTGAACTGTGCTACCTTTGTGAAATCAAACTTCTGAGGCTCAACAACCATTGGATCCCAAAGCTTCTTCGAGAGAAGAAGATCGGGGACGAATTGTTGGGGGAGCTTAGTGGAGTGGTGGAGGTTGCAGAGTTGTGCCACATCATCAAAAATAGAGGGCGACCAAAAAAATCCTGAAAGCTGTAAAAAGGTGGACCAGAAACCTGGTTTTAGAAATGAGGGAATTTAGGTTAATTATGGCCAAAATAGGGAGACCAAAAGTGCATTTAAGCCTAAAAATGAATAAACATCATGCCCAACTTTCTTATTAGATGCTCAAAAGTCGGTCTTGCTAAACTCTAACTTAATTGTTGGCTTTTTGTTGATTTGAAGGCATAAATGACAAGCATAAAATTGAGGTCTATTTATCACTTATAAAGTGATGATCAATTTCAATATGCTTTGTCATGTTGAACGAGATTGCGGGCTATAATTAGTGTCCTTGCTATCACATGAAAACTTCACCGGAAATTCTATCATCATCTTTAGTTCCTTTAGGACTCTATAAATCCACAGGCCTTCACAAATTCCATGGATCGTTGCTCTAAACTCAGATTTCATGCTACTTTTTGCAAACACTTTGTTTTTCGCTTCTCCAACTCATCAAGTTTTACTACACGTAGGTACAATAACCTAAAGCAGACTTCCTATCTTTTACAGAACTCGTCTAGTCTACATTGGTAAAAATAGTAACATTGTTATCATTGGTTTTTCTTCTTCAAAGAATATACCCTTTTCCGGGGTACATAAAATGACTGACAACACTTGCGGGAAAGGCAACATCGGGACGAGTATGTGCCAAGTTTATTAATTTTCCAGCTAACCTCTACTATCTCCGAAAATCAACCAGAATATTTCCTTTTTCCCCAAGATTTTCATTTGAGTTCACAGGTGTATCGTCTGGCCTTCAACCACTCATTCCAGTCTACAAGAGATCAAGAATGTACTTTCGCTGAGAAGCTAATATTCCTTTTATAGAAGCAATTCATAATGTCGACTCCCCAAATTAAGGAGTGATGTAAACATAAAATAAAAACTAATATTAATAATAAAGACTTAGAGAATATTCTAATATTTTCGACAACAATATTGTTCACTTCATTAATTTTTTATGTTTTCCTATCAAACTGTTTTCTTGCTCTTGCTTGCATGTGGTGGTTGAGCATTGCTTTATTTCTATTTTATTTACAAAATTTGTGAGGAATCTCCAAATGCAAATTGATGTTTAATTTTGTTACTGTAACTCATGAAAATGGTATTTCTATATTTTGTTTCCTTTCCCTCAGGATGGTGATCATGATGATGATGATGATGATCAAGATGAGGGTGGTCATCGGGAAGCAAATCCAAATGGGAGAGTAGACAAGTACATTGGAGTGAAAGTGAAGGCAAGTATATTTGATTTTTGCTTCTTTATTTTTGCATCTTTATTTTTACTCAGAAATGGCACGGTGTGTATATATTAATATTCATATCTAGAGATATTAGGTGAAATTTATTGGACAAAATATCCCAAAACAAGCCTTGATATTCGTCGACATGTTTATACCTTTCAGGTCTCTTTTACTAAGAAGGGGAAGACTATGAACATGAAGCAGTTATCGGGGGGTCAAAAAACTGTTGTTGCCCTTGCACTTATCTTTGCCATACAAAAATGTGACCCGGCTCCCTTTTATCTATTTGACGAGATTGATGCAGCATTAGATACAGAGTACAGAACTGCTGTTGGAAGTATCCATTCTATCAATTTGGATGCTATATTGTCATGTCCAATGTCTGCTCTTACATTTTCTTCATCTATATTTGCTGCATGCTGCATCTGCCACTTCACAAGGGCTTGTGTGTTAGAACTTTTTTTTAACAGCTTTTATCTTAAAATATAACTAACTTTTTAAAAAATACAATCACTTTTTGAAGTTTTCATTTGTTTGCTACTTTAAAAAAAAAAATGAAGATAAGAATATCTGAAATTCACTTTATTTGTTTGTTTCATTCAAGGTGCATATAAAATGCTTTGAACCGCACTTAACCGATTCTGTTCTGTCCTTCAAGCTATTGCCAACAAAATACCTCATAACATGAATTATTTTATTGCATTTAGTACTTCTGTTTAGAATACATGCATGAGAAAAAAATTAAAATTTGTTAATGGATGTGATATTTTGTGTGACATCTATATTTCCTTATATATACTGTCATTCCTTTGGAGATCCTTGACTTCCATAGAAATGATCCGGCGCCTAGCAGACGAAGGAAACACTCAATTTATCACGACAACATTCCGTCCAGAGATAGTGAAAGTTGCCAACAAGATATATGGAGTGACACATAAAAACAGGGTCAGCCGTGTTAATGTTATATCGGAGAATGATGCACTAGAATTCATCAATCATGATTAGACGAAAAAATGCTGATTAAGGTAATAGAATAACTTAATATTTATCTTTACGATATTTTTGGGGCTAGGCAAAATGGAAGTACTTGTATTATTTGTGTGCTAGAAAAGTTGGAGCAACACTCTACACACATGTCATAGAGGAATATGATGGATTTGAAGTTGTACAAAGAGGGATCTGATAAATGATACTATGAAGAAAATCTGGAAGAATGGAAGCAACTATACAGACATCACAAGTTACATGACTTTTTAATTTAAGTTTTTTAATCTCATATCTTTATTTTATATTTGATTTGATTGGATTTCGTTTCATTTGCAAAAACGTAAGAGGATGAAATGAGACAGAGACAGAAATGAGCCGTCGTGAAAAAGTTGATAGAAAAGATTGTGATATTCATTCGTTTGTTTCTAGTTATGCATTAGAAGAACTAGAAAATACAAACATTTTCTGCTTCATCAAATTTCCATGACCAACCTAAAAGTATTTGACTTATAAATCAATAGAAATGTTCCATTAATATAAATAAATCACTAACGTGAAAGAAAAGAAAAAAAATGTTATTATAAATAAATCACAAGTTAAAAGCTTAATTCAATCGATCACAATAACTGTTTCATTGAGATTGAATAACTGGAGCATGTTTGTCAGATATGAAAGAAGCGAAACAAGAAGTTGTTGCTCAAATTGCAACAAGCAACAACAATGGCATCGTTGATTTCTTATACACTGCTCAAGGTTTTCAGCCATTGTTCATCCAAGGCATGTACAGTGAACACACCTTTAAATTCTGAACTTGGGTGATAAATATTGATAAATATTCCCTTTAATTAAATGATTATAACTTCTTGGACTTGATATATATATTGATAAAAGCTCCTCTCCATTAGCTAGCCAACTAAGAGATACAGATATGTTAAGAACCTACTGGCAAATTGGCACACGATTTAAAAGTATTTGCATATGTAAATTCTGTATGAGGCAGAGAGAAATGAGTCATAGTGAAAAAGTTGATGGGAAAAAAAATTGATATTCGTTCATTTATTTCTAGTTATACATTAGAAGGACTAGAAACTGCCAACATTTCCTGCCACAAGTATACATAGCCTCATCAAATTTCCATGACCAACCTAAAAGTATTTGATTTATATAAATCCATTGAAATGTTCCATTAATATAACTGTTTCTCTGGCACACTCAAATCAATAGTCACCAATCCCGATTCTTCCTCATAACTGAATTCCACCTCTTCCAAATCAACAGTAATCAACTACGGCTGAGCAGATGAATAAGCATCGATTAGGCCACACCAGCACACTTTCATGGAAACATTTGCAACTCCCTTAAATCCAGAACTAAACTCTTTGACAGCCCCTCCTGAATTGAACATGTTTTAATTAAACCATTAGGAGAAAATTTGACAGGATTTCATGGTAATTGGAATGGAAACATCATTTGGAAGGTGGACGGACTATTTCACCTGAAAATAAACATCATACACAAAAAAACAATTATACAAGAGAAAAAGTGGTCTCCTGTCCATTTATCATCTGCAACCGTCGACCAATAGTCAATATCTTTAGCCCTATTGATGCCAGTGATTATGCCTGGATTCTCATCGTGTATAAGATTCTTCTTTCTAACTTTTCACTAACCAGCTCCTTGACAATTGAATACCCCAACAACTCCAGAATAGTCATTTGTGTTCCGTATCTTTAGAAGAATGCAATAACAAAATCCATGAGCAAAGAACAGGCTAATATATATATCAACTGGTCAATTAAGTATATTAGGTATGTAGAGAATCGTGGATATTTTTACCTTTTTCAATCTCTAGCAGGATCAACAAATAAGAAATCTTTGGTTAAAGTTGTGGTGTTCGGGCTTGTCACTGCAAAACATTACAAATCAGAAGGCAACAGACAATTACATAACTGCTATTTATTTTTAAAATGACACAATGTGAATTGTGTGAGATGCAATGTCTCTTTGCCAGAAACCATCTGAAGCTCTAATAACAGCAGAGCGCTTTGAACTCCAGCAAGTAAATTCATTAAAAATAAAGTCATTATTAATGTATAAACCTAGAGGAGGTTCGGTAAAATCATTCACTTGAGTTTGTAAAGAATTCTTACTGTACAATCCGTCTGTAGTACTGTGACTCATGCACCAAATGATTCCATTATCAGGAAATTTCCTAGAGATTGATACCTTTTGAATGCCTGATGATATTTCCTAGCAAGTTTCACCCTCCCACCATATTCTGATCCAAGAGATTCAAGGATATTCTGAACATCAACTTACAGAATTAGGAGCATTAGTTATGACTTTATCTGCAAAAATAAATAAATGTACCTAGTAATTTGAAATCAAAATTTATAGATGTTTCCACAAAAACATCACAACCGCAATTACAGTCACATTTACCTGCATTTTACTCCAATATCAAATGCACAATGTAGCTGCGACTATAATTTAAAACCATGTAATAAACTGTAAAACAAGGAGAATGCTCAAGCCAAGTTGTGGATATAATTATCTTCCGACTGGTGGTAAGATTTAGCACACCTCGAGAAAATTTCTTTATTGCTGTAATGATCTAAACTTCTTTGTTTGAAGTAGCTTGCATTGCATACAAAGTATTATGTTTGCTTGCTTGTTCACTTTAAGTCCCACATCACCTAAATATTTCACGTTCTGAGTGTGTATATATAACAGGCAAACGATAAGGCTTATTTAGGAAACATCTGATAAAATTGATAAATGGTCCAATATTTTTTGTTGTTTTTTGTTGTGTTTATTTTGTTGCATGGTTATCTATGAAGCATAGACACAGACAGATCAACATCAATAATAATTTAAGAAAATGACATAATTCAATGTAATCATATGTATCGGAGCCGTTTCGAACACGATGCCTATAAGACACTGGAACATCGCCTAATCTTAGGAGTATTTTGCTTCATAGTTTGTTATAGATAGATAATTTTATCTATGATTGTCACTATTATTATGCATATATAGTTTTATTTCAGTCTTCTATTATGTTTATGTCCATTCAACTGCTTCACGAATCCACATAGCATAGCTTTCGATTATTTATTGAATACGAATTTTCTGATATATGTTGAACAAACAGTCTCTTGAGTGGAGTTATTGAAACATTGTGTCATCATTCATGACTTGACAAATATTAAAATATGTATCCTTTAAATTGTTGTTTTTCAATAAAAAAAATTCATTTTTAGTTTTTTTGGACAAAACCATTTTTAGTTGTTTTAACATGTTAGACAAACTCAAAAAACAATGTCCTTTTAAGTGGTTTCATAAATGCCAAAAAGAAAATTTTTACATTGGAGAACATCATTTTTTACGTTTTTAATGCTTTGCTCGGACAAGTTTCAAGATATGCACATTGATTTCTTTAACTAATGCCCTAAGAATATTGGTTAGCATTTTCCTTAATAAAGTTCTAAATATTCGTCTTGGACTTTTTATTTATTGACTCAAGACAAACTTTGAATTTTTTAAAAAAATAATATTTGATTTAGACATTAAATATTAAGATAGTAAAAACAAATTAAGATTTATGAATGATAAAAGAATTTGCTAAAAAAAAAAAAGAATGATAAAAGAAGAAAAATGACCAAGATTAAATTGTAATATTTGGACATTAATCAACCTAGCAGGCCCTTTTGCCCTAAATCACCCTCAAATTTATTTTTCTGTGCTCTTTAATTTAAATAAATGATTTTAATATTATTTTTTTTTGACAAACGAATATAACAATATAATAATAACGATAAAACACACATGATAGAAAATCACTCAAAAAACAAAAACAAGAACCACCGGTAGAAGAGAACAATGAAAAAAACTGAAAGCATAGTTTCATTCATTCAAATGCCCATTGATTTTCCCTGCGAACATCTTCCTCTTCCTGCGGAGTGAAATCATTCTCGATGTTAAAAGTCTCTCGAATTTCCTCTGGTGTCTTCCCTTTGATCATGTCCGCCACAGTCTGGCAGGTTAGATCCAGCAAACTCTTGATTTCCAAATAGTTTGCAGCAAGAATGAGTTCGAAAAGCGTACCCTGGTCAACCTTCACAAATTCAGCATCCCAATTCTCAAGATCTTCTTCTGAAGGTTTTTCATCGGAACTTGCATCCACATGCTTCTTACAGTATTCAATCACCATCTCCAAAATATTTGCGGTGACGTCCTGAAGAGGGATTGCGTCATTGGCACAATCCTCCTCGATCATATGCTTGATCACCTGCGATTCAAGTGCCACCATCTTGGAAATTTTGAAGGTTTCACCATCGGAACTCTTGAGAGTGATCTTCTTGGTGGTGGCTGAAGACATCGTGATCGTGTTTGGGAGACTGGTTGTTGGAACTTTGAATGTATTTCTCTTATTTATAGGCGTTTTGAGAGAAAGTTTCAAAATATATTTGAAAAGTTGCAATGGTTAAACAGAGACCTTTTAAGAGTAAAGGTGTAATGCTTGACAATTGAAGCAATGTAACCATCCATGAACAAACTCTTCCAAAGGATTTGTTTCACTTCACTGATGGGACATAAGTTTCTCAATACATAAACACTTTGCAAAAGAAAATTGAGAGAAATAGAGATAGAACATCGAATTCTTGTGAGTCTAAATTCTGCCAAAAGTCATATTAAATCATTCTTTCTTTTCTCTAGTGCACGAGGGTTCAAATATATTTAAAAATAACAAAGTAAATATTTTTTTTGTTAAAAGTGAATTACACATATTCCTTAAAATCTAGCTAAAAATAATTAATAATGTAATATAATGTAATTGTTTTTTTAATAAATCTATATGTACTATTTATAAAAGAATATATGTTATATGATTGATATCATTTCAAAAGATAAAAATTTATATTATATTTACTACATTTTTTTGATGTCATCGAAAAAGATAAGTATTGTTTGTTACAACATGAAAATGTCAAATTGTCATCGGTGATAAAATTGACTTGACAAAATATAGAAATGAGTGAAATAATGTTATTCAGTATGCTTGTGTGTCATTTCATATAGACAAATTTTCACCCCTTGTCCCAATCACGGGAATAGGAAAAATATTTACAAGTGTAAAAAAAATGCCTATTGTTCAAAATGTCACTCTCTTGCAGCTGCAGATTTACAGCCCATTGAAGCGGGAGGTGATACACAAAAAAACATCTTCTGTGCAAGGAATTGTGAGGCCACCTATTGGATGATCATATCCGAATTCTTCCTCTGCTCGACTCAACAAGTCTTGAAATGAATTTTGGTTCAAGTAGGACATGGGGATCACAAACCGCTTCATTTCCTCTCCAACGTACACTGCAAGATAGCCCTTTGGCACATTTGTGGCTTTTGTTGATGCCTGGCTACTGCTAAATGAAGTCCTTCTTATAGCTGCAGGTAAATGGAAGCCCATTATAAATGTTTCAAACAACAGGCTAATGCTCTCAAATTTAAGAAAAATGTATTTATCTTTTGATGCTTGAGTATGTGAATGGATTGTGATGGCTGTAATGGAAAGTAGTAGTGTATTTATTTATAGTCTTCAAGAGTTTCTTCAAATCCATTTATTTGAGAAACTAATTTATTGTTAAAGGATGGGTTCCATATGAGATGAGGGAACACATGCTATTGTCTTTTGATGTCTCTCTATAAATCAAGGGTCAACATGTTCAATAAGAGGTCACATTGTATTGTCTTTGTGACGGTGGTGAAGGAAGGTAGTGCACTTATAGTCTTCAAGATTTTCTTCAAAATTCAAATCCATTTTTTTTTTAAGAAATTATTGTTAAAGAATGGGGTCCATGAGATGAGGGATCACATGGTATTGTCATGGATGTCTCTCTAGCAAGTATCAGCAAGTTCAATAAGAGATTACCCACTTAAAAGTCAAATGAGATGGCCAAGGTTAAACTTTGTGCTTGACTTATGATACTCATATTTTTCTGGAGATGCATTAGACATGTCACATGTTCTCTTCATATTGATAATACGGCTTAATGCCAACGTATAGCTAGCTAACAGAAATCTTGTTCTAGTTTGAATTTTGAAGTATATATTGACTTGTTGGCTACTAATCATAAAAGATAGGAAGCAAAAGGGAACCTTTATCTAGAGCTTGGTCATTAGTCATGTTGACCAGAAGATAGCAAGTGGACAACAATTCAGAAGAGAGTAGTATATGTTTGGACCCACAACTACAGTCTACAAGTAGCAAATATATGCTATATATTTAGTTTTAAATAATTGCAGTCTTTTGAGGAAAGTCAAGCAATATCTGCTTTACAGAGATTATAAGGTAAACTATAGCTCAAAATTTTAACTTATGCTGATAAAAGGTTGTTCAATGATTTTTTTTTCTGCACATAATAATTAGCTAGTAGAACCTTTATTCATGAAATTCTGAACAATCAAAGGGGGACATGTGCAGTTGTATTTTAATGTTTCATCATTTTTCTTGGTTTCTTCTAGGATAAGGCCCAATGTTTTTTCTAAGAGCCATATAACAGTTTAACTATGATACTGTTGATGACTGACTGAATAATGCCAGTTTTAAGTATCAATCTATCAGATTATTCCAAGTTCTCAATTTAAAAATGATAAACATACTAAAGTTGTGTTTGGATTGAGGGTTTAGGAGGGGAATGGAGGGGAGAGTTTACTTTTCTTTTTTAAATTACTGACTATATAACATGTTTTTCTAAAATAAAGTAAGCGTGATTGAACTATTATATGATCGTCTATCATGTTAATATCTTAACTTTTTAAAAAACATTTCCTAGTGTCCATAATTTAAAAATGAAAAATAAATCCTCCCCTCCCTTCCTCTCCTAAACCCTCAATCCAAACACAAGCAAGAGATCATGACCTGGTTTGGATGAGTTTCTAGCTTTTAGGAACTTTCAAATTTGCAATTGAGATGAGATTATTTGGTACTTGAAATTAATGTTTTACTTCTATTCTATTTGTAGATTATGGCTGGTCCTAGAGAACTGGCAATGGTAGACCTCTCATAATTGGGTCAAGAAGTGGTAAACCTGAACTCTCATGGAATTCAACCGCTGAAACATGTGAACAGCAATTTTTATTGTCTAGTCACTCTCTTTACTAAAGGTGCATATTTAATTTAAGAGAGGATACCAAATGCAAGGAGATTAGGATAATCTTTTGATTAAAAAAATATATAATATACACTTTTATGAATAGTGGAGACTGATAGGAACTTATAGTAAAGGGTTGCCGCCACTAATTACATGCTTTCTACAATAACTTTGACGACAAGTCCATGTCAAGATCATGGAAAGGTTTGTAAGGCCTCGTAATATATGCAAAAGAATTACCAGTCTTGGTGCATGCAATGCAACTATTTGAGATGACACAAAAAATAACACATAAATTCACAAATATATGGTTTCTTAAGGTTCTCATTTAAGATTTTCACTTAAGAAGAAGCATCAAAATTGACAAAGAAATTGCCGATGTACAAAAATTGTCTCAACTAGTTAGTCCTACTATCCTAAGTTATCACTCATATATGAATTATAGTTTGTTCAAGTGAGAAGCTGTATGTAAGAAGACATCTTCCTTGCAGGGAATTGTAAGACCACCCATTGGATGACAGTAGCCAAATTCCTCTTCAGCTTGGCTAAGCAATTCTTGAAATAAAGGCTCATTCAAGAATGACAATGGAATCAAGAACCTCTTCATTTTCTCTCCGACATACACTGCAAGGTAGCCTTTTGGGACTTCCACTTCTTTGCTAGATGATTGACTTGCACTAAATAATGATCTTCTAATACCAGGTAAGTGAAACCCCATTCTTGTTTTTGTTTCTTCACGACAGAATGATCACAAAGTAGTAGAAGGAATATGCGAACTTGAATTATGAGCTTCAAGGTAAGAATGATTTGTGTTGCTTGTAAACTCAAGGATGGTTATATATATATATATATATATATATATATATATATATATATATATATATATAACTTTGAAAACCAATTGTATGGTGTGAATGGGTTATAATTCAATGGGGTTTAATTGGAGACATAGCTCATTAACGATCACATCGCACTGTCTTGGAGGTTTTCGTCGAGGATTAGGCTTGTGATAGAGACCTGCTTCACATCTTTCAGAATTCAGACAAGCTCTAAACAAATCATTATCAAGTATATTTTGTCATTGTTTCAATAGGACAGGACAACTGTTAGCTGTTAATGCTTGAAAAAATCTAACCAATAAACCATGAAATCTGCTTGGAAGCTGTTGCAAAGCCCTTCTCATTACGAGCTTTATTTTTAGGCACTTTCACATCCACGATGGGGTCAATCTCAATGAAGTGGGACATATCTCTGAAGTGTTAAGCAATAATTCAATCTTTGAGAAATACCTCTATAGACAGTATCATGTGATCTCTTGGGAACCATAGCCTGATTGTCTCCAACTATACTCTTCAACAACTAAGTCAAGAACAATAAATATGCACAATTCATAAATAATGTGTTAGTGTATGACTCATATTTTTCTCATAATCCTTCAGGTCATTCATCAACAAACATCAACAAACACCATGTTACATTATCAAGGTGAAGAGAACATGTGCCATGTCTCATGCTTGTGTTAAAAGAAATGAGTAGGCATTGATATACCGTGGATACTCTATCGACCTTTCATATTGCACTCCTATTGAACTTATTGGTCCTTTGATAGAGGCGTCTAAGACAATACCATGCGATCTCGTCTCATGGACCCCATTATTTTAACAACCATTTTCTAGCAAATGGATTTCAAAGAAACTTTTGAATTATATAAATACACTGTCCTCCTTCACAACTTCACAAATCACTCGAGCAAACAAATATATAAACATTTTGCTGAAATCTGAGAAATTCAGTTTTTTCTTCAAAATATTTGAAATGGGTTTCCATTTACCTGCCATTAGACGAACTTCATTTACAGGTAGCCAAGTGATGTAGGAGGGCTTCCTTAGTAATTTTATAGTATTTTATTTTAGCCAAATCTTAGTGATTTTCTAGAACTTTCTATTATTATTTTGGCTCACGGGTTTGTTATTTTTTTCACTATATAAGCAGAACTTGTGCAGCCTAAGAGACACACTTTTATTCATTAATAATATTCGAGACTTTTCTCTCAATTCTGGTGGATTCCGGAAACCCTTATTTGATAGGTTTGTCGCTTGCAACCTTATTTTCACAAGTTTGTCGCTTGCAAACTTGTTCTTTTCTATCTAGGTTTAGCGATTTCTAACCCTACGCTTCCGTACTACGTCACCAAGCATCATCGAAAGTTGTGAATGTGCCAAAGGACTATCTTGCAGTGTATGTTGGAGACAAGATGAAACGGTTTGTGATCCCTATGTCATACTTGAACCAAGCTTCATTTCAAAACTTGTTGAGTCAAGCAGAGGAAGAATTTGAATATGATCACCCAATGGGTGGCCTAACAATTCCTTGCACAAAGATTAGAAGTGATAAATCTAAACCAGCAAGGGACTGACATAGATTAGAAGTGACATTTTGTACAAAGTCATGATTTAGATTTGTAAAGATTTTTTTTCCCTTTCCTGCCTTTGGAATGGGTTAGCATTGTCCATCTGAATGATAAATTCAGGAAGAGATCGTTTGTTATTATTTATTTCCAATTCTAATCATAATGACACGATATATTCAACAACTCAAAGGGCTTCTATATGCTTCTATTTTGTAAGTTACAAAACTAATGATTGCTTGGGATAAAAATAAAGTATACTACGTTTATCAAAATTCAAATTTCAGTCAAATCTGTCCTATTTTACTTGTGTTGAAGGCGAATATACAGCCTGTGTGAAAATTTGAAACATATTTTATTCAAAGAAAAAAAAAATGAAACAAATTGAAGGGAGTAGTTTTTTTTAGGATAATTGAACGGAGTAGTTATTATAGCTTGTGATGATTATAAAGGATATATTTTTTTATTACCATTTTACGTGTTATTTTGGTCAATCTATCTTCTCCTTTTGCTACAAGGATGGATGGTACAAAATGAAACTTTATAATCACCTGCGAATATGGTTTTACTTTTAACTGTTTTTAGTTAATGTTTGGCTAAATTGTGGAACTAAATTTCGTGGTATGATCCTTCTCATTCTGGGATTGATATATCGGCCATTTTTGCAGCTAGATCAACAATATGGAAGTAGTCTATCCATACAAAGTTACGGCAATTGCTTCAGATCAAAATGATTGCGGATTCTTTGTTTGTAATCGGAGAACCTATAACTGAACAGGATCAAATTGATGTTGTACCTGAGGGATTACCGGATGAGTATAGTCACTTTGCTGTGATGATCTATGGTAGCCCTGATTCACTCTCAACCCTCTCAGCAAACAAATCTTGCTCCCTCAGTGCAGAATTCCACTTTACCAAAATAAAGCATGTTAAGATAAATTGATATAAAAAAGTTAAAAGTAAAATAACACCATTCATGGAGAAGTGATAAATAATAACACAATTGAGCCAAACATTAAAAGTAAAAACGTTTTCTCTAGAGTGATTAAACAGTTTTTTTTTTGCACCATCCCTGGACCCAATTTAAAAAAGGTGATGGTGTCACTCTTTATAAACTCTAAACCGATCTTATCTTTAATCATCAGAAGCTTGCTTTCAGAGTTTGGGTTTGTGCAAGTTGATGATTGAATCTCACTGGACTTGGAATAGTTGGAGGAGCTTTCTTATTTATTATAGCTAATTCATCTGCCTAGATGAAGAAGCAATTGATAGATGCACAATACATGTAAAAAAAATTGTGAGCTTATATCCAAGATAACTTATCAACTACTACAGTTTGGCTGAATGTTTTATTAGGTCAGAAATTTGCAGGAATATTCGAGCTCGATATTGCTTACAGCACATACTCTTATGTCATCATTATAGTAAACCAAGAAAATCTAGATAATGTTTCATAATTTCTTTTTCTTTTTTTGCCAAGGAATCACCAGTTTTGTAATTTATAAAGAGAGGCATATTGGAGTTGTTGAATGTATTCTGTCATTATGATTAGAAAATAGAAATAAATAATAACAAATAATTTGTTCCTGAATGAATTTGTCATTCAGATGGACAATTCTAACCCATTCCAGAGGTAGGAAAATGAAACAAAATCTTTACAAAATCTAAATTATGACTATTGTACAAAATTTCCCCGCTAATCTATGTCAGTCTCCTTTATTGAAAGATTTATAGCTCATTGAAGCAAGAAGTAATATGCAAGAAAACATCTTCTGTGCAAGGAATTGTGAGGCCACCCATTGGATGATCATATCCGAATTCTTCCTCCACTTGATTCAACAAGTTTTGAAATGAAGCTTGGTTCAAGTATGACATGGGGATAACAAACCGCTTCATTTGCTCTCCAACGTACACTGCAAGATAACCCTTTGGCACATTCAATACTTTTGATGTTTGGTTACTGCTAAATGAAGCTCGTCTAATAGCTGCAGGTAAACGGAAACCCATTTCAAATGTTTTGAAGAAATAAGATGAATTTCTCAGATGTAAGATAAAAGTATCCAAGTTTGATTGCTTGAGTGATTTGTGATTGTTGTGAAGGAGGACACAATATTTATAGTTTCCAAGAGTTTCTTGAAATCCCTTTGTTAGAGAAATGATTGTTAAAAGGATGGGGGCCATGAGATGAGATATCACATGGGGTTGTCTTAGATGCCACTATTAAGGATCAGTAAGTTCAATAAGAGTGAAAACCCCACTTTGGAACGAAAGGTTCATGTTAAACTCAATGCTTGTATAGTGCCTACTCATTTCATTTCAGACATGCATCAGACATGGCACATGTTATCTTCGCATTGATGACACAGCTCAATGCTGATGAAACCTGACGAATTATGAGAGAAATGTTAGTCATACACAAATACATTATTTATCAACTGTGGTTATTTATTGTTCTTTATTTAGATCTTGAAGGGACATATTGGAGACAATACACAAGCAGATTTTGGTTCACATGATACTTCTCAAGAGGTCTTTCTCAAATATTGAATAATTGCTTAAGACTTGAGAGAGTTGGTTGTTATAAAGGCTAAAAATTTCTGATAACAAAACTGTAGGTGGCCTACAAAATTAATTTAGCAGACATAGACAACAATGATTGTGGTCAATTGTAAGGGACTGCAAAAGAGGATAGAAGTCCAAATTTTGATTTAGTTGTTATTCAAGATTGACATCTGTTGTTTCCTGATAATAATGAGATTCAAATGGGCCATACTGATCAAATTAATTTGACGTACGGTGTCAACCACTCATCTTTGGGATGCAAACCTAATTGGTTAGATCCACATTTCCTACCAAAATACCTTACAAATTATCAATTTATGATCATTTTCCGTGCAACATGTATAAAAATTTGTACTGAGATAACCAGGATGCAAGTCCACCGATCAGAATTAAATGCTATAAGCTCAAGTTTTTTTGTAACAACAAATCTCTGAAGCTGACTTATCCCAATAAAAAAACTGATTCTACAATGTAAGCAGCTTAAAAGTTAAAATTCCTCATCAATTTTGAAGAAGATTTAACAACTACCAAGTTAATTGGAACACTGCCTTTACAATGCAGTGAAGCTTGCAATAATACAAAGTATGTCCTATTTTAAATCCTGCTAGTTCTTTGGAAGAGTGAAAACTCAACACATGATGGATCTTTTGATTGTTAGATTAAAATTCAATCATGTTGCAAGATTATATCCATATGAAGATTGGCAACAGCTTCAAAGTATATTTCATGGTTGGTTGAATTTCAAGCAATAATAGCAACCAGTTGTCACATCCCCAAGGACAAAATACTTGTTATGTTTAGAGATTGTCTGAAACAGGTCTGTTTCACAAGCCTAATCCTAAGTGAAAACCTCCAAGACAGTGCCATGTGATTATTAATGAGCTATGTCTCCAACTAAACCCATTGAACAACTCATTCACCATACAATTGGTTTTCAAAGTCTATATATACACATCATTGGGTTTAGAAACAACACAAATCATTCTTACTTCAGAGCATCATAATTCAAGTTCACTTATTTTTTCTACTACTTCTTTGAGATCATTCAGTCGTCAAGAAACAAAACAATAATGGGTTTTCGCTTGCCTGGTATTAGACAATCATCATATAGTGCAAGTCAATCATCTAGCAAACAAGTGGAAATCCCAAAAGGCCATTTTGCGGTGTATGTTGGAGAGGAAAATAAGAGGTTTTTGATTCCAGTGTCATTCTTGAATGAGCCTTCATTTCAAGAATTGTTGCGGCAAGCTGAAGAGGAATTCAGTTACTATCATCCAATGGGTGGTCTTACAATTCCGTGCAAGGAAGATGTGTTTTTACATACAACTTCCCGCTTGAACGGCCTATAAATAAATTCATACCGCAAAAGTTCATATTAACGATAACATAACACAATAGGATTGACTAGTTGAGTTGAGACAACTTTTGTATATCACAATTTTGTTTTGTTTATTTTGATATTTCCTCTTAAGTGGAAATCAGAAATGGGAATCTTACAAAAGTATATTCTTTTGAATTTAGCTATTGTTTTTTGTGTCACCTGAAATACTTGCATTGCACAAACACAAGCCATGCACTGATTTTATAGATACTGTTTATTACATACTTACTCATTGATATGGTGATGCAAAATTGGTATATATTACAAGGATATACAACAAAACTTGAAACAAATAAATATTTAAAGAAAACCCTTTCTTTAACCTATAAAGATTTTCAACCTGATTGGCACATCATATAATTTTGAAAACAAGCCAGTAGAAGTTAAATTAAAATGACAAAAAGAATGTACCACATAATAAAACGTCTTAGTTCTTACCAGTTATTTATTAAGTTGGATTCTTCTCGTGATGTTGGAAGAAGGTGGAGGAGACCATAATCACATGAAGTTCTTATCAAAGTTGTTGTCCTAAAACACGCATTTAACGGAAATCCTTTAATTTGAATTCCTTGCAGCCACAACTGTTCATAAAAGTGTATGTTAGCTAAGAGTCAAACCTAAACATACAAAAATAGAACCAAGAGTCAAATAATCATCTCAATTCTTTAAACTGTGATCTCTTGCCTCCTTATATCTGTTAACCAATTTTAAATGGAGAACTCTTGAGTAACAAAAACCATCAGGCCTTCTTTGGAGGAAAAGAAAAATAAAAAATATTATTGAACATTAAATACAACTCAACATGTTCACCTAGAAAGCATTGCTTATATAGTACTACAGAAAAAGACATTACATGCCAGTTTAATGCAGTTTCATGAATCAAGGTTCTACTGGCTAATTATCTTATATGCAGAGAAGTCATCGAACAAACTTTGGTACAAGTTCAAGTTTTGATCCATAGTCCTCCTTATAATCATGTCAAAGCAGTTGTTCCGAGACTTTCTTCAAAAGACTGCAATTATTTAAAACGAAATATATACGGATGTTGAAATTAAAAATTCAATTTTCAGAGTACAGCTTTTCTGCTATCTGTGGGTTCAAAACATGTACTACTATCTTCTGACTGCTGACCAAGACTTTGATACAGGTTCCAAGTTCCCTCCTAACATTTATGAGCCAACTAGCCATTACCTTAGAATTCACACGACAACAGAAATTTTTGGTAGCTAGCTATATGTCGGCATTGAGCCGCGCAATCAATAGGAAGAACACACGTTACATGTCTAATGCATGTCTACAAAATATGACAATCCATAAAAGAAATTTAATTTAAATCAAGCCAACTCATTTGACTTCCAAGTGGGTACTCTGCTGGCCTTTCTTTCAAATGGTGGGGCTTATTATATATGCACTCTTATTGAACTTGTTGAGCCTTGATTTATGGAGAGACGTCAAAAGACAATACCATGTGTTCCCTCATCTCATGGAGCCCATCCATTAACAATAATTTAATTTCTCAAAGAAATGGATTTGAAAAAACTCTTGAAGACTATAAATACACTACTACTTTCCATCACAACCATCACAAATCATTCACATACTCAAGCATCAAAAGATAAATACTCTTTTCCTTAAATCTGAGAGGTTTAGTCTGTTGTTTGAAACATTTAAAATGGGCTTCCGTTTACCAGCAGCTATAAGAAGGGCTTCCTTTAGCAGTAGCCAAGCATCAACAAAAGCCACAAATGTGCCAAAGGGCTATCTTGCAGTGTACGTTGGAGAAGAAATGAAGTGGTTTGTGATCCCTATGTCCTACTTGAACCAAACTTCATTTCAAGACTTGTTGAGTCGAGCAGAGGAAGAATTCGGATATGATCATCCAATGGGTGGCCTCACAATTCCTTGCACAGAAGATGTTTTTTGCATATCACTTCTCGCTTCAATGGGCTGTAAATCTGTAGCTGCAAGAGAGTGACATTTTAACAATAGCCATATTTTTTACACTTGTAAATATTTTTCCTTTTCACTTGATTGGGAAAATGGGTGAAAATTTGTCTAAATGAATGGCATACAAACATACTGATTAACAGTATTCGTCAAATCATGAATGATGAGACAATGTTTCAACAACTCGACTCGAGTGACTGCTTGTTCAACAAATATCAGAAAATTCATTGAATAATTAATTGAAAGCTATGGTATATGGATTAGTGAAGCATTTGAATAGACATACTGAAACGATAGAAGACTGAAATGAAACTATCTATGCATAATGCAATACTGACAGAACAACAAGACCATCCCCAATCCAATGGTAATACATTGATGGAAATACAGGTTGTTGAATGAATGAAATAGGAGACAAAAACCCCCAATTGCAAAATTTTAAACAAAACCCTAAACGCGAAAATCAAAGAGCGAGAAAAGGAACCACCGAATGAAAAACGAAATTAATTTGCAGAAAAGGGAAGAAAAACATACCTACACGAAGAAAAAATCTGAAAAGAAAAAAAAAATTTGGACCATTTCTCGATTTGTGCGTGTCATCCTTGCGCAGGGGCCATGCTAATCTTCTCTGTATCGTTCCAATTTTATCGGATGTCCCCGAAGGGACAAGCCTTGATGTTTGTCTGGGCTATATAAACAATTAAAACGTAAAAGATTTAAGCGATGTGGGACTAAAAGCGAACAAGCATGCTAACATAAATAATACTCCGTATGCAATGCATATACAATACACTTACTACTTCTCAACATACATTCATGATTCACCTGAACCAACCAAGCAACCTACTTCCAACAAAGTAGAAGTTTGTCCCTTTCCTTCACACTACTCAAAGTCTCAAACAATGCCAATCAATCAATTAATACAATCATCATTTACATACCTGGATAGAATAGAAGCTTGGGTCCTGCCATGCTACTTTCACACAAATTTTTTTTCCTTTTCTTTCACAATCCACTCAAAAGTAAAGATTAAGCGTGAATAGTTTACTTTAACGAGTAAAGTAATTAATATCGACAGTATTAATCAAAATGATGGTTAATATTATATGCACATACCTAACAAATGATCCAATTCCTTTGAAATGAGCAACTCACTTTAAAATGTAAAGTGGACAATAACAAATGTTAATTAACAAATTAAATGTAAATACATCATAACAGGGCGTAGCTAAGACCCTGGTTCAGAGGGTGCAATTTTTTATTTTTATAGGTTATTTTTCTAAAGATTATCTAATTTAAAGTGCGTCGTACATTAAACGTGAGTCCCTCTTCTGTCTAAAATTCGAATATTGATTTTCTACTTTGCAGAAGTGTAGTTACTTCTTTTAGACACATCTTTTGTCGACAATGTAAATTATTTTAAATAATGACAATAAAAATCATATATGTTTTGCTAAAAATCATATAAGTTATTCGGGGTCTAAAAGTTACAATTAAATAACTTAAAACATCTAAGTGTTACGAAAAATACTTAACCAACTTGTCACATTTATATAACTTAAAAACGTTAGTGGTATGAAAAAAACATAAAACCAATTTATTACAATTAAATAACTCAAAGGATGTAATTTAACTTTGATTTTCCTTTTAGGGAGCTTCTAAGGTGCAGTCAGGAAACTGACTTTTTTGAAAAAGTTAATTTTGATTTTAATGTTTGATTCATTTTTAAATGGTTGATTACTGATTAATGATCAATAGTAATTCATCTAGTAATGTTTGCAACATCTTGGACTTACAGGTACTATTTTATCGTTGGCATCTTTAACATGCAAACAGATTTGATGATTATGTGATAGTCTTAAATGTTACACTTTGTGGGGTGTTACACTTAAAACAAGGTAGGATAAAATTAGATTAAATGTAGTCTTGTTAATATGATAAATTGATGATGCTATGAGGACTTAACTTTTGATAGCACTGTACAAACAATGGGGTGTTACTCACTACACTATTAATATTATAGTGTTAACTTCATCAGAAAAGTCATTTTCACGACTTCATCATAGTTTTTTTCATAACTAATTTACGTCCCTTGCTATTGGATTGTTTTGATGCTACATTTCATAACCCACAATAAGGGACTCCATTGTTATTGACTTTCAACTATTTGTTAATTCTCTACATTTTATGCCTGAATCATACTTGGTTAATCGAGTTTGTTAATTCACCAAAAAGAACTTCACATCCTGTCAAAAATTGTCAATTCATTAACCACATGATTAATGAAAATTTAGCAAATATTTGCACGTCATTAATCATCCATTATTATTATATATAAACAATGACATATGGTGTCAATGTATGTTGTATACAACTCCAAGCAACGAAGGACTTAAACGAAAGTTAATATGGTCGTCTCCAAAGCAAAGTTCGCACTGCGTTTATGCCTATCCTCTTGCATGTTTTTGATTTGTCGAGGTATCTTTGCAATTTGTTGAGTTCCTCAACTTTGAGTTAGAAACTTCTTACGTGGAGGGATGGCATCGTGGGTGTCAAAGCTCCGATAATCCTCCCTTTTTCTGAGGTGTGTGTCTCTATTCTTGAATGCCATGTGATTATTTGGAGGCATAGATTCTCATGTTGTATAAAGCTGAAGATTACGTTGTTGTTCTAAACCATTCCTAAATATGTGAAGCTGAGCGAGGTTGTCAAAGTCACTTAGCATTATCAAAAGTAAGAAAATTGCAAAAGAAGAAAGAAAAAACAAAGTAAACGAAAGATAAATATCAAGAGTAACAAGTAAAAACAGTCGTGTAAACATAGTTCAGTCTTGGATTAGGGTTCGAACTTAAATTCCGCACTTATTCACATTAGAACCCAAATTCCTCGCTTATTCACCTTAGAACCCAAATTCCTCGATTATTCACCTTAAAAATGTTGTATTTCTAGCTGATAGTCTACTAAAAAGAAAAAAAAAAGTCAAAAGAATCACCAATAAAGTCTAAAATAGATGTATATGTGAATTCCCAAAAAACAAAAATATATTGTTCGTAGTCCAATCAGATTACAACTCTAACACAGACTTACTATGGGTTGCACAAACAATATTCTTCACAAATTAACATCATCATTATAAAATGTCTTTTGGACAACATCATCATTATAAATGTCTTTCGGATATAAAACTTCCATCATCTTCAATTCTTGTGTGTGGCTGCTCAATCTCATTGTAAGGTCTGTATGTTTTGGCTTTCCAGCAACAAAAAGCACTTCTACAAACCTTAAAAGTGGAAATTGAGTTTTGAATGTTGTTTGGTTTGATTTTTTAGAATTGCTTCTATCCTCCAAAAACAATTCTCTTTAAAGCTACAATTCCTAACTTTTAACTTTCCTAAAATCAATTCTACATTAATTTTATATTTGATTATTACAACCTATTATTTTCCTTTATTGCCCTTAATTCTCCTTCTTCTTTGTAATTTGATGAACCAAAATTTCATCAGAAAACTTAAAGAACCAAATTAGCTATATTTTTTCTTTTACCTTTTACGTTATATTTTATCATTTTTGACAACTAACTCTAGTATTATTTAACTTAAATATATTTTATCTTTTACCTTTTGGCAAATATTTTGTAAAAAAATAGTTTAATGATAATACGTTTTAAATGTTTTAAATTAAAAGTATATTAGAAAATTTATTTAAATGTTTAGTATTAATCTACATATACATTCAACTATGCACATTTATTTGAATTTAGCTATGTCCATTTTAGTAATTATACATTCAAAAGCAATTTTGATAAATCTATCCAAACAACATTCAGTTTGTCTGCATTATTGTATTCAAACATAAATCAATTCTCTCAAAATCAATTTTTTTAAAGTCAATACTTTCAGAATCAATACACACACGTAGTAGTTAAGCTAACACTATTGATAAGTTAGGTATGAATGTTTTCATATATAAAACTTCCAAAAATCTTCAATTTTGTTTGGTGGCCGCTCAATCTCATTATAAAGTTAAACTACCACCATTGATTGGCCTGGTACAGTGACCTTAATGAACGTTCGAAGGCTACAATGGATGGATATACAGTACACAACTATCTAGTGTTTTAAGAATTACCTATGTAATTCTCAAATTTTCTATACACACTATCCGCTGCACAATCTAAATAGAGCAGAAGTTATCCTCACACAAACAATCTTGAATTGCCACAGCTATCTGGTATTTTTTCCTATGGTCTCTGGTCCTAATTAGGTAATGTTATTACACTAGTTTGAACAAGTATATGTAAAGACCATTAATAAAATGAAAATCAGAACAAGATTAAAATCAAATTCAAAACTGCAAGAAAGAAAGAAAAAAAACTATCCTCATTGCCATAATATTTCAGAATATAAAAGAGGCATAAATCACAATATTTCAGGAAAAATGAAAATCCCTCTCAAATGTTTGCACCAAATTACATTGGATTGGACACTAAATTGAAGTTATTTTAATAAACCTAAACATCATAATCTGCACTTTATCAAACACAAGCACTAGTCCATGAATCAATCACGCAGAATGCCCAAAATGTCCTCATCCCTAAACAAATGAAACTCTTTGTCATCAAGCTTAATTTGAGAGCCACCATATTCCGGCAAGAGAACATGGTCACCTTCTTTCACAGACACCGGAATCAAATTCCCAGATTTGTCTCTCGATCCAGGTCCAACAGCTACAACCTTTCCTGAATTAAGCTGTTTTGAAACCATAATCAATTAAATCGAAATCGATTAACACAGAGACATATATAAAAAAAACGTAGAAGAAAGTTTCTACAAACCTGGGAGGTCTTTTCAGGGAGAAGAATACCGGCGGAGGTCTTGGAAGGAGGAATGATTTTCTCGACGAGGATGCGGTTGAAGGTTGGAATCAGACGCTTAGCCATTGATGGTGATTTGAAGGAGGATGAAGGTTGTTTTCTAGAAAAGAAAAGAAATGAGATTCAACAAATGGATTAGGGTTTTAATAGGGTACTAAAGGCAACTGGTTCTAGATCGGAATGGAAGGTTCTAGCAATGTCGAAATTTGAAGTAGGGTTTTTAGGGTTTTGGAATTAACAAACGGAAAGGCCTACTTCAGCCCATTACTTGCTTTTCAGTTTTAACTATTCGCACCCCTTATTAGTTCTAGTACACCCTTCCCTTTCAATATTTTTATTCAGAGACCTTCCCTTTCAAATTATTATAGCATTAATGACGAGTGTACACATACGCAATATAAATAAATATGTAGGAGGGTAGAGCTATATTTCATAAACCTTTTATAGAGTGATTCAAACTCATGTCATGGAAGGAAAAAAAAATATACTAGGAGTTTAAATTATTTTTTCCTTCCTTTTTGAAAAGAAAAATCAGCTTTCCTTGTGTTGTCTTGATTAATTTGTATGGTCTTTGAACGCAGGAGGAATAAGTATCATTTGATATTATTGATATTCTACGGATTTAAATGTTTGTTTAAGTTTTTATAAAATTGAAATCATTTAAGTCATCCATATATTTACCCTGTGTATGTTTAGGGCTTTTTTGATAAGGGGAGAATTATAATTAGAATTATGATTTTAAAATTGAAATAAATAAAATAAACATAATTAATAATTGTCCCTATTTCATTTTACAGCATCAGAACGCCCCATAGCTTGCACCTTAATACATAAACTGCATAAAATAAATCAGATCTTTAGATTATGTTGCGAGAACTGAGAACCACAAATACAACTACAAGCCATTCTATTTTTTATTTTGAACTGAAATCTTGCAAGAATTTTCCTTATTTCAGCATTGCACAAATTCTACAACTACTAGATTCACTGATTCGAATTTAAAAAGCATCAGGAAAACAGTTTTTTTTTTACTATACATTCACCACTCCATTTTTTCTGTAAATAAAACAGAGTGGACCAACTTCAATGGCCAAGTTCAAAACATCAATCCGTTCAACTTAATATCGCGGGTTATACTGTCGAACACATGGGGTTCTACTCGCTTTGCCATACCTATCAACACCAAAGGAGAAATATAACTATTATTTCATCGCTTCCCTCTTCTGCTTATCTTTCCTCTACCTTTTTACGTTTCAAACAGGCCCGGAGAATCAAGAATCATCATAACTTAGGGATAATTTTTGTTGCTGTTGTTGTTACAAACTTACAAATTCAAGTCTTGTACTATAAGCTTAACAACAAAATAATTTTTTCTATAAATAAACGGCATTTTATATATAAAGTATACTCATCAAAGAGCAAAACAGCTGGGGGCATTAGCCATAACAATGAACAAGCAGCTATCTATCTACAGCCCTTCAGCAAATATGAAGAGGGACTTGAAACACTCATAGCTGAGGATTTGCCCTTATCACCTTTGTTTGGAGTTCCACATTCGCTGAAGTCAAGCATGCGCCGCTCCACCTGTAAACAAATATATTTCTTTACGATATTAGATATATAACTGACAAAAACTAGAAAAAATAACCCCTCAATGATTACTTTCTATTAATTAGTTCTTAACTAATAAATATAAACTATTCTCAGTCTAACAAGTTTAGGACTAAATTGAAATTTTGTTGAAAAAATACGGAAACGAAGCATTGATAAAGTCCAGTTTTACCGAAGCATTTGAAGGCGACTTAGAATGGTTCCCAGGCTGATTATGAGGATCGTTGTTTTCCTGGTCGTCTCCAGAGGCATCGTTTGGTAGTGCCTTAGGAGTTTCATTTTCTAAAGCCTCTAAAGCATTGGCATATTGAGCAGCAGTGTGTTCACCAATCTGCTTAATCCATCCAAGTGCATCATAGCCGCTTTTATCACCCGGGCTAAAGAAACATCCGTAGTCCTGTACGCATGCTCACTTCTTTAATCGAGGAGAAAGAAACTAATAGTTCAGAACAACGGTAATTAAATCAACAGAACATATAGTACCTCGATAGTAATTTCAGCATCAATCCTAGGACTAGATAAAAAGGTGTTTATGAACAAAGGGGATTTCCATGCTGAAGGTGATTCAAAGCTTTTCCTAAAAGGTGTTCCTCCAAAACTGAAACCAAACAAGACGTTACTCAGAAACAATGTGATCCATTAAAAACTTTGAAAAAAAATTAGATAACAATAAAATCACTTTAAAGAATAGTACATGTTATTTGTTTCAAAACCACCATCGTTTCCGGTTTGATCACCCATATTCTCTCCTGGGATTGATGATGAACAGACGGATTGTACACAAGTAACAGAAACTGAGAGTCTTTCGTGCTCCTTTAAACGAACACAAGGAGAGCTAAATCTTGAGACTGATTTTTTATGACTTCGAGCACTTAAACTTAGAACTATGTCTGATTTCAAACCAACTTGATTAGGAGAATACAGCGATGGATCATTCATATCATGTTCAATCAAAACTCGAGAAGGCTGTTGCACCTGACCAGTAAAAATAACAAGTCAATTTTACAAACTTTGGACTGCAATTGACCACAATAGAATAATAACATTTTGGAGCACAGTGACAAGTTAGTATTTACAACTATTCATATTCTTAAGAGACAAGGACCATGGTGGTTTCTCGAATAGTAAAAGTAGTACTTACAATTTCAGCAGTAGTATCAATATCATTCTTCATCTTAGAATTGGCATCAAGTGGAGGCTGCTCAATCTTCTCTTTAGAGTTACTTTTATCCTCCACCTTAAAAGCTGGTCCACGATTTTCTTTATCATCTTCAATACCTTGAGTCTCATTGTCATCAAACATGACATCCAAACGGGAAAAGTTTCTAATCAAAGTTGACGTCATGTCAATCTCATGTTTCTTCTCCATTCTTCTATCTGATAGTGGAGATAAAAGGTCTCTGTCTCGGTTTCGTTTCTTCTTCTTCATTATGGACGGTGTACTTGTGAAAGTTTTAGCAGCACTTTTTAACAAAGCGTCCGGACTATCAATGCGAGAAGGCGAGTCCCACAATCTGAAAGGAGTCAGACAGTTCATGGAAGACATCATAAACTGGCGGATACCTAAGGGACTAAATTCTTGCTGCATATCTCCAGATTGTATAAGATCACAGCTCAAGAAAGGTATATCCAAGCTTGGAAAACGAGGTGGTTCATAACATAGAGTTCCTCCTGTTTCCTCCTGTTGTGTATGCACATTTGGCTTTTCATCAATTGGATAGCAAGTTTGCATCGTATCTGATCCACATCCAGAACTACTTACAGGCTCCAATTTTAAACTATCATCTTTCACAACATCTTCCCTCGAGACAAACTGCTGATCCTCAGAGCCGACCAACTGATTTTCTTCGGCAGTATACATTATCATCCTACTATCAGATGGTAAAGACGAATGGCAAAGAGATGAAGTGTATCCAGACAAGTCAACATTATTTACTCCTCCAGAGGAAAAACATTCATCGCTCATTGCCTCTGAAAATAGGAATCTGCAACATTCATCATCAGTTATCAACATGTTTTGTTCTCCTTTAGCATTGCCCATAGATGAAGGCCGATATTCATATGGAACAATAATCATGTCATGACTTTCACTAGAAGCTAAAGAATCATTTTGCAACTGCGTCGATTCCTGCCCAAAGTCCAGTGAGGTGGGCAAAGCATGTAAATTAAATTGGCAGTCCAAGTTTGCGGAGGAACTCCCAGGTTCGTTTGAATATTTTTGCTCAAGAAATTGAGAGGAGCAAACCTCTTGGCGAGTAACACCATCCAGAGACATGTAATATGGCTCTGAACATGATGATTGATTAGATTCTTCATTTTGCCTGTACTCCTCCACATTTTGTATAACGGCAATGCTCAACTCTCTGCCAGACGGAAAATGACTAGCGTTAACTGACTCCTGGCTACACTGTGAAACTTCCTCACCTTCCGTGCTCCTAGGACCATTATCATCTACACTAAATTGCAACCTTGCAGAGGATGAAGCAATAGGTTGGTTCGGGTTTCCAACAAGTGGGACATTTTGAAACTGAGCAAGCAAGCCTGACGCCAAGTAGGAATCCAATTTTTTCTTAACAGAACTATTCCAGTGGTTCTTTATAGCATTGTCTGTCCTGTTTCCACATCACAAAATGAAAAATCACAACTTTAAATGCTAACTAAAAAAGAAGTAAAAAATGAATCTAAATTTCACCCAGAAAAACATACATATTCTGATAGCATGATATTTTTATTGATAAAAATCAATATTTTTTTTCTACCTGACGCCAGTACTGTAGGGTATCCAGATCTCTAATGAAATCAGCCCCAGAAAATACACAAGAAACTGTGATTCCAAAAATGAAGTGAGAGCATGGTTGCATGCACTTTTCAACTTCATTCCTTATTTAAATGAAATGCAAAAACCAAATTAACGTGTATTTACCTTCCAGGCAAAAACTTTGATAATTCTGCCCATCTATTCCCATATATCTGATGAGCATGTATTAGAGCCAACTCTTCTTCCTGCGTCCATGCTTCTTTGTTTATAGAAGGATTAAGATGATTATGCCACCTAATAATTTTTCAAAAATTATCAGCGAGAATGAGAATTGACTACTACAACCCCCCAAGCATAATTTAATTTATATTTATATATATGTGCAATATGGAAAAAATACAACAACAACCAAGTCTTATCCCACTAAGTGGCAATAAGAAAATTTAGTCGGAATAAATATTAAATACATTGTACTCTAGTTTAATGTTTTTGGACATTATGTTAATCATAACATACATTAATTATTAGAAATCCAATAACCATACCTTTCTCGACATTGCTTACCGATACGTCCAGGTAAATGTTGTGCGATAGTAGACCACTTTTTAGGCCCATATTTGTTTACCAAATCAACAATTGTTTCATCTTCCTGTTTGCATTCAGATTGATAGGTAAGTAAATAACAGATATCCAAACAGAAAATGGATAGAATAGACTATCATGTCAGAACCAACACAAAATTGTTAAGTATATAATCAACACCGGCAAGAAATGAGAAGTTGATATTACCTCTTTAGACCAAGGACCTTTGATAAGTTCTGGATTTAAGACTTTTTGCCACCTATGCAGGCACTGTACATCAGTTCTATCCTTGAAACACTCCGCTGCAAACACATTGTACAGTCATAACAAGTCAAAAGACAATATTGAATAGGTGTAAAGACTACAAAAAAATATAAATTGAGTTTACTACAAATATATAGATTGATTCCCCAACAAACACCGGTTCTTTTTCCCATTTTAAATTTCCTCAGTTAAGCCTGTAAAGGTCCAACTGAAAAAGCTCGTCTAGTTTTATGAAGAAATGGACACAACCAATGCTCCACTATGCAGCTATACACCAAAAGTAGTATGACGTGAAAATATTACCTATTTTTTTCCAATTTTTTCCTTGAAAACGCTCAACAGCCTTCCTCAATATATCATCCTGCATTCACAGAATTCATGTATTTCACTTGATCATATAATACATTTTTACATAGAAAAATTAAGTAAAATTTCTAAATGCACATGTATAAAAAAAATAAAAAATAAAAGCTATTGCATTATGTAGCCATTTATGATCTTCAAAGAAGTCTAAACTATAATGATTGAAAGTGAAAAAGTTAACACAATAAGTCATATAGTTGCTAAATTTCACATGATACAAAATTTTATTGTGCGACTCCTAAAACAGACAAATAAAGTTGCAGTGGAGCAATATTACCAAACATTATAAAGATGTGATATGTTAAAGTATTAAAAGTTCACCTCCTCAGGTGTCCATTGTCCTTTAGTGGAGCGCCTTGTAGGGCCAGTAGTCCTCCTGCAAATACGTGCTTTATTGTAAGAGTAAACTCATTTCACTGCTTATAAATATATAATGACATGTTATAGATTGCACAAAATTATTTTTCAAGTCGGAACGTATTAAAATCCTCATAAACTATATGTCTTTTGCCTTTTGCATATAAAATTTTCATAATCTTCGATTTTGTTTGGCAGCTGCTCAATCTCATTATAGTAGCTAAGCTGCCACCATTGATTGACCAGGTATAGTATTGGAGATTAAAGTGGATACACCCCATTGATGTTGAGAAAGTTTAGAGAGTGCCTCATTTTGGCTTTTCTTGTGCAACTTCACAATCAGGTGTTAAGCCAGCAATGTGGCACCGATTGGAAGTGTTGGAGTGTACAAGGGACGGGTGCATCTATTCGACTTTGGTTGAACAAATCAAATCAGCATCAATGTGGCAGAAAAATGTGATAGGAAAATGTCACAAGTATAATGATACTACCACTCTTGCAGACCTCTTTTCAACTAGCTTAAAAAGGCATTAGCATGTGCTTATTATCTTGGTCTTCTGTTATTGGTAAAAAGATGCATCTCTTCTTTAAATTTGCAACATTATTTAATTTGAAAGTTCAAAAGGTTATAAAAATGTGTTTTCTTAGTTAATCAGTTAAAAGATCTACCGCAGCAATTGTTTGAATTTGAGAAATAATTATGATGAAACTAAGAATAAAGCTGAATTTTAGGAAAATTGTAATGAAAGATATGATAAGCTATAATTGGTAAAATAAGGATCCAGTCCTTGCCCTTGGTAATAAATCATTTCATACCCAAAAGAAAGCAAATAACAACTCCAAACATAAACATATCATTGAGTCTAAATTTTACTTCCAAAAGGAGTATCTGAGATTAAAGCAACAAATGCATATCAAGCATGTTAGTAAAGCAAAAGATGATTTTAAGATTTACCCATGTAATGCTCTAATTTTCTGTACACCATCTAATAGAGCAGGAATTGTCGTCTCACTTCCCATAGTGTATCGCAATTTCGACTTGTCTGCAATTATCTCCACAATTTGTCTTCCAAATCATTCTAATCCCTAATCCACACTTGTAAAATTATCCAAGCAAAAATTCCTGCAAAGAAACACATGAATCAAGATAAATTAAATTCAAATTTCAAAAATAAATCACCTAAGTTGCACTAAGTGGGATCCGCTACATGGATCAAACACATGGCGGCATTACAAATGAAATAGGGCAATATTAACAGAATCGATCCTTTCAAAATCAAACAATTAAAAAAAATAAGGAAGGAAAAAAAATAAGTAATTCAAATTAAAAGTAATTCGAAAACTTAAAATAGAATTTACATTTAAACATAATCATGAGTTGTAGATCGGAGAATAAACATAAATATAAACATGATGAAGAAATCAAAATCAAAATGCAAGCGTTCACCAACCAGATGGAGTTTCAGAAATGACGATATTCCAGAAAATAGATGAGGAAATTGAAACTGTGTGAAAATGCAAATCCGAATGGATAGATGTTGAAGAAAGATCTAGAATTTCACATCAACATTCAAAGTGGGGAGAAGAATAAGAAGGGGTTTTAGTGAGAGAAAGTGTTAAAGGAAACGGTCTTCTCAATATTCAAACATAAAGGGGCGGAAACTATTTTCTCTTTTTCTTTTCTTTTCTTTTTTCCTTTTTTCACAAATAATATTATTCACTTTTTCAAAATGGACGGTCGTGATGAGAAACGTCGGAGTCAAGGTTCACATTTTACATATCACCTTGAGTTTTTTTTTTCTTTCAAAAATGCAACGGTCATATTTTTTATTTTCTTTCTTTAAATTTCCTCCACATATTTTTTTTGGAGTTTACTAATATGTATTGTTGGTATGTTTGGTATTTAATTATATTTTTACATTATATCACTTACTTATGTTGATTCTTTTTTTTATGAAGACTTACGTTGATTCTTAAAATTACTTTTGTAAGTATCTTTTCGTAAAAAAATAAAGCAAATAATTGTTATGCTTTTTTCGGTTTTTCGTTGCAAAACTTTTTTACGTATGTATTCAATCAAATTATTCTAACTACATTTTTCGTTTTTTTAGTCTACATTGTCCGCTTATTATTATTTTACACATGTATTCAACGATGTGTTGTCACGTCAATTAATAAATACGAGAACTCGTGTGTTTTCATATTCATTATTAACGTTGTAAGACATCATTAACATGTGTAAAATAATTTTACATTATTAATTGATAGCAATTATCTCTAATATTTATAAAAACTTTTTAGAAACCAATCTAAAAAATGTAACATCCGATATTATTAAAAAATGAAATATATTAATTAACAACAAAGTAGAAGTTTTTAGTGTGCAGGCAAAACAGTTGGTTATGCTATCATGGAGTTTATGGAAACGTCGTAATTTAAAGGTTTGGGAGGATGTTACGGAGTCATGTGCAGCTGTGATTGAACGAGCTAAAGTTATGCTAGATGATTGGGAGTTCGCTAACAGTTTGCGAACAAATATGCAGCCCGCAACTCAGCCTGCACCACACGATCTGCAGCAACTGGCTGCTGCTGTGAACAGTTCAGCTGCTGTTCTTGCGGCATCTGCTACTGCTGAACCACAGCAGATCAAATGGCAGCCCCCTGCGAGTGGTCGTTTGAAATGTAACGTTGACACGGCTTTTTCTATCCCTTATAACCGCACCGGTGTTGGCATTTGCTTGCGAGATGACGAAGGGACTTTTGTTCTTGCCAAAACTGTGAATTTTGAAGGTGTGTACTCTCTTGAGGTGAGAGAAGCTTTAGGTTTGTTCCATGCTATTCAATGGTTGAGTGATATGCAAATGGACAACATTGATTTTGAAGTAGATTCAAAAATCACGAAACATGCTTTTACTGCTAAACGAGATGATATATCTGAATTTGGGCACATTGTTGAAGCGTCTCGTTCTATGTTTCATTCCAAATTTTCTAACTCTCGGGTGGAGTTTGTTAGGCGACAAGCCAATGTGGTAGCTCATACTCTCGCTAGAGAGGCCACATTATTAGCTAGTGTCGTAGTTTATTATGCTATACCCAATTGTATTGAATCTTCGATTATAAATGAAATGCTATAAGCATCTTTTCTTCACAAAAAAAAAAACAAAGTAGAAGTTTCTCTAACACAAGACATGCCAAAGAAGACAACTAAAGTTCACAACAAGGTCCTTACACACGTAGAACAAAAATTGAATTAGTCAATGCACAAGCCAACAAGATGGCACGACAACCAGCTATGAACCCTTAATACAAAATTAGCATCGGCTGCCTTCATCCACCAATGCAAATGAATTTTTACTTTATCTAACAACTGATGAATAGTGTTTTTCTTATAATAAATAGTCCGTTATCACTTTATCCTTTAATACGGATATCGATTTGATTGAATTAAAATCCTTCAAAGTTGTTGTGATTGAATAGCCTATCAAAAAAGGCATGTGCTCCCTATTGTCATTACTTCCCAAGACCTGCACCGAGTGAATGCCTTTTTTCTTCCCCTCAACTTCCCATGTACATAGAAATGACATTTGTACAATGATTTTTTGACAATTTTTATTACAACTTTTTTCCTCATATTCACATTATATTTTTACTTTCTTTCTCTATTGTGATTTTTGTGTCAATACCTTATTTTGTTTGTAAAAATGATTGTCCCAAAATTGTTACAAATGGTTGTTCAAATATCAACTCAATAATATAATAACACATACGATGGCTTTAGAATTCAATAAAACTCGGCAAATCAGGACGGTTTTTGTTCTTTTCTTCACGGAAATATGTGATTAAAAATGGACTTTTGCTTTGGACAGTTCTGCTCAATTGATCGAATCATCGTTTTAATTAAACACTTTTGTTCACATCCACATGGGATTTAGTAGGAAACATGGATCTACATGTTCAAATTGGGCATGCACCCATTTGAATCAATATATGTTTTTCTGTTGAGTCTCTTCCTTCAAGGGTTCAAAACAACAAATACATGACAGTTTTGAGGATTACAGCCAAGGATGGATGTGGTACATGAAGAATATGTCTAATTATAGCATTAGAAAAAACCAGAGTATTGTTATTATTAGGATTAGTCACAATGAATCAACCAGGTCAGCTAATTTTTGATGAATAGATCCTAGGTTTTTTTTTATAGTAAATGTTAGTAGTTAGTTTGATAGATCAATAGTTTACTCCATGCTCGGGTTTGATTCAAGACCTCCAAGACTTTTTCCCTTAACACAGATTAATTGAGCTATCCAACCCCCTCTTATGGTTATATACTTATATTAATTTGTTCTTATTTCTCATGTTAGCCATGTGTTCGTATCAAAGTTGTTCCCGTCCCAGCTGATGAAACTAGCATCAACACTGTACTTTCAATAAAAGTGTACTATTAGATGTCAACCTATATAAGATTTTCTAAACTAGTATCTACAATATACGTCTAATAAAATTTTACTATGTATCAACTTATATAAGACTTTTATATAAGACTTTCTAATCTGTATGTAAAAAAATTATAAGGATCTTCACCAAGACTCAACCATAATAACAATAAACCTGTTCAATTCAGCTCCAAGTGTAGTAAATTGGATTGCGTTTGAACTATGAAGTGAAAACACGTCTCTAATATCTTCATGGCTGGCTTATAACCTCTCCAACAAGAGTGGTTTATCAGCTTCATGATGAAATGTGCAAACCAGCAAAATATCATCCCACTGTTAGGGCATACATATCTACATATATACATAACTTAGTGCATGTATGCTTATGTGCTAGTGTGCTACTCTTACAGCCTCTCACTAAATAATATTCTATTCCTACCATTAGTCTTGTGATATAAAAAAAACTAAAAGAGCTTCTCTGCCAGTACCATGAATACTTCAAAATGCCCTGATAATTTATCGCATAGTTAACAATTTCGTAAAAGCAAAGTTTAAACCTGACAAGCCCGTAAAATTATAGCAAGAAACATCAGTTTTTGACTCGACTGTGAGAAAATAAAATAAAAACCGTTGTCACAAGCAAAGTTATAAATCAGGTATATAACCATCACAAGGCATGAAAACCAATCATTGCATTCTCCCTTCCCTATTTTATATTCTCCTTTATCCCTAAATCACAGTTGGGTACACACACCACTTGGTTTCCTTAACCAAGACAATGATGCAGTTTCAGATTCCAGTTGGGTTATTTAATCATGGCAGCAAGTTAACCACCAGTCATCTGTCTATAAAACAATAACCATTGTTTACATGAAATCCTCCTCCACTTCCTGGAATGATTTGCTTCCTGAAGCAATGTCTTTGTTGGATGTCATATTTTCTGCAACCATCAAACCCTTGTAGCTCCTAAGCTCTGATTGTTTCTCCTTTTCTAATCTTTCTATTTCCTCACGGCGCTTCTGCACACAGAAACATGTGATTTGATTCTAGCAATTGTTCAAAGAAAAAACAATTGAAGTATATCAAGAAAACACTAAGATGTTATACGACAAAGAAGATATTTCATTTTTAGCATGCCAAGAAGATACCATGAACCTTAGGCCCGATCCTCAAATTCTTAACAAAGTTCACAAATATAACATCCTAAAGGACAACAAGATACAAAGTGACACAAAGTACTCAAGCAGTGCCTTAGGACAGAGGAAAAGATAAAGTATATAGTAGACAACTATGCCCCAAGGAGAATGCAACATGGCAGTCACAAAGAATGCTTCTGCACACAGAAAAATGTGATTTAATTCTAGTAATTGTTCAAGAAAAAAACAATTGAACTAGATCAAGAAGACACCGAAATGTTACGCTACAAAGATATTTCATTGTTAGCAGGCAAAGAAGACACCGTGAACCTTAGGCTGAATTCTAAAATTCTTAACAAAGTTTACAAACATAACATCCTAAAGAGCAACAAGATGGAAAGTGACTCAAAGAACTCAAGCAGTGCACCAGAACATAGGAAAAAATAAATTACATTTTAGACAACTGTGCCCTGAAGAGAATGCAACATGGCAGGTAAAAAGACAGCGGTAAAAATACAAACAATCATTCATCAATTTGTTTCGAAGCACAACCATTGGTCAAGATCTAATAAAAGAGTTTGTAAAATATGTTATGAGTTTGACAATGATATGGAACTCACTTGTTTCAAATTTAATCACTTCCTAGGATTTTCTATCTGTTTATTTCAGCATTAGGAAACAACTAGAATAAAAACACCGGATTATAATGACTTTTAGTAGCTTTTGAGAAATAATTTGATTTTAATGTGTGATATATGAGAATTAGAAAAAAATTATATGTATGATTATAAACAAACACATTCCATGAATTTGAAAGTAAGAAAGAAAAAAGCAATGCTCACTTTTTCTCTCAGTTGATGTTTCCTCTCAGCTCTTTCAGCAGCAGCAACTGCTTCTCGCTCAGCTGCAGAACGCACACCCGCATAAAAAACAAGATCAGCTGAGTCAAATTAAATGGCTAGATATGGTAACAAACAAAAACAGTACACAGTTGCCTCTTCATCCATAAAATTCTAATCATAAATGTTTA
>Ga0228710_1000262_pt1 | contig 57497 bp, 30 predicted proteins | sample MedpolnodulmetaG_FD_177995 | JGI IMG/M metagenome (GOLD analysis project Ga0228710, IMG submission 177995) | Root nodule microbial communities from Medicago polymorpha collected in Santa Monica, California, United States - pink nodules | ecosystem: Host-associated > Plants > Roots > Nodule... | reverse complement strand
CACTAGGTTAGTTTGTTGGTATGCTATGTCCGCATATTTCATGTAGTTGTATTTGTTATTGATTTCTCTTATAATTCTAAATTTGGTGTTGCGTCTGATTGAGAAGGAACCAAACAAATGATGAATGGTGTTAATTTCAATGGGGCTAAAGCAATATTTTTTTCTAAGGAATGGGGCTAAATCAATTAGCTGTGTATTAAGCATTTAAAGGAATTAGGGTGGTATGAAATTTTATATGTACTATTTATTTAACATCAACTTCTTTTCTATGATATAATATATCCTACGTATTATGGTAAATATGACCCGTGTGACGCACGAGTCAATGGTCCAATGGTTATGAAATTTAGCTATATACTTTGAACTATGATCAAATTAGGTCTTAATAACCCTCCGTGAAATCAGCTATTACAAATTGAAAGAGTTCACTACCTTAGTTATCATTTTGTCATTAAAGTGTGTATCCATATTAGTTTATCGAATATCAACATGCCTAATCCTAATGACGTAATGTAATTTCTATCAGTTTATGGTATATCAACACAGGGTTTGTTTTGTGATAAATATGATATATTTCTAAAAGATTCTCTTATATGCATTTAAAAATAAATAATACAATCCAATAACTAAATACTATAGTTTTGTCTTGGTTATATTACTAGTATTGTCTGTTTGAGAGCTGCAAATGCTGCCTGAGGTAATCAACCCAAGTATTTCAGTCATTAAGGATTAGAATTGCATAAAGCCTAATCAAGTGATTGGGGCTCAAGTTGTGATTAAGCTCTACCAAAGGACGAATTGTTTGGGAGAATCTGAGTTCGATTCCTGCATGGAACAATTCTTGGTTAGCCTTTACTTACTTTCCGGCCGAACTTCAGATTACTAGGGCCCCTCTTCCCCTAGAAACTGAAGGGTTAACACCAACAACAAAAAAATGCATAAAGCCTCTTAAGGAAGGGTTAAGAACACCTGAATACTATCCTATTTGAAAAGCACATGACAGAGCTTTGGTTTTGTATTCTATTCTATTCTTGAATATAGTTTAATAATAAACGAAACACCACAGAGATAGTCTCATTTCAACACATACGGAACACTAATAACACATGCAAATGAATTGTATGTAAGTTTTGGAGACTCAAGTTTTTAAACCGGTCAACAGAGCTTCATGCCAAAAAAAAAAAAAGGAGCTCAATGCATTTGCAACAAAGTCACAGACGTTGTTCACATTAAACCCGAACAACAGGAAATCACATTCCAAGGGGGGAAAGTTGGAGAGTAATACAAATATGAACCATACAAAATAAGCAGAGTCACAAAAGTAATATCAATTTCTTCCCCAAATAAGAGCTGTAAAAATGGAGATGCTGGGAAGTCTTCAAATAGGAAATTGGGAACCTGTGAATGAAAACAAGATAAATGGTATTCAAACAAACCAAAATATCAAAGTAAAATTATGCACACACGGGAATTGCAATATCAGAAGAAAAGATTCTTCCATACCAGACACTAGGAGAAGAACACAAATTTCTTTCAGCAAGAGAAAGCAACACAAAGGTTAGAGAACACAGCTTCCCCCAATGATCCTAGCAATAAAGGAAAGGCTTAATTGCAGTTTTAGCCCCCTAACTTTCTCAAAGTTGCGATTTTGGCCCCCTAAGAAAAAAAACTACAAAACAGCCCCCTAAGTTTTGCAACTGTAGCAGTTTTGGCCTCCAAAGTTGATATTGACTCGGTCTACGCTGACGTGGCACCCTAAGTGAGGTGCCACGTGTTATTTTTTATATTTTTTTTTTGCCTTGGGGGGCCAAAACTGCTACAGTTACAAAACTTAGGGGGCTGTTTTGTAGTTTTTTTTCTTAGGGGGCCAAAATCGCAACTTTGGGAAAGTTAGGGGGCTAAAACTGCAATTAAGCCTAAAGGAAAATGAGATCATAAACCAACAACTTTATGATTAGAGAACAGGGTGATTAAAATGGAGAAACCATAAGTATTTGCAGAATGGTCTCACCTTAAAGGATGCGGAAGACCCATACTAAGGAACTGCAGGAAAAAAAAACAACTGAGGAGATCAGAAGGTATAGGCTTTCTGTTTAAATATTTTGCTGAGGAAAAGCCCAATATATGGTTAAACATGGTCCTTACTGGGAAATTTTGGTTACCCGAGGTTGCTATCATACTTCACCCATTCACCATGCCATTGGCCCATTGCCAAGACACGTGATCCTTTGCATAATTTAACAAATTTACAAGAGTCTTACATTGAGTAATGATATGGCATGAATAGTGGCTATAAGTGGACATTATTCACCATACAAATTGAGTAATGATATGGCATGAATAGTGGTTATAAGTGGGCATTATTCACCAGACAAAATTGGTTTCGTTAGGTTGAGTTAGGCCCAACTCAAATTCTAAGATAGCATCAGAGCATGTCCTAGATTTGTTGGGTCACCCGTTATCAGACCACTCAAGTCACGCTCTCGATGTCTAGCCTTAACCGTGAGAGGGTGTGTTGAGAATCCCACATCGAATAAAGATAAAGCCTGAATAGTAATAATAAATGGTGGACCTCCATCAAGTTGCACGCGATTTTGTCGCGTGATTTGGGCCCAACCTAAGTTCTAAGACAAATTATCCATCACAATCAATACTTGCAGTTCCAAACCAGTTATAACTTCATCAAAACTCAATTCCCAAATGCTTCATTGTGTTTATTCTACAAACAAGAATCAGGCTTTTCCTAGATAGGATACTCCCCTGATCATTTTAATTGTTATATAGTTTCCTCAAATGAATCATGAATTCACGGTCTTCTAATTGTCCCTCAAAGCCAATATCAATTGGCAATATTGAGGAAAAACTGTAGTTTTTCCTTCTTTGCATATAATTGCAACATGAAAAATAGACTGCTCCTTGTACACCTTAAATCCTGCTCATTTTCTTTTACCAAAATCAGAAAATTTCCTGCTCACTGCTAGTACATTTTTGCATATACTAGTCATCCTGCAACAGCACATTAAGGTACTAATCTGATTTTCATCATTACAGATAGGACCTTGATCATCTTCATATTCCATTGTATATACTTGCTGTCTGACTTATGACCCTTATACCAAGACATAGATAAACTCCCTGCTATGATGCATGCATTCTGCAAGTTGAAATCAATCAATGTTCAAATTCATGAATTTTTTTTGCAATCCATTTTCCCAGTCTTGGGGAGTCATTTTTCTGACAAGCATCAAGGGCTCGTTCCAACATGGGAAGAGTAGGTTCTATTGTCATTGTTTTCATAAAACTCTCGAGCTCATCCATGTATCCATGCCGACTATAGAGTTCAATCATGCAGCCATAATGTTCCAACCGAGGCAGGACACCATATTCATTGCTCATAGACTCGAAGCATTGAGTGCCAAACTCAACAAGGCCTTCTTCAACACAAGCAAGAAGAATGCCCTCAAAGGTCACACAGTCTGGCTTGATGCCTTCTGCTTCCATAATCCCAAAAATTTCAAGTGCATCTCTTCCCCTATGATTGTGATAACATCCCAAAATTAAGGTATTCCACATTATCACGTCCCTAGAAACCGCCCCTTTCAGAATCTCAACAGCATACTCAAGACAGTAGCATTTACAGTACATGTAAATCAAAGCAGTCCTGATTACACTATCTATCTGAAATCCATGTCTAATGATAAATCCATGAATTTGCTTGCCGAGGTGTAGCGAATAAGTATTTGCACATGCTGCCAAAAGGGTTCCAAAAGTATACTTGCTTGGTTTTGCCTCCCATTGCATCTCTGAAAACATTGTTAGTGTTTGTTCGCTTGAATGATGAAGGCCACAACTAGCCAATAAAGCATTCCAAGAAACCCTGTCACGCCAATTACTCATCAGGTTAAACCAAACTCGGGCACTGTTCAAGTTCCCACATTTACCATACATGTCAAGAATGGCATTGCCAACCATAAGGTTCGAGTGGAAACCATGTCGATAGACAAATCCGTGAAGCTGTTTCCCCATTTCATGATCCAAAAGGCCAGCAGACACATTTATCATCAAACCAAGAGTGACATGGTCCAAGTCCTTTACAGTGTCAAGCATCAAAAAAATAAAATCTAATGCCTCAGACCATTTAAAGAATCGGGTATATCCAGCCAACATAGCATTCCACGATATCACATTTCGTATAGGCATCTGATCAAAAAGCTTTCTTGCGTCCCAAGTTTTCCCACTCATTGCATACCCTGACACAATGCAAGTCCAACACACTAAATCTTTCGAACCAAGCTGATGAAAAACCCGAGAACCATTCTCCAACTCACCACACTTGACATACATATTGATTAGCGAGCTTGAAACAACATTATCCTCATGAAGTCCCCGTTTCACAACAGCCCCATGAATTTGCATCCCCTCCTCAAGTGCACGTATACTAGAACAGGCAACAAGAGCATTAGAGAATGTAAAATTCAACGGCTTAACTCCATCAGATAACATACGCGAGAACAACAAAACAGCTTCCTTTGCATCCCCAATATCAAGATACCGCCTTACAATAACATTCCAAGTAACAGCATTTGGACGAGGAATTTCATGAAACATCCTGCGAGCATAAACCATAATCACGCATTTAGCATAAACATCAACAAGAGCACTCCCAATTATCACATTGCTCGAAAAACCAGATTTCACAACAAGCCCGTGAATCTGTTGTGACAAAGAAAGCTCATAAACATCAGCACACGACCCAAGAACACTGGCAAACGTGATGTTATTGGCGCGAACACCATCCTTATTCATCGAAAGAAACAAAGAAATCGCTTCATCTGGATACCGCAGTCGAGAATAAGCGGTAATCAAAGCATTCCATGACCCGCCATCTCGTTGAGGCATTTCATCAAACAGTTCCTGTGCATCATGAAGAGAGGAGCATTTCGCATAAGCTTCAAGTGCACGGTTGCGGAGGAATATAGGTGGATTACGAGTGGTGGCGACTAAGTGGAACTCGACTTTATGGGCGGCGGCGATGGATTTTGGGGAGCGACAGTGACGGAAGAAGTGGGCGTAGAGAGAGTGAGGGAAGGGTAGTGGAAAGTCGAAGAGAATGCATGCTGCTTTTTGGATGTGGCCAGATTTTAGACAGTTGAGGATTGATTGGATTACTTCATTTTGGGTGGCGGTGGTGACGGTGAGGGTGGTGGGTGGATGGTGGTGGTTCGTGGTGGGGGAGTTGGTTCGGCGCAGAAGCAGCGACATTTTACTGCCATAGGAACGGATGGGTAATCGGCGATCACTCATAGTTTTTTCACCAATAACGAAACTTTGACCTTCTATTTGTACGAGTTTTGACCTTAAAAAGTCATCTTTATACAAAGGCTAATGTTTAGTCAAACTGCATAACTTGAGTCAAAACTCTTGATAAAATACAACTTTTCAAATGTATTTTTATTCAATGAATCTAAAAGTTAAGTTTTGCTTATAAATGTGACTGGATCGAGTATTCATATGTATGTATATAAGGTATTGATCTTCTCGCGACTCAAAATGCACCATTGAAATCTAACTTCTAATTGAGAATTCTCTATAAAAACAACATATGATATCTTGAGTACTAGAAATGATATCGAGGACATCATGAATTCCTCTTTGACAAAGTTTGAAAGTGGAAGAGACCGACTAGAATTAAAGCCACTTTGTGGAAAATTACTCATGGAAAACTACTTATAAGTGAAGAAAGAGTCGCAATATGCATGATTTCTAATATTGATTGTCGTAGATGTATAGAAGCCTCAAAATCGACTTTACATATTCTAAGAGATTGCGAAGACATTAAGAGTATCTTCAATGCATGGTTCTTATTTAACCAGGATCACTCCTCGTTAAGGACCCCTCATTGGAGAAAAAAAAATGAGTTCCTATTAAGCAACAAACAATTATATAAGGATCATCTCTCTCTTGGGCAACTAACAGACCTCACATTTAAAATAAGTAATAAAATATGTACTAGTTAGTCTCACTTGAAAAAAAAGTAATATTTTATCTATTTATCATCATTTTAAATAAAATATAATTCATGCAAATTATTATTATATTATTATTATTTAACGAAGGAATGTAAAACTTGTAAGGTTGGTTTTTGTATTTTCAAATTATTAAAATGTTGCAACAATTTAAGTTCATACGAATAAATAAACATTTTATAATTTTTTAAAGGATTTTAATTAAATATTATGAGGTAATTTATAATTTAATAAATAAATTATTTTTGAATAATGTTGTAAAGTTAGTGTGACCTATTTAAGTACTTTTCATTGGAGTCTTTATTAGTGTATTGTCATTGGAGTTATTGAGTCTTTAATAAGTACTTTCATTAAAAAATTATAAATAAGTGGTGTATACATGTGGAGTGCATTTAAGAAGTCCTTATTAGTGGACTATCATTGTGGATCCTCTAAGGAGCTTTGGTCAAGGGTCATAAAAGAAAAACATTGGAGTGAGTTATTCAGTCTCGACCTTTTTGTTTGGATTGAATGAAACTTGACGTGCAAGGACAATGATAATCTACTTTGGGATTGGTATATTTTCTTTGGTGTCAACATATACTCTTATACCTGGACTGTGAGCAATTCTTTTGGCCTTCAGCTTGTTCAGTCCCAACACCTGCAACATGTGTTAATTGATTTTGATTCCAAAGTTGCAGTGGATATAATTCAATGTGGTTACATTAATATTTCTTATCTGCAACTTGTACTTGGAGACATCATTTACATTCTCTATACTCTTAACATGAATCTTGAGTTACATCATATTATCCGAGACACGAATGAATATGTAGATTTGCTTGCACATCATATTAAACATTTTTATTTGTAATGATTCATCTTACGTGAATTCCATCATTTTATGGTATGTAATACAATTTCATTACTAGAAAAAAAAAAAGTATACACTCATTTGACATCAAATAAATAAAATTAATAAATAAAAGTAATTGTAATAATAATAATTACACTTCTTTCTCTGTCAAACTTATCAGACCTCTACAAACTTTGTAGAAGGTATATATATATATATTCTCTTCATAGCATTGTGCAAAGAATAAATAAACAACTACAACATGTGTGAGTAATTTGGATTTGATTTGTTTATATTTTATTGATCCATACTTCAATATGAATGTAATATTAAATGATGTTGACATATATAACATTATTAACATAACTGATAAAACGCACTTTCGATTTTTTTCGGTGTCAATTTGTATGATCTAATTTGACTTAAAAAAAGAAAAACATTAATAGTAGGTAATAAGTATCGGTTATTTCTTTTTTGAGCATATTAAACTAATAACTTTTTTTAGTAGTTCTTTAAAAAAAACTGTATTAACTAATAAAACTTTTTTTAGTAGTTCTTTAAAAAAAATTGTATTAACTAATAAATTTTAAAAATAAATAAATAAGAGACAAATAATATATTATATTAATACAACATCTTTTTTTTGTGGTGGCCGAGGTTTGAATCCCGGACCTTGCATATTTTATGCATTGTCCTTATCAACTGAGCTAAACTCACGAGAACATATTAACACAACATCTAATACCAATAAGAAAATAAAATAAAAAAATTAAATTTATATATCCACTTTAATTTTTAATTTCACAAAACGAGATAAAAAAAATCCATTATATTCGATTTTGTGACATTTTTTATTTTTGGAATTAGTTTACAGTTTTTATTTAGATTAGTTTAGATATAAGCCCTACTCCTACCAACAGTTATGGCTGCTTTGTTAGGTATCAAATTCGCCAAAGATTGATGCTTTATAGAAATTTTAATGGAGTGTTATGTCCTTAGGATTTCCTCTGCTTTCAGTAGTCTTTCTTGCCTAACACTTAAGCAAGTCAAATTTTGGGTCACCGTAAAATTCTTAGGGCTGGACTTTTCCCACCTTAAAATTACTTCAGATGTATAGACATGAAAGAAAGAAAAAATATGATGCCAGGATGTGTACTTTCGAATAAAAGTATAGTTGTTTTGTTTCATTGGGAAATAAAACTTTTAGATGTGTTTTTTAGAAATGTGGAAAATAGACAGATGTTTTTAATTTTTAAAGTCATGTTTTTCTTCTTTTGAGCTTTATCATGTGGGCGGAAATTGCAACTCATTTGTCAATATTTCATCCAGTTTGGCATCCTCTTCTTTTAGGGTTTGGATTGAAGAAGGTTCTTCATGTTTGTGAAATCAAAATATCCTCCACGCACAAATGCAAACACTAACAAGAGACTAATTATTTGAGATAATCGAGATTCATTCAATTTCAAAGAGGTTGATCTCTTTTAACAAATGTTTTTCAATACGCACCGATCAATGATCAAACTCGAAAACAAATTATATATCATTTGTGTCACACTATATGTAGATTTTTTTTTTTTATCAAGGGAAAGAAGTCTTAATATGCATGCATCAAACAATAAACCTTGAACAACAGTAACCACCCCATCGAAAACGAAATATGAAGAGTCGTGAAGTAACAAATCCCACAAAATTTAATAGTAATTCCACAGAAATTGGTTCGTACATATCCTAGTGTGACGTACTTGTATTAAAGAGAAGTCTTGTGCCACTCGTGGAGAAAGATACTTATAACGACGTTTTGACATTCTGCAAATTTGCCTTCTAGATGAGTTTTAACATTTTCTTTATAGGTTTTGTTTAGTATTATTTGTGTGCAAAATTTCTTCATAATCGTTTGGTTCTGTTTGTTGGCACTTGGCCATTATGTCTCCATCAACTAAAAAAGAATTAATTAGGTGAATAATCAATCCATAATCTTTTGCTAATTTTTTCTCTGCATCATGTGGTCCATCTGACGCACGCTTTTGTCGATCTATATATCTATGTATCTTGAGGCATACGTAAGATAATTATATACTTTCATAAAGTCTACGCAGATCATTTTTATTGTAATTTTCTTTTTCTGAAATACCATAAATATATATTGTTGTCGTTGGAGAGGAATTCCAGTTGTTATTTTTGACAAATGACAACGTACATGTTGTTAATTACTTCTAGATAGAAAGCATGAAAACTGGAAGAAGAAACAAACAACTGCACGAGGCCGCTACAAACAAGTCACATGTTTGATTATCTCATCGGATGCATGTCATTGTCAGGGTATATGTCAATTAATATGTACATTTATAAAAATAAAAAAAAATAAAAAAGCTGTTTGTTTAGGGTGAATTCATGTCTCACGACTCACGTGCTATATGGAAGGACATGAATTCTGACTAGAGATGTTTAGAACCGAACCGATTCAAAAAAAAACCGTCAACTGATCTAAAAAATCGACTGGTTTGGTTCAGTTTTCGATTTATAACTTAAGAACCGAACTGGACCGAACCAAAACTCTTCAATAACTCACCAATTACCAACGCAACTAACCAACTACCAAGCTGGCAAGCAATGCATGTGTGTTTAATTCATTCACACATGTTTAAGAATTAGATAGTCCATTTCTTAATCTACCAACACTCCAAACACTAATCAAAAGTTTCTTTAATAGTTGGCATTTGTTTTTATTGCTACAGGTTACAATTTTTTTTTTTATAATTGCATGATATGTGCTTAATAAATTGTTATAGGCTATATAATTATATGAATGAAAAAGTTGTTGTATATGTATACGGAATGTTTGCAGCAACTTATATGTACACAATATGAAATCTATGAAAAAAAAATCCTAAAACTTATAGAATTAGGAAAGAATTTTCTACAACCTAATAAATAAAAGAAAAAAGAAATTATTATAAATCGTACTTGTACTTTATATGTGTAACAACAAAGGAAAAAGCTTCTTTCAAAATTATTTTTAATAATAGCATTACTATCACTTGTTTACAATTTGGATAACCGATCCAAATTAAATCGCGTTAAATTGGATCGGATCGGTTCAGATTTTTTTTAGCACCAACCGAACTGAGCCGAACCGCACATATTTTATTTTTTGGATCGGTTCACCTTTTGCCTCATAACCGAGCCAAAACGCACCGCGAACACCCCTAATTTTGACCACACATTTGTTTACTCCGGAAAGAAATTTAGGCCTTCAACCTTCGTTTGCTTTGTCTCCTCCCTACATGGGCATGATGTATGTCCCCCGGTGCCGGAGACAAGCTTATTTTGGTATGCGTCATTGTGAAGTTGACACCTTATCGATTGACACTGCAGAAGTTGTGATTGCTTGTTTCGAATAGGAACTCATGTATCACTTTGTTGCTTTAGAAATCAAATGAACCGATCATATTGTTGAACGTGTAACTCAATAGTTATAGGGTTGAGACGCTGAAAGAGTTTAAGAATGAGGTCTATGATTCAATCTCCCGTGCTAACATTTTCCCCTCCCCTTCAACAATATACTAACAATTAATATTTGCATGCATAAATTCAAAATGCATTTATTCATGTTGAAGTTTTTAATAAAACAATCCAAATTTTCCTCAAAAAATAAAACAATCCAAATTAACCGTGTATTATTTTAATCTTTAAAACAAACGATTTTGTTGAAGGTTAACATGAAAGGCAATTGCAATTTTTCTAACCTAATACCACGATTAATAATTGGTGCCTATGTTTGGAAGGTGGTTGAACGTATATCACTTTTAAAGTTTCAAAGTTATATTCCCTTCGTCCCGCAATAATGTTCCATTTAAAAATGTGCAATTTTGACCTAACTTACTTTGATCATACTTTTATATTAATATACAAAAATAAATAATATCATATAAAATGTCGTTAGATTCGTCTCGATGAGTATTTTCAAAATATCAAATTTTCATAATTTTTTCTAATATATGATTCAAGATATTTAACCTCAAAATTATGCATTGACATTCGTAATAGGGTCAACTGTGTCATGTATTGTGGGACAGAGGAAGTAGCTTTTAACAAAATCATTTTAGTTGAGCATACAATTTGAAGCTTTAAAACTGACATGCATTCACTTTTGTTACAACACATATTCGAACCAAATCAATCTAGTTAGTGTAAATTTTCTTATCAAAATCAGAATCAATATGAAATGAGTACTCAAATTTAACTATCATGCTTACTTCCAACCCAATTAGTTTATATATATTGAATCTACAAGCATCATCTTCTAGGCATTAATCATCCCTTGCATCTCTGTGGTGACTTAAACATGAATACATTAACACTTATTATGTTTCATAGTCGTCTAATTTCAATTAGATAGTTTTTTTTTCTAAAAAATGACACCTTAACCGTTTATTCGGGGATAAATGTTTTTTTATCTAACTATTGTCACCAATTTTTTTTTATCTAACTATCTTATAAAAAAAAAAAAAATCTCCTCATAGACGTAGTGGGTGATGTCTTTGTCGTAACAACCATTATCCGTAAAAAGAATAAAATAATAGAAGCCTAAACTAAAATTAAGCCAATAACTACTACTATAGGGACCAAAGAAACCTCACTGGACAAACCAATTGTGTTTTAAAAGGATGGACAACTAACTATGAGAACAAATTTTACTTACTGTGAAAACATTCTTTTGACAAAGTAAAGTACTATGAGAACTTCATTGACACTCTTTTAAGAGCTGATTTTTACATATACCAACTACTCATATCTCTCTCTTTGGAGATACACTTCCATCATGACATGTGCTATGCTACACTCTGTTCCTTGCGTGAAGTACATTTAAGAAGTGTTCCTCCCTACCTATCCTCTCCCATCACTATTATAAACAAAAATCTAACATTTTAGATTCATTCATCAAATGATGTATATAATTTTTATTGTAGACCACATACATCATTTAATAAATGAATCTAAAATGTTGATTTTTATTTATAATAGTGACCGGATGGTGTATAAAAAAATCACATCCAGTGTGAGTCTTGTACAATATAAAGTACTCCATAAACTATCCTTAATCTCAATTTTCAGAAAATGTGAGAGTTTTAGGTGTATCAAAATAATAATATTTGTTAGCATCATTACTAAGAGATCACTAATTAGGAAAATTTAATACTAGGATCAATGAATAGAGATTCGTAATAAGGAAGATAGCTATGATTGTTAGTGCATTAAGAAATACTACAATACTCCTAAAGGAGTATGGTTCATGGGAGTTTATTGATTCACTCAACGATCAATCTATTGCAGCATCTGATGTGGGTCTTTGATTCAATCATTAACATTCTCAGTGGCACATTACAGCATCCGAATCTTACACACTTATAATGAAGAAACAAATAATTACAAATAACCGTTGCTTTTGAACACTCACTGCGTCCCTTTTTATATAAGATAAGATTAGTGTCTGATAGTACTTTTCCATTTTACTGATGAAAATAATAAAAAATGTAAGACTTTAGTAAGCTAAGGATAAACTTGTAGAAAAAACCATGTACATTAGAAATTAATATCATTTTCTATAAAAGCTTTTTATAAAAATGCTAAAAAAATTGTCTTTAAAGCATTGTTTAAAAAATATTTGACTAGCATGAATATTTTTAATGAAATTTGTTAAAAGACTAACAATTAAAATAAAAATAAAAATTGGGGGGGCTAACAATAAAAATATGATGTAGCATAAATAATAAGTTCAAAAAAATTAAAATTAAAGGATCGATGGAAAACTATGGTCAAACTTAAAGGACTACACTCATAATTTTACCTAAAAAGTTTGAAGATTTTATCTTAATTATAAGAAAAAGTTATAATTTTAAAATACTCTTCTTAATTATTGCGGTCCTTTATGTTTGACCATCATTTTGCATTGGTCTTTTAATTTTTTTAAATTGATTAGTTATAGTATTATATTTTCATTCTTAGTCATTTTAACAAGTTACTCTAAATATCATTTGTACCAAAATGATAAAAATGCATATATAACATTTTAATATTGAGAAAACTCAAATAGACATATTAAATTTGTCGAGTTATTTCTTTTTTAAAAATGTAAATTCTCAAATTCAAAAACCTTAAAATCAAAGTATCTAATTTTTAACTTATAGGACTCTTCCCTCCCATTGTCATCCCTAAATAAGGAAGGATGTGTTATTTTATTAGTACTACCATCTTTCTTATAATTTCATTATCAACGGTTTATAATAGAAGAGGGGTGGGGCAGACACGTAAAGGTCATTACCGTGGGAGCCAAGTCCCTAGATAATAAACAAAAAATAAAGTCTTTAATCTAAGAAATATTTTTTATTTTTTAAATTGATTGATTTGTGGAAGAAAAAAAATGAAAAAGAAAACCAGAAGGCAGGGCACATTAAAAAAATGTCAAGAAAAAACAGAGAAATGGGAAAGGAAATGGCCTACATATCCAACTCCATCTAGAAAAATTTGACTTTAAGGATAAAAAATTAAATATCGCTATTTAATATTCACCACAATCAATTAATTTCCCATTTAAAAATCACTATTTCCAACAATTTAATCAACACCCTTTATGACGTCGGTGAACACATCACCATAACTCTGCTTTCAAAACAAACCAACAACACAAACTTTCACACAAATTTCATTTTTCACCCTCTACAAGAAACAGAGCAAAAAAGAAAAAACAGAACCACCACAGCAGAATCATGTTTGATCCAACAAAAAAACACCACAACCCAAACAAATCTTTTGATTTGTACGATGAAACAAGACATGAAACATGGGAAGCCACAAATTCTAATAATCTCTGGCCTTCAACACAACCTCCATTGGACATGTATCATGATGAACAACCTAGATGGAGTGTGAATTCTCCACATTACAGAAGCCTTTCCCCTGTTTCAAGAACAGAGGCCATAGTGAGAGGACAAAAAGAACTCATGGAAATGGTTCGGAACATGCCTGAATCAAACTATGAACTTTCATTGAAGGATCTTGTGGAACACCACCACAGGACCAGAGAAGAAAATACAGAGGAGGAGAAAGAGGATAAGGAGGAGGAGAAGAAGAATTCTATTGTCTATAATGGTGGCAAGAAGGTACACGTGAAGAAAAATGATGGGAAAATTGATCGTGATCGAGGTTTCTACCTAAAAGTGGGGTTACCTTTTTTTTCTTTGGGATCTAAGGATAAAAAGAAGAAGAAAAAGGAGTCAAAAGTTTCACCAAGACCATCAATTTCTGATGGACCAGTAAAAGGTGCTGCTGATAAGGAGAAAGAGTGGTGGAAGAAGAGTCCTTCTGTTTATAAAGAGAGTGATGACACTAGTGCCGCATCGAGCAGCAACAGTAATGGAAGCATGAAGAGCTCTACTAGCAGTAGCAGTAGAAGCAATAGCAGCAGCAGAAGCAGAAGACTAAGAAGCAATAGCATCAGGTATGTATTTATTAACATAGCATGTATAGTTGATTAGTTTCTGGCTAGTGGGGTTTTCCTTTGGTTGTTTGGTTTAAATTATTATTTAGTCAGATCAGATCAGAACATTCAATTGTTTATATATATGCTTCAAATTTATTTATTTCTTAGGAAATACATGTGTTTGTATTTTATTTTTTGACAGTATATGTGTTTGTAACATAAAAATTTCATGTTCATGGTTGTTGGTGTTACATTTTTATGCTTCTTTAGAGGACATCAAATCAAATCCCATGTTGGATTTAGAGAATTTTAAGAAATTGGAGACATTTGAACAAAATACATGTCTTTTTGCTTATATTTAAGGTTGCATAGAGTACTAATTAACTTTTGGATGAAATGCAGGCGTGAGAAGGGTGGAGGTTGGTGCTGGCCTTTGTTTCGCAAACCAAAAATCCAAATAAAAAAGTAAAAGATCATCGATGCCTTTGATGAAACAAAGTACTATGTGATATCATCATAGTCATGGTACTTGCAAGCTTTATTTTCACATAAACTCTGCTGCAAGCCATCTGAGAACAACTTTTTTTTGAAGCAGTCTGAGAACTACTTGTTTCATTGTAACTTCCATTGAATTAGACAAGTTTGCTTCTGGAGTTACTAAAAAATGTGTAAGGATTAAGCTTGTACAAATATCATCATGTTTAATGGCAGGGCATGGGAGGTTCCATGCCAATCTCAACTTTGTAATTTTTGACATATATTTCTTTATATGTTTATTTGAAGGTCCTAACAAAATAAATTATAGTTTTGCTGGATATAAAAGGCGGTATAAAAAAATTATTCCTGTAATATAATGTGTCATGCTCTTGCAACACTACAACTTTGCTTCCTCGTGCACTTCTTGAAATAATGAGACTGAATCTTCTCATGTGACATAATGGTTCCTTTGAGTCTCCATGTTCCATCAGTTAGAATAAGAGTAAAGTTTATGATAAAATAAAGGAGGAAAGAAGATTTAAGGACGGAGAGTGTAAAACATTAGAAAAAAATTGATGGAATCTATCCCAAATAATACGAAATGAGGTTGAGAAACACTGAGTTTTGGTCCAACATCTAGTTAAGTCTAAAGCAAACTTTCAGCAAATCATTTTATAGATATCTTTTTCAAAACACACTAATTTAAATCCGACATCCCTGATTGATAGCAAGTAATTTTCTTGAGAGACCTAAAGAAAGAGCCTCACTTACTTGACCCAAACACAATGAGACACATACAAGCAAAAATAATTTGAATTCTAACCTTTTGTACACAACTTTTGACTGGTAACGTAAACCATCAATATTCCCATGTTTTCTGTGAGACTATCTATCATCTATCAATTAGTTATATTGCCAATTACATAGTTAGTTGTGAAACTTTATTAGTTAATTCCTAATCAACCAGTCACAGATTATAATCTATACACTTAGTTTGTAATTACTCTAATTTATAACTAAGTTTATGGTTTGTTATGGATTATATTAAAATGAATCTTTTATAACAAAAATAAAAATGAGAATCTATGATGAGTTGGATTGTGTGATTTGTGTATCGAACATAAGACCCAGAAGTTGGCGTAGCATGCAGAACATAAAGTAATCATGCCAAGGACTTGAAGAGATATTGGAAATTGAGGGAAAACTATGGCTACACAACTAAAAATTCCCTTGATAAGCATTGAAGTTTTAAGTTATAGCCGATAAAACTAAACTTACTTTTTCCTGTATCAGTTCTTCCAGTTCCCTCTTCAAGGTTGAGTAAGTTTTGGCTAATTATGGTTTCATGAAAAATTCCAGATACCCTCCCAACACTTTCAGGTGACCATCCTGTCAAAAGAATCGTATGTTCACCATGTGTCACGGCACAATGACAATGAGTAGTCAAGAGGAAGCAATATTAACGTAAAATAAAGAACAACTGATCAAGGGAAACCATGAAGAAAAAACAGAGAAGGAACTTACTAGTCCACCATTGGATATGTTCCTGGCAAACAAGAGAAGCATGAATTGGATATGGCAGTTGAATCCCTAAGAATATGCTTTAAAAAATTTTCATTCAACATTAACCATGGGTATGTAATTTTGGGTACACCAGCATTTATGGAGTTCCACATGATGCAGCGGTACCTAGACTAATTTTAAATCACTCCCATACTTTTAACAAATTCACACTCATCTAAAAGTTAGCTTATGCAAATTTTCGTTAACTAATATCTATGGTTAGGTAGATAATCTACCCGTGTATGGCACGGATACCTACACTTATTTTATCATTAAATCCCTAAAACCTGTAACAGCAATACACAATGACCGATGAATGGCCATAAACAAGCATTAATAGTCTAATGCTGCAACCATCAGGGAAGTACTTCAATTTTTCAGGAGTACTCCATTAAAATAGGAACCGGCTTGAAAATGTAACAAAACCATGATGACAATAATTTAACCTGGCATAATATAGTTTTACTTGTACAATTCAAGTTTAAATCAGCTATAATGATTCAAAAATGAGCTCAAAAGGAATACGATAATTTGGAGCTTAGACAATTAAATGCTAAGGATTTTGACTTAGCTCAAGCCTACAACTAAAAGAGTGACATTTGAAGTGATGATGGGTTAGAGGAAGTCAGGCAACCTGATACCCTTCGACTAAAAGTTTCAGTTTTTCTATTTCACCAACAGCAGAAAGCCATTCAGTAAGAATCTCCATGGTTACATGGTCGGGACTGCAAGCATCTTCCACCATCCTGTCCATAAGTTCAAATGCTTTGTGCAACATTCTCTTATCCCGAAGCCCCTTGAGAATAGCATTATATATAGTTATATTAGGCCGGACCCTTCTTAATTTCATGTCACCCATCAAAGAAACAGCCTTTTCAACATTGTTAGTTTTGCATAGAGCGTCTATTAAAATGGTGTATATCACAATGTTGGGACGAACCATGGATGTAGAACACATTTCCTCGAAAATTTTCATGGCCTCACCAACATTCTTCTTTAAACAATAGGCATGTATAATTGCCCCATATGTGACAACAGAGGGCTCAAAACCCTCTTCAATCATCTCTTTCATCATCTTGGTAGCGGTTGCAAAAATCTCCAGCTTTGCCAAGGTAAGAAACTAAAGTATTGCAAGTGACAGTATCAGGCTTAACTTCAATTTCTTCCATTTCGTTGAGCATTTCAGATACTTGTTCTAGCTTCTTCTTCTTACGGAATCCACTGAAAAGAGCATGGTGGCAAGTTCTATCAAGACCCAACCCAACTTGTTTCAACTGTGACACATCCATCCTTCTAGCAATGGCTAAACTAGATATCAAACTATAGTATACAATTGTATCTGGTGAGCATCCAGAACTCAACATCTCATCAAAATATTGCACGGCTTTATCAATATTGTTCACACCACAGAAACCAGATACCAACGCAGTATAAGTAACAGCGTTTCCTTCCAGGCCTTTGCCTTTCATCTCATTAAAAAACTCAACTGCACTATCGACCCTTCCAATTTTGCACATACCATCAACCAATGCATTGAGCGTGACCACATCTGGCTCTACTTGTTCCTCATTCATCCGACTGAATAGCTCATGTGCTTTATCGACGTTACCAGCTTTGTATAACCCATCAATCAAGCAATTATATGTAACAATGTTTGGCCATTTTTTCTTCTCAACTTTCATCTCTTCCAACAAACTCAAACAATCTTCTTCCCTCCCAGCTTTGCAAAGTCCCTTAATCAAAGTGTTATACAAGATCACATGAGGTTCAACACCAACCCAATTCCTTTCTGCTTCACCTCTCAATTTATCGAACACCCCCAGTGCTTCATCGGTCCTCCTAGCCTTGCACAAATGACCAATAAGAATGCCAAACGTTAAGATATTGGGCCTTATTTCCATTTCTTCCATCTCTGCCAACAGTTTATACATGCTCCGAATATTGTTTTGACTTCCCAAGCCTCTTAACAAGACATTGCAAGATGTAGCTTCAACCATACCACCCAATTTCTTCACAGTACGCTAAAGCTCCCACGCTACACAATTCTTCCGCTTATTACACAGTACGGATATCAAATCCATATCAGGGAAAACTCCATGTTCACCAAGTTTAGTAACCAACCCCACAATGTCATCATCAGTAAACCCTCTTTTGGAGCTGTTACTCCTCACCAACGCCTTAAAAACAATTTCACCAGTGACACCATCAGGAGGAAAGTTGGAATCCGGTTCAAGCATTCTGTCGAGCACGTGGCAGCAAAATTCAATCGAAGAAGGTTGGAGCAAAGCCAGTAACGCCGAGTTGTACCTCTCGGTAATTTTCAACGATGGGCGGAAGCGGTTGAAAAGAATAAGTGATTCCTTTGACATGGGTGGTGGTGCATTGGTGAGAGTGAGAAGAGAAGAATTTGAGGTTGGAATAATCAGTGGAAATATGTTGGTGCAAAAACGGTAGAGCAAAGGTCCTGCGTCTGAGAGCGGTTGAGGAAGATGATAAGAGGCGAAGCATTGTCGTTAACGAGCTGGGATTGGGAATGGAAGAGAAAAAGCGAGGCGGTGAGTGAGAGAAGGACAGTGGTGTTTGAACTTTGGAGGGAATGAACATAACTTGCTTTTCATTGTTTGAAATTTTGAATACTTTTAAATTAAATAAGTTTTTATTAAATTTCACCTTATAAAAAATTCATGCCACTAATTTTCCGGAGCACTGTTTAAGAAAACAAAGAAAGTAAAATTTGTATTGAAAACAACATTTTTTTTACACTTTTAAATGTTGGCTACACAAGTTTTAAAATATTCTTAATTTTATATGTTTAATTAATGTCACATAAATACTGGTTAGCATTTTTTATAAATAAAAAAAAATTGTCTTATGAGCTTAACTCAGTTGTCAATGGATGTTGTATAATATATGTCGAGGTTGATGTTCAAATTTTAGACACCCTATTTATTCACTTTAAATATGAATTTTTAGTCATTGGACTATTTGACAAAATAATGAAATATTCTTGTGAATATAACTCAATTGACATAGATGTCGTAGTATACATGTACCAGTATTCAAACATTAATGAAGTACCGGAGCTCAATTCATCTAACTTTTTTGTTTAACAAGAAAGAAAAAAAAGATGGATTAGTCAAACCCTTCCCCGCCATTATGGATGGGAATAGGCTAGGGAGCTAGGCTTTGCAAGGCCTAAGCCTGCCCTGCCATATTTTTTTAAAGCATGCGGCCTGTCATAGACCTACTTCTTAAGCCTGAGTTTGGCTTTCTGAAAGCCTGATACGGCCTGCTAGCTTGTGTAAAAGTCTATATCTTATGAACATCTTTAAATAAACAATTATTTTGGCTTTTCAGCATCAAGAAGTGCTTCTACGATCCTCAAAAGTGAAAAATTGAGTTTTCAATGGTGTTTGGTTTGACTTTTAAGAATTGCTTCTATCCTTCAAAAGCAATTATCCTTAAAGCTACAATTCCTACCTTTTGGCTTTCCTAGAATCAATTCTACATAAAATTTAATATTTTGATTATTACAACCTATTATTTTACTTTACTGCCATTTATCAATTCTCTTTTTTTTTTTTATTTTTGTAATTAATTTGATGAACCAAATTTAATAAGAAATCTTAACCAACCAAATTAGCCTCCATAAAAATGTTTATGTCATGAGTTACCAAGTTTTGAATTTTCCTTTACGTTGTCCCATTCAGATTTACTGCATTTTTCTTTTACATTTTTTTTACGCTGTATTTCATCATTTTTTGCAACTAATTCTAGTATTATTTAACTTAAATATATTTTATAAAAAATAAATAATATATGAACAAATATTTTGTAAAAAATTAGTTTAATGATCGTATTTATTAAGCTTTAAATTAATATATAAAATTTTTATTTATTTAAATTAAATAATATATGTACATTTAGTATTGATTTACATATACATTTAACTATGCACATTTACTTGAATTTAGCTATGCCTATTTTAGTAATTATACATTCAAAATCAATTTTGATAAAAACTATCCAACCAACATTCAATTTGTTTAATCAATTCTACGTTATTGTATCCAAACATAAATCAATTCTCTCAAAATCAATTATGTCATAATCAATTCTATCAGAATCAATTCTATCCCAAGCTGAACCAAACACACACTAAATTTAAATGGACTAGTGAATTAATAGTTCAATTATATTAAACTCTCTTTTGATAATCAACACGAGGTTTTAGGAAATTTGACATTATATTGTATCATATTTCTATTCTAGTTTATAATAAAACATTTATATATGAAAAAATTAATGTATACTAATAAAACTTAAATTATTGAAAAAATTTACAAATTTATATTTTAATTCAAAGTACAAAATATAAATAATAATAAATAATATTATTCATTTTATTTAAATAGGCCGGTCTAATATGGCTAAAAGACTTTTTGAGAGGCATGTGACATGACCTTTTAAGCTAAATTGACTTAAAAAAAAGTTTAGGCTTTCTCTATTTAAGAAAAAAGTTTAATCTGACCTATCATAGGCTAGACCATAGGTCCCTATAAACCGACCTGACCTATTCTAATCCCTACACCATAAATTATAGGTCTTGTTCTCTTCTATTCAAAAATTCCGAGCCAAGAATAAGTAGGACTGTCATTGACCTTTGAAAATGGCAATGGAAGCCCGTGTGATTCCAAATGGCCAATCCTATCGAGTCTTGGCTTGACCCTAAAGAAACAAAATAAGAATGGAAAACGCGCTTTTGCGACTTTAGATCGTTTCTTCCGTCCGTAACCAAAGTCAAAATAGGAAACCTGGCCAAATAACAACGAGTTTTTTTATATTTTTTTTAGTAAACAATAATTGAAAATGTTAAAGAATTGGTGTCATCAACTCTTTAAAAATATGTTACGTAACAAAAAAAACTATTTGAAAATATAAAAAAAAAATGAAATTTTGAACACAATTTTTTATATACCTTAACGATTGTCATAAGGAATTTTTTTTTGTTACTTTGATATGGACATTTGTTAGAATGACAAAAAAAACAAACAATTATTATTATTTTAAATAACAAACAATTATTATTACTCTCAAACAAAATGAAAATTTTAGGAAGATTTGAAGGCTTTGCAAAATCAAAGTTCGAGTTAAAAACATCAAAGTTTATACCGAGTATATTACTTGCTATATGCTCACTTTTATATGATATTGTTTTGTGTCATCTTCGTGTTATTAGATGAGTCTTTTCAATAATTCAAAACTACGTCATGAGATCTCTTAAACGTTTCGTTATTTATGGTAATATGCATAAATTAATGTCGGGTAATATATTTAAATTAGTTAAAATGTTATTAAATATTTATAATTTAATAAAAAGTAAAAATACTGTTATAAAAGATATTGTTATTCGGATTTGTTTAAGCAACTTTACTTGATATTCCCTAACATAATACCTCTTTTAGTCATTTAAACACTGTTACACTTTTAAGGATCTATCTGAAACTTAAAAGCTTCAAATATACGTACTAAATTAACAATTTTAATGACCTATTTAAAACTTAAAGAACAATTTGAAATTTTAAAAATTTAAAATTGAGTATGATAAATATGTATTTTAAAATAAAATATTATATTTTGATTTTTACAAAAATGAAGAGGAACAGAGATGGTAATAAAATTGTTTTTTTACAAAAAATAAAGAGTAAATTATATTAGTGGTCTTTTAAGTTTGAAATTTGTAAAAGATTGATCCTTTAAATGATTTTGGTCACACATGAATTCTTTTATGTGTGTCTGTAATAAATAATGAACCATGCTGTTTGCAAACCATAGTGCAATTTAGCCAAAAATAAAAAGGGGAGGGGATTGCAAGGAAAAAGCGTTCTAACGTGTCCAGAAGCAATAAATAAAAGAAAGAGAGAAAAGTCGGTCTTCAATCTTAAATTGAATGCTTTTCATTCTTCTATTCTTCTCTTGTCTAAAATTCTCATCTCAGTTTTTTTCCATCTTCCTATCTATTCGATCGAAATCGCTCTCAATTCGGATTCTCAATTCTCTATTTTCACAGCTAAGGTAGGTAAAGTGATATCCCTCTCCTCTTCGTTCCGTTTGATTCTTTCATCAATCGTTCGTTCTCTGCTGTTGTTGTCAAGTGGTTTCAGGTTTACTTACTCTCTCATCCTCCACTCCAATTCGATCTATTCATCCACGATCCTCTATTCTTATTGAGTTGACTCTGTTGATTTTCGTATTTTTAATTCTTCATTAATTTAAATTACTTTTTTATAGCGTTATCAGTGGATTTTGTAATTGATAATTTGATATTGTTGATTGTGTTTTAGGTTTTGTAAAGGATTTGACATATGGCTAATAATGCTGCTGCGTGTGCTGAGAGAGCAACCAGTGATTTGCTCATCGGTCCTGATTGGGCTATCAATATTGAATTGTGTGATATCATCAATATGGACCCTAGGTATTATTGTTAATTGACATTGCTCCTTCTCTGTTGCTTAGATTGTTTAAACATTTCTATCGTTCGGAAGCACCAATACAAACACGACACTGACACGTCCGCACCCGTAATAATTTGAGAAAAATGAATTATTTGAACGCAATCACATGTTTCGGTGTAGGACACCAGACACGACTTTCATCAGAGGTGTCCGTGCTACATATGACAAAGCGATTTATTGTTTTTTCTACTTTTACGCTTGCTTTGTTATGATTGAACTATATGTGATTAAAAAATTTCTTTACTGTTGATATCCCATTTCTTTTGCATTTAAGGAGTACTATACTACCATGTGGCCAGGTCCTAGGGGTTTTGTTGAAATTCTTGAAAAGGGGGTCGATGGGATGAGACCACTATTAATGCATCGCATTTAGAGAGTACGCGTTTTTTTTTTTTTTGTTGGACATGTGCAGAGAAGATAGATCGGAGTACGATTATGGAGGGTAGGTCAGGTGGAGAGTAATCCAATGGTTAGGTAGAGGGAGATTGAAAAAAGGGTCAAACCAATTAAGAAGGCTTTGAAAGTACATGGTCTACATTAGACATGATTTAGTGATAAGATATTAAGACGGCGTTTGATCAATGTAGCTAACTCCGCCTGTTGGAAAAATACTTTGATTGTTGTATCATATTCAACAAACAGCAATGTCACTTGAATTCCAACAGTCACGTCAGCAGTAGATGAGGAATTTAATTCTATTAATTTTAATACTATGGACATAATGTTGTTGCGTTTAGAAATAGGGAGACTAAAACCAAAAACTTTTGAAAATAGGAGGACTAGAAGTAAAATGAAACCATTTTTGAATTTATTCTTTCTTTCTTTGTAGTTTTGGATCTCAAGTATGTTTTATGTGATTTATCATTGTTTTGATTTTTCTCATGGGTATTCAATTATCAAAATTTTCCTAATCATCTCTTCTGATCTAATTATATTTGTAGGCAAGCAAAGGATGCATTGAAGATAATTAAGAAGCGCTTGGGCAGTAAAAATCCCAAAACACAGCTGCTGGCTCTTTTTGTCAGTGTTATATTCTTTTAATCTTGGATAATTATCAAATATTTCATCTATTTGGATATAATGGGTTAAAGAGAAATAATAGAAACATGTACTCTTTAACACACTTTATTATTGGTCCATTCTCTACAAAGTTAACATACTCTTTAAAAAATTATCTTTTTACGAGGCAACTAAAATGAATTTTTAGAGAATAAACTAATAATGAAGGATGTATTACTACTACTAGAATTACTCATGGGTTTATTCATGTGTTATTAAAAATCCTCATAGTAATTTTTTTACTGTTCAATGGTTAATAAATAATATTAGGTGAATTTGGAAATATTTGTGCAGGAGGTAATGAAAAATAGTGATTACCTGACATGGACACTTCGTATTTTATGTAGGTACTGGAGACCCTTACTAAAAATTGCGGTGAAAGTGTATTTCAGCAGATCATTGAGCGTGATATATTACACGAAATGGTTAAGATAGTGAAGAAGCGGGTATGTATTGATTTTTGCACTGGATATTTATTTTCACCAATGCCTTTCTGCAACTAAATTTTTGAAGAGGATGAATTTCTTAATCACTGCTGCAATATTTTAATCTAATTGCTCAGCCGGACTTAAGTGTGAGGGAAAAGATACTGATTTTAATTGATGCATGGCAAGAAGCTTTTGGAGGCCCAAGCGGAGCTTTCCCCCAATACTATGCAGCATATAATGAACTAAAGGTGATGGCTATGTATCTACACTAATTTATTTTCTAAGATTACTTACATGCATTGGTCATATTCTTAAATGATATGCACTGACATTTCTATTGATATATATTTATCCTGTGATAAATGTTGCTGTTTACATACTGGTCATGTTAATACTTTCTACCAGTCTGAAGCAGATTTTTGTATTTGTCGCAATGTATTTATCCATCACCAACTTAGCCTGTGGTCATCATTGTATTTTTCTGGTATTTTTAGTTAGCTAGTTAACCATTAATTGTACAAGTGCATACAATTGTGTACTTGCATTAGACTTTTTGGTAAACAACAATCGAACCTTCACCTCAAACACAACATAGAAAATTTACTACTCAAAACTGACATCTCATTGATTTGTTGCCTTTTGGATTAACAGGCCGCTGGAGTTGAATTTCCACCAAGAGAAGAAAATAGCGTGCCATTCTTCACACCTCCTCAAACTCAGCCGATTGTTAATTCTGCTGCAGAATTTGATGATGCTGCTATTCAGGCTTCCCTTCAGTCAGATGCATCTGACCTTAGGTGCTCTTTGTACTCCATACACTTGTTCAAATTTTTGTGTTTGTTGTGTGGGGCTAATGGTGTTATTGTGCATGTCACATTATATATTGATAATAACAGGGTATTTAAGGACCCCATTTTATAAAACTCAAATATAAACATTATGACAAATTTTACATTTTTTGCGTGCTCAAAAATCCTAATGGGAATCCAGTCAATTGTTGGTTTTTATATTTTCCATTTACATGTCATTGCACATGTTCTCTGCTTTGTAACATTAGTTTCTCTAAATTGTTTGTTTTTATATTTTCAATTTACTGTGAGACATAATATGCAGATTCCATAGCAGTTACAACCTACATGTTTACCTACTTATCTGCAGTATTTAATCATATATCTTTAGAATTTTATCAAACATTGTTTACAATTATGTATCTCTTTGCCTTTACATTTTTGTTTTGTTTTTAAGTTTTCCTACCTAGTTAAATATGGAATGGAGAGCATAATTGTTTTTTTCTTCAAAGAGTTGGAATTTCTCACAATTGTCTACAGGCATATTTGCTGTATATTTGATTGATGTGATGTCCATGTTTCATTTCCTCCATAATTATGAGTTTCTGCCTTTCAATATTTCTCCTGTCTAATAGTAGAATGATATTTTGGAGCTAAGCTTTTTTTTAATCAATTCAAAGTAAGATCTAACCAGAAAATGTTTATATTAATTCCTTAGCCATGTGATGGTGGTTTTTTTTTCTTCTTCTTCGGATTCATGTGTTGAACAGTAAGGGTGTTTAGGTTCCACATGGGGTAATCTTAAGAGTTCATCCCTCATATCGACATGGTGCATTTAGCAGTGTTAAATCCACTTGTTATTGGTCCACCTTAAGGGTGCATTTAGCACGGGGTTTTTGGACCTTCCTTGCGCTAGCTAATGTTGTCTTTGTTATTTTTTTTCCTGTTTGTTTTTTGTACTCTTCTTCCTCCTGTCAAAGTTATTCGTTTATAAAAAAGATCCTCCGGTTTTACTTTATCTCTCTCTCTCTCACTATTATTTTTTTTTAATTATCAGTGTACTAGAGATTAAAAATGCTCAAGGGCTGGCTGATGTTTTGACGGAAATGCTCAGTGCTTTGAATCCGAAAGACCCCGAGGTGATATCATCTTTTCATTATTGTTCCATTTATGTTCAATCGCTTACGTCAGTTTAGTTTTTATTGTTTACGGGGAATGTATGTTTGAACTTTAAAGCTGCTGTATTTTGGCATCCATGTTTTCATTTTCTGCTAGTCGATGTGTTGTGCATTATGGAATTCTGGATCTGGGATTTATCCCATTTTAGCAAAATTAATGGAAGCTGGTTGGTGTGAGATTGGAAAGATTCTAGTCAATAGTTTAAGAATCATGCCTTTTTTTCTATGCTGGCTCTGCTGAAATGTGTCTTTTTGGGTAGATTCCTTTGAGCTTCTTGATAGATATGCCTTTAGTGATTTGTTTTAGTGATTGTTTTTTAGTCAGGATATGTTTGAAGATAGGGGAGGACTTATATTTCTTTTTAAAATTAAAGGTAACTATTAGATGTTTCTAAAGATGAATTAAGTGTGATTGACATGTTATATAATCATTTATCATGTCAATCTTTCAAGGTTTTTAAATTCTCAAATGCACACCAAAATATAGACTTCCCTCCGAAGCCGTCCTCTCAGTAAGTGAAGGGGTTAGGAGGCGAGGTCTATAATTGGGAATTAAAGCAATCAGTATGTAATTAGTGTGTGACTCAGAATTATTAGGAGAGGTTGGCTACTCTCGAATCTTGATAGAATTGCACACAAAGGAGTTATTTAATAAAATTATGTTGCTTCAATCTTTCCCTTAATGCCTGTTGGCTCCTACACATGAAGGAGTTCTCTAGTAAAATTCTGTTCCTTTAATCTTCCCGTAATACAATACTGGATCTATGAAAACGTTCCTTGCAAAATGCAGGACTGAGATATGAGTATATATACAAACTCGATGTTAAATGTTTTTATCCAGTACAAAACTGTCGCTGTAAGTTGCTGTTTCTTAATATTCTGGACAAAATATGGCAGGGCGTGAAGGAGGAAGTGATTGTTGATCTTGTTGACCAGTGCCGTTCTTACCAGAAACGTGTCATGCTTCTTGTGAATAGTACTGCGTAAGTTTTTTAATGACTGAAGTCTATACTTTGTAATTAATAACACCAGTAATGGTTAATTGAGTTGCTTTATTTTAGGGATGAGGAGCTTTTAGGTCTGGGATTGGCACTGAATGACAGCCTTCAGCGAGTACTCCTTCAACATGACAATATTGCGAAAGGAACTGCTAATTCAGGTGCAAGAGGAGTAGAAACTCCAGTTCTGCCACTTGTACATGTAAACCATGAAGATGATGAGTCAGAAGATGATTTTGGTCAATTAGCCCATAGGTGAACCCAAAAGTTCTCGTGTTATATTAAAATGAATGCTGTTTATAGTTGCTTCATCTTGCTCTTTCTTCTTGGTTTCGTAGTTGTAGTGATTTTAATGTAGTTGTAATGATTTCAATACTGTAATTTCAGGTCTTCACGAGATACTCATACACAGAATCGGAAACCAGAGTCAGTGAGGATGAACTCGCTTATTCCCCCACCACCAGCATCAAGGAAGCCAGTCTACTCTGGTACTAGCATGGTTGACTATCTTAGTGGTGATGCATACAAGGCAGAAGGATCCCTTGAAAACTCAGAACCAACTTCATTTGCAGCTCCTCTTCATTCTAGCCCTAATCCTACCTCATCCGCTATTCCTACAGAGTCTTCAACCCATCCTCATGCCACTACTACCTCATCACCAATTTATAGCAGACAGCCTATATATGATGAACCATCTCCCATGAAGACTTCAGAACCGCTGCCTCCAGCTCCCTGGGATACACAAGCTCCTGTCGTGATTCCACCCCCACCTTCAAAGTATAATCAGAGACAACAGTTTTTCGAGCAACAAGGTTCATCTCATTCAAGTAATGGATCAAGTTCGTCTACTGACAGCTTGCTGGGACAAACTCAAAATCTCTCTCTGAATTCATCCACCCCAACCAAAGAACAGAAGCCAGAAGACGCCCTTTTCAAAGATCTAGTTGATTTTGCAAAATCGAAAACCTCTTCATCTTCCAAACCCAATAATAGGTCGTATTGAGATAAACACCCTTTTCTTGTTGCTTATGTTGGTGGAGTTTATGAATTGTGAATGTTCATTTGGTTTAGCTTGAGGCGTCCATTTTGTGGTTGTGTTTAGGAAGCATTCGGACATGTCCATGTGTGTATTTAGTTCACATTTCAAATGCTGTTAGATATATTGCATATACCCATATGTATATGGTTCATACTTATTTTATTGACTTGTGTTTTCAATAATATCCCATCTCTTTTAAGCGTCAGTGTTTTCTTTAAATAATCTGGTTGCAAACAGGGAATGGATTTACTCATGGGTAAATTTCTGCTCTTGCATAGCTCTATGGTCCAACTACTCAGACCAATGTGTGTGCTGTTCAACAAATTAGGAATAGCAAGTTGGTCAACCGTCAGTGATTAATGGAAGATAACCAGTTGCAACCATGATTGTTGGACCAGGATTATCCTTTTATCAGTGTCTACGTTCTCGCCCAGAATGCTGTACTCACTGAAGAAGTTACAGTTGGTGCTCCTCTAGACAACATGAAATTGAATACTTGTGTCGCATCCCATGTCTCATCCTCAATTCTAATTTCTGCAACATTCAATTATTTTTCAATTTGACCCAATCATGCCTAGGGAATGGAGGTACATTGCATCACAATCACTTGCACAACGATGCAGGGAAACTTCTTTGTCTGCTGTACTATCGAAGTTCATGCTTCCACATAAGTGGTGACAAAAACAACCAAATTAAATTAAAATTTACTGTCTGTCTCGTTGCAGGCTTTTCAATAATATAAGATACAATATGAGTGGCGACAAAAGCTACAATAGACTGAAAACTGCAATGAACATAAAAGGTATGTGAAGGAACGGAAGGTATATTACTTCTAATCTAATGAAAAGTATCATAACTGTTATGTATTTTTGACAATTCATAACTTTATTTATTTAATAAGTAACACCAATATTACATCTTCCATGAGGCTCTGTTACGATAAGAGTCATAAGGCTAAAACAGAAGGTAGTTAAATTTACTAATCAGTACACTATACTATTATTTCATAATTTAATATATGTGGCATATCGTTATTAATTTATAAATAAATCAGGAGGATGCCTAACTTCTGAACAGGATGGGGTGGCCGAGGGTGTACTTTATTTTCCAAACATGGACATGAACATTCTCCTCTTGATGCTTCCCCTAACCGGAGGGAACGAGCTAAATTTTCTGAAGTTCTTGTCTGCTGCTGACTTAGATCGTTGCGCCACTTCCATTCCCGTTTTCTTTTCCATGATCGATCGAGATCAAACGAGGGTTATGCTTGATCTGATGATAGAATTAATGTGATGATGAGTAGTGAGATTGCATAATAATTTATAAGGTAGTGTTTATACATTCATTTATATAGGAAAATAAGATCTGTGTGAAGTATAAAGTTAGAGTAGGAACCTTCCTGTGTTTGTGCTATCATCTCTAACAATTTGCAATTAGTTCCTACAAACAGCTGACGACAATATTGCTAGGTTCATGCAAACCCAACTATTTTCCGTACTAACTAAATTTATTGGTAGTGCATGAGAGTGAGGGAGGGTTCCAACTTCTAAGGTAAATTAAGTTTACCCATGCAAAAAACGTACTTAGCTTATAATTGATTCTTGTAGGAAGCTTGTGAGTCTGTTTGTTATTGATCAAAAATGTTTTTTTGTTTTGCCAGAGCCACCTCCATTCTTAATTTGACTTGGACATAACTTAACTTAAGAAAACTAGTTTGTTAGATATGTCCGGTCATGGGGGCGGATCTAGTCATTTGATACATATGGGGCTAAAATAGTCCCATAATATATCAAATTTTTAAATTGTTTTTTAATGTACATTAAAATACTTCATTAATATTGTCATATTAACCCTTCATTATACTTACTTATTGTCACTTCAATGATTATTATGACCAACAGAGTACAAAATCAGAGACTATTTTAGAATTTTAATAAATTGAGAGACTATTATGACTACTTATTACATATTCAAGGACCAAAATAACTATTATCTTTTTTTATAATATTTATAAAATAAAAAAAATAGGGAAGTGGCATTTGGGCCCCACATAGCCCTTGAATAGATCTGCCCCTGCCGATCATATCTTATCGAATATAAGACTCTTAACACATTACATCATACTCAAAACTGAACATGACCTGATAATAGTGATATGATAGCAAGTGATCCAACATATTTGAAATAAACTCTGATATCATCTTAAAATTTAGGTTGAACCTAAATCAACCTTATAAAATTGATTTGTAAAACTGCCACACTTATAAGCATATGTTCATAACATATCTTGTCCATTCCAATGTAGGACTCATAATATCCATCATAAATGAGGGTATAAAACCTGCAATGAATTGATAGATTATTACATTATACGTTGAATGAAAGTGTCTTGCATTCGAAATTATATTGCAAAGTGGTACTTAAATGAATAAAAATAAATTTAATTCTATTTCTTAATAATAAATTTAATTCTATTTCTTAATTAATATAAGCTATACAATGTTTCATCCAAAATTCTTTTCTTTTAGATTATATTAGACCAAATTAGATTCATATAATTAGAACAAAATTGGTCATAGAAAATAGGACTAAAAAACTCAAATTAAGGATCAAATTTGATAACTCATATCATTGAGTGGGATTTAATCCAACCTGTTAACACATTTACTTGATAATTACATAACTCATAATAAGCAAATTTCCTTTGTGCACAAGAAATATGCTTTTGTGCAATTTTACATTGTCCTCTTGGAGTCATTCTTGCAAGCAGACTTTTGCTTTGTCTAAACCACCCAAAGTTCTAGCTGAGGAAAGAATCGGGATATAAACAAATCAACCAAGTTACCAGTAATACATTTGAAAGAAGAAAAGCAAAAAGAGCTTGGAAGTTGGACATTGGGCTTCCCAACTCTTCAGGAGGACGATCTCTGTTTATCAACCCTTGTAACTGATCCGCTCGTTTTCCCTGAAAACAGAAGAAACTTAATCAGACAAGAGTAAACAAAAAGGTAAACAATACAAAGGAAAGATTCATTATAATCACCAATTTAACAGGGTCAGATTAGTTAAGATTTTACTATATAACCAGCAAGAGTGTCATGAACTAGCTTGTTTCTCAACAATTTGGTCTTTTGTCGCTTATATTTGAGATCAGATGAAGTATATTTCAAAAAATTCAGATGTTTTAGAAATCAAAGATGTTTCACAAGGATGTTATTGTAAGAGACATTGACTATGACAAAAGTAAAAGGAGTATATTTTAGTCTAATTTTACACAAATGCAATAGTATTTACTGATCTGTGTACTATATAATCTTAAACAGTAAGAGATATGGAACAGAGAGAGTAAATGTTATCAATATATTTTCACAAAATGACTTAATGAAAGGCGAAAAGCAGCAAAAAGTTGTGTTTGAGCAAACAAGTAAAATTACTAATCTCATGTCAAAAAGAAAGTAAAATTACTCATTTCAGTACTTCCTAATATTACCTCCATTGCATCCTTTAGAGGCCCCCAACATTCCATTCTGTTGTATTTTTTTGAGCTAGAATGGAAATATACTCGGACTATAGAATCCAGCAATTCTGGATGCTCTTGGAAAAGTACAGAATCTCCATATTGAATTGCTTTGAGTACCTGGCATGCTCAAAACAAGAACCCAACCACGTGTCATAATACATTTAGGCACAACTTTATTTTTACAAGAACAAAGAAATTGCGAGAGACTCATCATTGCAATTTATATAAGAACAAAATAAGCCAAAATTTTACACAATGATATAGAATTTCTCTTCAGGAAACAAAACCTCCTTCGGAATTCACTACAAAGAGCATCCTCTCAATGCAGCAACCCATTTTATAGTACTTAAGTGGATGTGACCAAATCTCTGGCCTAACAAACCAAACAAATCTTCGCGTGTACATATTACTCATTTTTACTTTTTATACTTTGGTATCTAAGAAACACCAGATCTCTTCAACGTAAAACCCTACAAAAAAGCTTATTAAATGAACCACTAATAACCATAAATCCCAATTATAACACACCAATACTGTTTGGAGCCCACAAGAGAGAAAAGAGACAGTAGGTGCAAGGTTTTATTCCCAATAGTACTCCTTTCCATCACTCTCCAAGTACCTCATAAGCTGGGTACCTAATGGGTTTGGAAATTGAAGCTACCAATGTGGATGCTCTAATTTGAAATTAGAGAACCGATGTACACATATATGATATATCAGATATAGCATTTTATACGAGGCTTAAGTAAAAGTTTCGGACAAAGCCTATTTTGAGTCCACATGAGTACCTCTTAGATCAGTCCTAGTTTTCATATTCATTTTGTATTGATAGGAATAGGATGCATTAAAGGGATAAATAATATTAAATTAAATGTGAACATACCAAAGTCATTTCCTTGGAGAATATGTGATATCTAAATTCAGCAGCTAGATCCAGGAAGGTGGGACCACTGACAAAGCAATGAACATGTAAGCACATTTCATTTTTCACTTTCTTCCACTCAGCTACAACATCGTCCTTCACATACCACCCTCTCAACTGCCATTTCACAGAAGGAATGGAAGGCATCAAATATGTAAGTTAAGAGAAAACTTGTATTTTTGCACAAAGGATCCTACTAATGAACACCTTATGTGGTCATCAGGACACCCTAGTATCAAATGACTTGTGTATTTTTAATGCAATACATGATTTATCTTTTCGATACATATTTTCCACATATATTTCTTTAACCGTTGCCTCAAAGGCACTTGTTAGCATTTGTGGTTGTTTAAACTATGCGTTAAATACTAATTTCGATTCCAAGTAGGCAAAAGGTAAAGACACAAACCTGCTCTAATTTGATGACATTGGAAACAGCTAAAGTGAGATTAGCTGTTAAGTCACAGTGGGATAGAATGTAGGTTCTTGGAATAATACTTGCATATCTGTTTATCTGATCTTCCAATAGAACAACCTTCAGTTTCGAAGCTTCAAATTTTGCTGGAGGACCCAAGAGCCTAACAGTCTAAGATAAAAAATGTAATCTTATCAAATGCATAAAAAATTGTACTGCTAAGAGAAATAAGAAGGTCCAAAGTTGTAAACTCAATCTGAACTCAAGAAAGAGAAAGAAGAAATTCATTGTTTTCTTCATTCCAAATAACAATAATTGACTGCTGTGAGCAATCATCATATTCCTATAGACAGATTTCCAATTGCAAGGAATTGTCTCATTAAGTATGTTGGTTTCGGGCATGAATCGAGATCAGAAATCTTAATTTTTTAAATGAGAACTGGATGCCAGAAGCCAATTACACATTGTAAGCCGTTTATCATTACTTCAGTGAAAACTTCAATTCAGCAAAAGTCAAAGAATGCGATATAACAAGCCAACAAAAGTGAAAACCTTGGACAGCATATTACCTCTACTACAGATCATGTAGTAAAATATAGGAAAAGCATAATTAGTTGTACACATTCACATATGAGCAATTAGGTTTTCAAATAAAAGAGTAACTTCAGAAAACATGGACTTTCTGATGCATATGGTTTAAAAATTGAAACTTTTTGCATTAACTGTTAAGATGGTCAAAACACAATGGTGGGTCTTAGTAGTTGAGCACAGATTTGCATATTTTCCCTTTCTTATTGTTTTGCTGTAAGGAAAGAAAATGATAAATCTAGCATCATATTCAGAGTTGTACAATAATATATCAAAGAAAATACAAAAGATATTGGCAATTAAGATAGAATGCATATATAATAAGAAAGTGAAAGAGGAAGGGAGAAGAAACCTCATAAACAAGGGAATTGTAGGATGGAGTGGAATTAGTAGTGGTGATGGAGGAGGAGGAGGAGCATCTGAAAGATGATGGCTTTAACATGATAGGGAATACTCTAGTTGTTGGTGAAAATGAAAAAGCATTGTAAAGATTATTATAACATAATGATGATGCCATTGAAGATGCATAATAATAATAATACACTCTTCTTCTTCATGTTTCACAGGTCACAACCATTGTCTTCTATCCTTGTTCTGTTGAGAAGCAAATGTGATGTGGAATTTTAGTGTTCTTAGTTTTGGTTTGTTCATGTGGACTGTGTCATTCGGTTCACAAACCACAATACTACAAAAATCTCAATCAATCAATTTCTTCCACACATTTTCTTTCTCTCTCTTTTATTCTAATTTTAAACTGAACACAAAAACATACTTCGGATTCATCCAACGGTTGTGCCATACCATTTCGATGGATGGATGGATAATGCAATGACGTGGCTTCACTTGGGTCGGCACCTCGGATTCCGAATCACCCACCCAACCCGCCTGGACATGCTTAAAGTGTTTTTATTTAAAGTAATCGTCGTGCTAACCTGTGCCCTCAATACCAAAAAAGAAAGTTATTATTAAAAAAGATTTTTTTTTGATTTTTATGAATTAATTATATAATTTTCAATGCAATAACTACTACATAATTTTATTTTTTAGTATCCTTAACAAGTGGCTCGGGACCCTTGAGGTACCGGTTAGCATTTCTCTTAGAGAAAGAGTCTTGTTAACGAATGACCTCGGGACGTTCTTTAAGCATTTTAAATTAAATAATTATTCCTTAAAAATGTCAAAGTTTTCAATTTCCAATGCACTTTATTACACAAACTTTCATGAAAATTTACCATTTAAAGTTCTTAACTAGTGTCCGGGAGCACTAGTTAACATTTCTCTTTTTTTAATTATACAATATATATTACTTTTATCGTTCCCAATTTAACATCTTTCACTTTGCATTTATGATAATTGTGAATGCACCAATACTTAACAAGGACACTCAAAATCATTTTTTTTTCCTCTTTCACTTATATATTTTTTTAAGGAAAAAACTTGGTACAATTCCTTAGGTGCTTTTCGTATGGTTCTTAACTAAATTCATCATGATTTTCTTAAATCCATAATTCTCTCAAAGTTTGTTATCTCCAAAAAAAGTTGTATTTTTAGTTAAGAACCATACGAAAAGCACCTAAGGAATTGTACCTAAGTTTTGTCCTTTTTTTAATATGTGTAAAATGAACAAAAAACTCACTAATTATGAAACGAATGGTGTATTTTTTTCTACATGTAAGGAGTTTCTGCCGACAATTAGATTAGTCTTCCTTTAAAAAATGTTTGATATACAAAATGCAGGTAATGAGTAAAGGTATTGACACTTAGTTAGGTGCCCATAAGGTATAAGTAAGATACTAAAGTTGTTGTCTATGAGAGTACGGGTTTGGGTATGAGTATTTTTTACAAGAGCGTGTACAAGGAGGGGGACTACAATACCTTGTCCATAAGGTACCAATTGTCATCCCTATTTCAGACCAATAAACTACGTGTGAAGGAAAAAAGTAGTAACCAATAATCAAAGTAACTTTAAACAACAACAATAACATACTTATATCCGAATGTTTACAAAGAGATACAAAATGAATAAAAAAAATTAGCTTTCAACAAACTCTTCAAGAACAAATATGATTTTTACCCATTTCACAATATCTTTTCATGAACAGGAGACTCAATGATTTTCACTTACGAAGTTGTTTACAATTGTTTTCCAAACCAAGAATCTCACCCAAAGACCTTTATGTTTTCTAAAAGTTATCTCCTTTGGTTTCATGAGACCCTCAAACCTATTTAGTACTTAAATAATGCGCAAAATCGGGTGAAACAACCTCATGATTTCACAGGTCGTACCACAATCTACTAATAGTACAACGTCTGTTTTCAACTATCTAGCAAATTCTCTCACGATCTAGACAAAACTGGGACATAGAAACATTGCAAACCGCCTCACGATTTGCCCTGAAGTCAATTTCCAAAATTCACCAAATCATCAATTTTAAGTAACAATTTTAACCGTTTCTTAACAAATTAAGATTAAAAATCCTTCTGTTAAAGAGGTCTCTACACTTATAATGGAAGATGAACCCACAATCTTGTGAAACATGGATGACCTTAACTTTTATAAGTGAAATTTTATAAACATTCTCCTTCTAACACACATTCATTTATCAAGTGAAATAAGTAAGTATAATACTTTATGTGAAATCTATTTTTAAAGTGTGAAACTCAAATAAGTTTCACAAAATAAATGAGTGAGCGTTAGAAAAAATGTTTGGAAAAAAGTTTCCACAACACTCATTCTTTTATAGGAAATTCTAACTTGGACACAACTCTATATTAATTTCATTTGGACACACACTCACAAATGAAAAAAAATTAAAAGAGAATGGATTTAAATGATGTGACTAAATAATTTTTCTTTAAATTTTTTACATTTATGTGTGTGACCAAATAAATTTGATTTAGGTTTGTGTCTATGTAAGAATTGCTATTCTTTTATAAACATCAAGCTTACCATAAACTTAATAAAATAGGTCTCGATATGTTTTTGGTATGCATATTATCTTTCACAACTAAAACAAGACATACATATTGGTTATGGGGTGGGGGGTAGTTATACATTTTTTGTTTTTTGAGGGAGGGTAGTTATACATACATATTGGTTGTGATTTATAGCTTTCATCTTCACTTGCGTTTTAATTGTAAAAATAAAAAAAAATAAAAAAAATTCATCAGTTGCGTTCCATTCAAGTACATTTTCTTAGTTGTCATATACATTTCATATGTATCAATTTTAGCTTCCATACCCCTCTCTAATTTTCATGTGACTAACTTTGGATTCTGAAAAATAAACTATTGCAACTTGTGATTCAATAAATTATTTCTATTACATAAAAAAAGATGCAGCAAAATCTATTATTGATTTTCATTTTTAACTCTTAAAAATGTCTTCCAAACTTTGGTCCCTCAAAAATTTCTTTCTTTTACCAACTTTAATTTATGTTTTTTTTTCTTTCAAAAGTTCACGTTTAATGTTCCAAATCAATTTTTTTATGACATGTCAATGATAAAATTTTAAAATGGCATTAGTTTAAGAATTTAACCATTTAATCTTTATTAGTTTGTCTATGTTTTCAAATAAAAAATGAAATATTTAAATTATTAAATTAATGATATTTAATACATTGATCAAACTTTTAAAGTGTTTTTTTAATAACCGCATCAAGAAAGTTTTTTAAAACACTAAAAATAAAAGTTGATATATTTAGAGATTTTTTTTATTTAAACAACCTTTTATATAAAAAAAAATATAATAACAACTTATAAGACAATTATACATTTTGAAAGAAAAATAGGTATTGATATAAAAATCAAAGTAATATAGAGAGATTTAATAAAAATAATGTGAATATGAAAAAAAATGTTATTACAGAATGATTGATCATTTCTCATATTTAAATAGATTAAAATCATAATTATAGTCTATCTTGATACCTATAAGATAAAGTAAATTTTTTAAAAAATATCGTGGTATATGAGAAAAAAAACATTTGATGGCATCATTATTAGTTTATTACTATTGTTGCTGTAATTGTCAGAAAAAAACAATTTGCAGACAAACCGCTGTTGTCACAAATGAAACTGAAGCTGCTAGCACAACACAACTGTCTCTCATGCTTTACTTCACCAGCTTCATATCAACACTGTTCTTTTTCTTTTTTCTTCTAAAAATCTCTTAACAACTTTCTCCTTCAAAATTATAAATCCATATTCCACAGAAATATCATTGAACTTTTGTCTGCTTGGAACAATAGAACTGAATCCAATTCATTCATTCTCAGATGTGCTCAACTGGGTTGGTTGGATGACAAATGAAGGTGACCAAACTTTATGCTTTTTAAGTTCATCTATCTTTCTACCGAAAATTACTTACAAACTCAATGCATCTGACTTTTTTTTTTTTTTTTTTTTAATTTTTTTCTGTGTTGGGTTTCTGTTTTTTCCCTATGGTTTTCCAATAAGGTATGTGTAATTATTACCTTAAATATATATTCCTTCAATAGTTTGGTTGGACTATTTTGGCAAAGTTTCTAATCTTTTTCTTAATCAAACTATACTTTTTTGACTCATTAGTACAAAGTTTGTTTTTTTAACAAAGAAAGAAAATTTTAAGGTATTGAATAAGATTACAAGTTCATAAAGTTTGATCCTTTTTGGTTGTTAGCAGTAGCACCAAGTTAATAGTTGCCAATTCTTCTTTCTCTGTTAATAGCTACCCCTTTTGTTTGTTTGAGTTTTGGTGAACCAAATTTGTTTGATCTATGTTTCTTCTCCTTTCCTTCAAATTTTGAAGCTTAGAAGCAAATTTGTTTGATCTATGATTATTCTTAATGGATTTGGTAATACTTTGTTTCACTTTCTAGTTCTAGGTGCATTTATCTTGTAATAGAAGTAACTAAGAATCATGGCAATAGTGAAGAATTCCCGAGGAGGTGACGGGCGGAACTCATCAAATTACTGTTCAACAGTTCCAGTAGCTGTGTTTGTTGCATTTTGTTTAGTTGGCATATGGATTGCGATGTCATCCATTGTTCCACTTCAGGATTCAGTCATGGAAGTATCCGAGACGATTAATGAGGTAAAAAATATAGCTAATCAAACTGGTTCTAGGCAATATGAAGACAAGTTAGGGGATAGACCAGACGAATCAGCAATGAGAGATAACCTCACCCCGAAATCTCAGAGCGAAAATCGTTCAGAATCTGTAGAAACAGAAAAACTTGATGTTCAAAATGATAATAACCAACTCAGAGGATCGTCAGAAACTTTAGATGAAAGTAAATCTGACAAGAGCTTAGACGATGGCAAATTAGAGACAGAAAATAGTGTCAGCGAAGTCACACAACAAGACGAGGGTGAGACTAAGGAGGAGAAAATCAAGAAAGATCTGCATTCAAATACAAATGAAAGTACTGGAGAGAGTAATGTTGAAAGCCATGAAACTTCAAAAGAAGAAACTTCAATTGAAGCTAGAACTGAAAATGGAACTTCGTCAACTCAAGATGCTGAGTCATGGCGTGACAAGGAATTGCAGAAGTCTTCGGTCTCTATTGATAGCAGCGCATATGACTGGAAACTTTGTAATACAACTTCAGGATCAGAGTACATCCCTTGTCTAGACAATTGGAAAGCAATTAAAAAACTACAAAGCATAAGTCACTATGAACATCGAGAGAGGCACTGTCCAGATGAAGTTTCCACTTGTCTTGTTTCTCTTCCGGAGGGATATAGAAGCCCAATTAGGTGGCCCAAAAGTAGGGAAATGGTATGTAACATACACACTGGATTTTTATGCCAGTTGTTACTTATTCTTAAAATTCAATAAATGACCGAAAATATATATTGAAATTCAGTATTTTGTTGCCTACTGCAGATTTGGTACAATAATGCTCCTCACACAAAGCTTGTAGAATCTAAGGGTCATCAAAACTGGATCAAAGTATCTGGTGAATACCTTAGTTTTCCTGGTGGTGGAACTCAATTTAAGTTTGGTGCTCTTCATTACATCGAGTTCATTGAGAAAGTAAGTCTTTTGCAGGTTGCTATGTTGCAATACTTCAATTCTGTGCACATAATATATCCAAGTTTTTTAAAGTTTGGTAATTGGGTGCTGGTTTAACAATGCAGTCTTTGCCTAATATTGCATGGGGGAAGAGAAGTCGTGTGATATTGGATGTTGGCTGTGGGGTAGCTAGCTTCGGTGGCTATCTGTTTGAAAAAGATGTTTTGACCATGTCATTTGCTCCTAAAGATGTGCATGAGGCACAAGTGCAATTTGCGCTGGAACGTGGAATTCCTGCAACTTTAGGCGTCATGGGCACCAAAAGATTACCATTCCCTGGTTCTGTCTTTGATCTTATCCACTGTGCCCGTTGTAGAGTCCCTTGGCACATAGAAGGTTCGATTCACATCTTGATTAAATTTTCTTTTACTCAAATATATTTATTTTTCCACTTATGTTTGTTTCCTCTAGTTATACTATATTGTTTGAATTATGCAGGTGGAAAGTTACTCTTAGAGCTTAATCGTGTCCTGCGACCTGGTGGTTACTTTGTGTGGTCTGCTACTCCAGTGTATCAAAAGGATCCAGAAAGTGTTGGCATTTGGAAGGGTAAAACCATTAAATCCAAATTATTTTCACTCTAAAGCCCTGTTTTGTATATGCTATACACTGTTTTTATAAACTATCCTGGAGAACTTATGGAAGTAAGCTGAAAACAGCTTATGAATGCTGTTTCCATAATCTCTGTCAAACTGTTTCACGACTGCTTATTCCACTAGATAGGCTCATATAGTCAGTCCAAATAGGCTCTAAGAGATGAACTGATGAACTGCTTCGTGTACAAAACCATTTTGTTGCAGACATGCGTACAATTACAAAGTCAATGTGCTGGGATCTGGTGGTTATTGCAAAAGACAGATTGGATGGAGTTGCAGCAGCAATATATAGAAAACCAATCGACAATGAATGCTACAAGAGAAGACTGAAAAATGAGCCGCCAATGTGTAGCGAATCTGATGATCCCAATGCAGCCTGGTATATTTATTTTTGTTTTTTTGGTAGCACTTTATTTATTTGGAGATTATTTGCGGTTGCTCTAATTTTTTATTTTCCAACTTCCATATCTTCAGGAACATATCACTACAGGCTTGTATGCACAAAGTGCCATTAGGTTCATCAGAGCGTGGAACAATCTGGCCAGAGCAATGGCCGCTGAGGTTGGAGAAACCACCTTACTGGTTAAATTCTCAGACCGGTGTTTATGGAAGAGATGCTCCAGTGGAATTCACCGCCGATACCAGGCATTGGAAAGTTGTTATTTCACATTCATATTTGAATGGAATGGGAATCAATTGGTCTTCAGTAAGAAATGTCATGGACATGAAATCTGTTTATGGAGGGTAAGCAATTCTTTCTACTTGTGTATATTCCTTGGTCCCTAATCATCCTTGTCAATTTTAACTAATATTGCATTCTGTTGTGTTTTTAGATTTGCTGCGGCACTTAGATTGTTGAAATTGAATGTTTGGGTGATGAATGTGGTTCCAGTTGATTCTCCAGACACATTGCCTCTAATATACGAGCGTGGATTATTCGGTATATATCATGATTGGTGCGAGTCGTTTAGTACATATCCTAGATCTTATGATCTTCTCCATGCAGATTCTTTATTTTCAGCACTTAAAGAAAGGTATGTTATGTTTACTATCCTTAATTCATCATCCTTGCGATTTATTCGGCTGATTTTATTTTTACTTTTAATTTGGATTCAGGTGCAATATTGTGGCAGTGATTGCAGAAGTTGATAGAATGTTGAGACCAGAAGGATATTTGATAATAAGAGACAATGAGGAAATAATTGGTGAGATAGAGAACATGGCAAAATCTCTACATTGGGATATTCGATCGAGTTATGCTAAAAATGGGGAAGGTTTACTTTGCCTTCAGAAGACATTCTGGCGACCAACAAAGGTTGAAACTGTTGTGTCAGCCTTTGCTTAAGTTTTGATGCTTCAGCTTTACTTTCCACTCATTGTTTTTGCAGAATGGGTATTTTCTTATACTTTACTTCTATGCTTGTATTATTGAAGAATGTCAATTTCTTTTAATATCAACCTCCGGTTCCTAGGGGACTGAGGCCCTAGTAATCTGGAGTTCGGCCAAGAGGTAAGTAAAGCCTGACAAAAAATTGTTACCACTAGAAATCGAACTCAGGTTCTCTTGAACGATTTGTCCTATGAGAGCTATTGAAGAATGTCATTTGTACAACTCTATGTAATGTAATATTTATTTATTATTTTAATGTAAATATATATGTGGTTTATTATTCTTTTGGCACCCTAAATGTTCATATTCCATATCACAGAAGTCTTTTTTAGGAAAATCACATAGGGTACACCAATAACTTGATTTAAAGTTTCTAATATAAGAGACCCTGCTTTAGCATTAATCTTCAGTATTCACCATATACTACTAGAGTAGTAGGTGGCATTTGAATATTAAATTACCCCAAAGGGTTAATGTTATAATGGATTTCCTTTACTTAGGTATGCTACTATTCCATAGATGAGATTTGAGACAACATAATGAAGCAATTTTTAAGGAAACTACTTGTGATTTGTGAATCTGTTTGGCAAGAGATTATTGAAAACCAGCATTGAGAAGAAAAAAAAGGTAACAGTGGAGGTGCAGGGGACAAAGAAAAGGAGATTTAAAAATGAAAAGTAACTAGGTGATATGTCAATAAATTTTAATTTTGATTTTTTTATCAGATTTAATAATAGTGTTATACTAAGAAGTAGGAAAAAAATAGAAAACTATAAATCGAAGTATTAAAAGAGTTATAGGTTCTTTCAAAAAAAGAAAAGAAAAGAAAGAGTTATAGGTAAGTGGCTATTTATTTTGAATCTAACATGTTTGAGTATTGACTTTATTTATTATGCACCAACAATGTAAAATAATATAATGTTGTGTCTAAATAGTTAAATTTGATTGATTGGCTGTTAGTGCATACAAATTAATTCGATCTATATTAGTCATTTTCTCCTTCAAAGGTAATCCTATTTGAGACATGTCGAACACTAAATATTGATACTTGTTTTAATTGAGATCTTCAAACATTAGTTCGCCTTGATGTGAGAGTTTGACTCCTTCTACTATATTTCTACTATATTAGTCTTTAAACTTGGTGAATAAAAGTGATATATGAGATTCAGTAATTAAATTAATTCATTTTACCTATACAAATTTATTTATTTTGCCTCCCATAACAATTATTTCATTTTAAACATAGAAACTAGTATTCTCACATGTCACTATATACTGCATGGTTTTCTGAGAGGTGTGTATCTATTGGAATATATGCTAACTGATTATGTTTGTCGCCATCATATAATTACTAATGTTATTTTTAATTACTTGCAAAATACGTTTATGTTTTTCCTTGGAAGGTTCCATTTTTTCTGGATGTTGAGGAAGCTGAAGCAAAGAAACAAAGAACATTACAGAGCTATGAAGCTAGCCTAGTAGCCACTAATCAAACTTGAACCACCCTAACATACCACTTTCATTTTTAAATGCATTTTTCAACAATTTTAAATGTATATTATATATCCCTTGAGTGCTATAAACTAATACACACTTCACTGACATCACTGGTTCAATTATCTTCATATACTTAAATACATTGTTGTCGGGAAAACAGCATATAAAGTGTCAAGTACACTTTTCCTTTTGTGAACACTTATTCTAACTACCTAACTTTTTTCATTAACCACTGAAAATAAGCACTCTCCTCATGTTTGCATGATTAATATTCAAGAAAAAAATAATAAACTCTTTAAGCATATTTGATAATTTATCAAGGCTGACACTAATTTTTAATCTTTTCCTAGCATGCACTCTAATGCATAAATATATGAAATTTTTTTTTCAGAATGCTAATTATACAATTTAGAACAAAATCTGTCTGACAACAAATATATATCATTATGTACCTTAAATGTGTGTCATACCTGGAATGTTTTCTTTTTTTTCAATGACATGGAATATTAATCTCTCTAGCTTACTGAATAAGGGATACTGTGATTATGAAAGACATTGATAATTAATAATCAATAGCATTCAAGTAATATGGAGTCAAAGTGATTACTATTATTTTATTCAACAAAAAATTCTCACACATGCACACTCATATTCTATTAGTTTATTACACAATGAGAGCATCAACAAGGATTGCTTAACGGCTTATAATTATCAAATACCTCTTTGTCTGCCATTGACACATCTTTCCCCAACCAAACAAGTTGGCATTCTCCTTACATTACTGAACATGTCAGCTTCCTAAAGCTGCTGCTCCTTTTTAAGCCAATGTGCACTTCTTCTGAGTAGGAACAATCTTAACTCTTACTATTCATCATAATGTCATGTTTTTGGAGGAACCAGTTTTTGCTATTCATTCTGCTTACTTCTGTTGTTGTATCACAAGGATCAAGATTTCCAAAGAATTATTGGGAACAGATGCTTCCAAAGAAGCTACCAAGTCCTTCTTCTTCTCCCTCCAAAGGCACAAACTCTGTGTCTTCATCATCTTCCACAACCTTGAAAAAAGATAGTATTCCTTCATCAGATGGAAAAGTTTAATGTCAATCAAAATTCTTACATCTCTCTCTTAAGAGTAGTACAGTTATTGTAGAGTGATGATTTTGACGAAAGCATCGAAATTTTGTACAGGAATCCCTTAGATGTGTCTGATATGCTGCTTATAATACTTACAACTCAATCACACTCTTTTAGATTTATTGATCTGTGTTTGAAGATAGTTCCTTGTAAAGATAATTGAGTAATAATAACTCTTTATTGGATAAGATAAGTTTAGTGATGACAGTAATTTAGCATGAATAAATATTGCTGGCTTGACCAGGTTACTTGTAACTGTAAAATCCCTTGAGAAGTATTTCAATTCTAAGAAATCATCACTGTCATGTTTCCCTGAATGCACAAGTAATATTTTGGTTGTTTTGTGTATTATTCATAGAATCATCAGTTTTTTTTCTTTTTCATTATTCTTAGTTCTAATACTTCTGTTCCAAAGTACATTAAATCTAGAGTTGTGATTTCATTTACCACTCAAGTCCAAGCCAGTAATCTTTACCACTCAATAACATTGAAATTTAGTTTCGTTGTGGAGGATCTTGCTCTTTATTTCGTTGCACGCTATCGACATTTCTTCGCTACCATTGAAAAAAAGAGAAGGGAAGGAAAGAAGGCTTCTTGTTTGTTTGTACCTAATCGTGAATCAAATCGTCCAGCAGCTGACGGGGAAGGCTAACTAGCAGTGGTGTTGCGTCGCAGGTATAAGAAGACGCGGGGGAGATGCAGGATTTTGCGTTTTACTATCAACTAATTATCTTCCACTGCTATAGTTAGGTGTTTATCTTTTGTTCATGCCTTCATTTCTATCTGTGTTGTTATATGCATGTGCAATTATTTTGCTCTTTTCTTATTTAATTTTATATTTTATTATGCCAGTTATTCAATCTAACTACTGACAGAATAAATTTGAACACATCAATTAACTCAATTTACATGTGAACGATGTTGTTTCAAAATCTTAACCAGTTTCTCGAGGTTCATATTCATATCTGTATTACGTTAAAATCCTTACGAAGATTTAGTACCGTGTAACTTAGATGCCCTGTGCTTGTATTAGGTTCTTTTTTCCGACAATTAGAATTTTATTAATAGAATCCAACTCAACATCATAATGAGAAAATTAAACTCACCTTCTAGGATCATCTTATCACATGCTAGAAAACTAGACTAAGAAAATACATCAAACAATGTCTAAAATCAAAACAACTCCAAAAGGAGCACAACAGCTGGCCTAAAACCCTAACCAAAACAAGAAAACCTGCCAAGCTACACCAGATAGATTAACATCTAATTCTGAGTTTTACTATCAACTAATTATATTCCACCAATCAATGATATCCTAATCTGCTTTAACCTACACGAGTTGGAAGAATGAATGCCACCTCTTCTGCCAACACAATCTTCAACATTTAATGGATGACGTCTCATTTGAAGACTCACTTCCCAAAGGCTGCTCTTCAATAACTAATATTCCCTCTAGTTCCATTGCCACTTCTTTCATGGTTGGTCTTTCCTCACTGTTCATCTTTAAACACCTTTCTGCAATTATGGCAACTTCCTTTAGATGATCAACATCTTCCCAATCAATGTTGCTGTCCAGAATATGAAGCAACCGATCTTCTTTCATTGAAGAAACAAAATGCATTGCAAGGCTTCTTTCTACATCTGGCCTGCTAAAACATAGTGCTTTCTTTCCAGTCAATAGCTCTGCTAGGACAACCCCAAAGCTATAGACATCACTCTTCTCAGTTAACATGCTTGTCTGGAAGTATTCTGGGTCAAGATACCCCAATGTCCCCTGCACAAGAGTGTTTATCTGACTGTGATCAATAGGAACAATCTTTGAAGCTCCAAAATCAGAAACCTTTGCAATGAGATTGCCATCTAGGAGGATGTTTGTTGATTTTATATCTCTATGAATGATTGGAGTAGAAGCAGCAGAATGTAAGTATGCCAGGACTCCAGCAGTTTCTGTTGCTATTCTCAATCTTATGTTCCATGTAAGCTTTATAGACTGGTTTTGATCATGAAGATGATCATAAACAGTACCATTGGGAATAAACTCAGAAACAAGCAATGGAACTTCTGTTTCTAAACAGCAACCCAAAAGCTGTACCACATTTCTATGGTTGATTTGAGAAAGAATGACCACTTCATTGATGAACGGCTCAATCTGGTTTTGGTCACTGATTGTGGACTTTTTTATTGCTACAATTCTGTTATCTTGTAAAACTCCTTTGTAAACTGTTCCCTGACCACCTTGGCCTAGGATCCTGCCTTCATTGAAGTTGTTGGTTGCTTTATTTAGCTCCTCAATAGTGAAGACTTTAGGTGTTCCAGCTGATCCTCCATGCTTCACTATTTGTTGTTGTAACAGTAAACCACCGTTTTGTTGAAAAAAATGTTCTTTAAGTTTAACAAGACTTCTTTTCTTCAATGCTAAATATGCATAAATGCATCCTACCAGTAGTGCTACGAGGCCTACGCAGACACCTGTACATAAAAAATGGAAACATAATCACTTTCTTGTTGTTGTGCTTTGTTGATGTTTCAAGTCAAATTCATGTATTCAAAGACATTAGTTAAAATCTCAAAATGCCACTGTTCTGATGGATTAATGTTGTTGATTTCCAATGAAATGCCTTTCAAGTTTCAACAATTTTCATTGTGATAGTAAACTTGTAGAAATGATGATCATGTTATGAATGAATTGAAATAGAGAATAAAATTAGTTGTACTCACTCAATGCAATGATATCTAAGATATCATTCCTTGATTTGGTACTGGAGTTCGGACTGCATCCTGTTCCATTATTTTTCCCGTCTCCCTCATATCCTTCTGGGCATAAACAATGGTAGCTTCCGGGACGATTGATGCATCTCGCCTCCTTAACACAGTAATTGGATTCCATGCAATCATTAACATCTAAAGAATAATTTGTCAGTTTCAATTCTTGTTTTCACAATGGACAGTAGAGTTTTCAAACAATAATAGTTATCTTATTATGTAAAACTATAAATAAAATCCTATTTAGCCAGAAAATTGAAATTTGCAACAAAATTCTAGAAATATGTCCATTGAAAGCATAATATGTCGCTTAAGAAGAATCATACAAATGTCTCAAAAAATATATAATACCTTGACAACCATGAACAAGATAAGGATTTCCCCGATATCCATGAGAGCATCTACAAAGGTAACCAGATCTGTCAGTTGTTGCATCGTAACATGTACTTTTGTCGGCCTTACACGCATAAGTGGAAAGATCCTTCTGAGCTTGTTGACACGTTTGGTTCCCTACTGCCCAGTCCAACAACACAGGAAACTCCTTGTTATTCAACTTGAGGTCTGTGGAATTGAAGTTGTAGGCTCCATATTCAACCACAAAAGCATAACCACATGAACGGAAGTCATGTTCTACTATGTGATTATTCACTACACTTCCAGAATCATATGATACTCCCGTTGTCACATGACCGGTGGGTATAGAATTCTCACAAGAACAAGGTTCATGGACCGCGATATCATCATTCGTGTTGCACAAAGTCAAACATCCGGTGGTATAGTTGCGTCCATCAGAATCATATGTTGTGAGTAGTCCAACTATGTAATAGCCAACTACTATCAATTTGTTTCGAGTCGGTGAGACCTGAAAATGCGTCACGATGATATCTTGAGATGTTTGGGCCACGAGCATGCTACTTTCTGCATAACAATGACTGGCTACTGGCCATGCAACACGCAATTCACCATTGAGTGAGATATTTAGGACCCTTTGGTTAGTGTTTGCCAAGAAAGGTTCGTATGTTGTTGAGTTTCGTGTTGAAGATGTATTGTAGCAACTAATGATAAACTTACTGTCGAGAGAACAATCTTTTGTGATTCCAAATGGAAAGGGAATGGCGACAGAACCACATTTTGTTTGACAGTTTGGTAGTGACATAGGTTGAGTTGCTACTTTTGTATAAAAAACAGCAAAAACTACCATCAGAAGCACTTTTGAGTACTGGACAGCCATGGTTTTTTTCTTTTGTTAAATCTAAGGAGCCTAACAAATGACAATGCAGTTCACGTTTTGATACTGGCTGTGCTTTTATTTTGTGTTCATTACTAAAATGGAACTAATCAATCAATTCATAATCAATATATCTTTTTTTTGGAAGGTAAATTAATTCATATTCAATTTCAATCAATATTAGAAGCAACATTTACCATTTTCAGCACTAATCATTACCCTTTCTCTTTGATTTACCTCCCTATAATTTCTCCAAAGTCCAAACTAAAATAAAATAAAATATTTACATCAACAAAAAAATCGGCATTCAGAATTTTTTTTGACTATGACTTTTTAGAATATATTATTGCCATAAAAGCATTTGGAGTTTGTATCATGAAATTTCTTTGTCATATCCTACATTCGTTTTTTGAGGGATATCCTACATTCGTAATAAAAAAAAGTTAATAAGAACCTTAACTTGTGTTATACATATCCGATAAATATTCAAATTTTAAGTAACCTCAACATTGAAAACAGATGGTGCTTCTTTGAGCAAGTTATCACTCTCTTCTAAAGACAAATTGTCACTTCCCCATTTATGCTCTTCCATAACCAACATTCCCTCTAGTTCCATTGCCACTTCTTTCATCTTCGATCTTTCCTCTCTCTTCAACCTTAAACACCTTTCTGCAATGTAAGCAACTTCCTTTATTTGCTCAACATTTGCCTCATTTCTGATCTGTCTCTCCACAATATGAAGTAACCCACCGTCTTTCATCGATGAAACAAAGTACACTCCAAGGCTTCTATCATCCTCTGGCCTCTCAAAAGAGAATGCCTTCTTTCCTGTCAAAATCTCTGCTAAAACTACTCCAAAGCTATAGACATCACTCTTTTCTGAAAGTATTCTGGACCAAGATACCCTAGTGTCCCCTGCACTAAAGTTGTTATCTGACTTTGATCAAGAGGAACAATCCTAGAAGCCCCAAAATCAGCAACATTTGCAGTGAGATTTCCATCTAGCAGTATATTTGAAGTTTTCACATCTCTATGTATGATTGGTGTTGAAGCAGTAGAATGCAAGATATGCCAAAGCTCCGGCAGTCTCTGTGGCTATTCTTAACCTTGTTTTCCATGCAAGTTTTATTGAAGATTAGTTATGATCATGAAAATGCTCAAAAATAGTACCATTGGAAATGAATTCATAAACAAGTAATGGAAATTCTGTCTCCAAACAACAACCCAAAAGCTTTACCACATTCCTATGGTTGATTTGGGAAAGCACTATCACCTCATTGATGAACTGCTCTATCTGGTTAGGTCACTAATTTTGGACTTCTTTATTATTCTCTTTACATGTGTGTACTTTATAATTCTTGTGCATTGAAAAAACCTGTGAAGAATCCACCTTATGTGTCCTACAAATTTTTTCGCTGAAGATTAACCACTGATAAACGAAGGTAAAAACTTCTTACTCATAATATGTTAAAAAACAATCCTAATTGTCTCTTCTCTTTTGAAATGGAAGCCACATATTGAACATACATAGTGTTGGTGACTCAAGGCCCGTTTGCGTTAGACTTATTTTGAGTTTATACAAAACAATTTATGCAAATAAATAAGTTTTTAGGTTAATTTGTAAGTTCTCACTAACAAAAATTGTATCTTTATAAAATGTTTTTTCATAAAATACATTTACAAACTTATGAATAATACATAAAAACTTATTTATTTGCATAATCTGTTTTGCATAAGCTCAAAATAAGCCTAATCCAAACAGACCCGTAGTGCATAAGTCACTATAAACAAAAACAGTTTTCAACTAAGGACAAAGATATTCTAATTTTTTCTATTCAGGACTATAAATTGTTTTTACCAAAGTGAATATCCCAATTTGAAGAATGCTAAAAGCATATTCTTATAAAACACATTTAAAACACATGTCCTCTTCCTATCAAATCATGTGAGTTTTATATAAATTTTACAGGACAATGTGATTTCTTTTTTTATGAAATGGGACCATATGAATTTTAAGCAATAAAAAATAATGTGATGGAAAAAAAATAATGTGGTGGAATTCTATATCAGAGGGTGCTGCTAAAACTCCCCATCTATGTTTTTCTCAAAAATTGAAATGTATATTGACTCTAACAAACAATTTAGGAATTAGTTAGTTATTATATTTCTATAATAATTCATTTCTATCAAATTAGTAAATATAGGCTTTGCAATTGAGTTTTCTTTATGCTTCGGTAGGTTTCTCCAATTGTGTTGTTTTCACTCTCAAGTCTCAAAATAACATTAATTCCATTCCACTATTATAAGCATATAGTTGAATGATATTTATTTTTCATTCTTATATGGCAGATTTCTTCATATTATTGTATTCATAAACTCTTACTTATATTTGAGTTTAATTTAGATACACTGTTTGTTTGTGTACACAAAGCATGAGTTGTTTAATTTCCCAGAAATAACCAATAAGCTACTCTTGATTAACATAAATGCACGGAGATGGATAACATAGTAGATTAGATATTACTGCACTTTGAATTCTCTTCATTTTGTTTTTGATTTTTTTACAAAACAAGAATGACCCTTCAGATTCTTACAACAATATCAACAGTGAGAAAAATTTAGTTTTAGACGTTTTATCTGTCTTATTCTTTTGCCAAACCACCATTTTACAAATCCTTGTTTTTTTTTAATGGCCAAAATCTTTTTGTGCTGGATAATGATATTGACACTAAATAAAAGTGTTGAACTTTATGGCTTAACTTAAGGTTAAATTCATTGGAACATTCTGTATCTGTTATGAATTTTTTTAGGCCGAAGATTAATGTCTGTATCTCAAGAGACAACACCAACTAATGTCTTACTAAATTTGATGTAGTACACAATAGAAACAAAAAACAATAATACATTGTAGCTATTTAGATAATAAAAAACACTATCACTCCATTGTAACTACATTGTAATACCCTTATTGGAAGAACAATTGTGACAACATCATCCCCAATCCAGCTTAGAAGATATATTCTTCACGACATCCCCTTACAAATGAAAGCCGATTGAATTATCAACATCTAGTCAAGAGTAGAGATAGATTTATTAATTACTATAATTTCACAGTCAATATCAGGTAATCATCTTTTACCAATCAACGACATCAGAATTTAGTTTATGTTATGAGTACGAATAATTAATACCACTTCCAACAACGCCATCTTCAACATTGATAACAGACGGTGTTGCATTGAGCATGTTTTCATTCTCTTCAATAACTAATATTCCCTCTAGTCCCATTGCCACTTCTTTCATGGTTGGTCTTTCATCACTCTTCACCCTTAAACACCATTCTGCAATTAGGGCAACTTCCTTCAGATGTTCAATATTTGTCTCATTCTCATCCATATTTTTGTCTAGAATATGAAGTAATTGATCCTCTTTCATCCAAGACACAAAGTACATTGCAAGGTTTCTATCTACCTCTGGCCTGCCAAAAGATAATGCCTTCTCTCCTGTTAGTAGCTCTGCTAGGACAACTCCGAAGCTATAGACATCACTCTTCTCTGTTAACTGGCTTGTGTGGAAGTACTCAGGGTCAAGATACCCCAGTGTCCCTTGTACTAGGGTGGTTATCTGAGTTTTATCAAGAGGAATGATCCTTGAAGCTCCAAAGTCAGCCACCTTTGCAGTGAGATTTTCATCTAGTAGTATATTTGTAGATTTGACATCTCTATGTATGATTGGTGTGGAAGCAGCAGAATGTAAGTATGCCAGGACTCCAGCAGTTTCTTTCGCTATTCTCAATCTTGTTTTCCATGTAAGCTTTAAAGTTTGGTTTTGGTCATGAAGATGTTCATAAACTGTACCATTGGGAATAAATTCATAAACAAGCAATGGAACTTCTGTTTCTAAACAACAACCCAAAAGCTTTACCACATTCCTATGGTTGATTTGGGAAAGCACGACCACTTCATTGATGAACGACTCAATCTGGTTTGGGTCATTAATTTTTGACTTCTTTATTGCTACAATACTTTTATCTTGTAAAACTCCTTTGTAAACTGTTCCTTGACCACCTTGGCCTAGGATCTTGCCTTCATCGAAGTTGTTGGTTGCCTCATCTAACTGCTCAATAGTGAAGACTTTAAGTGTTTCAGACGACCCTCCATGCTTCACTATTTGCTGCTCTAACAGCAAGCCACCGTTTTGTTTAAAAAACTGTTCTTTAAGTTTAATGATCTTTATTTTCTTCAAAGCCCAATAAGCATAAAAGCTTCCCACCAGTAGTCCTACGAGGCTTACACTGACACCTGGACATAAACAAATGGAAACATAATCAATTTCTTTGGACTCGATTCGCTGCTGTTAAAATATATGCAGTTACACTCCTTGATTTGAGATCAAACGGTTCAAATTACACCATAAGTAAATTAATATTAAAATATTCTCGACCATTTATTTGAGATCCGTCGGTCGAGATCTGTGACTACATGTTGCATTACAACAAGGAATCTAAAGTCATTTTATTTCTTCTTTGCCTAGCTTGTTGACGCTTCAAGTCAACTTCATGTTGTTTATGATGTTAGTCAAAAATTTAAAATGGCACTTTTCTGGTGTTGAAGGGCTGAATTCCTTGGCTATGAGTTTCAGGTCAGGGTAATTGAATTCCTTGGCACATCAACTTGTAACATGGATTGCAAATGAAATATGTTTCAAGTTTCAACCATTTTCATTGTTATAATAAAATTGGTTGACATTATCTTGTTATGAATGAATAGAGAATAGAATGCACTCACTCAATGCAATGACCAATATGTACTCTTTCCTTGATTTGGTAATGGATTTTTGACTGCATCTTTTTCCGTCTCCTTCACATCCTTTTGGGCATAAACAATGGTAACTTCCAGGAAGATTGGTGCATGTCGCCGTGCATGTCGCCCCCTTAAAACAGTCATTGGATTCCTTGCATTCATCAACATCTAAAGTGTATTTTGTCAGGTTCAGTCTTTGTTTTCATCAACAATGGTCCAGTCTTTGTTTTCAAAATGGACAATGGAACTTTTGAGGAATAACAGTTATCTTACTAGGTACAATATAAATAAAATCCTATTTAGCCAAACAACATTTAAAATTTGTACCAAAAAATCTCGAAAAATTTAAATGATAAAAAAATATGGAAGTTTCCTTAATTTTGTACCAAACAACAAAATACAATGACCGAATTCATCTCGAATAATTTTGACTTGGAGGATAGCAACCGGTTGGTAAGTAAATCAACTGTATATATTATAAATAACATAACGTATGGATCAGTGAATTAACTTTTTTTATATGTTCCTAGGATAAAATGTCACTTGAGAATAATAATATAAATGTCTAAAAAATCCGATCCAAACAAGAGATAAGAAATATTATATTCATACCTTGGCAGCCATGGTTGAGGTAAGGATTACCCCGATATCCATCCCTGCATCTGCAGAGGTAACCAGATTTGTGAGTTGGTGAATCATAACATTTACTTTTGTCTGCCTTACATGCATAAGTGGAAAGATCCTTCTGAGCTTGATGGCATGTTTGGTTCCCTACTGTCCAGTCCAACAACACGGGAAACTCTTTCTTCTTCAACTTGTAGACGTCTGTGATTGCAAACTTGTAGGCTCCATTTTCCACCAAAAACGCATAACCACATGGATTGAAGCCATGTACTAATGTCTGATTAACGTTCAATCCTCCTTCAGAAATATAGGCAACTTCCGTAAACACATGGCCTTTGGGTATTGAAATCTCACAACAACCTGGGCCGGAACAAGATTCATTGGCCACAATATCACTAAGCCTGTTGCACACGGCCACACATGCAGTGGTGTATAAGTTTCCTTTATAATCAGTTGCCTCGAGTAATCCAATTGTGTCACATCCAACTGCTATCAACTTGTTTTGAGTTGGCGACACGTGAAAATGTGGCATCTCGATATCTGGAGTTGTAGGTTTGATCTTTTTTGAATAGCAACGACTGGCTACTGGCCATGCAACACGCAGTTCACCATTAATTAGTGAGATATTTAAGACCCTTTGGTTAGTTTTTGGCAAGAAAGGTATGTCTGTTGTTGAGTTTGATGTAGTTTTGTTGCAATTGATGAGAAAAGTGTTGTCTAGGGAGCAATCTTTGGTGATTCCAAATGGAAAGGGAATTGTGACGGAACCACACTTTGCTGTACAGTTTGGTAGTGACATCGGTTGAGTTGCTGCTTTTGTATAAAAGACAGCGACAACCACCATGAGAAACAGCTGTTTTGAGTACTCCACAGCCATGGCTTAACTTGCTAATTTTTTTGGTTCGTCGTTATATATATACAAATCCTAGGATTTTATTTAATTAGTACAATTGCAATGATATTTAAAAGAGAAAAGTCAAAATGAATGATTTTTGTTGTACAGATTGGAATGATGAAATTAAACATGGTTTTGTCTAATCTTTATTGTAAGCTGTAAAAAGCTATTTGGTACTAAGAGATAGACATGGTTATTGTGCTTTTAACACTGCATATGCAAAGTGGTCTGATATTGGAAATCAAAACATTGATCTTTTTCCAAAATTGTGAGTATATGACTCTGATTTCTTGTATATCATCACTATCTAATTTTTTGTTAACAACATCTCCATTAAATCTATTACTAATAATGTGGGACATTTTACTATTCACACTTAAATTCCCAACGTGCAGTTTTATAGTACACTTGTATACATGCTCATTATTGGCTAGTTTTTAATCGGTTTAATTTAATACATGTGCCATTAAGCCACGAAAATTATGATTTTTACTGGCACATCATGTTTTTTGTTTTTTTCATTAGTATACTACATCACGTTAAAGGCATATAGCTGCTATAAATATTAGATGAAAAAGTGATGAAATATCTTTGAAAGTACAACTTAAATGGTAAAAAGTTACTGAGACATTTGATATGTATTTGATATGTTGTAGTGCGGGTTCGAATCTACAATACTCATTTTCTCTACATTTAGCGTGTATGACCAAAAAGAAAGAAAAAGATTGATCAAATAAATCCATGTCAAATGCAATACATGGTGTTGTTGTTATTACATGATACTAATAATAAGGATATCTTAAGAATCCAAGCAAGTTAGTTTAGCTTACTTTCTTGTTCAATAAGTTACTGCAGTACCATAGTATGTTATGGTACAGTTGCATTCTCCAATAAATACTCATGTAACTATTGATCAAATAAGAAATAATATTCCATTTTTCTAGTTTCATAATATGGTATCAGATTTTCTCTCTAGGGAAAGTTTGTTACGGTCCTTGTAACTGTTTTTCGTTGTGCTTCATAGATGCAGATTCGTTGAATCTTCATCTTCTTCCTTGAGCTTTTCGCCATTGTTCCTGCTCCTTTTGCAGTGATTCTTGTTGATTTGCGAAGAAGTTTTCTTCATCTTCTTTGATTGATTGAGTTTTGATTTTACTCAATTCGTTACTCTGTTTCTTTGATTCGTTCGTTTTTCGCTCTCTTCACCATTGTTGCATCTTTATCTTCTTCATTATGGTGCGTAACAACAATCAACAACATCAATTCGATTCTGAATCTGCATACTTTGTTCATCCTAGTGAAGGTCCGAATTCTGTTATAGTTTCCCCCAAATTCAATGGTTCCAACTACCTTGCATGGAGTCGTTCTATGCAACGTGCTTTAGGTGCTAAGAACAAGCTCTCTTTCATCAATGTAATCCTTCATGTGCCAGAAAATGATGATCTGAATCGAAACGCTTGGGAACAGTGCAATCACCTAGTTCATTCTTGGTTGATTAATTCGGTTTTAGACTCCATTGCACAAACTATTGTCTTTCATGATAATGCTTACGATGTTTGGGAAGATCTCAAAGAACGCTTCTCCAAAGTTGATAGAATTCGCATTGCTCAATTAAGATCTTCAATCAATACTCTTAAACAAGGTACTAAATCTGTCTTGGACTACTTCACAGAGATGAAGGCTTTATGGGACGAATTACATTCACACAGGCCACTTCCCAATTGTAATTGTCCATTTCAGTGTAAATGTGATGTTGTAAAAGTACCTAAAACCTATAGAATTGAAGACCAGCTAATTCAATTTCTTACTGGTCTTAATGAGCAATTTTCAGTGGTTAAGACTCAAGTTCTTTTAATGGATCCACTTCCTTCCTTGAACAAAGTATTCTCTTTGGTCATTCAAGAAGAAAGTAACAATATCTCTGTTCCTGCTATGTCAAATCTTGAAGATAGCAATGTTTCCAACAATGCTTATGATGCAAGAAAGTCTTAGGGGCGTGGTAAAGGTGCCTATAACAAACCTCCCACTAGACATTGTACTTTCTGCAACAAAAACAATCACACTGTTGATTTCTGTTATCAAAAGCATGGATTCCCCAATGTGAATAGGCCAAATTCACAGGCAAATGCCACTTTTGGTGATGTATCTGAGGTTAACAACTCTTCTGGTTTATCTAGTTTGTCTCAAGACAAGATGAAACAACTTGTAGCTTTATTGTAGCAGGCAAATTTGCTTTCTTCAGCTTCACCTTCCTCTACTAGCCATGCCACCAACCATATCAGTGCTTCCTGATACAATTTTAGCAAGTGTACTAAAAATGCATCGAAGTAATAAAATAAGTTCGTATCCACGAGGACTGTGTTAATCTCAATTCAACAATAAAGTTATTATCTAGGATGTGTAAATTATTTTGTTTGCCCTAGGCAGTAGATTGGATTTCATTGCATAAAATTAAATAACATAAAATAAAGATAGTTTGGAAAAGACCAAGAGAGATGAGATCAGGTCCGTCGAATCCTCTAGTGTTTTCCTAATTGGTAGACTGTACCTATCTCTTACGAATGATTCTCTAGTTCTACGATAGTTAACAAAATAGTCCTAATCGATCCCTCGAGTTAGGACCCTCTTCTCAACTACAGCCCCTAATTCCTTAGGTGGTCTAATAATCTTGAAGGTTTA
>Ga0228710_1000260_pt1 | contig 57601 bp, 28 predicted proteins | sample MedpolnodulmetaG_FD_177995 | JGI IMG/M metagenome (GOLD analysis project Ga0228710, IMG submission 177995) | Root nodule microbial communities from Medicago polymorpha collected in Santa Monica, California, United States - pink nodules | ecosystem: Host-associated > Plants > Roots > Nodule... | reverse complement strand
AGAGAAAAATTGTTTTTTTTTTTTTTATTACTACCAAGAGTAAAATTGCTAGCAAAACACTTTCTATCATATTTTGTTAGTAGGGTTTATCTTCAAAATAGTGAAATTCATTTGAATTTTATTGTGTATGTGGAGCAGCATACTTTGTAGTATAAGATGTTAGTGGCGAGCTATGAGATTGAAGGAGGGCGTGCGAGGGATGGTGTACGGGCAGGGTCAATTTGGTGGAGGTAATTGGTAAGCATTTGACGAGGGTAGGGAATGATAGCTGGTAGGTGGTTTCATGATAATTTGGCGTGGGTGGTGGGTGATGGACCATACCGTTCTTTTGGTCGGATGTGTGAATGAGTGGGGGAGCTTTGTGTGATAGGCTTAAGAGGCTGTTTGATTTGGGTCAAAACAACTGAATTTTGGATTTTAAGTGACAAAGTCCCATAAGAAGATTCTTCTTAGGGAGTCTTGTTTTTAGATTTTTTTTCTAAAAAAAAAAACGGTTTTTTCCAACTAGAATGGTTACTATGGTTCCCTTCGAAAACCAACACAGTACACTTCCAAGACCTGAAACACAAGAAACACACTGGAGCAGTGAATTATAATGGTTAGTATGGTTCTTAAATTGGTGATCCCTGACACAGATAGGTCTAGTCTTTGTGCTGATACAGTTCAGATTATATAATTCAAACTTGTTTTTTCCATGATTTTCTAGCACAATGAAGGTGTATAAAATATAAAAAAAAAACAAGCATTTTGGATTTTATAATCCAAACGCCCCTATACATGCTTCGAAGTAGGGTGCATAAGGATTATGGATGGCAATTGGACCCAGGTCTAATGAGCACCTGCAAAAAATGCCCGCAATGGATAGGGTAAAACCTTTCTTTCATGAGTATGGGTTTGGGTTTGGGTAATTACTCGCAAGTTTAAGTGGGTATGGGTGCAAGTAAAGGCGCTATACTACCCAGCCCTGCAACCCGCATGTACATATTTATATAATATAATAAATACTTTATTTATTTTTGGTGCATAATTATTTAATTTATTTAACTATTTACGTCTATACCTAAACCTAAAAACTAATACAGTAACTGTTTCATCCTTCCCTTCATACCTTAAATCAATTTGATGTTTATTTTTGTATGCACTTTTTTATATATGTATTTTGAATGTTTTTACTTTTATTTTTTAGGGATATTTGGGATGTTTTTTTATTTAGCTAAATATTATGATTCGTACTATTTTATGAGTTAATTTGAAAATTTTTGTACCATAGTTTTATATCGAATTGTGATATATTTTATTGTCTTTTCATAGTTAAAGTGCGGATAGTGGGTGCGGGTATGGGTACTTAGGTACCCATAGGGTATGGGGAAGAGCACTAAAGTTGTTGCCCACGAGGGTACGGGCTCGGGTACATGCATTTTTTACAAACGTGGGTATGGGGAAGGGTACTATAGTACTGTACCCATTGGGTACCCATTGTCATCCCTATTAAGAATGTTAAGATTATAAAATTCGAAGTATTTATTTTTACGGATTCAAAATCCGAGTTGGTCAAAAAAAGCATTTTTCCACAAAAAAATATAGGGAAAACCTCATTTCTGATTATGTCATTCGAAAATTCAAGGGCATTTTTGGGATTCTGAAGGGCGCATGAGAAGTTGTAGGATGAGAACATAAATTTTCCTCCTTTTATAGTGGTTGTGAGTGTTTTAGTTCTTTATCGGGGCTCTTAGTGTGTTGGGTGGTGTTCATTCATGGTTATATGTATTAATAATAAGGGTTTTACTTTTTTCACCATATATGTTTCTCGCGCACCCTATATATTTTTTCTTGAAATTACCTTTTGTTCGGATTATATAATTCGAACGTTGTTTAGGATTATATAATCTGAAATCTTCCAAAGTTCAGCAGACAACGTGAAATAATTATATGTCTTTGTAGATTAAACATAATTTCATTATATATAATTATATCAAAGACAACGAGCTTCTACTAATAGAAACATATATAATTATATAAAAACCCATCATAAATCTTTATGATATACATTTCAACTAATCCGCCCAAAGGCCTATGCTATAATCATCAAGTCCAAGGCCTTCATCCTTTTTAAACTTGACTCTATCTCCAACCTTCTTATCCACAACAATCTTTTCTTCGGGGTCAAAGTTTTCAACACGAAACAAATCATCATCTCCTATTATCTCATTACTCGCTACCGAACTTAGTACATTATAGTCAATCATTCTATGGACATATCTTTCATCCCATGACTTTGCATCTTCTTGACAATGTTGGTCCTAAAGTACAGAAGTGGGTGGTATTAGGCAACCATCCTTCAAATATACTATCATAAAATGATTGTCATTCACATGTGTTATTTAGTTTCTATGCGAAGGTGCACCGCGTAAAGGGGAAAAGGTTTATGATTACCCTTTTTTGTTAGATAATAGCACCACTGCATGCTTGTATCTCTGTGCAATGAGGAAACTCATATATGTCATGATCATCCATCTATCTGGTGGAGTCGGGCCAATACCATCACTACTCAGATCATGTCTAACCTCTTTGAATCGATTCTTCGATGAAATCAATCGAAAATAATGCTCACTATCTTCACCCATCAACTCTTTTTGAAGTTGATAACGAATAATCTGATAATCATCAATAGACATATCACGTAGACCCGAACTGCACATGATCCACAATGATCATCACCAGCTACATCCACCACCTTTTTAATATATTCATGCATGATTGACGTGATTTTGTTTTTCTGTGGGATATGGACTTTAACCGAAGGTGTGTTTGGATTAGGAGACATATTACTTTTATGCACACTTTTCTTAGTTGAGACTTTTAACTTTGACTGTGAAGCATTTGTATCTGGATCATCAGAGTCAACATATTCCCATAGTGAAGGTGATAGCATTGTTGACTGTACAATGTGTTTATCATTCTTTAGCGCGCCTTTTGTATTGGCCTTTCTTTGAGATGGACGCGTAAAGGTCGTCTCCGACAAAACAAACTGTCGAAACTGTTCTTTAATAGACACCTTCATGTTATAGTCAGCATCTTTGAATCAGACATGCATTGTATAACAATATGTTAGTTGGAATGCATGAAATTGCCTCCTGTTTTGTTACTGGGGCATTTTGGATTATATAATCTAAAATATTGTGAACTAGTTTATAATTTATAACCTGAAAGGCCCCAAGTACCATATATCCATGCATTCAAGTACGTTGTCGTGGAGATGGAAATCTCCCAGTTAGGATTATATAATCTGAATCGTCCTAGTACAATTACAAAAATGAGAAAAATAGATAGTTAAACCAAGTAGTGTTTAAAATACCAGACCTGAAGTAAATCCCATTACGGCAGAAGAGATATATCTGCCTTTCTATATGTAGGATCAACGTCATACTCGAATCGCAACCTCTTTCATTAAGTGTGAATTTCATCAAAAAGGAGGGGGTGTTGAGTTTGATCTTCTTGGCAATTGTATATGCACATGAGAATATGTATATGATTAAAATTAAACAACCACATTTAGATTTATTTGTACCATGCCCAACTGTTCAATCAGTCTCGTCTGCAATAAAATGTTAAATGTTCCTTGATATATTTATAACTAACTTAAAGCGTAGCAACTTGTATTTAAACCTTTGTTTAAGCATGATTATGTTTGTTTAGAACAACATGTGTATCTGAGTATGTTGTGACTCTAATATTTTGTGAACGAATGCCTAGTTCATACATAAATCACTTATACTACTATGTAGATACTTTTTCAACTGATTTTGAGCAGATTTATCTCTATTTGTCGTTGTATTTGAAAGACGCATGACTCGGTTGGTCCAAAACTTCACCACCTTCTCCTTTACCGGTTACAAAATTACAGTTTCGCGTAAAATTTTGAATCGATTGCATTTATCTACAAACTCCTGATTTGTATCAAAATTCACAATAGCCTCCCAAGCATCCATAACTGTCTTCACTATATCTATGAATTTCATCTTTTTCCCATCATTGTCTTTGAAATCCTTAACTTTGGAATATGTCTTACATTTTGCTATAACATTTTTTGCAATGTAATACTCACACAACATAGTAGTATCCTTCAAGAAAACAATATCAACAATATTCATCAAAGTATTGTCTTGGTAATTGATAACAACATTATATTCCTTCTCAAACATCATATGCACAAATGGAACAGAGAACGTCAACTCGGTAGAAGTGACACCACCAAACGTAAGCAACAGAACACAATATTTGTTGATCTTATAAGTGAAATCCAACAAAAGAACATTATGAAACGTGTTAAACAACTTTATGGATTCCAGATGCTCCCAAAAATATCTTTGACTTCATCAAAATAAGAACACATCAAATAATGATATACACACTTTTTCTCAACCAACAATTTTCATGAGATGTTGTATTTCTGATTCCGGACCCCTGATAGACTATATATTCTTGTGACATGCATTATAAATATGCTTGATAATAGTTGTAGTTCGGCTGTCCCTATGCCTTAAACTGGTCAGAATTTGTCTTGAAGGAACCATTGAGTATGTCAAGTCACGAAGTAATCCACTGTCATTTGGGTTTAGACGTCCAATAGTTTTATGACCTTTCAACACATCGACCATCTCATGGTTGTGTGTCCTGCCATCAACTTTAAAGCTCTAATCACCGACAATTAACAAATAACCTCTCAAACAAAACAGACACTCACATTTCACCGAACAAGATATCTTACACTTTGACAACTTCTTGTACTCGATATAAGAACCTCCTCTTTCACATATCAATGTAATAAAGGTATTCCTATGATTTCTCCCTGATTTTTCTATAGCAACGGTAAATCCTAGCTTCCTTGGTTCTTCTTGAACCCACACCAACAACGCGTCCCGTGTTGGAAATTTTACTTTAGTGGTAATTATACCTTTGAATTGACATTGACAATATAAATCTCAACATGAGGTACAACCTCAACTTTCGCATCGCCGAAAAGAATATCAACTAGAAGTGGAGGAACCTCGGTTTGGGCATTGTCGGGATCATCCAAAATTTGAGGTGAAACGGTTGGCAACACAATAAGAGGTGTATTGTCAATTTAGGGGAATCAATGGAAGCATCCATAATTGAAACAATACAAAACCATAATGAGGAAAACTGGACAATATTTGTACTCACATAGTTTGGATTGTATAATCTGAAGCAGGTTGTTAATAGTTCGGATTATATAGTTCTAGCTCAGCCAATACAAATTGAGCAACATGATTAAAAGGGTAACACATATAGAAATCGAATGAGGAAGGTTTTATAGTCACATTACCTTTGCAATCAGATGAAAATGGTGTGTATGACGTCCCTTGATGATCAGATTGCTCCTCCAAATCATGTTTTCGCAAAAAATGGGGGCATTTTGAAGGAGTGTAGAGTGTTTCATAAAAAAGGTGGTGAACTTTTGTCGGATTTTAGGAATACCTATATAGGGAGATTCCATATTATATAATTCGAAAGGTTTCCCAACTTCAAGAAATTTATGGATTATATAATTTGAACTGTATATTTTCCAAAATATGGGTTCCTAGTCCATAGAAAGGTTCTAAAATGTAAAAATAAAAATAAAAATCAACATTCGAGAGTATATAATCCAAAACAACGTTCAGATTATATAATTCGAGGAAATGGTATTTTCATAAATAAAAAATAGGACGCACGCGAAACATATAAGATGGAAAAAGTAATAGTTAAAAATGTTAACATTTGTCTATAAAAAGTTACAATATATTTTTTATTTCTCTAAATATATCAATTTTTATTATTAGTTTCTCTAAAAGTTTCTTTCATACTTTGACTCTTCTAAATTTTTCTTACTATTTTTAGTCTATATACTTTTGAACAAAAATCCATTTGACATATTCCAAGTAACTCTTTTAATGATGTGTCAAAGTTGAGACATTGAAATATCATTAATTTGATAATTTAACTAGTATTTAATATTAATTTTTATTAATTTATTAACTTTAAAATTGTTTTTTTTTGTGCAAGCAACAACAGTTATGGGGATTTGGTTATTTATGTCCCTAGATTGTTGAAACTTGAAAGCAATGACCTGTGTAGGGTCATTTGGTTTGACTTAGCAGCCGTTTTATACTATGTTCATTTTTTGGCTTGCAAGAGAGAGAAGAGTGTTCAAGCAAGCAACCAACAAGTTTTTTGTGTATTAACCATTTTGATTTTAGAAAGATAAAAAAAACTTTAGTTCCATAAAAAATAATTACTTTGATATAAATTATGGTGCACTATTTTAACAATGAGTTACTCCCTCTAATCTTTGTTATAACAAAAACCTTAATATTTTTGCCATAAAAAAAATGCTCAACATGCCAAGACTCTTACCAACCAAGAAGTTTCCTACATAATTTGCTCTCTCATTCTCTCTATGCTTGCCAAACTTTTACCTCATATATTCTCATTCGTCCAAGTACAAGTGAATATAGTCGTTGATAATCCAACAAAACACTTCTTTAAGCTTTGCTTTTGCTACGGCTTAGGTAATAGTGGTGATACTGACCAATCCAAACTTGTTCTTTAATTCACATGTTTTTTGTTTTTTTATAATTGAAATTTTCTGTAACTATAGGGACCATGTTAATCTCACAGAATAACTAAGATCTATTTAAAATGTTATACATTCTAACATTTTTTCGGTTAGAAATACATTTTTGTATACATGCAAAATATGGAATTTAACTTCCTAAACTATTTGAGAGGTGGATTTTTAGCTACTAATCTAAACTATTTGAGAAGGAAAAAAAAAGTTCCACCTCTCCATATGTGTTAGGTAGACATTATTTATACCCTAAAGAAGCACAAAAATGGATGGGAATTAAACAGATTGCCTTTACCGTTGCCTCATTTCATGTGGTAAGAGAAATCTGCAAGTACAAGAGACATTTGTTTTATAAAGTAGGAAAAAAATCACGAGTCTTATGGAATTTGCCTAACAATATGGACTGGCCTACCAAGAATGTCAAACTTTTCGGCATCACCTTGTCGATATTGGAAATTTGAATCAATACGTCATTGTTTAATTCCCTTGTTTTATTTATTTATATTATACATTAGATTGTTAAAAAAAATTACATGAGAATGATTAACTCACATCATACATTTTACAATCTATATGATGCGAAAGATTGTAGTCCTATTCGACTTGAGGAATTAGTTTTTACATATGTATGTAGATAATATTCGATTAATATTTACATTTGAATGATCAATTCACATCTTACACTTTACAAACTATATGGTGTGAAAGAGTTGATAGAAAAAAAATAAAAATTTTAAGTATATGTTTTAAGCGTCCTATGTTTTTGGATAGTTTGTTCCAGTTTTTTACAACTAAACTTAGTAGTCATGAGATCGAATTCAGACTTTAGAATGCAGTAAACGTGAAAACACTTAAGTGAGTATTTTTCATATATTATGGTCCTACTCGGATTAAGGGATTAATTAGTCGAGTATACTTATTTACAACAACAAAATTAATCCTAATTGTACTGTCAAGAAAAGATAGTTGTAGTACAAAGAGCTCAACATACACATGCCTAAAAAAAATTAAACCGGCCGTGACGGTGACATAATTAAAGCCTAAGTTTGGAGGACCCTGCAAAGCCAGCATATCTCAAAATTTCAAAGCAATTAAGGATTCTCACTATAAGTTGTCATCTACTGTTCCTCCTCCCTCATATGACCAATAATGTGACACCTAATACTTTACATTGTTAATGTTCCTATAGTCAAGCCGGCCAATTAACTTTTTCTTATTATTACTTTTCCCTAATTTCCTGGTTAATTTATTGTATTTGATATGATAGAATACTTCATAACTTACCAACAGATGTGTCTTGGCCAATTGACATTTGACACATTCTATGAAAGTAGCACATGGAAGTATTTGGAAGATAAATAAATACATCAAGGTTTGATAAAGTTATAGCATCATGAAATATTTTAATTTGTTTTGTGTCTTCAAGGTTATATTACATGGTTCTTGAGATATATAAATTTATTACACTACTGACTCACTCATGTGTAGTTAACTAAAAGCACTAACTATAAACAATTAATAATAATGAGTAAAAACTCTAAATGCTTCCTTTAATTTTACACTTGAATCAATATAAGCCTCTCACTTTAGATATATTACAAATTGGATTATACATTTCTAAACTTTGATCAAGATAGTCTCTTAATCAAATCAATTAATAATAAACTTATAGCTACTGCATCATTTCAAAAGTTGATTGTGAGAGCTAAACTTGATCCAAGAAATGAAAAAATTAACTAAGAAATTATATCTATCCATTATTATGAAGACATACTACCTAGAAGGATAGCAATTGGTCTATTTACCCTTTTGAAAGGTTATTGTTCTATTTACATGAATTGAAGCTTGAAATTGACTCATGTAAGAATAAGGTGCTTGGTCATGAAGATTTGTTTTTACTTTTTGGTTTCTTTAGAGATAAACAAACACAAGACATATTTTCCTATTGTAAGCAAATGGGTTGATTCCATTAATAATGTCATTGATTGATGATGAATTTGAAACTAGTAACATGAATTCTCCAATCATATGTCTCCAACACTAGAGTTGAGGAACCAAAAAATAAATAAAGGGTCATTTTCAGAAATATAGATCATGACTTGACTTTAGTATTGGTCTCTTTTGTTGATCAAGATGTCTCATATAGTTTGGTATTGCGCTTTGTCATCTTATTCATTGCTAGTCATTCATCAATGCTTACTCATTTCCCACTTGAAGGTGGACATGGTATCTCACTTTCTCCCTCAAATCCATTTTATAGCTTCTTGACACTTAAACTTTCACTGATTTTAGTATCTCATCAACCCTTTTTGGAGACTTATTTCTTGATAAAAAAAAGTGTATTTTTGGTTCTCTAATCATCATTAAAGAACTTTCACTGATTTTAGTTGTGGTTTCTTAAAAGAAATTGTGGTAAAAGGTTTTTCCAAACATATTAACCCGGTCTCTATTATAAGAGATAATTCACTTTTTAAATACGTCATTTATTAAATGAATTTAAAAAGTGAATTTTATCTTATGATAGAGATCGGAGGAAGTATTAATGAAATTAGGGTAATACTAACAAGTGACCTTAGAACATTTGTTAAAAAAAATTAAAAAGAAAGAGAAGTGTGATCTCTCACCATTCATCAAAAGAAAAAAACACATAACATATTTAGATAAAGTGAATTTGAATGGTTATATATCACACTTTAATCTTTCGTTTGTAAATTACATACGAGAGAATCCATTTTCGAAATTGAGAGAATAAGATTATGGAGAATGTTAACCAGTGCCCCAAAAGCAATGGTTAAACATCTAAAACAAGTCAGTTTTCATGAAAAAAATGTGTAATCATTACTTTATCAAAAATTACATTTTATATTTTCAAAATAAATTTTTTATTTGTAGATTCCTTAACCATTGTCCCGAGGACACTGGTTAACAAGACCATAAGATTATTTCAACAAATATATTTTTGATGGTGTTATTTACTTTCCACGCCACTTAATATTTCCCTATGATTAGAATTCAATGAATTTGACTACAATCATAACTAGAACGTTTCTTATTTGTCACTCAAGATAGTAATAAATTCATAATTTTACATAACAGATGAGTTTTAAAAGGAATTCCACAATCCTAAAAATAATGATTATTATACATTTAAAGGGTAATAAAACAATTCTTAAAAACAGTGACTTTGTCTTATTGGCATTTGGTCCCCCACCTCACTCTTTTTTTAATGTAAAAAAAAAATACAAATATAATTCAGAATTTGATTCCCCTTTCTTTTTTTGCTTTTACAAGATTTTTTTAAAGTGTGGAAAGAACAATTTAAACCACTTACTCAAGTGGAGAGTGGACATGAAATTACACATTACCAATCAGAAGCTTTGGAGAATGAAAGTCATGGAATCCCATAAGTGCAGCCTTCTGCATTTGTTTGAAGAACAAAACTGATTCACATGAGAAATTAATTAAGGTGCAAATACTGATTAAATAAGCTTAAATTAATACTAACATTATTATATAATTAATGACTGGAGGAAGATTTATGGATTAAATCTAAAGACACATTGAAAATAATGGACCGTTGAAACTACAAAACTTGTCATAAAAGCATCTATTTGGAAGGTAGATACTTCAAAAAATCAAATATTAGAATTGAGTCCAACAGAAAAGACTAATTCTTATAATATGACGAATCACGGTTTGAATCTCTTTTAAAAGGAGTGTTCACATTTAGTTTTCAACGACTCACCCACTGAACATATTGCCTCAAAGATATTGCCTCGAGCGCAAGGAAACCTATGAGTTTCACGTTATTAAAGAGAAAAACAAGAGGATCTATCACATAAATTAACTAGAAGTCTAATAGTATTGTTTATAGGAAAATGTTAACAAGTGTCTTTGGGGTATTGTTAAAGCAATTAAAAGTAGTGATTTTTACATAAAAAAATTGTATAATTAAGACTTCTACATGTATGTATTTTCAAGACAAAGTTTCTTTTTATAGATTTCTTAAAAAATACTCTTAGGATATTTGTTAGCATGACGTTTGTTTTTAAACATAATTTTTCCTTTTATGATTCAATATCATATTTTAATTAGGAACATGAAAAAGTCCTTGTAGAATTTTACCCACTGATATACAGTGCCATAAGTGCATGCATCTCCTCCAATATGGGCTGCAACTAGCTTTTATTTATCTAACTGAAATATGGTTCTCCAAGAGGAGACAGCAAGCATTAGCAAGCCAATAACATATTCTATTGAAGCTACTTCTGCGGCGGAAAACTTTGATCCACCATTGTATTTCAAAGTTAAAAATTGTTCTAAATTTCAATGGTGATCAATGTCACCTTCTAAAAATAGAAATTTACTGTGGTATTCGTCCTCATAACTTAAAGAGTGATTGTATTGGTGTTGGTTTGACAAAAACAATCAGAACCAAATACGAGTGTTTTAAAACTCAAATAATATTTGTTTTCTTTGTTTTAGTCGAACCAACACTGATCAAGTCATCCTTATGAAGATGATGAGCATCGTGATCTTCTACTTTTGACTACGTAAGTGATTGTTGGAGTTTTATACGGTTTTCAAATACTTGTTCATAATAAAACATCTATAAGGTGATCTATGCTAAAATCCACCAATCTTTTGATATGATATATATGATTGTTCTTTATGAAGAAAAAAAATTCAATTGTACCATATGTTTGATGTTTAAAGAGTTAATCTGAGTACAGAATGAATTTTTGTTCCATTCTTGAGAATATTTTGTCTGTTCATTCAATGCAAATGGTTTGAGTAAGTGATTTCTATCAAAAGTCTCATCCATCTAATATGTGAGAATATATATATCTACAAGGATTACATCTCAAATTAAGCACACTTTAATATTCTTATGACGTTTGTAAAAAAAATATTCTTATGACGTAATTGTTGCACTATACTAATACTAGTACTGTATTTTCCATAATTATATACTTTTTTATTTGCTAACATTCTTAAATTATATACTGAATATATAATACTTGTTCATAATAAAACATCTATAAGGTGATCTATGCTAAAATCCACCAATCTTTTGATATGATATATATGATTGTTCTTTATGAAGAAAAAAAAATTCAATTGTACCATATATTTGATGTTTGAAGAGTTAATCTGAGTACAGAATGAATTTTTGTTCCATTCTTGAGAATATTTTGTCTGTTCATTCAAGCAAATGGTTTGAGTAAGTGATTTCTATCAAAAGTCTCATCCATCTAATATGTGAGAATATATATATCTACAAGGCTAATCATATTACTCCAAAGTGTGTCTTTGCAGGTTGATTCAGCTGATACTTGGCGTTGGAAGCTGGAAACATCTTCTACTTTTTCTGTCCGAAGTGCTTATTCAGTTCTCACTTCCGAATCGGCTGCAGCTTCAACGGTGGCGGTCCCAACTATCTGGCATCAACAAGTTCCCCTTAAGGTCGTGCTGTTTGTGTGGTGCCTGTTCCGTGATAGGTTGCCAACGAAGGATAATCTCCTTCGTCGTGGGGTGATTACTCTTGATTCCCGGATGTGTATTGCTGATTGTAATTCTATTGAAACTACCAATCATCTGTTTCTGCATTGTTCTACGTTTGGCTCGGTGTGGCAGTGCCTTTTGAGGGGGTTGGGTTTCTCAACGGCCCTTCCTCTTGGTGTGATTTACCATTTTAATCAGTTCTCCTGGGATGATGGAGCCGTGAAGGATCGTCGTACTATCCTGCAGGTTATTTGGTTCGCAACTACGTGGGAAATATGGAAAGAAAGAAATAACAGGTTATTTAATGGCAAGCAAAGCTCAATTATTCAGGTGGTCGATAAAATAAAGTCACTCACTTTCATGTGGTTGAAGGAGAAATACCCTACGCTCTCCCTCAATTTACATGCCTGGTGGCTTAGCCCATTCTCTATTTTGGGCATAGGTTGACTGTTATTTCTGTTTCTATTTTCGCTGTTTAGTGATTGTAAATATTGTTCTGACACAGTTGTTTCTCCTCTGGTACTCCTTGTGCTAGGGGGTTCTTTTGTTGTGGTAATATAATTCATTTTAGCCTCTTCAGAAAAATATATATACCCCGTCCTTCATTTTGAATTGTCTTAAATTTCTGTTATAATATATTCTCAAAATAAATTAATCTACAAAAATCAAAACATTAAATTAAAAGTTTGTGACCGGACTTAATAATGATAAATTTAATCTAATTAACCAGAAAATTTTTATTCAGATCAAAGTAAAAAGAGTGTATACTGTCTCAACTATGAATCATCTCAAGCAAAAAAAAAAGAAAAGAAAGAACTATGAAGTATTGAAACCAGTTATTATTACATATACAGGATCAGCCACTGAAGTAGAATATTTACTGTTTACACAGAAAATAAGATATTACAGGAGTTGCCAATTACATTAAATCGCACTAAAACTGTCTCCAAATATCATCAACTCGTGACTCATAAATTGAGATAAGATTTGTTTAAATTCCTGTCTTGGAAGCCCATACACAACCAAAATCATAACTTTGACTCTCTTCTTGCTTGTAGAGTTTGCTTACTACCATCAAATCAATTTTTTTTTTCTTTCTGAATTCCACGCCTTAAAAAATATCATTCATTAGATTACTTGATAAAAAAAATAGTATTCACTAATGTGATTCCAATCGTTAAATAAAGATGAAAAGATTGAGATTTATTAAACGATCGAGATTACAAATGCATAAATGTCAAATTTAATCATTGTTTTCTTCATAGTTGATGAATATATGAGTTATATCAAATCGACCGTCCATCATGTCCTAGTTCAACAGGTCAAACTAGAAAACCGAGTCAGGTTAAACCAGCCCATAGTTTTATCAAGCCTGACTATAAATTCAATCTAAAACACACATGGTTAGGTCTCGGCATGGTCAAACAAAGCTCGACCAAGTTGGGCCTAAATGAGTTGTTTTCTCGTATGTAATCAAGGAGCTAGCCCAAAATACGAATTGAGTTTTTTTTTATCATTTTTTATAAGAAATTTAGGATTCCATTTAAGATAAATAAACAAAAGTTGGAGAATGTTTTTTTTTTAAGAAGTTAAATTGGCCCACCTAAATTGACACCTGAAGAGAATCGAATATAAGATCTCAAGTTGGAGATTGTTTGAAGCTCATTTTTATCTATTTTTAAAAATATTTGAAGTAATAGTATATTTTACTATCTTAATATGTCTACAGACCTCCTAAACCATTGGATTAAGCCAAAATTAACCACACAAATGAATATGTGACTTTTAACATACTCCAAGTATTATGTAAATTTTTTGAAGCACCAAGTATATGCATACAAGATGTATATTAGTCAGCTAGTAATAATCTAGTAAAAGAATTGAAAGAGATAAGAGAACTAGACTATATATTAAACTGACATAAAAATTTGCAAAATAAATAATTTTCATACTTTGAATTCTCAAACAAAATGCGTCATCCTCTTATAATATCTTCCTCTTGTCATAGTTACATATAGTTGTGTATGTATGGTGGTAGAGTTTGTCCATACTCATTACATGATTAGTGCGTGAAGTACACGCTCTGTTACAAAGAAAAACAAAAGCCACAATCTAAGACTGAATGAATAATTGGTATGGCAATCAAAACTTATTCATCACCAATCCCATCAAAGCATACATTAGTCTTTGTGGTTTGGCTCTGAAGTCAATGCTACATTTATATTAAAACGCCAAAATTATGACTAAATAAAATAATCACTATTCTTATTGCTAAAAAAATTCAATTATCTTGCTTTCTGTCTTTATAAATCCTAAAACCGTTTGAGTGCATTTCTTTTTCCTAGCCAACCAAACTTCCAAAGCTTCACCAAATTAAAATATGACAAAATTCAATTTTCTACACTGAGATGAAAAAATTGATTAGGAAAGATTAATATACACATTCTCATATAATATTAAATATATATCTAACTCGAAGATTACTTAGTCTCTTTAGTTTTTCTGTAGAAGATGCTTGATTTACACGAAAAAATACTAGAATTAAGAGAATCACACCAACTTGACGATCATAACTTATGTAAGTGAGTTTTTTGCACAAAGATAAATGAAGTCGGACTAATAGTTAGTGTCGTTGGAATTCAAATATTGATTCTCACGAATCATTCATCGTTAACCACGTGAACTCAAACATTTGATAATGTAACTGGTATTCTAAACATCATTTTCAACACTCTTGAAAAGTTTGAATAGTAGTCTACAATAAAAAGAAAATAGTATATAGAAAGAAAGAGGCACAACCAAACAAAACAAGGTCACAATAAGCAACTCTCACCCTCCCAACCCCTCATTCTTTCCTCAAAGCCTTGTTTTTCACTCTTTCACATTTCTTGTCCAATCTCCCCTTTTTCTCCCTCTTTCCTCTCTCCCTTCTCAATTTTGTTTTTGAGAGAGAAAAAAGAGAGAGAGAATTCTCTCCCTCATCAATGGAAATCAGCTCAAGACTTCATCATCATCATCATCATGAAAGAGAGAATCCATCACCAATGAACTCACCAAAAAGCAATGTAAGCAACTGCATGAGTAGCAGCAATTCCAACAGCAATGGAATCCAAATTCCAACACCACCTCTCACTCCAAAAACAATCCCCAGATCTGATTCAAATCCTTATCCAACAACCTTTGTTCAAGCTGACACAACCACTTTCAAACAAGTAGTTCAAATGTTAACTGGTTCCTCAGAAACATCCTCAACAACACCAACAACAACAAAACCAACAACAAAACCAAACCAACAACAAGATCTACCTCAACAAACAAGAAACTTTAACATCCCACCAATCAAAACAGCACCAAAGAAACAAGGTTTCAAATTATATGAAAGAAGAAACAGTCTCAAGAACAGTGTTCTTATGCTGAACACCCTTATGCCAAATTTTTCCCAGAATTCCAATTTCTCACCAAGGAAACAACAACAAGAAATTCTCTCTCCAAGCTTGCTTGATTTTCCTTCTCTTGCTCTTAGCCCTGTCACACCATTGAACGATGACCCTTTTGATAAATCTTCACCTTCATTAGGGAACTCATCAGAGGAAGACAAAGCAATTGCTGAAAGAGGTTACTATTTGCACCCCTCTCCTATTACTACACCAAGAGATGCAGAGCCACAGCTTCTTCCTCTGTTTCCTCTTTCTTCACCTAGAGTTTCACAATCAAATTCTTGAAGAGGAAATAATTGATTGTTGTGTAAAAGATTGAAACTTGCTATGTGGGTCATTTAGATTGAGAATTTTACTACATGGGTTTTGAAACAAGGTACAATACATAGCTTGGTTTCATTTGTAATAGTGGATTTCTTCTTAGTCTTAACCATGAAATGGTCAAGATCCTTTTTCTCTTCTTTAATTATCTTATGTTTTGTCTTTAATCTATAATTATTTGCTATCATTTTCATTTCCATAAATGAAAGAAGAAGAAAAAAGTCACTTTGTCTAATGAATTTTGTTTTATTTTCCTTATTCATATTTCATGAATAGTTACTTCTTCAATTATTATTTTTGTTATAAAATCACATCTTAGGTATAATTATAAGATGAGATGTCTTTTTAATTAATTCATTATATGATGAATTTAATCAATAAGCTTCATCAAAGTTTTTTTTTTTTGTGTGTGTGTGATTCATGTTTCACACCAACCACACCACATGTGAAGTTGTGTTGAGAGATTAACACAATCCAAAGAAGGCAAAGAGAAGAAAAGAGATTTTTTTTTTGAGAAAAATAAGGAAGCTTTGAGGGGGACACTGACACATTGTACTGGAAATCAGTCTTCAGAAAGACTTAGCAAAACCATGTACTATGTGGTCATCATCATATAAAGCTGAACCAACAAGAAGGTGGGGTGTTTAGCTTGGTGAAGGTTGAGGGGGTCCATCTTCTTTTTATGCCACTATCTAAGTTTAAGGCTAAATGCAAATTATTCTAAAGAATTCGAGTCTGAATAGTGATCAAAACAATTATTGATCAGACTTTATTGATTTTCTGGTCGAACTCTGATTACCATGTTCCCTTTTGGTGGGAACCGGAGGGTTAAGACCTAACTCGGACATATATACGATCATATATGTTTTGGTTTGTCATCTTTTCTTTAAATTTTTGTTGTTTTTGTTTTCCATATGACTCCTTTTTGAAAGGAAAAAAAAATTATGTTTCAATTTTCAATATCCTTTTCGATGAAGAAATATTGCAAAGACTTTCCTGTCTTTGCATCTTTTTTAATTAAGTGCAGAACATTTATGCATAATAATGTTACCAACTTGTACTTCTTACGATCTAGACAAGGGACCTATGTATGAGACTATGAGTATTGATCATAAAAATTATATTTTTTAGTAACTAGTATAGGATCTATGTCTGTGTTGATCATTAATTAAAATTGTTAAGAACAGTTATCCTTCAATCATTTGGTGAATAAATATTTTTTGTACTCAGTGACTGTTCCCTAGTACATGAAAATTCTCACAATAGACATAAATTTCAAAGTATGCAAAAAGAAAAATATTGTTGTGTGTGATATGAGAAGGGAAACAAGGACAATAAAAATAAAAGAAAAAAAAACAAGTAGTAGAATGTTACTTGTTTGAATTTTTGTTATCACATCTAATTTAGGTGACCATATTCTAGAAAATTACAGTCAAATACAACGAATGCAGCTGAAATTGCGTTTGTGATGCAATCGCGAAGACATCAAAAACCTTGACGTTAGGGTCGCAATCCGTTTTTCAAAATCTTACGTCTATTATTGGAAGTTTCAAATTTGTAGTTTTCATCAAATCACAGTTGAAGGAAACAAAATGTAGTATTGAAAATGTCTTTAATCCTTAAAGATGTTAGTGTTGAAAATGTCTTTGGTCCTAAAAGAACTTAGTGTTGAAAATATTTTGTATCATATACAGATTATGTATTTAGAGTAAATTTTATATCTTATAAAATGATTCGGTTAAAACTGAAATTGATCTATTTTAAGAAAAGTCTTTCTCTAATGATGTAGCAAAATTTTATATCTATTATTCAATATTATTTTTTTTCTATGTGCTTTGCATGGAATCTTTAATCAACATAGTAATAAATGTTGAATGGGATTAGCAACAATTTACATATTTTATAAACTTGAATCAGCCAAAAATGTTTCTTTTCTCTTGTTTTCATTTTTCACTCTCTATGTTCATTGTTTAATGTATTTGAATTTTCTAAGATTGAATAAGAAGCATAGTAGGGTTGACAAAATGACAAAGAGAGAAAGATAAGATAGAGAGAAAGTGGGACTTTTGTTTACAATGATCTTGCTAAGAGAAAGTGAGGCTAAAAAGAAACAAAATGTAAATTACAAAAGCAGAGAAAACGTGAAGACCACTACCCTTTTTCTTTTTCTTCCTCCTTTTTAGACTTTGCTTTGTCATTTAGGTACATCTTGGTTGGTCCCTATTGCTAGTGATGCATTGAACAACAAAACCGCCAATATCTTTTTCTTTTCTAGTTTTATGCAACTTCAATGTTCAAATATCTTCTATATATAGGATCTAGATTAACACTAGTGGAAAAAGCATGTGATTTCACGCAATAAATGATATTGATCGTTAATATGAAATCGGAGGTTTAAATTACACAATAACAAATCAGTTTTAAACGACCTCGGATGTTAATTTAAGATCAGGTGGTTGAGATCGAAAAACCGTGTGATGCAGTTAATGCACCAAATCTAAATCCATGTAGATATTTATTGGCATCTTAGACTCTTTTTTTTTTGACAAAGATGGGAACTAATTAGGTGGTTTATGAAAAGACCATGTTACTATGACCACATGCTTGGAAGGAACTTTTCCTTATTCAAGCAAATATAATAAGCACTTTTTAATGAATACATATGCATCAAGCTAAATTGTTTACTTGAGATTAGGCATGTTGTTTGCTACTCCATGTTATGTTATATGTGGAAATAGGTAGATATGAAGAAAAAAAATAGATTTTTCTTTTTAAATACTTTATTGATGAAAGTAGAAAAAGGGGAAATGTGAAAAAAAATGGAGAATCAAACAAGTCTTGAGGAAAGTTGGGTTGTGATAACAATGTTTTGGAGGGTTGTTTTGTTCCAATATACAACATGCTACACTAGTCAATGGATGAAAAGCTTGTAAGGTACCTATTTTAATTTGACAATGACTTTGTTTTGGTGTGTTGGAAACTTTGAATAGTTGATTTTTTTTTTTTAAATATATAATAGTTGAACCTTTTGTTGAATGTACATCTTCTACTCTTTATGATTTTAATACCCCATAAAATAACTCCTTCAAAGTTCAAGATAAACGGCAGAAGAGAAACAGTCATGCATAAATAACAATATTCTTTTTAAAGCAAAGATAGCAATATTCTTTTTTGAAGCAAAAATAACAAAATTCTTAAAGTGGTGTATATTTCTATGGAAATGGTTTTGATACATTCAGCTATCACTTTGGTCAATAATCTCAGCCATTCATGAATATCAAATAGTTTAGATTTTGAGTATTCAATTTGCTAAAGTCACTATATGAGTCATCTTATTTCTGTCCAACGAATTATATCTACTTACCGCAATGTTGTTGATTTCAATAATACACCATACTATGCATGAACAAAAGGTCTATACATATCTCATATGGATTGATCATAGAGTACAAGAAGTCTTTATGGAGTTGCTCTATCCGCAACATGCATGTGCCATGTAGTAGTAATCTCAATCTAACAAGAATAATGCAATACTAAGAGAGTAACAGGGATGTCAAATTTGGATGAAGGGACATTTTGATTCTTGAATGTGTAAGACTATATTATTATAATCTTTGAATGTATAACAATTGCAAAACATACATACAAATATCTTTTTTATTATTCACATCGGTCATCAGATCTATTTTAGGATAATCAATTTAGTTTCGAATGTATTTTTTATTGGTCGATTTAATCTAATACCAACCAAAGAGAAATTATGGATATATATTAGCAATTTTGATAAATTTAAAGATCACGATCATAGTAACTTCTCACGCATTGAAAGACTAAAATAGCTTTTTGCTGGTAAAACTTTTGTAAATATAGCACTGCTCATTTGGGAAATGAATATCATAGTTGAAAATTTCCTATTTTGGAATTTTATCTTCTTTTTGTTTAAAAAAAATCATTAACTTTTAAATAATCTCATTCATGCAGTTTTAGGATAAGCAAAATAGTCACAATTTTATTGCAACGACATCAGACGAAAATTCAATGAAAAAATCCTTTTCGTCATATCAAGTGTATTTTTCTCATTCATTATATGTGGAAAGATAAGGCGATGATTTTTATGCAGAGAAGATGTTTTGACTTGACTAAAGTTTGACTATTACATTATTATAAAAAATAAGAAAAGAGTATGACTAAATCAAAACTAATTTTAGAAAGATTAAGCCCTTATCAAAATAAACTATTCTAATATGTTAACAAAATGAAGTCATTAAGAGTAATAATTGACATCAGCAGATAAAAGTTATCATCAGTAATAAAAGGTATTTGAAATGTTGATTTTAAGAGTAAAAATAACCTGAAAGCAAAGAAAAAAAAAATTAATAAACATTTTTTTGACAGTTTACAATTCGAGTAAAAACTCTCAACAGTTAGCACATATCCATGACAAGTCTTCAACCATCTAATAAGTCTTTTTGACTCATGATTCACAAGTAAAATTTTGTTTTACAACTAAGAATATGCCTCATCTGCACAAGAATGAGCCTTATATAATAATGCTAATGAGAATGCATGCAACATGACCATATTTACATTTTGTTTTCAAAGAGGCAAGTTTATATCTGAAACTCGTTGAAATTTGAAATACATTATTTCATGTTAAGAAGTAAACGCTACAATGTCCTTAATTATCATAACGTTTAATATCATCAAAGATGACTGCAACTACTCTTAGATCTCCGCGAAGGATTTAACTGTCTTGAACCCATGACTTCCAGGAAGAGGTCCATTTCCAGGTCGAATAGAAATTATCACCTCCAAACCTGAAACATAGACAATTGTTGACAAATCGACGTGGAGACAAAATAAGCAGTTTCTTCTTTAGTTCATACAAATTGAATCTCAAGAGAAGGCCAGATAAATTTCTCTAGCATACCAATTGGAGGGTTTCACTCACACTAATGGCTTTTGCGCAGGGTGGTAAATCTTGATTTTGGCCGGCAGTTAGTCCAAAAGACGAGCAAACTGTTGTGAAAAACCCCACTCTCACATTGACTACAGATACTACCTAATAAGAGCTTATAAAGCTTGGGAACATCTCCCTTTACAAGCCGGTTCTGTAAGGTTGAACTAGGCTCAAAATCTAATATGGCTAACCTAGTTTCATTGCTGGGCCACTCACCAAGCTCATTAGTGCTGAGTGTGAAAAGGCGAATTGGAAAAAACCATGTTCTGTATTGACTAGAAAAAGTGCCTAGGTGCAATTGGTATACAAGTGGATGAAGTTCACAAAGACTATTGTATTTACTAAGCCAAATTTGATGTTGATTTTCCATTTCATGTGAATCATAATATGACATTTTCTTGTTTACCAAAAGTTAAAATAATTTAAACTTTTAAGTTTAAAATAACTGACTTAATTCATATTGTCTTCACTGCAGGTAAAAAAATTAATTACTACAATCATGTGAAACTTTAGGCTTATCGAAAATGTAACAAGTTTTACAACTGATGGATAAAATTCAACTCAATAAATGATGAGATTCGGAAGAAAAAAATGCACATACCTGCTCCCTTTGCAGCTGTGGCTTCTTGATACACATCAGTGACAAATAAAATATCTGATGGCTTATCAACACCAAGTGACTGAGAAATTTCAACATAACTTTGTGTCTCTTTTTTGTTCCTACAAAAGAGTTTTGAGTGAATACAAGGCAACTTAAGACAATCATCAAAGGGAAGCATCAATATCGGCATTACCCCACTGTGGTGTCAAAAAACCCAGATAGAAATTTTCTTAGGTCCCCATAGTTTGTTTTTCCAAATATTAGCCTTTGCGCCAACCTGCTGCCGCTAGAATATATGTACACCTGTCGCATTTAGATCAGAAAAAGCAATTGAAATACAAGAAAATATGCTCTCAAAACACCTGATAAACACTGCATATAAAACGTGATGTGATTGCTCAAGTTGTTTCATTCTTGCCCAACTAAAAATAACAACTGCTTTACCCTCAACAAACTCCGACTGAGAGGAGTTGAATATTTTTACAGTAAAAAGTATGACAGATCCATTTGAATTTGTATTCTATATTAATATTAACTGTACGCTAAATAGGTATTATAATCATGTTTCATTTTATAGTTTTACCATATTTATAAGTATATACTGTATGGTATTTTTGTCTTGTGTTATAATTGCTGGAATGTCCCTTCAGGCCAATTCTTTATGCGTATTCTTTGATAGTAGATTAGTAGTCATGTGATGCCAATATAGTGGGTCCATCAGTGAGTCAACATGTGACACAAAAGGAAAAAGAATGGTATTATGGTAGGATAAAGATAAGGATGTAATGGGTGGCTCACAGTGTTGAGCATATGTTACAAAGGAATTTTGGTTGGGTGGGGACATCCAAACACAGGGTCCCACTGTAGACACCTAAGCTAAGACCAAACCAATGGATGAAGAGATTGAACATTGAAAGAGTACACGTAAGACAATATATATGGAAATTCAAATAAAATGGTTAAATTCTAATGATATGGAAAGGTATCATATACTCACACAGCCACACAAGTTATTCCCTTTAGCTAATAGAGGGAATATCAACCTATGGTCATCTTATACCATTGTACCAAATATCGGCATCTTACGTATGCAACAAAGATGCGTAGGGTCAAAATACATGAAGAATAAAAAATGCAAAAATCTTATAGGAAGTTAACAAAGGAATCGAAAAGAGGTATAGAGCTAATAATCAGTAAATTAAACAACCTTTATGCCCAAGGCATTCCACTTTTCTAGAGCTTCGGGTACATCATCAAAAACTATTCCCTCCAATTCATCATTCGCATAACCAGTTTGCCATATATGACCCTGCAAAGCCAATTGTCAGTAATATAAAAAATATGAATTCAACAGATAGAAGAAGTCTGCAACATTAGGCTTAACTACCTGCAACTCTTTTAATGCAGTGATCTTTCTATCCGCTTTGATCATAGCATCCACATTAGCCACTATAGCAGCAATAACTTCATCTTTCCCAGCATCATCTGGGGGGATAGGCACAGCACCTGCAATCCCTTGTTCAAGGTCACTTTCAACCTGGTATCAGAACAAAAGAGAAGTCAACCACTAGATTATCTAAATGCAACATATAAATAAGATCTCCACATCTCAATCGGTGAAAGCTTGTTATTCTTTTGTTGGGACACAAACTGCACTACAGAAAATGGGCTGGTCCCTGGATTCGCTATTATTACCATATGGTTCACATATGAAACTTTAGGGAATCTCCATAAGTCATAACTCATACCTAGTTTTCACGAATTTCTTTATAAACATAAATTCAAAATGAAGGAATCAAGATGAAAGCAAGATAAGACTTGTGATTATAAATGAAATTATATTTTATAAAAATGAGAAAAAGAAAATGTTTCCCTCTGCTAATTTCACTAATAATAACAAAAATGTCACATTATTTTATTGTTTTTGCTTCTATATAAAACTTTGAAAACTCATAACAAACTAAAAACAAGGAGATTTTTGTAACTACAAATGAAAACAAAAGAATGTTTTGTTAAACTGATAAGGAAAGTTTATCCCAAAATACTAGTTTACTAGGTGGGAGAACTACCTAACTTATTACTGAAAAAAACTCAAGTCCCATATTTAATAGAGATAAGGCTTGAAATGAATTTGTAAAGAGTCACACCCTTCACCTAACAAGCCGGTTTTGCAAGAATGAGTTAGGCTCAACTCAGTATAAAAGCCTAATATGGCATCAGATCCTATCAATGGGACCACCAATCATTTATATATGTGCACCAAGCTCAAGTCCCGTATTGAATAGAAATAAGGCCTGAAATGAGCTTATAGAGTGGCACCCCTCACCTTACAAGTCGATTTTGTATGGATGAGTTAGGCTCAATGTAAAAACATAATACTAATAAGCCTCGCTTTTTAGGTGAGACACTCCAAACAGGAACTTATAACAATGCACCACCTTTCGAGAGCCGGCGCGGCACCCTACTTTCTTCTTTATCTCTTCACTCTTTGTTCGAATGGAACATTTATATTTCACTTTATCCTTTAATGAATCCGAAAACAAGTATAAATTATAATAAATTGAAGAAAATTTGAATAATATAAACATGGTAAACAACTTTTGTCATTAGTGATTTTAATATTTATGGATGTTTGTACTTCAAAAGACAAAACTGAAATTTAATTATAATCTCTAACACATCATTCCAGTGTCAAAATGGGATAACATTCCACATAACGAGACTGCTACCATTCAAAACCTACCATATAATTCAACTGAAGGAATATAAATGCCGTAACCATACAGCCAAATAAAGTCTTACTTGGGAGCGAAGCAACTTGATATCGGCTTTAGTTTCAGCGGTATCGTATGTTGCAGAAAGATGCCTCCCAACATTATCACGGGCATATGGAAAGAGGACCTCTGAAACAAATGATATGGGAGTAGTAGTTCCTTCAATGTCAAGAACAATGCAACGCTGCAATCCAAATAGAGAGGATAATTAACAATCTAATTTGAAATTATTAAATTTAATTTGAAATTATAACATAAAACCGCAGGATATTTCATCATTATCAGTCTCTTAGGGATGACGATCTCAGGGTCAGAAATTTAAGCAAATTTAGAGACTAATTTATTGATCAAAAGCTTTAAACAAAAAGGGAGGATTATATGAACTCACTGGATATGGATCAATGTCACCATTATCTTTCCTAGCCTTTGCGGAGAGATTTGACTCCCCGGCAATACTTAAACCCCTTCGTGCACTTTGTATCGGACCATGATTTGGAGTTGACCAGTCCAATCCCATTTGGTGAAGTTTAATAGCAGCATCAAAGAGGTAATGGTAGCACTCGGACTGGAAGAAAAATCATCAGTTTACCAAAAAGCCTCATAATTGTTGGAATATATCTCGTAGGATTAATTTATGATCTTAAGTATCTTCATGCAGAGTGCATAAACAGATATCTTATATAAATTGGAATTTTCTTGGGGATTGTGGGAGATAAAAAAACCTGAGTTTTAGCACTGATCCACGAGTCTCCCCAAACAAATATCCCATGGTTACGAACAAGCACTGCTGTTGCTTTTGGGTAGTCTTCAATCTACAAATAGTGAATAAATAGAACAATCAAGCTATACTGCACATGATTTGAAAAAATGTTCACGAAAATTATAGAGTGACGAACATATATGTAAGATGTATGCAGAACCATTAGAAAGAAACATACTGCTTTAGTAAAAGATTCTGTGAGTTGATGTTCATGGGCCGTGTTGTCAATAATTGGGACCACTAGTTCATCATAATAACCATGCCCCTTGATCCCTTTTATCATTTCCATGTGAGTAATCTGAAATTGTAAAGACGACCAGAATCCAATGAGAATAGGAAGAGGACACAAAATCACAGAGCAAGATATACTATGTGAAGGAGGTGCGTTAACCATTTCAAAAGACAAAATTGTATTTCTATGAACACAGAACATATAACTGCCTTATCCCACTCCCACCCACCCAACCAAATGTCCTTCCTAATTTTTTTCAGCACTACAAGCGGGTCTAAATTTTCCAATTCTGCGCACAAATTCCTCTGTGCACAAGACAGAAGCCAAAAATTCTCAAGAAAGAAAGTTACTGAGATTGAGAAAATAGCCAGTAATCATATTCAAAGAGGACAGATATGATCTGCAAAATGTTCATCACATGTGAATATCTCTGCTTTAGACTTTCTCCAGTTTTTCAATTATTTCACTACTTTTTAATGGCATACAATATTTTTTTTCCATAAAAACTTGAGTTAGAAGTTAGCGTTTCACAAATAGTCTTATGCTCAAGCAAATATAATATTTTTTGCACTCAGCTTCATGTTCTATTATCAATCTCAAAACGCACTCAAAGATCAAACAGCAATTAATAATTGTGTATCATCAATTTGAATCTCCATCTTTCTCAAGGCATCAAAAGATTGCAAAACAAAATGGCATCCATGTACAAGTACTTACTCGAAATTCCTTTGAAAAAGGATTGATCATTGTTACAAGACAAGATTCCATCCCATGACTGTGGATGATAGCCCCAGCATCACGCTTTTCATATGCCTATAAGGAAAGCGAAAGAAACGTATATCAATTGCTAATTTATGCAAGAAAAGAAAGAAAACATAAGAATTGTGAGTTTCTAAGGTCAGTCAATGGTACACACATTTTGACCCCAAAAGAACTATCCATATAAATATTTCACAGCCATACCATTCAATAACCAAATAATAGTTATAATAAGTGAAGATAAACAGATATTATAGCATTTACCAGATGTGAGTCTAGTAATTGGTGTACAGCAAAGCACTTGTCAACTGAATGTTACAGGCTTACCGTTAACTAATACCATCATAAGTCCAAATATCCAACCATTCAAGAAAAATCTAAATTGTACATATAAAACCATCTCTTAAAATGCTAAGGTTGCATACCAGTAGTGGATCATGCCACATAGCATTACCATTATGTTAGTTTAAGTATGTTTAATGTAATTACTAATTGCAGCCATAGTTAGCTAGATTGTTGCTAACTTGTCAGTTTTTGAAGAAGCTAACTTATCAGTTAACTTCAGGTACTATATAATATCTTCTCTGTTGTAATGGTTCATTCAATACAATGATCTCAAGATTTATAAATTCATCATCACTCTCAGTTCATAACTTCAATATGTAACATAGTACTGTGAAATCTCAAAAGAATAATTAGCATACAAACTCTTCATAACCATAAATACGGTAATTATTATAACGTGAAACCAAACTTACCTTCATGAAAAGTTGATCACAATCAGTACACTTGGGAGGCTTATGTGGGTAAGGTTTGGGAGATGGGGCAGACAAAACTGACCCATTGTCGGATAACACATACATATCCTCTGCTTCCATTCTTTCTTTCTGAACAGCTGCACATATTTTTCAGCAAAAAGACACGCAAATAAGAATAAAAAAAATGATCAATACATAATTGAATTTCGTCTTCTCTTGCAGATAAAACCATCTCAAATTCTAAACCAACTAGTACTGGTAATCCATATTGCTACAACACGAGTTTGGAGAATGTGACATCTTAATTAAATAAAGGAGAGCATAGCACAGATTTCTAATTAGTAATAGATAATCGTCTTGAATTGAAATTCAGCATAACCACATTAAGTTAAAAAAAATGAGTTTGATTTTGATAAATTGTCACCAATTGTTAACAAAATTTAAAACTATTTGATACTTCATTAAATAATTTCAAATGAATGTATAATAAACTTCTAAAAACATAAGTAAAATAAATACCAATGGTTAGATTACATAGCTATGAATTTTGGACTTATATAAAACTTTGTATTTGATCATTAATGTCTTATGGCAATAATCAAAGGTTGGATTAGTAAAATTTATTGTTTATAATGAGTTATTAAGCGGAGTAACTCATCTCAGAGTTACTCCTGCAGTCGACAGTTCCCCACTTTTTCTTTTTTTTCATCAACAAATATTATTGAACGCTAAACCTGCGCAAGATGCACAAGGCTGCAGAAAATTGGAAGCAAGATACAAGGGTGCCTATATAAGCAGAACACCCAAAAAACAAAACAAACACCACCAAACTAGCAAAACAGTAAAGAGGCATCCCACAGAAAAATAGCAAAACTAGCCAAACAACCCATCCCACCATCGGCCATAAGCACCAAAAACAACACAGCGGCTAACAGTAAAGAGGCATCCCAGAGTACAAAGCAAAACAAAAACCGCACACAAGACCAAGCGGACAGCAACAGCGCCGGGGCATGGCAAAAATGACCACAACCCCTGTCAACTGCAACGCAAACAGGACAAAAACCAGAAGCAGCAGCCGCACAGACTTCATTGCACCAAGCCTCCAACCCAATCCAAACCGCTTACTGCCCTAGACAATCTTTCGGATTGCAACACCATTTCATAGAATAAACAAGTAGGAATCTTATTCTCAAGTCTAGTCAAACTCCAACGCCAAGATATCACCTTGACTTCCTCCATTATATCCTCAACCTCTCTCACCTCACTTATAAAAATGATTTGATTTCTAGCTTGCCAAATTGCCCAAATTGTTACGTGCCAAATTAGCCCTAAATATTTGGTATTAACTTTCTGGTTTGCAAGGAAAGGTGCTTTGATAATCCAGAATTCGCCTCTGGAAGGTAAGTAAAGTCTAAACTCTAAAGTCGATTATTACAACCAAAATTCAAACTCGGATTCTCCAAAACAATTCGTCCATAAAAGGGTTCACTAACCACTGAGTTACAATCAATTGTATATATCACTCTTAAAAGATAAATAACAATCAAATTCAAACATTTTTAACTATCCAACAAATTATTTTTATAATAAAAAAGAATATTTTTGCAAACAAGTACAAGCATGAAAGAATCTAATATAGCCCTTTTATTTATCAAACACTTCATGGGCACTATACAATTTATCACTTCACTATTTTTTTTCATTTTCATATCAATAAAAACAACAACAACAACAACAACAATAAAAAAACGATAATTAAAGTAAACATTAAAGAAAGCAATCCGAAAATGAGAAGGAAGTACCAGAAGGGGACATGAGAATGAGTTGTTGAGGTTTGGGAATGGAATCATCATGAACTTTGATACTGATGCTGCCACCAGTTCCTGAAACCCATCCCAAACTGTAGAAGTGGCGACACAGTTCCGCCATCAGAGCTTTGGTTTCCTTCACTGCCTTCCCTTCTAGATACGCCTGAGAGGATGCTGTTCCCAGCTTTGCTCCGTTCAGACCAATCGCAGCAGCCATTTCTAGAGAGAGAGAAAGAGAGTGAAAGATGTCCTGTGTTGGAATGGAATCAATCTAACTCGTTACTCTTTTGTGACACTTAAAATAAAGGAAATGCTATTTGGACACAATTTCTTGACAACTATGCACACATGACATCTGCACTTATGCAATGAATAGTTATTTATTCGAGGAATGCTAGCAACACACCTTCTAACACACACTTTTCAATACACATTGGTTAAAATTCACATGGGTCCCACCAAATCATGTGGGTCCTATATACTTTTGGTGGGTCCCATGTAAATTTTAACCAATCAAAGAGAGTGTGTGTTAGAAGGTGTGTTGCTAGTATTTCTCTATTTTTTTTTTCTTTTAAAAAAAAAGTTATTTATTTTTTTTACAATTTTTTTTTGAATAATACTATTTTTTACATAGTTTTACTTACTCGAAAAAGAACGATATTTGTTTATTCAAATTCATATATTATACCATTCAACATCGCTAAAAACATAAATGATAGATTTACAAACAAACTCAATAACATACAACTACAAATAATATTTTTTTTTTTTTAAAGAGGTTAAAATTGAATATATTACCAAAATAAAGTGTTTTCCCTAGCACAAGATGTACTAGAGAGGAGACAACAAAGTCGAAACAATATTGACAAAGGGAACATGTGCAAGATTAAAACAGGAAAAGAAATAACCACTAGCCTATGCCCATAATGGCAAACGGACTAAGCCACCAACCATGGTAATTGAAGGGAAGAGATACAAATTTCGCCTTCAACCACGTAAAAGCAAAGGACTTAATCTTATCAACCACCTGAAGAACTCATGTATCCGGATCAAGTTGACGCTCAAATCACTGATTTGAATAGCCGGTATTATAATAGGAATGAACTAAACACCACAACAAGATTGAAAATCAAACGACGCCGCACAAGACAACGAACAACACAATGTCACATTCAGAAGACAAGACCACAGAGAATTTTTTTTTAGATCCGTGTAGAAATCACTTATTTAGATTGAAATAGAGAGATAACGATAATGATGGACGAGTTAAGGTCAAAAATTGACAAAAAAACCACCCATTTCAATGACGAAAATGGAAGATAGAAGATTAGGGTCGATTTGCTGGGGAGGGAGGAGCTCGAGAAAGGTTGACTGAAGTACACTTATTTATCTACATTAAGTGGTTTATGTTTTGCATTTTCATGATCGATGAATTAGTCAAAGTTGTAAATGAAATTTCATGTTAAAAAAATAGTTAACCATATGCAATTTTATGGTTAACGAATGTATTAAATTGATTATTGAGCAACTCGAAAGTTGTGTTACAAAATTCATCTATATTTAAATACAGGAAGAAAAAATAATGACAAAAAAATTGTTCCTTAAATAAATACGACGAACATCATAGGTGTCGCGTATTATTGTCAAAATAGTGCTACTCCTTGAGAAAATAGAGAACACAACTTCGTGAGTTTGCTATCATAAAGTTCAAATATCATCGACGGTTCTTTAAGAGTTTTTTTTTTTTCAGCAAGTTATATGTGTATACAAGTTAGTCACTTAAGTGTTTTTTTTTTTTGAATAATTTAGTCTTTTAAGTCATGCAATATTTTTACAAAGTAAAAGCAATACAAGATTTTTACCATACCTATTTCTATCAAACTCAGTTAAAAAAAATTATGCGATTGTTTAATGCTCAGTTGATGGATCCAGAGTCACTGCTCTCAAAATTAAGGTTTATTGGTGAAACATTTATATGTAAAGTTTATTTGAATTTGAAAACAAGAAGGACAGAATGAATATAAATATGTTTGATGTTATAAACACTCTTTGGACATCTCATCTCAAAGTTAAATGATAACGGAAATACTTTTTAACGAAGTTGGATAAAAAATGGTAACAATATAAATATTTTATGACTTAAAATATCAATTTGTTACACAGAGAAAAATAAAAGGGCTTTTTTGTTAAAAAAAGAAAATTAAATGACTAATTTATTACAAACATTTTTTTTTTTATAAGCACAAAAAACACTAAATGTCAAGATTAGGGGCCTGAATCCATATACACATGATCAATACACCAAAGCCAAACTAAGGCAGAACACTCTAAGATGGCAGATAGCTACATGATACAATAAAGCCTACAAAAAGAAGGATAAAACAAATAAAAGGAAACTAGCAAACAGAAGCATTTCAAAATATTATTCTAGCCAATAACAGCGAAACAACAACAATTTCATTTTTTTATAGGCTTTGGAAATTCAACTCTTGGCGCGGGTGTGAATGCAATCATCTTGTAGCCCTCTAGACTGTTGCAATTTGTTCTTCTTCTTCTTCTGTCTATTTGAAACAACATGAGTAAATGCCTGATTAGCATGATCATCCTCTACATAACTCTGATCATGATCCACTGATGAAATATCCCCCCAAATCGTTTTTAAAATTTCAACACTTCTTAAAGCAGCCTCACTATGTATAGGAACAATGCTAATGTCTTTTTGTGTTGTATTCTTCACTATTTGGAGAGTGAGATCTTTCTCTAAGGAATGATCAATTTCTTCATCAGCAAGGTCTCCCCAAAACTTTAGCATCAAGGCCACATTGCTCTGAGCTGCAGTAGATGAAGAAACTGTAGTTTCCAATCCAGTATATATTCACAGGTTCTAAGACAGGAAAAACCGGAAGTTTATCACGTGTCAGAGTGATAGATAGTGATAACATCAGCGCAATAACTACTATGTTAGATAACAAACTATGTTTCATTTCATGTTAGATTGCAACATAGTTTGTTAACATCAGCTCAAACCGGTCATAATTTTTAAATATCAGCGCAATAAAAAGAGCGGAAAGCGTGTCCGTCTTTCGCTAGTTATATATAAAGAAAATAAGGGATTTCAGAGGGAGTTCAGGTTGACTTATTTGTTATTCCAATTATATCCTTAAATAAACTTTCCTATAATAATGTTTTATTGTCAGTGTTATTGAAAAAATAAGAATTTTGTTATATTTGTTATATTATAGTTGTCAGTGAAATAGATAATCATGGTTAGTTTAGTTTGTTATAACTTGAAAGCAACAAACATTTATATTTTTAGTTTTAATAAAAACAAAATTTCATAAAAAAAGATCATTCATAATTATCAAACGTTAGCGCAATAAAAAGTGCGGAAAGACGGGCAAGTGAGTGTCCGTCTTTTCGCTAGTATATTATAGATATCGTTTATAATTTCGGGGGATTTCGGGTTGGCTTTTTTGTTATTCCAATTATGCCCTTAAATAAATTTTCCTATAATAATTTTTTATTGTTGGTATTATTAAAAAAGATAAGAATTTTTGTTATATTTGTTTTTTTTTTTGAAACATTATATTTGTTATATTTTCGTTGTCATTGAAAAAATAAATATGATTTTTTTGAGTTTGTTACATTTGAAAGACACAAATATTCATACTTATAATTTTAATCTATATAATTTTTTTTATATAAAATAACGTTGATAATCTACACACGTTAGCGCAATAAAAAAACGAAAAAGACAAACACGTGAGTGAGCGTCTTTTCGCCAGTAGAAATAATAAATATTAATATTAATTAAATCTCATTAAAATAAGAACAACACCATAAAAAATAGGAACAATATTTGACCTCATCAAAAGAGTTTATTTTTATTTTTAGTTTGATATTTCTTTCTATATACAACTAGTAAAAGACCAGTTTTCGTGAACATAACTCAGTTGATAAAGACTGCATTGTAATGTGTAGGAGCCAGAGTTCAAATCCCGAACACCCCAAATGGACAGTGTTGGAATTTAAGGAATGATAACATAATCAAGATATGAAATTATTTCTAATTTTCAATACAAAACCTGAATAGAATAGAAATTTACCATGAAATAGTTACTAAATATAAAATACTCATGTCACTTGATTAAAAATTGATTTATGCGTCCCGTGAGCTTAGTTTAGTTGGCAGGGACATGCATTAATTATTATATGCATGGGCTGAGGTTCGAACCCTGAATACCCCACTTATTCACCTTGAAAAGGGTGAATTATAGCCACTAAGTTACTTGACAAAAAAAAATTTGATTTATGCGGAACACTTACATTCAAAGGAACCAATAATACCTAATAAAAAAATTCTCAAGAATTGACTAAAAAAATTGCTTGACAATTAAGTAAAACTGCAAAATAGCAAACATCTATCGGCAACAAATAAATAGAAAGACGATAAAATTGAGATATGAATGAAATAAATTTTTAAAAAAAAACATAGCACTAACATAACTTTTGACTATCCTGTAATCCTGGAAGACATCAATGTTTTGCAAGTCTTAAAACACTCTAATCAGCGCCATCACCTTCTGGAAAAAAGCAAATCATGCCATGAGAAATAAGATTGAGTACACAAACAGATTTTTTTTTTGACGGGAAAATAGAGATTATTTTAACAATAATGATACTTTGACACGCTATTTTTCTAACACTGATTCAATGCTTTATTTTTCTCTTTATGTCTCTTTTTATCATATCATCAACCTAATACATATATCACAATATTCCTCTATTTCATTTTTTGTCAACATTATTAATAGATGTATAAGTGTCTACAAAATATTTTCTTATTTTGTGGCAATTCATGATGACGGGGAACAAGTTGGTTTAATAATTGTGTTGTGAGAAAGGTGGGGAATGGAGAGAATACGTGTTTTTGGAGGGACACGTGGGTGGGAAATCCACTTCCTTCCCTCGACTTTTTTCTATTTCTCTTCAAAAGGAAGCGAAGGTGGATAATTTGTGAGGTGCAAATGAAGATATTGGTGCTTGGTCTTTTTTGTGGCGAAGACCACTTTTTGTGTGGGAATTGAATTTGCTGAACGATTTGAAGGATGTGATCCTGGAGTGGAGTGCTTCGGTTTGGGAGGATAAGTGGTGGTGGAAAGTGGACGAAATCGGGGTTTTCTCGGTTAAGTCGACATATATGTTGCTTGAACAATCATTAGATGTGGATGCCACTTTGAGTCAGTCGAAGGAGAGGGTGTTTGAGTCAATTGTGAAGAGCCCCGCACCACCAAAGGTAGTGACTTTCTCTTGGAAGCTACTTCACGACTGTATTCCAATGAAAGATAACCTCTCTATGAGAAATTGTTTTCCTTTGGAGGAAAATTTATTTTGTGAGTTTTGCGGTAACAATGCCGAAACTTGTTTTCATCATTTCTTACATTGTCAAGTGGTGTTTGAGTTGTGGTCCAAGGTTTTGGTTTGGCTTGAAATGAATTTCATTACTCCTCAACCTATTTCTCCATTTTGAATGTAGGGATGGGGAGGTGAAGCACAAGAAGCTTAGAAAGGGTTGCAGGTAGATTTGGCATGCAACTCTTTGGGAGATTTGGAACTCTAGAAATAATAAAAATTTTAACAATATTACAAAGGAGATTGATGATATGGTGGAAGAGGTTAAGGTGTTATCTTGGTAATGGAGTTTGAGTAGACTAATGGGGAGTTTATTTTACGATTGAAAATTTCACTATTGGGAATAACCTTTCTTGGGGAATAATAATGGGCCTCTTATTTCTGGGTATTTTTTTTAAAATTGTGTTTGGTTAATAATTTTCAGGTTCATGGTAATTATTTGTGATAGTGGGTATATGAATAATTATTTCAATTTTACTACTATTTACATGAGCACCTTTTATTCCCATCCACTTCCTTGGGAATAAAATTATGGGTAAGTGTTATTATTTTCCTAGGAATTTTTTATTCCTAGGAGTAATTTTTTAACTTTGTAACAAACATAGAAATCTATAATTGCAACCTCCGCATTCATGAGAATAAGTTTTTAAATTAGGGAACAAATACCCCCTAAAGTTTTTCTTCTTCCTGTTTTGACAATGTTTCCTTTGATTTGTTATTTTTTCCCTCCATTTTTTTTTGTGGCCAGAATTGGTTTGTTCCTCTTGGTTTCGAATTTCGTAGTCTGTCTTGTCAACCTATGTGCTTCAAATTGTTTTAGTTTGCTTTGTTATTGCTCTATTTTTTACATGCTTTAGTCAATATTTGGTTGTTCTTAACAATGTGTTTTTATCTATATTGAACTTTCATGATGCTTTCTTTTGTCAATTTGCAATAAGTTATGCAGGTTGTCACTTGAGGCTACTTACCTAGACAGTTCTAAAGGAGTCATTGTTTTTACCATTCCAATCTATTACCATGAGGTTGTTTTGCTAGAGTTGTATGTGGAGGATCTGCCAAGGGAATCATGCCATTTTACCTTTCAAAGATTGGAAAGCAATGTAGATGTGGCTATGCTATGTGATGCAAGTGCAGGATTTAGCAAAAATTGACACTATCAATAAAGTTAGTCTTTTGAAAGAAAGAGAAAATATATAGATGGAAGATCAAACCTTATTGAAAATAAGTGAATGGGTATACATACTAATACAAAAGGGTTTTCTCGTTGATGACTTCATAAATTATCTAAGTTATTTTGACACATACAAATATAAGAATACTCTAAATTGTGAAAGTGTTAGTTTGGAGAATAAAACTAATATGTTCAATAATTGTTCAAAAGGGAGTCTCATCTGATCTTGAGTTGTCTATCCATTTGTCTGCTTCTGTTGGGATGAATGACCCACTAAGAAATGATGTTTAGGCAACCTTCTTTCTTAAGGGCTAGTTTTTGTTTGTCTATTTAGGCTTTTTTCTTTGTTCCTTGCCTCTATTTTCTTTTTCCTATTTCTGTTATTTTCCCTTGTAACAAAAAAAATTAAAATCTCTCCTACAAATTTTTGTAAAATAGTGGATATTGACAAAAAAAAATTGGACAAGATCTTGTGTTTTGCTGAAAATGGTGGTGGTTCACCTTTGAACCATTTTTTAAGGTCGGGCCCTTATATTACTAATTTAAAATAGAGTAATGATATTTGAACAACTATTTTTGTACAAGTTTTGGGACAACCTTGTTGTTCTCTCTTCTCATTGGTCAAAAACAATGGAGAGAGAAAAAGGAAGAGAGAGAATAAGAAGATAATGTGAGTATGAGAGAGAAAGTTGTACAAAAGTTGTACAAAAATGGTTGTACAAATATCATTTCTCTTTAAAATATAAGATAATTGTCTATTGTAAAATTATTTGAGCATGCCCATACACTCATTCAACACCATGAGTTAAAAATAGAAAGAATGATGTGGTAAATATATTGAAAGAGTGAGATAAAAAAAAAAAGGTGTTGAGTGGATGTTTGAGAATCATGGGTGTTAGAAATATATGATAGATCGTCCATTTTCTAAAAATATTTTTGACAAATCAAAATGTGCATTGAATCATTTTTTAGACATCTATTAAAGGAAATTATTGTAATACATTTGGTTTAAGTTTACTAATCTTGTTACAAACTAACTAGCCATGTGTAACAGCCCAAACAAGGGTATGAAAAATTGTTGAGGTAATGAACTCATATTTAAAGGATGCTTACGTGTTCTAAAACATTAATTAATACAAAATATAACAGCTTTAATTGAATCAAAACAATTAACTACTTCCTGGTTAGAATGATAGTTTTATGACAAGATTACTCGTTGACATGGCGATATATAAAGTTGATCAATCTCATTGCCAATCACCCATAATCATATTCATCTTAATTAATATTGATAATTCCCTTCTTTACCATTAAACCATGAATGTATTCACTCTCTTCTTCATCACCTTCACATGTGGTTTTCTACAAAATGTAGTTTCAAATGTAAATCCTCTCTCATATGAAGCTTTCTTTAACTTTGGTGATTTTATAAGTGACACTGGAAATGCTGCGTCTGTCTACGAACCTATGCCTAACCCTATTCCTTATGGTTCTACTTACTTTAAACATCCTTCAGGACGTATGTCAAATGGACGATTGATCATAGATTTTATTGGTATGATTAAGTTTTTTCTTGTATCATAAATTAATTTTTCTCCAATGATAAGAATAAGAAAGAATACCAATTCTTTACGTACAATCTACAAAATGTATTTCGATATATTATCTCTCTCACACACATAGATATCTAGATACAGAGACATGAAATACGGTTTATTGCCTGAACTTGATATTTAGATAAAAAATAAAATTAAATGAGGTTTTATTAAAAAAAAAAAATCTATTTTCTTTTGTGGAAATCAATAAGAGTAATCTGCAATGAAATTTTGATCAAAGTTCTTTAACATGTGATCATTTCAATTGTAGCTGAGGCATATGGGTTGCCTTTTTTGCCTGCCTATGAGAATAAAAGCAAAGACCAAGATATCAAAAAAGGAGTAAATTTTGCATTTGCTGGTGCCACTGTACTCAATCTTGAGTATTATGTCAAAAATGGGCTTCCTCTTCCTGATACAAATAACTCATTGAGCATTCAACTTGGATGGTTCAAGAATATCAAACCCCTCGTCTGTAAAAGCAAAGAAGGTTTTACCATAAGTAGTGGAATATTTTTTTTATGAAATACATGAAATTTTTTCAATATGGCTAACAAACTTTGTTTCATTGTATGATAGATTGCAATATCTACTTCAAGAAATCATTGTTTATAGTTGGAGAAATTGGTGGGAACGATATTATGAAGCATATGGTGAAGTATAAAACTGTTACAGAACTTCGAGAAATAGTTCCCTTTATGGTTGAAGCCATTACTAACATCACAAATGTATGTTTTATTGCAATTAAGTTTTGGAATGACTACTTCACTAAATTATAATTCAAAGAGAAATATCATTGATTGGATCATCCGCCTGAAAAAATGTGACATTGATTTTGTTTCTATGTGTTAGGTGCTAATCGAAGAAGGAGCTGTAGAGCTAGTGGTGCCTGGGAATTTTCCGATGGGGTGTAGTGCTGGAATATTGACATTGGTGAATAGCAATAAGAAAGAAGACTATGATGAATTTTGGTGCTTAGTAGCTTACAATAATTTAGTCGAGTACTTTAATGGGCAACTAAAAAATTCTATAGAGACACTAAGACAGAAGCACCCTGAAGTTAAGATAATATACTTTGACTATTATAATGATGCCAAACGTTTATATCAAACACCACAACAATATGGTGAGCAGTATTTATATATAATTATATATTTTGGAAATAAAAATATACGTATTTGATTGCTATTGCTACCACAAATTATTCCTTTTTATTTCATTTGTGCATGCTTACTGGATCAATCAAATTAATTATGCAGGTTTTGATAAGGATGCTATTTTCAAAGCATGTTGTGGAGGATGTGGATCACTTGTTGCTACAGTTTGCTCTGATCCTTCAAAACGTATAAATTGGGACGGACCTCACTTTACTGAAGCAGCTTATAAGCTAATAGCAAAAGGGCTAGTTGAGGGTCCATTTTCAAATCCTTCTCTTAAATCCCCTCTTTTCAAAATAGCTTAGATAACTTATTAGGATGCATGATACTACTAAAGATAAATTAAAAAAATGTAATGAATTTGTCCTTGAGGTTTTGATAAGGATGAAATTTGTAACCTCAAGGGGCGAAGTTCAAATCCTATAGGAGACTGGTGGGAAAGAATTCAAATAACATTTGACTTGATTGTAAAATGATCATTAATTTCACTGTAATTAATAATAATTTTCCGTTCATCGATTATAAAAATAGTGTATTATGTTTTGACGAGTAATCAATTTAGATCACTATGTGAGAATAATGATTTTTTTTTTGTACAAAAAGGGGTGTGATAATAAACATGATCGTTATATGAGAATAATGATTTTTTTTTTTGGGTACAAAAAGGGAATATGCGATAATAAACTTTAACTACATGAAAATATTAATTTTAATGTGTGATTTAACATTAGCTCATTAAAGACATAATTTCACTATCTTTACAAAAAAAAGACATTGATCTCACTAGTAGAAAAACTAAAATTCATGATATAATAACTATTAGATTATGTTTCCTTCAAGAAAGAAAAAAATTAGATTATGTTTATTTGACTTTGTACTAAAAAATATATTATTTTTTTTGACTTGATATTTAAAAATTACTACCAAGTTATTTTTTTTTAACAATATAATACTTTACAATATCTATGTTAATTAATTTATTAATTGGATTATAAATGCTCTTGAAATGTATCGAGTTCATATTTTAGTTGAAACAATCTTTTATAAGACTTTACTTATCTTAAAGTGAACTTTAAGTTATTAGAGCTAACTTCCTTGAGACTTGGAGGTATAAGAAAAATAATAATTAATTAGACCCTCCGGTCACTGTTATAAGCATTTTAAGTAATGTATGTAATCTTTATTATAGACTACATACATCATTTAATGAATGAACCTAAAATATTGATTTTTGCTTATAACAGTGACGGGGTGTACTTCCTTGAATAAAACGAATCTATATTTAATATGTTTAACTTTTGCTCTTAGTTCCATGCTATGGTCTATGTTCAATCTTAGTTCCTTAATCATTTGGATCTTTTGATGCATACAGTTCAAAAAAACTGGTAAATCAAATTAGTATAACCATTTCATTTTTTATACCACAATAGACGAATAAACTGTAACGTCCATACTAAGCTGTCTAGAATATTTAGTCGGGTGTTAAACATAAGATACTGGATATATTAAACTTCTTCTTCTTGCCCTTGCCACGATCAACCTGCTTATCTAAAATAAAATAAAGGGATTGGGGGTGAGACATGATGTCTTAGTGAGTTCCACCTATCCTAGACTGTAGGCAATCTTGGGAACTTATGATCGTCATTTATCTGTACATAAACATAATTTAGGGTTTACTGTTCTATTCTGCATATCGTAGCGATTTGGGGAAGTCTAGGATCATTGGCTGTATACTATCATAATTCTTGTCATATCATATCATATTTCATGTTATCATTCTTTTTGGTTAGCACTGCGAGCGTGTAACACAATTATTATCAGAGTTCATTTTACGGAATGCACCAGGTGGAGTAACCCCAGCCACATTCCACTGCTATCCTATGAAATTTCATATTGTATCAGGCTAACATCGGAACTCCTCTTATCGTCGTGTAGGACTTACATTGGAAAAATGTATGTCCACTGCTGACGGGGAGCCTCAACTCCAGTGCTGATGCGGAGTTCGATTGTCATACCTTAACTGCTTATATATAATTTCTTATAAACATAACAATCTAGTCATATAGATTATATCGGTCCCCGAAGTCCAATACTGACGTGGAACATTGGCTGACACGACTTAACATATAATTTAATCATGTCATAGAGTAATCCCATTTCATAAGGGTTGGTAATCTACCCATGGCCTATCATAAATAAATAATTCATCTCATAATATTTTTGATTGCATTACGTGTTATACATTGGTTTATTTCGATTTGCCATGGAGAAATGCCCTCCGGAATGTAGAGGCAAGTCCGTATTTAATTCTTGAGATTTGAAGTCAGAAGGAATGGTTTGAAAAGCATTTTTTAAGTTTCCTAAAGGGTGTAATCAATTACACTAAAGAAAATTGAGTTTTGGCTGGAAGAGACAAGGTGTAATCAATTACACAATGAAAATTTCATTAAAAATGATGCCAGAAAGTATGTAATCGATTACACCAACCAATGCAGAAGTCAGTTTTTAGCTTTCTAAAAGTGCTTTTCCACACCCCCAATCACTTACAAACTTGCCTCTAGCCTAGAGACTCAGAGAAACACATAAAATAGCATGACAATTCAAGAACAACAACACATGCATTCACATGGGGGAAACTAACATAAGATAGATTAAATTAATAAGTTGTTATCACAAAACAGCTTAACTACCCAAAGGGTGGTATCTCTAAACTAAAAGGAACTCACCTTAAACATCTGAAACAGCTTAAGCTTATCCCACAGTCAACTTATCTGCAGCTTATAGCTTCTGCCTTATTCAATCTTCTACATAAGTCTAAATTTGCAACTACTTAATCCTTTATTTCAGCTTATAAGCTTGTTTCAACCCATCTTTAAGTGCTCCTAAGCCTTCATGAAACTAGAGTAGCATGGATGAATGATCCTCCTTTCTAAAATGTATCACTCACCAATTCATATGACTCGCATATGCCAAACCCGTAGGGCTAAACCTGCAGTTTTTCCAACATCAGTAATTGAACTTCAAATGCGTTTTCAGAACTCATTACTAATCAAAACCATATCGAATTTGTATTCAAATCGAAGGGAATTGAGTCAAGATTCAGAAATTCCAACAACCATTCAAATACGGGTTAAAGAGAAAAACTTATGACTCAAATACCACATGTATACCCATTCGGATTTGAAAATTGTTTTTCTGACATACATAAGTTCACAACGACACATGAAAATTACCTAAAAGCCCCCAGCGGTAGTTAACTACTGTTGAGCAAGCCGGCAGGAGTTAACTGCCGCTGGGTTTAATTAATTTTTTTAAAATTTATTTATTCTTTAATACACATTTTATTTCATATACAATCTTAAAATAAATGCAAATAAAAACTAAAATAAAGGAACACAAGTAATAGGTATAAAATCACATTTTATTAATATAATAATACATTTACAATGGGGTAAAACTAAATCTGCTTCGTCGTACCAATAACATTAAAAATAACATCTTCGTCGTACATTTATTCCTTAATAGGTGGAGTCATCTTCGTCATGCCAATAACATTAAAAATAACATCGTCGTATATTTATTCCTTAATAGGTGGGGTCATCTTTGTCATACCAAAAACATTAACAATTGAACCTAGAACTTCTGGATACTCTTCTCCAAGATACTCATACAAGACAACACCAAGATGACCCAAAATTGTTCCTCACCTTTGCACTCTTGTTGCTTAATAATACATTTAACTACCGCTTGGGTTAAAACAAAGAAAAAAAACCACAAACCATAAACCCTAAACCCTAAATCCTGGAGTAAAACCAATTCAAAGAAACCTCTTGAAATTTTCAAAGAGGTCTATTTCAATGAAAGGCGAATGATGACAAACCAACATTTTGTAGAAGAAAGAGGGAGAATGAGAGTAAAGAGGAGAGAATGTGAGGAAATGAGAGTAAGGAGGAGAGAATGTGAGGAAATGTGAGAATGTGAGGGTTTTTATAGGGAAAAAATGTTGAAAAAATAGGTTGACTGTTGAAAAAAATAGGTTGAATGATGAAAAAAGAGGCTGAATGAATGATGGAAAAAGAGGTTGAATCCCATAACGCATGTAGCGGTAGTTAACTACCACTGGCCTCAACGTTAGTTAACTGCTGCCGGTTTGCCCAACGGTAGTTAACTACCGATGGGTGTATTTTAGGTTTTTTCATGTGTTATTATGAACTTTTCATTGTCAGAACAACAATTTTCTTCGAATTTCTACTCAAATGTCATAAAGTTCAAGTATAATTACTTTTAACAATAATAGCCCATTTTAAACAACTCCAGCCCAATAACATCAACAAGAGTTCATTAAGATTACTAAATCACTTTTCCTTAATAATTTCTTAAATCCGAAATTCTAATTTTCATTCCTTCTTCTAAACTAAGAAACTCACTTTGAATGTGATTCCTAAAGCTCCTTAATTGCTTCAAATTCTTCATTCTTCAATATTGCTTCAACTTTCTTTCCCAACAATAAAACCTCCAATCTAAGTTCCTAGCAGCTCCACAAATCATCAACATCAATTAAACTAACAATGTAACAATTTATCCATAATCATAAACAAAATTTGAAATCTTTTGGGATAAAAGAGTTTGGGTACAGCCCACTAAAGAGGATGAGAGGGAAAATTGTAACTCACCTTTGAATCTTCTTAGCTTAATTGAAGGCGTTGTGGAAGAAAATGAGGCATGCAAAGCTTGATTTTAACAAAAATGGTGAATTTTCCCGAGATAAGGCGAGGGGGAAAGGCCACTCGGCCAAGAGAGAGAGAAAGGGAAGAGGAATTACTGATTTTGCTACAATGATCAGCCAAGTGACCCAAAATTTTCACGAGATAGCTTACATATATATGCAGGAGGAAATGACACAAATGTCCTTCTTAAGAATTTTCCCCAATACTAATTACTGATACATTTTTTTTTTCTCCTTGCCATAAACTATGTAGTGTTAACCTGTGACTAAGGACACATGTTAAAAAATCCAAAAAAAGAAATATTCTTTTAAACTTTGTGCATTCAATTCATTAAAACATTAAAAATTTAATTTAATGTACGCGTTCCAATACATTATTTCTACATTTGACTTCTAAACATGTGCCTTAAGGGCACTTAACATTTCCCTTAATTTATCAAACTACCATTCTGGTTTAATCTCTATGAAAATACAATAGATATTCCTAAATATACGAAATCCATCAATTAATTAGTCGCTAATATTAAAATTAGCAATTAAATTGAAGAGAGAGTGATAGTTTTTGAGACTAAATAATAGCCGACCCTAGTTTTTTTAGTGAGAGAAACTCTAACTTCTCTCTAAGTTTTCTTTCTCTTTCACTCATTGAAGAAATGTGGTTTTAGGTCATTTTTTGACCTAGAATCACCCTATACATCTTTTTTCTCATTTCTTTCGATATAAATAAGTGATTTTCACATGTTTTCTTTTGTATCTTTTTGTGATTTCGTCGTCTCAGTGTGGCTCACATATTTAATCAATGATTTGGACGTCAACATTGCATATCCGGAAGCATGAATATTCTAGTAATTTAGATTTTATCATATTATTTGTAGGCATTTTGATGTTGTATGCTATTAACATGGGTGCTGTGAGTTTGTTCGTAAATTCACCCTTAATGTTTTTAGTGATCTTGATTCGGATGTATTCTATTAATTTGAATAAATGAATATTTTATGTAAAAAACAAGTTTTTAATACCGAATTAGTAGTTTATATTTTCACCGTACATATTATCAATCAAACCACATTTTAAGTAATAAACATGGAACCATAATTTTTATTATTTAATTTACTGGTAGCTGTTACAACTTACAAGTACGAAATATTTTACATTATCTATGCATCAATCAACGATATTATTCTATATATTTTTTATTTAAGAAAATTAGTAAATTTATCCCCTCTTGTAATTTACTTTTCTTAATATCCAACAAATCTGATCCCATTATTGAACTTTTTTTGTTAAGTAAATTATTCCGCAGACAGTGGAGTATTTTATACCGTTTGTGCATCAATCAACAATAAAAGAGATGGGAATGGATAGCTCAATAGTTTGATCTTGAACGATAGGAAGTTGGAGGTCTTGGTTCAAACCCGAGTAAAAGAGAAAAACTAATCTAATAACCAAGCATAGGTCAATTGTTAAGGCATGAGAAGTTGGAGGTTTGAGTTCAAACCCTAACAAAGAAATAAATGTCAATCTAACAACTTGAATCACATAATTAAAAAAAGGTTTTATAACACATCCTTACATGGAAATCTGTGGAGGAAACAATGCATGTCACGTCTACAATCCTTTGAGCCATCTTCCACCACCGTATTCGTTCAACTTGATTTCGCGTTCAAGAAATTCTATCAACCACCAGTTGACTTCCTTCAATTCCATATTCGCCCCATTAATTTCATAGCTAATTCTTGAGAAATTCAAGGAGAAGGAGACAGAGAGGGAGTGGGAGTGAGAGTGAGAGTGGGAGTAGGAGGTGGAGAAGGAGAAGGAGAAGGAGAGTGGGAGTGGGAGGTGGAGAAGAAGAATAAGAAGGAGGAGAAGAAGGAGAAGAAGAAGAAGAAGGAGAAGAAGAAGGAGGAGGAGGAGGAGCGGGAGCGGGAGAGGGAGTGGGAGTAGGAGGAGGAGGATGAGGAGGAGGAGTAGGAGTAGGAGGAGGAGGAGGAGGAGAAAGGAAAAAATATTTTAAGATCAAATGAAATGATGAAAACAAAGAAAGAGAAGAATATTAACCGATTGAAGCATAAGGAAATAAGGAAATCAAAAACCCTATAAATGTTTGATTATTGTGTGTTGTTGAGGCAAAGACTCTGTTGTGATGGCCATGTGAAGGCAGCAGAGTGGTGGACGCGCAACAAATAGAAGTTTCTAAAAAATTAGAAGGAGCAAAGGAGAGTGCATATAGAGGTGTCTTGGAAATCAAAATGCTGCATATGGACAAAGAAACGTACTTTGGTAAAAATAATTGGTTGCATCGTACAAAGTATTCTTTGGTAAACCACGTTTGTAATTAATGTAGAGTTAATGTGATTTTTTTTTTGAAACAAGTTAATGAGAATTTATTATTGTCGAAAGAAAATTGTTATTTCAAGTGAAAAGATATCTCACAAATACATCGCGAGTGTGTATTCCACCGAGCCCCTTTTGTTGACTTTCTCTTTTTCCAATTGACTTACCTTGAATTGTGGAAAATTCCAAGTTTTCATTGGTTGCTTTTTAAGTCGCGATGCTCTCGTGATGAGTTTTTCGCTTTATATAGCAATGCTTATTGCTTTGAAGGCGGAAATGACAATTCAAACTCGTTATAGAAATGTTAGCAAGAATTGGGAGGAAAATGGCTAGTTAGAACCCGTATTTAATGTTGGTGTGAGCCTTATTATGTAAGCTGATGTCAGGGAAAGGAAACCAAGCTTATGATCAGGGTTAAACAAAAGCTTAACCTAATAAGCTTTTATAATGAGAAAAAAAGAATATAATCATGAGTTTTCAATATTTTATCATATCGACTTATATATATACTCATTCCGTCCCTATATCTAAGCACTCATTTGACTTTATTTTAGTTCCTAAATGTAAACCCCTTTTCAAATTACTAGATGCATTTATTATTTCTTTTAACATACAAAATAGACACATTAATTACACTAACAATTTTTCTTAAAAAATGTGAGAAATGTAAAAGGTGATATAGGGACGAAGGGAGTATAAAACAACTTTTCACACGAAATTAATCAAAACATTTAAAATTAGGGGAATTAGTTACTTTAGTCCCTGAATGGAAAATGAGTAGTCACTTTAGTCTCTGAAATGCTGGGAAATTGCAAAACAGTCCTTGAATGTGGACTTTGTTGGTCAATTTCAGAGACTAAAGTAACTAACGATGTCTACATTTAGGGACTAAATTAACTAACGGAGTCTGCATTTAAAGACTAAATTGACTAACAAAGTCTACATTCAGGGACTATTTTACAATTTATCTGCATTCAAAGACTAGAATGACGACTTATTTCTTATTCAGAACGAGGTGGAATTTATTAAACTCCCTTCCCTCATCCAACTCTATCTATCTTCTCTATCCAACTCCCTTTCATTCCCTCAGTCACTCTCCTCCCGCCACGCCATGCCTAAACCTCCCAATTTCGGCAATATCGTCAAGAAATTCTTCCGAAAACGCTACAACGAATTCAACAAAGCTTATGGCGAAACAGTTAGCGATATCTTTGCTTTCCCTTTCAAAGTTCTCTTCACTCCTCTGACTCTTGCATTTGATATTGCTGGTTCTGCTCCTCGTGGATTTGGTGTTCCTGAGCTTGTTTCTAAGCTCTCTGCTGCTTCTGTTTTCGTTAGTTTCTCTTACCCTTTAGGATTTTAGCTTTAAAAATCGATTCTTTTTGTGTTTTGCTTATCTGGGTCATTGCCAACTAGTTCTATTTGTCAATTTTGTGTTTTTTAGGTGAATTGTGTTGTTTTGTTTTGTTGAGGTTATGTTTTTGGGTTTGTGGGTTTTTGTGGTAATTATTGATGTTTTTTTTGTTTATTGATTATTTCTTAGTTTCTGGGTTTTGGAGGAAATGAGATTAAAGGCTAATTGCTTTGTTGAAAATTGAAATGAATGTTATGTTGCTATGAAACTGTGACACCTACATGAGACATGACACTAACACTTCAACGCAGATAGTAGTTTGAAAGAAATGAAATAATTGAAGTTAACTACGTGATATGTATCAGATACAAACACACTTTCAATTTGAATTTTGAAGTGTCGGTGCTACATAGGTAATTTCATCAAGGGTCTTGCTAACATTTGCCCTTGCCATAAGGGCACATGTTAAGGTACTCGAATGTAGAAATTTTGCATTGAAAAGAGCAGTTTTTGAACTTTTAAGAAAATGATTACACCACTGTAGTAGTTTTTTTGTTTGTTTGAAGGATACTATATGTAGTTTCTTAACATTAAGGGCACATGTTAGTTTCATCAAATGGGATTATTAATTTTTATTTGAAAATTGCTGCTGATACATCCTTTATTGTACTCTTTGATGAACTTCATTTGAGTTCATCAATTAGTCAATGGCTACCACAAAATGTATTAGAAAAAATGTTATAGAGTGTGTTGCTAGCGTTCTTCTTTTGATATTTGCAGGAATTGCATTGTATGCAAGTATCACCATGGTTAGTTCTTTGTTTTGTTTTTATCTTTATTTGATAATGAATATTGCTGCATGGCTTGATTGTAGGCGGTTGCTACTTTGGGGACTTATGACATTGCATTAAACTTGGGAAGGAAGGTGATATGTCAAAGGTGCTGTTTTGTTTTGTATTATTAATAGATAGATTGTTGTTTCCTCACTTGTGTACATGATGTGTCTAATCTCTGGTTAGTGTAGTGTTGTTTGTTGCCTTTGGAATTATTGAAATCTAACTAAATGCGTTATCAAGAACAGGGACTGTGTGACATGTAATGGATGGCAGGCCTTGCGGTGTACCATGTGTCGAGGAAGTGGAAGAGTCCACTATCAAGTAAAGAATTGTCACTTAGAGAGGTGAGACTCTCCATGTGGAAAAAGTTAGAGTTTACAGGCATTATTCCAATGTAGTTTGTGGTTTATTTAGTGTTATTGTTGAAATTTTTAATAATGATCTCACAAACTTGTAAAACAATTGATTCCAATCTCATAAATTGAGATTCACGTTGTATTATAATACTCTGCAATCTTTATTTTTTGGGTTCATTTTTGGTTACATGTCTAGTTAGTTCAAGGAAACTTCTAAAGTAATAAACTTTGCACTATAATTGATTCTTGTGACTCTTACTTAGATGGTCTTTTAGAAGGCTTCTTAAGAAAACATACATCTGATTTATAACAATTTGGGTATGTTAGATAGTGCAGTAAATTGTTTTTCCGTAAATAACTCCCTCCATTTTGATTCCTTGTAGCATATTTTTTTAATCATAATTTCATAGGATTCTCTCTTCCAACTAATATATAAATACCTTATATTTTCTTCTTCAATTTATTTAGTGGAGAGAAAGCGACGGCCGAATCTGTTGCAGATGCCATTGTCAACAACCGGGCTGAGTTAGTGCATATACCATCATCCTCTTTGGATCCTCAGATACCATTACCATCAAAAGACTGTCCAATTTGCGATGGAACGGTATGAACTCAATACAATGGCTGTTAACATGCTTGGTCTAGTAACTTTGCATGCCAATACTGTTGTGATTTGTGGTTGAAGAAATTTTCGATAATGCACAGGGTGTAATGGGATGTCCTGAATGCAGAAACAAATTACCTTTTAGGATTTCAGCAGACGGTGTGAGTTAATTTCTTTAATTCCTTGCACCTATTTTTTTTTCTTTCTAAATTGTTAATTTTTGCTGATTCATATTTTAAACTTAAATATCATTCGAAATTGTGATAATTCTTACCATTTTTATGTGCCCTTTCTTTGTTTAAGATTATGGAGCCCCATTGGCAAGCTCGTAATATCTTGAAAAAGATGGATTATCCATTTGAGGTCAGTCGTCATTTATAAATTCTCACTTAATTCTATCCGACCAATTGTTATCATCGTCAAAATTGAGAAGATAATATAGACCACTCTCATATACTACCAAAACAAACCTTGATGCCATACATTTATAGTTTCATTTGTTAACCTCTCTGTACTATTACCATCGGAGTGAATGCTTCTCTTAGATTTACATTTACATTTATAGTCTCATTTGTTAACCTCTCTGTACTATTACCATCGGAGTGAATGCTTTTCTTAGATTTACATTTTATGCAAACTACTATTAGTTAAGCAGGAGTATGACGAGGGGAAATAAATTAGTATTAATTTCATTTGAGATTCTTACTCTTATTTGACACCGTATTCTTAATCTTTTATGTTTTTAATATTTTCAGCACGTAAGGGATAGCATGAAAGATCCCGATATTGCTGAATTTTGGTTGATTACCTACCCACAGATTATGTATGGATTTACCTACGGTGACAATGCAAAGAAGACAATATTGTCAGAGTATGAGGTTGTTTGTTCATATTCCTTCTTATTTTTCAGTTTCAGTTCAACTATTCATGTATTGATTTGTCCCCTTATTGGTTTTGATATGCTTTTATTTTTCCGTTTGAATGTCCTCTTTGCTCGTTCAAATTATTCCTTTTGGACTTATCAATGCCAGTACTGAACTACTTAGAGGATAGTAGTTCACTTGAAAATGTGCTCTGAAATAGAGAAACATCAAAGAACAAAACTAATGGAGCTGGCCTACTGACTTCAAGGGTTTTATGCTTAACATAACAATAACACGGTTGTGCTCGGTAGTGATGAAGATGGGTGTGAAAACATCTTAAAAAATGAGGAGTGAAGTATGAAAATGATTTGCCCAAAACAATCTTCCTTTGCAATTTGCTGAGGAAATGCATCGAAGTTTATTTTCCACTTCCAGTAATTTCTCTAACTGACAAGCATAATCTCTTAGAAGACGTTCTTTGAACAAAATGGTGTAGCTTATATGCCAATAAGGAAATAACTCCATAACTATTCTTTATTGCTAATCACACGCGTTCCATTCATTTTTTGCACAATGGTGTGCTAGGCGTATGGTTTTATTAGTCAATTGTAAGAAGAAACGTTTATACGGGCTTGAGTAACCCTTGAATGGATTTTATATTGGTGGGGAAGGTGATGCAGAAAACAAGATTGAGTATTTAAAAAGAATTTGAAGAAAAGGCAGAAGGTGCATAGCACCTCTGATTATGTAACTTATAAAGTTGATTATTCTATCCTCCCATACAGTAGCTTTTTCAAGTTAACCAGGCATCATGCAGCCTAACTACACATTACCTATAACATTTATGCTCTAAAGCTTTTGATCAAATCATCAATTCAAAGCTGTTTTTATTTTACCTCCATAAATAATATTCGTATTTCTTTTGCGTGTGGGTTTAGGAATTCAGGTGGGACCAACTTCGAGATGAGGTGGCCACGAGAAAACCTGGGTGGGAGTTTCTGCACGATGTAAGTTTCGTATACTGTGCACTGAATATTGTTGCTTGTATTCATGGCTGGCTATGCTCTTGGCTGTGGATGCAAGCACATAAATGTAACTAAGTAGGAATAAATATTTAGCTAGTTGATAAATGGAAAATAGATAGTCTTTTACAATTTTTGTGAAAATCAAGGTGATTTTTTAAATAGTTGGATGCTAGGTATTTTGTGTTATTCATATATTTGAAATTATAACATCTCAATTTTCTTCCTTTTCTTCCCTCTTGCACAAATTTATATATTTTTTAATATATAATTTATAATCGTACTGTTATCACAGGCCTTGATATCTATAGATCCCGACCGTGCAAAGGATGATCCTGTCATAGTTAAAAACATCCCTTACTACAAGGCTAAGAAGGCACTGGAGGAAGAGGTTATGAAGCTTGATCCTCCACCAAGACCATCAAATTGGGGTGTATGTATTCACTATCTTCATAATTTTCTGTCAAAATAATAACGTGCTTTTGTTAAGTGTTTTTGTTGAATGTTTCCCTTTTCACTTGTCTAAAATTTTCATATATGACTGTTGAGTTCCTTGTTATTCCACCAACAGTAGTCCACACTTTAGATGTTTAGTGCTAAGTGTGAGGGAGTGTGTCTAGAGTTCCACATCAACTATAGATGATTTAGTGCTTATAAAGCATGGGCATTCCTCACCTTACAAGTCAGTTTTGTGGGATTGAGATAAATCCTAAATCAAAATTCCAAGAAAAACCATAGTTGTCTGGACTAGACTACTGTGGCCAGTTTGACTTGTAACCTGCGAGTAAGCTGGTCTAAACAAGTTCATGTACGCCCTTTCCAGTGAATTTGTCAAACCCAGATGAAACGCCTAGGGTGGTTTAACTTCATTTTATTTGGAGTGCTAGCACCACATTCTTTAACACAATCTCAATGCACTTCTTCCTATTGGTTGAAATTCAAATGAGTTTCATTGTTTGAAAAAGATTCCACAATTATTTGGATCACATAAATTTGGTGGGATCCGCATTAATTTCAACTAATAGGAGGAAGTGTGTTGAAAAAAGTGTCTCAAAGAGTGTGCTGCTAGCATTTCTCATTTTATTTCTCATTTTATTTAAGCTTCATGAAAGGAAACTTGTTCTGTGTATGTGAAAAACAGTTGAATGGTAAAACAATCGATGATAAGCTTCTGTAAATCACTTTGGGAGATGATGAAAATATGGAAACAAATTCCAGATTATGTTGAAAAAATGTGGTTATAAAATATTCAAAAGTAACGGCTGAGTTTCCTGCGAAAGCTCTACTATTTAAAAGTTTTCAGTTGAGATTTGTGAGCCTTTTTGCATTGTTCTCTTGGGACCATTAGGTGTTCAAAAATGCTGGTTATATAAACTTCATAAATTGACTAAATTAATCTCACCCACTACATTCTGTGTTAACTTCATAAACCTGCTAACTATTATGAGGAATTCATTTTTTTTATCACATCTAGTTTCTAACCCAACCATCATCCAATGATAAGAATTTAGCTAGAGAGGTAGGATATGATAAAGTGACAAGATTAACTTATCATATCTTGTTGACTCGTCATTCGTCAAACATTGGATTGAGATGGGATATGATAGTTCATTTTATCATGTTTCTCTTGTCATGGGCCAAATAACAAACCCTCAGGCTTTGTTTGGGAGTTAAGAGGGAAATGGAGGGGAGGGCTTTGGAGGGAAGGGGAGGAAGGGAAATACAAGAGAATTCTTCACATTTTTTTGGGAAAGGATTTTGAAGGGAGTGGGATGAAAATACTTGTGAGTAATATATCATTTATTTTGGAAGTATTTTCAAGAGAAGTAATGAATTTGGAAATTTATTCAAAATCCTCCAAGCTCTCTCCCAATGCATTTTTTCTGTTCCCCTATTGGAGGGTTTTAGTCCAATGAAGAAAAATAAAATCTCATTCAAGGTGGAGGGACTACTCACCCTTCCCTTTCCCTCTATTCTTCCCTTATCGTCAAAGCCCTCCCCTTCCTTTCCCTTCAAACTCCCAAAAAAAGCCTTAAAAGTTTGCACTGTGCACTAAACATTGTCATACTCATACCTAATAGATTCGTCAATATAGCTATTTGTTCATGGATGCTTTGTGGTAAAATGCCATCTCTGGCATTATATCTCGAGGGGGAAGATTACATTCATTTGATGCAGATAAATTGAGGGTTCGTGTTGATGCCTAATCATTTATTTAAAGACAAACAGTAAGAATTGAAACAATAAAGTATCACGTTGACCTGGTAGTTAAAACACCTGACATTAGAATGGATGAGAACTTAACACCAATACAGTATATACGAAATATGATAGAGTTAGTTTGGATAAACTTTTAACAATCACTTATAGGAGAAGAAAAGTTGAATTGGTTTTACCAATCACCGGCTTTATAAACTTTTCACATGTGTTGAAATTAGCTTTTACACCTCAATCCTTTCATATTTTCCCACATTTTTTTTCCGATAAGCACCTTCAAATTTATGAGGATTTTTTTTTAAGTGGAGAATTAAACACTTTTCTGATTTTATTTGTCTGTACATGTATATCCTTTGCATTTTCTTTGAAAAGTAATGTAAATTGTCGTCACTATTGCTCTGAAACAAAACATAACTAACCACGGAGAATTCACAGGAACTGGACCTTCCATTGAGTCCATCATCTTGGGGTGAGGAGGATCTCAAAAATCCAGAAAAACTCCATGAAATGAATGTTCTTCTCAATGCTCAAAGAGAAATCTCTGAAAATATTTTGGATGTACAGTGGGAAACTAAATGGCGTCAAGAAAAGGTTGGTGATCTTTTCTCTTTCCATCTCCCGTTTGTTTGTTCGTGCCAAAAAGGATCAACTTATCAGAACTGACACCTGTCCTGTCACGCATTTTCATGCAATGAAATTATTATGTCGAACAACATGTACATTACAACTGTCTTACATACCTTGTGCTCTTACCGATAGTTCAGAATCATAGGGTGTTCTTGGTTCTTTCCCCTCAATTAGTGTCTGATTCTTCCATGTTAATTTTGTATCTTTTTGTGCTGACTGATGCTTAATTTGACCTTAAGGTGAATGAGATGCTGGAGGAAAAGTTGCAACCATACATTCAGAATATAGACAATGAAGTTCTTTCTGAGCCTATTTTATTAAAATCACAAAAGCAAGAAAAGGTTCACTTTCTCTCTCTCTCACTGTGTGATTTATCTGGGTTTGCGTTCATTGATTATGCATGTTGACTAGGATAGCGACTCAACTTTCTATTTGGAATGTCATGCTCCCACTTGATGAGTATATGTATGTGGGAAGATTGTTTATTACTTGTGGCCTCTAATTAATTAACTTGTATTTGTTTGTTGGTTATTGGTTTGCACTTGTTTCTATTTTGAAGTCTATTGCTATTTTAAAAAATAATTGAAAAGTTATTAATGTAAACAAAGTCATGCAAGCGTTTTTGTAACATTACTTCCAAGTGTTTGACATTATCTGCTGGTATCACTGAAGCAGATACTGAAACTTAAGGTTGATTAGATGCACATTTTTTGAGAAAAGAAAAAGGAATTTGAAGTGTCTAATACAATGTTTTTATTTTCTCTACTATCTATCCTTCTCCCAGTCATGGTGATGATGACAACTTCCATAATCTTGCGTGTTACTCTTGCAGAAACATCGACAACGGAGGTGGTTCTTCTTTTGACATGATGGGATGATTTTGGTTGCCAGAACGTGCTTGTATCCCTAATTTTGTATATGCAGCACTCAATCATAATCAAGCTCACATGTTACGCCCAGCTGTCATGTTCATCATTTTTGTGGAGGAAACTATTGTTGGCGACACAAGAAATACACTTTATGAAAAGGAAAGGTTTCTGTTTAAATGAACATTCAAGAAGTAGCTCAAACCTGCATGCACCCAAACCTAAGCTGATGTTACACTTGCCAAACGATGTTCAATTTAGATTATTCATTTTCCAGGGTGTTTTTCCGTTTTATCTAATGATACAAGTATTTATGTTAGTGTTTTGACATACTTGCAAAAATAACTTATGACATTACTAAGTTTTCGGTTTTTTCAATATTTTTTCCAGAATGGTTTGTGTATGTGTGCTTGGAAGTGTTTATTCACAGTTTATGTGAGTTTATCTTAGGACATAACATAAGAATTTTTATGTTTGAGAGAATTTGTAAACTTAGCTAGAATCGTTTATTATTTGAATACATATTTATTTATCTGTGTTTCAAACACATTTTACTCTTGTGATACTGAAACTTTCATGCATGTCTTGTGCATTGTTGAGTACCAAGTCTTATTCTGAGTAATTATTTACTACAATTTAGGTTGAAAAGGATAAGTAAAATTTGATTTAAGCATTTACATCAATGTTGTGGCGAAGGAGTGTAAGTTGAAATTGAAAGCATTAAATCTTTGGTTTACTTCGACAAGATGAGTGTCATATATGCAATTATGAAACATTGTATGTTTAATTTATTAAGTGCATGTTTGGATTCACTATGAGTTAGATGAAATTAAGATGACACTGTGATTTCGTTAAATTTATCGTGAGTCCAAACTATGTTAAATTATCGTTAATTCGATTACATATATCTGATTGGACACAGTTCAAGTGATCAGGTGACTTTTTTTTTCTTTCCATGAGATGATAACAGAAGTTACTGACCAAAGTTTGTAGATAGTTCTATAATTTTAATACATTTATACAATTTGATATACAAAATAGTATATAGTAATTAACGTTTAAAAAATGAGTAAAATGGTGATTCACATGGCTTAAAGTTTAACGTTTGTGAGTGTTTGGTAGTACATCACTATCATTGCTTTAACACTTGGATAGAGGGAATTAGTTGCATGGATTTTTCCACTTTATTACTAGAGCTAGTACGTTACTATTATAGGTCATGGCCCCCATACTAAATTATTAATTAAGCCTCTTACCGACGGTATGCCCCATCCCTCTTTTTCTTTAAATTAATGAACGGAAAAAATGTGATTTGAATATATCACTAACTTCTGTTCATTGAAAATGATGGCATATAATAAGTCAAACTTTACATTAAGCCGACATATCTGTTGGCAGGGCATAGGAATATTGTAAAAAAGTAACACGATATAGACATAGATACGATTTTTGTTCCCATATCTTCAATATTAAGACATGGCTACACTGCTAAAGTTGAAAATAAAAAGCATAATTAACTAGAGAATAAACTATTTTATATCTTCATTGTTTGGATTTGATTTGATTAAGGCTGAATAGTGTTGTCTTTACTTCTCCTTGTTTCAATAGGGAAAAAAATCTTTTAGACATACATGTCTTTGATATCACGATAGAGAAAGAAATAGAGTGGGTGATATTATATTTGCGATAAGATAGAAAGCGATAAATGTATAGAAAGAAAATAAGATATTGGATGAATGCTTGAGAGTCGAGGGTGTCCGAATATAATCGTATAGAAGATCGTTGTTATAAACCAAAATTATAGGATTAAGAATCTAGAACTTTCATATGATCTTAATTTATAAGCACTTTCCTAATAAATTTTATACAACCATTTCATACTAACGGAGCATCACTTTTTTTTTGGATAAAGAAAGGAATACCAATTTTTATCATATAAGAACCAAACTTTACAGAATCTTAATTTATGTGTACTTATAGTGTATAGACATACCTGTAAACCTATATGCATAATTATGTAACAACATTAACATGAAAAATATTTCAGAGACAATGTAACATACTAATAAATATAATTTGATAAATGTGTCCTCTGTTGGATTTCTATAGCTTCTGGAAACAGAACAATAATGCTAGTAAACTGAAGCAGCAAAAAGTTGAAACAAGAGAATTCACATTGCAAAAAGATTATACACGTAAAACTAATTATGAGATGAGATAGATATCTCTTGATTATGTCCAACAACACTTACAAAACAAAAATGTTCACAAATTATATATGTGAAAATTCAAAAGTAATATAATACCATATAGTAATTATTCGATTTTTCTATCCAAGAATAGTACTAGTGAGGGCAGCACCAACCAAAATCGTAATGGTGTATGCCCATACCCCCGATGGACTTGCAGACATCACTCCGCTTGACTTCCCTGGCGCGGTTTCATTCGACGACCGCGTTCCTGGAGGGGTGGACGACGGTGATGGACTTCCTGTGGTAGCGGACGAAGGTGATGGAGTTGCTGCTGCTGGCAAGGAACCAATAGGAGATGCCGTTGGAGAATTGGCTGACACTGGGGAACTCGCCGGAGGTGAAGTAGCGGTTGACTCTGGAGAACTTGCAGGAGTTGAGGATGGAGGTGAAGTAGTGGTTGATGTTGGTGAGCTAGCAGGAGGTGAAGTTGAAGGTGATGTTGGGTTGTTTGTTGGATATGGAGATGGTGCGATTCCATTTCCGGAGGGTGTTTGTGCTGATCCTGGAGGTAGAGATGATGATGGAGAAGAGGTGCTTGGCCCTTGAATATAAGGTGGCTGAGATGTTGGGGAATGAGGGGAATGAGCGTTTGGTGGTGTTTGTATATATGGAGGTTGTGAAATTGGAGAAGGAGCTCCCGAGGGTGTTTGAATAGAAGGTGTATTTGAAGATGGAGAAGGAGTGCTTTTTGGAGGAGTTGAAATATATGGTGTTTGAGAGGATGGAGAAGGAGTACCTTTTGGAGGTGTTGAAACGTAAGGTGGTTGTGATGTCGGAGAAGAAGGAGTGTTTGGAGGTGTTTGAATGTATGGTGGTTGTGATGTTGGTGAAGGAGTGTTTGGAGGTGATTGAATATAAGGAGCTTCGGAAATGGGAGAAGGGGTTTTTGGAGGTGTTGGTACATTTCGAGGATGATTGCTTGGGGAAGGAGCTTTTGGAGGTGTTTGAATGTAAGGTGCTTGGGAAATTGGAGAAGGGGTTTTGGGAGGTGTTGGCACATATGGAGGTTGAGAAAAAGGAGAGGGTGTTGTTGGAGGTATAATTGGAACATGTGGAGGGTGATTACTTGGGGAAGGGGTTGTTGGAGGTGTGTAAGGAACATTAGGAGGGGTGTGAATTGGAGAAGGAGATTTAGGTGGTGTAATTGGTACATAGGGTGGTTGAGAGACGGGAGAAGGGGTTTTTGGAGGAATTGGTGTATAGGGTGGTTCATTGTTAGGGGAAGGAGCTTTTGGAGGAGTGTAAGGAACATTACTAGGAGGAATAGGATTGTAAGTAGGAGAAGGAGTTTTTGGAGGTGTAATTGGCACATTAGGTGCATGATTGCTAGGGGAAGGAGCTTTTGGAGGTGTAGTTGGTACATATGGTGGTTTATTGGTAGGGGAAGGAGTATAAGGAACATTAGGAGGGGTGTGGATGGGAGAAGGTGTTTTTGGTGGTGTAATTGGCACATGTGGTGGTTGATTGGTAGGGGAAGGAGTGTAAGGAACATTGGGAGGACTATGAATAGGAGAAGGTGTTTTTGGTGGTGTAATTGGCACATATGGTGGTTGATTGATAGGGGAAGGAGTATAAGGAACATTGGGAGGACTATGAATAGGAGAAGGTGTTTTTGGTGGTGTAATTGGCACATATGGTGCTTGATTGGTAGGGGAAGGAGTAT